>Ga0190265_10001504_pt1 | contig 15367 bp, 16 predicted proteins | sample Popmic124T_FD_133135 | JGI IMG/M metagenome (GOLD analysis project Ga0190265, IMG submission 133135) | Populus adjacent soil microbial communities from riparian zone of Indian Creek, Utah, USA - 124 T | ecosystem: Environmental > Terrestrial > Soil > Riparian zone | place: USA: Utah | collected...
AGGGCTGGCGTTTGAGTTGAGCCTTTATTCCGTCCGAGGCTTCAGCGAGGCTCAAGGGTTGAGAGTCTGCGCTGAAGCACGGAAATTGCGCTCAACGTAGGGCATTCTGCGCCCTCTGTCAAACGGCCGGGACACATCCTGCAACCGCGAACTCTCTAGTTTTACTTGAGGGTTTCGCCATTCTAACCCTGAAGTCGAGGGTTTAGGGAAGAGGCGGAAGCGCATGCCCAGAGCCGTCCACGGCCGGGCGTCGCGGTGCGTGCAGGTCTACAGAATCGAGCGCGGTGATCGAGGGGTTGGCGAGAACCGCCGCCGCGGCTTTCCACTTCTCCGCAGCCCGGGTGGCATCCCCAAAGCGCAGTTCGATGCCCGAGGTCAGCTCCACATCCACCCCGCTATCGCCGTAGTAACTGCTTTCGACGTAGGGGCGCAGGGCGGCTGGCGCGGCCCCGAGGACGAGCGCCTGCTGCAGCAACGGGCCACCCAGCCGCTCCTTGGCCGGCGGCTCCGAGAGCGGCAGCCGCGGCAGCTGGGCGTCCTCGGACAGGGTCAGCCAGTCGAGGATGACGCCGTCGGCGCTGACCCCCACCGCTTCCGATCCGGTGCCGATCGTCGTCGTCGGCCGCGGCAGGATCACCCGCGGCTCGACGGTCGACTCGCGCCCGAGCAGCTGGTAGGCGATCCCGACCAGGACGAGAACGGCGACGATCGCGAGCAGGACCCGCCTCACAGCTCCCAGCCCTCCGGCCAGCGGACGTCGCCGAGGACCTGGACCTCGGGCTCCAGCTCGACCCCGAAGCGCTCGTGGACGCGGCGGCGGCCCTCCGCCATCAGCTCCAGCACGTCGGCGGTCGTGGCCGCGCCGGCGTTCTCGACGAAGTTGGCGTGCTTGGGGGAGAAGCGGGCGCCGCCGACCTGCAACCCGCGGCACCCGGCCGCCTCCAGCAGCTGCCCTGCGGTGCGGCCCTCCGCGCGCTCGTCCGCGGGGTTCTTGAAGGTCGAGCCGAAGGTCTTGATCCCCGAGGGCTGCGCCTCGTGGCGGCGCTCGCGCATCGACGCCATCGCCGCCTTGATCGCCCCGGGCTCGCCTGGCCTAAGCGCGAACGAGGCATGGGCGACCACCTCGTGGGGGCCGAGGTTGGAGCTGCGGTAGGCGAAGTCGAGCCGGTCGGGGGACCGGCGCTCGCTTCCCCCCGGCGCGCAGACGTCGACCCACTCGAGCACCTCGGCGAGCTGCCCGCCGTAGGCGTTGGCGTTCATCTTCACCGCGCCGCCGACGGTGCCGGGGATGTTGACCCCGAACTCGATTCCGGAGAGCCCCCAGCCCGCTGCCTTGGCCGCGGCCGAGGGCAGGCGGGCGCCGCCGCCGCAGAGCAGCCGCTCGCCCTCCCGCGCCACCGTCGCCAGCTCGCCGTCAAGCTTCAGCACCAGGCCGCGAAAGCCCTCGTCGGCGACCAGCAGGTTCGAGCCCGACCCGACCACGCCGATCGGCAGCCCTTCGCCCTCCGCCCAGGCGAGCAGGTTCTCCAATCGCCGCTCGTCGTCCGGCCGCGCGAACCACTCGGCGGGCCCCCCGGTGCGGACCGTGGTCAGGCGCGCGAGCGGGAAGTCCGGCTCGACGCCGTCGGGTGGTCCCCCCATCGTCACGCCTCGCCTCCGACCAGCGCCTCGCCGACCCGGAAGACGTCACCGGCGCCGATCGTGACCACGACGCTTCCCGGCGCCACCTGCCCGGCGACCGCCTCCGCCGCTTCGAGAGTGGGCGCCCAGCTGACGCGCCTGCCGCCCATCCGGTCGGCGGCGGCGCGCGCCACGTCGAGGCCGCTGACGCCGGCCAGCTCCCCGACCGGTTCCTCGCGCGCCGGGTAGACGTCGAGGACGACGACCTCGTCCGCCAGCGCCAGCGCCCCCCCGAACTGCTCGGCGAACGCCTTCGTTCGCGAGTAGAGGTGCGGCTGGAAGACGGCAACCAGTCGCTCGGGCCCCAGCTCGCGCAGGGCCGAGAGTGCGGCTCGCACCTCGGTCGGGTGGTGCGCGTAGTCGTCATATACGCGGGCGCCGCCGCGCTCGCCCTTCAGCTCGAGGCGACGGTGCACGCCGGGGAAGTCCGCCAGCGCCCGCGCCGCCGCATCCAGGTCGAGGCCGGCGAGCCCGATCGCGGCCAGCGCCGCCCGCGCGTTGAGGACGTTGTGGACGCCGGGAACCGCAAGCGAAAGGGCGGCCGGGCCCGGCGACTCGTCGTCGAACTCCGCCACGGCCGACGCTTTGGCGGCGAACCGGTCGAAGGCGGCACGAAGCTCGGCGATCGACCCCCAGCGCGAGTGGTGGTCCATCTCCACATTGGTGACCACGGCGATCTCCGGCTCCAGCCCGAGGAAGCTGCCGTCGCTCTCGTCCGCCTCGGCGACGACCCACTCCCCCCCGCCCCAGCCCGCGTTGGCCGCGGCACCGTCCGGGCCAAGACCCGGAACCTCGCCGCCGACGAAGAAGGCGGGATCGGCACCGAGCGCGCGCAGCGCCCAGACCAGCATCGCGGTCGTCGTCGTCTTTCCGTGGGCGCCGGCCACCGCGATCAGCCGCTTCTCGGCGCAGAGCTGGGCCAGCAGCTCGCCCCGGTGCAGGACGGCGAGGCCGCGCTCGCGAGCCAGCGCCAGCTCCGGGTTCTCGTCGGCGATCGCGGTGGAGACGACGACCTCGACGCCCTCGGGCAGGTTGACCGCGTCGTGGCCGATCGTGGGTTCGATCCCGGCGGCACGCAGCCGCTCCGTATAAGAGGAGTCGGCTCGGTCGCTGCCGGTCACGGTCGCCCCCAGCTCGCGGCAGACCAGCGCGAGGCCGCTCATCCCGGCGCCGCCGATGCCGATGAAGTAAAGCCGTCGCGACGCCCAATCGCGCTTCACTGCGCCGCCTCCAGGATCTCGTCGGCGATGCGCCGCGCTGCGTCGGGCTTGGCCACCGCAGCGGAGGCTCTCGCCATCTCCACCAGCCGGGTCTCGTCTCCCAGCACCGCCGTCACCTCGGCAAGCAGACGCTGGGGATCGAGTTCTGCGTCGGGGAGCACCGCCGCCGCGCCCGCCTCGGCCATCCAGGCGGCGTTCGAAGCCTGGTGATCGGCAGCCGCATGCGGATAGGGCACAAGGATCGCCGGGCGTTCCCTTGCCGTGATCTCGAAGATCGAGCCGCCGGAGCGTCCCAGGACCAGGTCGCAGGCGGCGAGGCAGTCGCCGAGGTCGGGCTCGTAGGCAAGCAGCGTGTAGCGGTCCCCATAAGGCGCCTGCGCCAGCCGCCGCTCCAGCTCCTCGAAGTCGCGGCGCCCGGCGAGGTGGACGACGTGGAAGTCGCGCCCCCCTCGCTCGGCCAGAGCCTCGACCGCGCAGAGGTTGATCGAGCGCGCCCCCTGACTCCCGCCCATCACCAGCAGGCAGCGCGCGTCCGGCGCGACGCCGAAGCGCTGCCGCGCCGCGCCCCGATCGGCGTTCAGCACCGCTGCCGGCACCGGCCGCCCGGTCACGGCGTAGCGCTCGCCCTCGCGACCGGCGATCGGGAAGGCGAGGCAGACCCGTCGAGCCCGCCGGGCAAGGAGGCGGTTGGCGAGCCCAAGGTGGCTGTCGGCCTCGGTGAGGACGAGCGGCGTGCGGTCGAGCACGGCGGCAAGACCTGCCGGCCCGGCGACGAAGCCGCCGCCGCCCATCACCACATCGGCGCCGCGCCGCCGGATCGCCCGCCGCGCCGCCAGCGTCGCGCCCCCCGCCTCGAACACGGCACGGGCAGCGCGCAACGGGTTGCGCCGGTCGATCCCTCGCACCTGGACGAAATCGATCTCGTAGCCGGCCGCCGGGACCAGCTCAGCCTCGATCCGCCCACGGGCACCGAGGAAGGAGACCTCGGCACCGCTAGCCCGAAGCTCGGCGGCGACCGCCATGGCCGGCACGGCGTGGCCCGCCGTTCCCCCGGCTGCCACCACCACTCTTGCGACTCCTGGCACCGCTCGATCGGCTCCTTCCGCGCGCGGGCGAACGCCCACCCTCGACGACGCGCAGTTTGCCAGCGCGGGCGGTCCCCCCGCGGGCGACGTTGAGGATCAGCCCCACCGAGAACAGCGAGGCCAGCAGGCTGCTGTTGCCGTAGGAGACGAAGGGCAGCGGCACCCCCGTGAGCGGAGCCAGGCCCATCACCGCGAAGAGGTTGACCGTCGCCTGGACGAGGATCAGCGAGGTGAGGCCGGCGACGAGGATCTTGCCGTAGCCGTCCTTGGCTTTTTTGGCGGTCTGCAGACCGGCGTAGCCGAAGAGCGAGAAGAGGCCGACGACGCCGACGATCCCGACAAGGCCCAGCTCCTCGCCGATAACCGCGGAGATCATGTCGGTGTGCGCCTCGGGCAGGTAGAAGGCCTTCTGCACCCCGTTGCCGATGCCGACCCCGAAGAGACCGCCGGAACCGAGGGCGATCTTCGCCTGCGCCGCCTGGAAGCCGGCCCCGGCGGCGTCGGCGCCGGGATCGAGGAAGGACGTGAGCCGCGCCATCCGGTAGGGCTCGATCGCCGTCATCAGCAGGGCGAAGCAGGCCAGGCCGGCGCCGATCAGGGCGAGGTCGCGGGGCCTCGCCCCAGCCGCGATCAGGGTCGCCGCGACCGCGAAGGCGATCACCATGGTCGTGCCCAGGTCGGGCTCGGCGACGACCAGCAGCGCCGTTACGCCGACCACGAGCAGGAAGGGCATCATCCCCTCCAGCGAGCGCACCCGTTTCGGCTTGCGCGCCAGCATGTCGGCGCCGTAGAGGATCAGCGCGACCTTGGCCAGCTCCGAGGGCTGGATCTGGAGGAAGCCGGAGCCGAGCCAGCGGGTGGACCCGTTGACGTTGGTGCCGACCGCCAGTACGGCGAGCAGCAGGAAGAGCGAAACGGCGAGGATCAGCGGCGTCAGGCGGCGCACGATCTGCAGGCCGTGCCGGGCGGTCAGGTGCATGACCAGCAGGCCGAGGAGGCCGAACATCGCGGTCCGCTGCAGGTAGTAGGCGCTGTCGGAGAGTCCGCCGTCGCTGAGGACCCTGGTGGTCGAGCTGGCCGAGAAGACCATCACCGCGCCGAAGGCGAGCAGGCAGAGGGTCGCGGTGAGCAGCAGGTTGTACTCGGCCGGCAGGCTGGCGGCGCGGGAGCGCTTGCGCTTCTTCCCCCTTCCCCGCAGCGCGCCGGGCAAGCGCAGCGAGAGGGCGCGAGCGCTCAATGCAGGCCCTCGACGATCTCGCGGAAGCGCTCGCCGCGCCGTTCGAAGCTCTCGAAGGCGTCGAAACTGGCGCAGGCGGGCGAGAGCAGGACGACCTCGCCGGGCTGCGCCGCGTCCGCCGCCCGGCGAACCGCGTCCCCGAGGTCGGCGCAGCGGTGCAGATCGACCCCCGCCTCGAGGACCGGCGCCAGCTCGGCGGCGAGCCGGTCTGCGGAAGCGCCGATCAGGTAGCAGGCGGCGCACGTCTCGCGGATCGGCTCGACCAGCGGCGCGAACGGCTCGCCCTTCTCGCTGCCGCCGAGGATCGCGTGGACGCCGCCGTCGAAGGCGCGCAGGCCGACCGTCGCGGCGGCGACGTTGGTCGCCTTCGAGTCGTTGACGAAGCCGACGCCGCCGAGCTCGGCTACCTGCTCGAGCCGGTGCGGGACGCCGGCAAAGCTGCGCAGGCCCTCGCGGACCGCCTCCGGGTCGATCCCCATCGCGAGAGCCGCGGTGGCGGCGGCCATCGCGTTGGCGACGTTGTGCTCGCCGAACAGCCCGAGCTCGGCGACCGCCAGCAGCGGCTCGCCGCCGCGGAAGATCGTCCCCTCGGCAAGCGCGACCTCGCAGTCCGGTGCCGCACCGCGGCAGAAAGCGACGCGGCGAGCGCAGCCGCCCAGGTCGACCCCGGCCAACTCCGGCTCGTCGGCGCTGTAGACGGCGACGTCGTCGTTGCCCTGGTTGGCGAAGATGCGCAGCTTCGCCGCCAGGTAGGACTCGAGGTCGGCGTGGCGGTCGAGGTGGTCGGGGGCGAGGTTGAGGAAGACCGCGCACTCGGGAGCGAAGGCGACGCTGTCCTCGAGCTGGAAGCTGGAGGCCTCGCAGACGACGGTGGAGGCGGGATCGATCTCGCCCGCGAGAGAGGAGAGCGGCATGCCGACGTTGCCGGCGACGGCGGCCGGCTCGCCGGCGGTCCGGTAGAGATGGCCGAGCAGCTCGACGGTCGTCGTCTTGCCGTTGGTCCCGGTCACCGCGACGAACCGGTTGGGGATCGCCCGCCAGGCAAGCTCCAGCTCGCCGAGGACGTCGATCCCGCGCTCCACGGCGGCGGCGATCACCGGCGCCTCCCGGGGAACGCCCGGGCTCTTGACGACAGTTCGCGTCCCATCCAGAAGAGCAAGTCCATCCGTATCCAGGACGACTTCGACGCCTGCCCCCGCCAGCCCTGCTGCGCCCTCGGGACGGCCCGAATCGGCCCCCCGCACCTCCTCCCCCCTCGCGGCCAGCAACCGCGCCGCCGCCTGGCCCGATCGCGCCAGCCCGACCACCAGGAACGGCCCTGCTGGCAGCGGCGGTCGGGGCTTGCGGGGCGGCGGCACGCTCATCCCCCAATGTTCGCGACGAGAGCGGTCGGCCCTGTCGCAACCTCCCCCGGTGGAGCCGAGCCTAGTACTCGCAGGCGCTGCCGTCGCTGTCGGAGTCGAGGCCGTGGCGGTCTTCGCCGACGACGGTCACCGGGCCGGTGTACTCGGGCCCGTCACCGCTTCCGCCTTCGCAGTCGTAATCGGACGCGTACGGATCGAGGCAGGCGCCGCTGTAGTTGGGATCGCATTCGCTCGACGTTTCGGTTTCGGCTTCTTCTGCTTCTTCGGCTTCTGCCTGCAGGGCCCGTTGCTGCCGTGCTTCCTCGCGGGCACGCTGGCGTGCTGCCGCGCGCCGGGCCTGCCTCCGTGCTTCCATGCGGCGTTCCCGGGCTTCCGCCCGGCGCGTTTCGCGGGCAAGCTGCCGTTCCTCCGCCACGCGGGCTTCCCTCGCCGCCTGCTGACGGGCTTCGCGCTGCGGGTCGCCCGAGTCCGTGTCAGCGCCACACCCGGCCAGCGCCAGAACGATGAGGCTGAGTACCGCCAGAAGTCGAACTCGCATCGTTCCTTCCTAATACTTAGACAGTTTGCAAAGCGCAGCATATGGCCAGCGGGCGGAACGCGAGCGCAGGCTCATGCGGCCGGAGCAGGCGAATCTGATTCGATAGCCGCCCATGGCCGTCAGCGCTCAGTACAGCGTCACGATCCGGGTCGAGCTCGACGCGCGGCAGGAGCCCCTGGGCAAACTGACCGCCGCGATCGCCGAGGCCGGCGGGCAGCTGCAGGGCGTCGACCTGGTGCCGGGTGCCGGCAGCGAGGGCAAACGGGTGCGTGAGTTCACGATCGACGCCCAGGACCGGCCGCACTGGGAGAAGATCCTGCGGGCGATCGGCTCGACCCGCGGCGCCAGGGTCCTCGACTACGTCGACCGCACCCTGCAGATGCACCGCGGCGGCAAGATCTCGGTCGAGAACAAGTACCCGCTGAAGACGCGCGACGACCTCTCGATGGCCTACACGCCAGGGGTCGCCCGGGTCTGCGAGGACATCCACGCCGAGCGCAGCAAGGCCTTCGAGTACACGATCAAGAAGAACACCGTCGCCGTGGTCTCCGACGGCAGCGCCGTGCTCGGACTCGGCAACATCGGCCCCGAGGCGGCGATGCCGGTGATGGAGGGCAAGGCGATGCTGTTCAAGGAGTTCGCCGCCGTCGACGCCTTCCCGATCTGCCTCGACACCCAGGACGCGGACGAGATCGTCAAGGCGGTGGAACTGATCGCCCCCACCTTCGGCGGCATCAACCTCGAGGACATCTCGGCGCCGCGCTGCTTCGAGATCGAGGAGCGGCTGAAGGAGTCGCTCGACATCCCGGTCTTCCACGACGACCAGCACGGCACCGCCGTGGTGACGATGGCGGCGCTCTTCAACGCGCTGAAGATCGTCGGCAAGCCGATCGAGCAGCTGCGGGTGCTGGTGGTTGGCCTCGGCGCGGCGGGGGTAGCGGTGACCAAGATGATGCTCGCCTCCGGGGTCACCCACGTGGTCGGCTGCGACCGGCGCGGCGCGCTCTCGACCGAGCGCGAGGACTACCAGGCGGGCGAGATGAGCGAGATCAAGCGCTGGTACGCGGAGAACTCGAACCCCGACAAGCTGAGCGGGCAGCCCGGCGACGTGATCGAGGGCATGGACATCTTCATCGGCCTCTCGGGCCCGGGGATCATCTCGCCTGAGGCGCTGGGGAAGATGAACGACGACGCGATCGTCTTCGCGATGGCCAACCCCAACCCCGAGGTGATGCCCGAGGATGCCGCCCCCTACGTGCGGATCATGGCCACCGGCCGCTCCGACTACCCGAACCAGATCAACAACGTGCTCTGCTTCCCGGGGATCTTCCGCGGCGCCCTCGACGCGGGCGCCCCCCGCATCACCGAGGAGATGAAGCTCGCGGCGGCGCACGGCATCGCCGAGGTGGTCGACGAGGACGACCTCTCCGAGGACTACATCATCCCCAGCGTCTTCAACCGCGAGGTCGCGCCGATGGTGGCGAAGGCGGTCGTCGAGGAGGCGAAGCGCGAGGGGATCGCCCGCTTCAGCGAGGAGACGGGGACCTTCTCCACGGTGGAGGTCGGCTGAGGGGTGAAGGTCCTGGTCACCGGCGCGAGCGGCTTCATCGGCTCGGCGCTCTGCGACGCGCTGCTCGCCCGGGGCGACTCGGTGGTCGGGCTGACGCGCGACCCGCAGAAGGCACGGGGGACGAACCCGAGCGTCGTCTGGCACGCCTGGCAGCCGAACCTGGAACGCCCGCTGGCCGAGGCGTTCGAGGGCGTCGACGGCGTCGTCAACCTGCTCGGCGAGAGGATCGACCAGCGCTGGACCGACGAGGCCAAGCGCCGGATCGTCGAGAGCCGCCGTGTCGCAACGCACAACCTGGTGCAGGGGATCGCCGGCCTGGAGAGCAGGCCCAGGGTCATGGTCAGCCAGGCCGCGATCGGCTACTACGGCAACCGCGGCGAGGCGATCGTCGACGAGTCGGCCGCGCCCGGCGAGGGCTTCGACGCCGAGGTCGTGCAGGAATGGGAGAAAGCCGCGCACGAGGTCGAGAACAGCGACGTGCGGCTGGTGGTCGTCCGCACCGGCCACGTGCTCGACCCACGCGGCGGCCTGCTGGGCCGGATGCTGACCCCGTTCAAGCTGGGCGTCGGCGGGCCGCTGGCCGGCGGCGACCAGTACATGTCCTGGATCCACATCGACGACGAGGTCGGGATCCTGCTCTGGGCGCTCGACGAGGAGAAGGTGACCGGCACGGTCAACGCGACCGCCCCCAACCCGGTCACCAACCGCGAGCTGTCGAAGGCACTCGGGCGCGCACTGGGCCGGCCCGCCGTCCTCCCGGTCCCCGGGCTGACGCTTGACCTGATGTTCGGCAAGGAGTTCGGCGCGGTGCTGCGCGGCGGCCAGCGGGTGGTGCCGCGGCGGGCGCAGGACCTCGGCTACCGGTTCAAGTTCACCGAGGTAGACGCAGCGCTAGACGACCTGTTCTAACCCAGCTCGTCACGGAGCGCTTCACGCAAGCTGCTGGAGGTATCGGCGTTCCGGAGAGCCTGGAGCAGCTGCGACATCCCGGCGGCTCCGCAGCTGGCGGCGATCCTCGCGATGTCGGCTTCTTCGAGGATCGGCTCGGAGAAGCGGATCGCGGTCGGGTCGGGGGTGCCGATGTAGGCGATCGCAGTGGAGTCCTCGGTGGCGCTGCGGGCGGCGGCGGCGACCGTGGCAAGGCTTGAGTCGCCCGTCCCGGTGTCGTCGACGCAAACCGCCCGAACCCGTAGATCGCCGGCCCGTCCATCGGCGCGCGCCAAGGACTGCTGCGCTTCACGGCACAGCGGCGCACCGACGTAGACGCTCACAGTCGCGTCATCGGCGACACCCCCACCCTCGCCACAGCCAACCACCACAACTGCGAGCAGGGCGCAGACGCTCCTCCCCCACCTACCCAAAGAAGACCTCGGCCTCTTCGTAGAGCTCCTTCGGCACGGTCTTCAGCTCAGCCGTCGCAGCGGCCAGGTCGACCAGCTCGATCTGGGTCCCGCGCAGCGCCGTCATCTGGCCCCACCGGCCGGCGTCGGCGGCGTCGATCGCGTGCAGGCCGAAGCGGGTGGCGAGGACGCGGTCGAAGGCGGTCGGGGTGCCGCCCCGCTGCACGTGGCCAAGCACGGTCGCGCGCGTCTCTTTGCCGGTGCGCTCCTCGATCTCCCCCTCCAGCCAGTGGGCGATGCCGCCGAGGCGGACGTGGCCGAAGGCGTCGAGTTTCTCCTCCTGCACCTCGGGCATCCCCCCGACCGGCGTCGCCCCCTCGGAGACGACCACGATCGGCGCGAAGCGCGCCTCCAGGCGCCGCCCGACCAGCTCGCAGACCCGATCGAGGTCGAAGGGCTGCTCGGGGATGAGGATCACGTTGGCGCCCCCCGCCAGACCGGCGTGGAAGGCGATCCAGCCGGCGTGGCGGCCCATCACCTCGACGATCAGCACCCGGTGGTGGCTGCCGGCGGTGGTGTGGAGCCGGTCGATCGCCTCCATCGCGATGTTGACGGCGGTGTCGAAGCCGAAGGTGTAGTCGGTGGCACCGAGGTCGTTGTCGATCGTCTTCGGCACGCCGACGATCGGCACGCCGTGCTCAGCGTGCAGGCGGGAGGCGGCGCCGAGCGTGTCCTCGCCGCCGATCGCGACCAGGCCTTCGACCCCGTCCTCGCGCAGGTTGGCGACCAGCCGCTCGGTGTCCCCCCCCTGCTTGAAGGGGTTGGTGCGCGAGGTGCCGAGGATCGTGCCGCCGCGAGGCAGGATGCCGCGCACGTCCGGCACGCCGAGCGGTGCGCTGTCGCGCTCCAGCGGTCCGTGCCAGCCGTCGCGGTAGCCGACGAACTCGTGGTCGAGCTGTTCGACGCCCTTGCGGACGATCGCCCGGATCACGGCGTTGAGCCCGGGGCAGTCGCCCCCGCCGGTGAGCACGCCGATCCGCATGGGGGCAGCTTAGAGCTGGCCGAACCCGGTGTGACGCGGTAGGTTCGAACGACGAGCGAAAAGGAGGAGACATGAGCGAGCCCATCGATCTGCAAGCGGTCAGGCAGGCGCAACAGAAGACCTGGTCCGAAGGCGACTTCGCGATGGTCGCCGGCCTGGTGATGATGGTTGCCGAGGAGCTGGTCGAAGCCCTGGACGTCGTCCCCGGCGAGCGCGTGCTGGACGTCGCCTGCGGCAGCGGCAACGCGGCGCTGGCGGCGGCGCGGCGCTCCTGGGGCAACGTCGTCGGGGTCGACTTCGTCCCCGCCTTGCTCGAGCGCGGTCGCGAGCGGGCCGCAGCCGAGCGCCTCGACGTCGAGTTCGTCGAGGGCGATGCCGTGGAGCTACCGTTCGGCGACGCCGAGTTCGACGTCGTGACCTCGATCTTCGGCGCGATGTTCGCCGCCGAACAGGAGAGGGCCGCCGCCGAGCTGCTGCGCGCCTGCAAGCCCGGTGGCCGGATCGGGATGGCGAACTGGGTGCCCGACGGCGGAGTCGGAAAGATGTTCATGACGATCGCCAAGCACGCGCCGCCCCCGCCAGGGGTTCCCTCCCCCCTGCGCTGGGGAACCGAGGAGGGTGTCCGGGAGCTGCTCGGGGACGCCGTGGCCGACGTACGGATCGAGCGCAAGCAGGCGCGGCAGGCGTTCCGCTCCACCGACCACTTCCTCGACTTCTTCCGCACCTACTTCGGGCCGACCAAAGTCGCCTACGAACGGGTGGGCCCGGAGGGAGAGGAGGCGCTGACCGCCGACATGCGCTCCTACCTCGAGGAGAGCAACACGGCCGGCGATCGGGCGCTGGTGCTGAAGCCCGAGTACCTGCAGGTGGTCGCGACGCGCGCCTAGCGCGCGTCGATTGCCCGGTAGCGGTTAGGCGTCGGGGCTGACGGTGTTCTGCACGACGCGCAGCGCGGCGCCGATGAAGAGAACCGTGAGGAAGACGAGGCCCGCGATCGGACCGCCCTGGCCCAATGCGTAGGAAACCGTCGCCGCGGCAAGCGCCAGGAAGAAGGTGACCACGAGTCCCATGCGGCGCGAATCCTAGACGAAGGGGCGGCCTAAGAGAGGAGGGCGGCGCGAGCCTCGCGCAGGAAGGAGCCGACCGCCTCTGCCGCAGCGTCCGGGGAGCCCGCCTCGCCGGCAGCTCTGACGAGGCGGCTGCCGACGATGACGCCGTCGGCGAACCGACCGACCTGGGCGGCCTGCGCCGGGGTGCCGATGCCGAAGCCGACCGCGACCGGGACCTCCGCCTCGGCCTTCGTCGCGCCGACGAGGCCGGTGAGCCCGGGCGGCAGCTCCTCGCGCTCCCCGGTCGTGCCGACCGTGGAGACGACGTAGACGAAGCCGGTGGCGACGGCGCAGATGCGGGCACGGCGATCCGCCGTGGTGGTCGGGGCAAGCAGCGGGACCAGGGCCAGGCCGGCTTCCGCGAGGGCGTCCCGCACCTCGCCCGCCTCGTCCAGCGGCAGGTCGGGGACGATCGCCCCCGCCGCGCCGGCCTCTGCGGCCCGGTGCGCGAACTCGCCCGCGCCGCCGTGGGCGAAGATCATGTTCGCGTAGGCCATCAGGATGACCGGCATCCGGTCGGCCACCGAGGCGCAGATTTCGAGCGCGGTCTCGAGCGTCGTGCCCTCCTCCAGCGCCTTGGTGGCGGCGGCGTGGATAGTCGGCCCATCGGCGAGCGGATCGGAGAAGGGCACCCCCAGCTCGATCAGGTCGGCACCGGAATCGGCGTACGCGGCAGCCACCGCCAGCGAAGACTCCCGGTCGGGGAACCCGGCCATCATGTACGGCATCAGAGCAGCACGACCCTCGTCCCTAGCCAGCTGAAAGGCACGGGCTATGCGCTCCTCACCGGCAGCAGTCCTGGTGTCGGCGGCCGCCACCGACGAGGGGGTTGGGGGGTGGCTCTGGCGAGCCTCCCCGCTGTTGCTCGACGGAGTCACACCCCAACCCCCTTAGCGATGACCTCCGCCAAGTCCTTGTCTCCCCGACCGCTGAGACATAGAACGTCATAGCCATCGCCGCCACCGTTCTCCAGCAGCCAGGCGATCGCGTGGGAGGACTCGAGCGCCGGGATGATCCCCTCCAGCCGCGCCAGCTCGGCGAAGGCGGCGAGCGCCGCGGCGTCGGTGACGGCGGTGTAGGTGGCCCGCCCCGTGTCGCGCAGGTGGGCATGCTCGGGCCCCACCCCGGGGTAGTCGAGCCCCGCCGAGACAGAGTGGGCCTCGAGGATCTGGCCCTCCTCGTCGGCGATCACCGAGGAGAGCGAACCGTGCAGGACGCCGGTCGTGCCGGCGCCCAGCGAGGCGCCGTGGCGACCGCTGTCGAGGCCCTCCCCCGCCGCCTCGACCCCGATCAGGCCGACCTCGGGGTCGCCGACGAACGGGGTGAAGATTCCGATCGAGTTGGAGCCGCCGCCGACGCAGGCGATCACCCGGGCGGGCAGCGAGCCCTCGGCCTCCAGCGCCTGGGCGCGGGCCTCGTCGCCGATCACCCGCTGCAGATCGCGGACCAGGGCCGGGAAGGGCGCCGGCCCGACCGCGGAGCCGATCACGTAGTGGGTCGTCTCGACGTTGGCGACCCAGTCGCGGATCGCGGCGCTGACCGCCTCCTTGAGGGTGCGGGCGCCCGCCTCGACCGGCACCACCTCCGCGCCCAGCAACCCCATCCGCTCGACGTTGGGCGCCTGGCGGCGGATGTCCTCGCTGCCCATGTAGACGACGCACTCGAGACCGAAGAGCGCGCAGGCGGTCGCGGTGGCGACGCCGTGCTGGCCGGCGCCGGTCTCGGCGATAACCCGGGGCTTGCCCATCCGCTGGGCCAGCAGCGCCTGGCCGACCGCGTTGTTGATCTTGTGGGCGCCGGTGTGGGCGAGGTCCTCGCGCTTCAGGTAGACGCGGCGGCTGGCCCGCTCGGAGAGCCGCTCGGCCAGGTAGAGCGGCGTCGGCCTGCCGATGAAGTCGCGGTGAAGTGAGGCCAGCCGCGCCTGGAACGCCTCGTCCTCGCGCGCCTCGGCCCAGGCCGCGGTCAGCTCGTCGAGCGCAGCGATCAGCGTCTCCGGCACGTAGCGGCCCCCGTAGGGGCCGAATCGCTCTTCGACAGCGCTCATGGGGCGGAGACGCTAGCGGCCTTCGCGGCCTCGAAGAAGGCCGTCATCGCCGCGTGGTCCTTGCGGCCCGGCTCGGCCTCGACCCCGCTGGCGACGTCGACCGCGAACGGATGGACAATGGCGATCGCCTCGGCGACGTTGTCCGCTCGCAACCCGCCGGCGAGGATCGCCGGCACCCCGGAGCGATGCTCGTGCAGCAGGCCCCAGTCGAAGCTCTCGCCGCTGCCGCCCCAGAGCCCCTTAGCGCCCTTGTCGAACAGGTGGTAGTCGGTGCGGAAGGTCTCCGCAGCGTGGATATCGGCGGCGCTCGAGACGTGAACGGCCTTGATCACCTTCACCCCGGTACGCCGCGCCACCTCGGCGCAGAACGAAGGCCCCTCTTCCCCGTTCAGCTGCACCATCGTCAGCCCAGCGTCCTCGACCGCCTTCGCAACCTCGTCCAGCTCGGGATTGACGAAGACCCCCACGACCTCGCACTTGCGCCGAAACGCAGCGGAGATCCGCACCGCCTCGCTGGCCTCGACCGCCCGCGGGCTATCGGCGAAATGGATCAACCCGATCGCCCACGCTCCCAGCCGGACGGCCTCGGCGGCGTCGTCCAGATTGGTGATCCCACAGATCTTGACCCGCATCCCCTCAGGGTACGGGAGCCGGCAGCGCTGCCTACTTCGCCGGCGGCCCGACCGGGCCCGACTGCGTGTCTTCGGTCGACTCCGGCCGCACGCCGAGGGTCACGGCGATCTCCTCGGTCGACTTGCCGCGCCGCACGGTCAGCTCCATCTCGTCGCCGGGGGCAGCCGCGTTGACGGCGTTGATCACCTCTTCCATCCCCGCGACCTCCTCGCCGTCGACCGCGACGACGATGTCGCCGCCAACCTCGATCTGGGCGCCTTCGATCGTCGCTGAGGAGTCGCCGCCCTTGATCCCTGCCTCGTCGGCGGGCCCGCCCTCTACAACTTCGCCGACCAGGACCCCCTTCTCGACGGGCAGTTTCAGCGCCTCGGCTAGGTCCGGGGTGATGCTGCCGCCGCTGATCCCGAGGTAGGCGTGCTCGACCTCGCCGTCCGCCTTCAGCTGGCGAACCACGTCGCGGGCGGTGTTGATCGGGACGGCGAAGCCGATGCCGACGTTGCCGCTG
>Ga0190265_10001505_pt1 | contig 15367 bp, 9 predicted proteins | sample Popmic124T_FD_133135 | JGI IMG/M metagenome (GOLD analysis project Ga0190265, IMG submission 133135) | Populus adjacent soil microbial communities from riparian zone of Indian Creek, Utah, USA - 124 T | ecosystem: Environmental > Terrestrial > Soil > Riparian zone | place: USA: Utah | collected...
GAGCTGGCCGACGAGGCCGAGGTCTACCGCGAAGCGCTCAGCTGGGTCTCGAGCGATCGCGAGCTGTGCGAGCGGCTGCTCTCCTGTCTCGGGCCAGCAGGCGATCCGGAGGAGCGCGCGCAGCTGCTCGAGAGCTTGCTGCCGACCGACAGCGCCGAGCAAGCGGTCGCCCACGCGCTCGCCGCTGCCGAGCTGCACGAGCAGCGCGGCGATGCCGCCGCGGTGCTGCGAGTGCTGGAGCAGGGCATGCGCCTCGCGCCCGACAACGCGCAGCTCGTCGCGCGGCTCGAGCGCGGCTATCGCGAGGCGGGCGACTACGCGGCGCTCGCCCAGCTCTTGCGGCAGCGCGCCGAGGGTGAGACCGACGCGCAGCCCAAGGCCGAGCTGCTGCTGGCCGCGTCCGCGCTGTATCGCGATCGCCTGTCCCAGCCGGCGGAAGCCGTGTCGCTGATCGAGACCGCTGCGTCGATCCGGCCGGCCGACTACGGGATCGCTCGCGAGCTCGCGCTGCTGCACTCCGCGATGGGGCGTCCTGCCGCCGCGGTCGAACAGCTGGGCCGCGCGCTCGACGTGGCGCACGAGCAAGACGAGCGCAGCGAGCTATTGCGCCTGCGCGCCGAGGCCCTGCGCGCGCTCGGCGACACGAACGCGGCGCTCGCCGATCTCGAAGCCGCCTTTGAGCTCTCGCCGGCCGCGATCGCGCCGCAGCTCGAGGCCATGCTCGAGGAACGACGGCGCAGCGCGCGCAGCGCTCCCGACCCGGAGCGCGAACGCGAGGCCAGCTTTCGGCTGGTCGACGTGCTGTGCTTCCAGGCCAAGCCGGCGCAGGCGCGCAAGGCGCTCTCGGAGTGGGTCGCGCGCTCCCCCGACGACGTCGCCGCGCTGCAGCGCTTGCTCCAGCTGTGCGAGGCGGAGGGCGACGGGCTCGGTGTGGCCGAGTGCGCGGCCCGGATCGTCGGCCTGACCGAAGGACCGGAGCAGCAGCAGGCGTGCTCGATCCTGATGGAGACCGCGACGCGGATCGCGCGCTTCGACCTCGCGCGCGCGGGCCTCGAGACCGCGCTCGCGCTGCAGCACGATCAACCCGAGCTGCGCGCCGCGCTCAAGCAGATCTACGAGCGCTCGGGCGCGTTGCACGAGCTCGCTCAGCTGATCCTGCAAGACGCGTCCTCGACCACGAACGAAGCCGAGCTCGGGGCGACGCTCAAACAGGCCGCGCACTACCTGATCGCCGCCAACCAGCCCGTGCAGGCGATTCAGACCTTGCGCGACGCGCTCTCGTGCCTGCCCGACGACATGGACCTGACCTTCATGCTCGTCGACGCGCACGCGGACGCCGGTGACAACGCCGCCGCCGACGCCTTGCTCGACGAGCTGCTGCCCGCGCTCGCCGGCAAGCGCGCCGAGCTCGGCCTGCACGCGCGCCGCAAGGTGCGGCTGGCAGAGGCCAACTCGGACCCGCAAGCCAGGCTCACCTGGCTGGTCGAAGCCAGCAAGTACGACAAGGACGTGCGCCTGGTGGTCGAGATCGCCAACCTCGCCGAGTCGCTGGAGGACTGGGACGTGGCCGAGAAGGCGCTGCGCAACGTGGTGCTGCTCAAGGGCGAGGAGCTGATCGGCCGCTCGGAGATCTACTTGCGCCAAGCCCGCATCTGGATGCACCGCGGCGACAACAAGCGCGCGCTGATGTTCGCGCGCAAGGCGCAAAAAGAAGAGCCCGACGACGCCCAGGTGGTGAGCTTGCTCGAGGAGCTCGGCGCGGCGTAGCGCACGCTCCCGGTCGCGCGCTCGCCCGACCGGGTGTCGTTCGGCTTCGCGCCCGACTGGTTCACTCGGGCCAGACGCGAATAGCACGCGTGGATCGATGCCTGGTGTGACCTGCAGCACAAGGGGCGAGTCGTTCGCCGGGGTGAAGCACATCTCACCGCGGGTTGACCACCGCTGCCATGATGGCGCCCATTCAGCTGCCGGAACGGTCAAGAATGGGTCAGGACACTTCGACGCCGCGCAAGCAGTCGGCAACCCTCGCCGCGGGGCGCGCGCACGAGCCGCGCATCGCGACCGTTCCTGCGTGCAACGCCGCGCAGGCCGAGCCGCCGCCGCGCGCGCCCCCGGCGAAGCAGACCACTGCGCGCGATCCGCTGATCGGCGCGCTGCTGCACGAGCGGTATCGCGTGCGGCGACGCATCGGCAAGGGTGGCATGGGCGTCGTCTATGTGGCCGAGCACGTGCTGCTGCGGCGCGACGTCGCGATCAAGCTGCTGATGCCACCGGCCTGCGGCTCCGACGAGCTGGTCGAGCGCTTTCAGCGCGAGGCGCTCGCGGCGGCCGCGATCGGCAACGAGCACGTCGTCGGCATCAGCGACATGGGCCGGCTCGATGACGGCTCGCACTTCCTCGCGCTCGAGTACCTCGAGGGCATCGAGCTCGCGAACGCGGTCGCCGAGGCCGGCTGCTTGCCGATCGGCCGCGCGCTGCGGATCGTCGCTCAGCTGTGCGACGCGCTGACCGCCGTCCACGCCGCGGGCATCGTCCATCGCGATCTGAAGCCCGAGAACGTGTTCCTGGTCGAGCGCGACGGAAGCCCCGACTTCGTCAAGGTGCTCGACTTCGGCGTGTGCAAGCTGCGCGAGCCGCAGGCCGGTCTCGACCAACACCTGACGGTCACGGGGAACGCGGTCGGCACGCCTCCCTTCATGGCGCCGGAGCAGGTCGAGGGGCTGCCCGACGTCGATCACCGGACAGACATCTACGCCGTCGGCGCGATCCTGTTCCATGCGCTGACCGGTGTGCCGCCGTTCGAGGCGCCTTCGCTGCCGCGGCTGTTCATGCGCATCTGTCTCGAGCCGCCGCCAAGCTTGTCGCTGTTGCGCCCCGACGTGCCCGAGGCGCTCGCGGCCGTGGTCGATCGCGCGCTGGCGAAGAGCCCCGCGGAGCGCTTTCAGAGCAGCGCGGAGCTCAAGCAGGCGCTCTCGGGGTTTCTGGATTGCGGCGATGAAGTACCTGTGCGTGCGGCCACCGGCGGCGGGTTGGAGCGCGAGTCCTTGCTGCTGCCAGTGGACATTCCAGGCCGCCGCCGCTGGTCCACGGCGGCGGTGATCGCAGCCGGCATCGCGCTGGTGAGCGCGCTGTTCTGGCAGCTCGCGCCGAGCGGCGGGAGCGCGCGCGATGGAAAGGCCGTGCGCGCCGCAGCGCAGCAGGAGAACGCGGCGCCGAACGATCAACAGGGCGCGCTCGCGCCGCCCGTGCAGGGCGCCGCGGCGCCGATCCCGACCGTTCGCGCGCCGGTCGAGCCGATAGGCAGCGCGCGGGTTGAAGCGCGCCCGCGCTCCCACCGCCCGGCGAGCGCGCCGCGTCCGGAGGTCGCGAGCCCGGCAGCGGCGAGCGCGGCACCGGCCAGCGCGACACCACCGAGCGCTGGCGATCCTGCGGCCGGGCCAAGCCCAGCTGCGCCGCGCGACGACGTGCAGACCCCCGAACCGCAAACCGACCGCTGGCCGCCGCCGCTGCAGCTCAAACCCGTGTTCTGACCTCGGGTGCAGCGCGCGAGCAGGCTTGGAGGACACCTCGAATGGGCCACGACGACGACCAGCCGGCCAGCGCCCTACTCGCTCGCACGCGCTTCACACCCGCGGCGCTGGCGTGCGTGCTGGTGCTGATGGCTGGCGCCACGGCCGCGCACGCGCAACCCGCATCCCCGCTGCCCTCGGTCGCGGCGCAGCCCGAAGACGCTCGGGTCGCGCAAGCCCGGAGCATCGTGGCGCGCGGAGAAGAGCTGTTCGCGCGCGGCAACTACGACGCCGCGCTCAGCGAATTCGCGCGCGCTTACCGCTTGCTCGAGGGCCATCCCCACCAGTACCGGGTGCTGCACAACCAGGCGGTCTGCCACGAGCGCATGTTCCGCTACGACCTGGCGCTGCCGCTGTACGAGCAGTACCTGGCGCGAGCGCCGCTCGACGAGAGCGACCGCGCCGTGGTCGAGGCGGTGGTGCGCACCTTGCGCGGTCTGCTGGTGCCGGTCGAGATCACGAGCAACGTCGAGGCCGAGCTCTGGATCGATGACCGACACATGGGGCGCGCACCGGGCAAGGTGCTCGTTCCCGCCGGCCGTCACGTGGTCGAGCTGCGCTCGAGCCTGTACGAGCCCGCTCGCGCCGAGCTGAACTTCGCCGCGGGCGAGCGACCGCGCCTGCGCTTGGAGCTGCAGCGGCTGTCCAACTACTCCGGCTTGCAGCCGGCTTACTTCTGGACCGGCCTCGGGCTGAGCGCGGCGGCGCTGTTCACGGGCTCGGTGTTCGGTGCGCGCGCGCTCACCGCCAGTGACCACGGCAAGTACCGGGCCGAGCAACAGCACGTCGAGGCCTCGGCGCAGGCCGATCAAGCGGGCGACCTCGCAGGCGCGGCCGACGTGTTCTTCATCACGGCCGCGGTGCTCGCCGCGACCACGACGGTGCTGTTCTTCGTGACGGATTGGCAGGAGACCCCTCCAGAGCCGGCGCCCGCCGGGCGCGCGCTGCGCACGCCGCGCGCGCGCCCGCTCGGGCTTGGAGCGCGTTTCTGATGCGCCCGCACCTGCTACTCGCCGCGCTGCTCGTGCCGGCAGGCGCTTGCAGCTTGATGGGTCTCGACGAGATCGCGGTCGAACCGTGCAGCGACGACGCAGACTGCGCGCAGGTCAATCGCGACAACGGAATCGATGTGGCGAGCGCGTGCACGGCGTATCGCTGCGCGGGCAGCAAGCTGTGCGAGCTGGCTGCGCTCGACAAAGACGGCGATCACGCGTTCGCGCCGATCTGCCGCGGCGAAGTGCCCGATCAGCGGATCGACTGCGACGATAACGACCTCGAGCGAGCGCGCGACGACGAGATCTGCGACGGCTTCGACAACGACTGCGACGCGCGGATCGACGAGGGCGAGCTCGTGCCGCCCCCCCCGCAGCCAGCCGATGTGCTCCCGAGCATGCCGGCGTGGGCGAGCTACGCGCAGACGGCGAGCGACACCGGCTTGCTGGTGCTGGGCGACGGACACGGCGTTGCGACGGGCCGGGTGCTCACCGCGGGCAAGCTCGGTGAGGGCACCGACCTCAGCTACGTTTCGCGCAGCGGGCTCGCGCCGGAGATCGAGGCGCCCGGCTGCCCCGAGCAGGACCCGGAAAAAATTGCGGTCGACCCCTGCCTATTCTCGAGCGTCGCGCTCGCGAGCGCAGCGCAACGGGTGCTGTACGCGACCATCAACACGCGCGGCTGCACGCCCGGCCAGCTGCGCGTGGGCCTGGCCGACCTGCAGTCCCCCTTCACCGTCAGGCTGGGCACGCCCAGCAATCAAAACCAAACGTGGACATCGAGCAACGTCGAGTTCGGCGTGGACATCGATCCAACGCAGATGGACTGCACGGGGGCGTCGCGCGACAGCGACGAGCGCGGCGCGGCCGCACCAGCGATCGCGGCAGCATCGGTCGCGGATGGCGAAGTCCGAGCCTTCGCCGCGTGGCTGGCCACGAGCGCGACCCCTGCCCTGGATGACGAGTGCGCGCTCCCGGCTGCGGTCGACGTCGAAGCCATCGGGCTGCGGCTGCGCGGGTCCGAGCCTTCCGCCCCGCTCGACGCCACCACCGCGGGTGGCAAGCCGCAACGGATCGGCCGCAGCGCGAGTCGATCGCCGCCCAGCATCGCCGCCTGGCCGGACCGCGAGCAGGCGCTGGGCTTTTTCGTCGCCCACGCCGCGGAAGACAGCATCGCGCTGGCCTTCGCGCCGCACGAGACGCTGGACGCTGCGAGCCTGGGTGCGGTGGTCGGCGATCCCGATCCCCATCACGTCGTGCTCGCGGTCGCGCAGCGCTCGCCGGGCGCCGCGGACGAAGCGCCCGAGCTCGCTCTCGCGTGGCGAAGTGGCTGTCACGAGCGCACCGCGATTCGCGTCGCGCGGCTGAGCGTCGCGCCGGGCGGGAAGTCCGTCTCGGTGGTCCAAGAGCTCACCCTGCGCAGCGAGGCGACGGTCCTCGCAGGCCCGCTGCTGCTTCACGCCCACAAAGGCTTCTCGGTGGACTCCCCACAGGGTGGATGGGTCGTCCTGTGGGTCGAGACGGACGGCAGCGAGCGGCGAATGATCTCGGTGCGCATCGCCGAAGCCGCGAGCATGGCTCCTGACACCAGCGAGCTAGGCAGCAGTGATATCGGTCTCATCTTCCCACGCAGGGCGGGTACCAGTTTGGGGTACGGCTTCGTTCGCGGAGGCGCGGATGAAGAGCGCGACCGAGGGGTCCTCATGCTCGGAGATGTGAGCTGTGTTGCAAGCCCATGAAATGGAGAGAGCCACGATGCTTAGCTACACCCCAGCCATGAACAACCGTTCGAGGCATTCGTTGTGGCGTCCCACGTTGCCAGCGCTGGCGGTGACGATCGCGCTCGCAGCCAGCGCGTGCGACTCGGTCGAGAGCACGTCGAGCGCCGCGACCGCGTGTGAGGGCGGCGCTTGCGATGCGAGGGTGGACGCGACGGACGCCGACGCGGGGTCCGACGCAGGGTCCGACGCCACCGCGATGAGCCCGGAGGCTGACGCGGCGATCGATGCCACTGCGCCGCAGGTTGCAACTGAACCCGAACGTTTGCCGGTCGTCGATGCCGGGCCGATGCTGAACGAGTGCCAGACCGACGAAGACTGCACCGACCACCTGTACTGCAACGGCATCGAGCGCTGCAGTGCCGTCGGACCCGACAAGCCGGTCAAGCGCTGTGCCTCGCCGGAGGCTGGCCCGTGCGGTGCCAGCAGCTGTGATGAGGGGGCGGATCGCTGTGACTGCTCGACCCCCGACCGCGATCAGGATTCGATCCCGGTGGAGGGCTGCGCGAAACAGCACGAGCCTTACGACTGCGACGACTCCGATGGGACTCGCAACCCACTCGAGACCGAGCAGTGTGATCCCGACGACCCGGCGCTCGACCCCTATCACGACGAGGACTGCAATCCGAACACGACCGGCGCGCAGGACCTCGATGCGGACGGCTACTCCGACCAGCGCTGCGGCAACCACCATGCGTTCTATGTGCTGACCGGGACCGATTGCAATGACGAGATGCCCGAGAAGAACCCGGGCATACCCGAGGTCTGCGACAACTTTGACAACGACTGCGACGGCGACGTCGACGAGTCGCCGGACGGCACTCCCGGCGGACAGCAGATGACGTACTACCGGGACGCGGACGGCGACCAGTACGGCTCCAACGAAACGCTGACGACCTCCTGCCGCTTTCCGCCGCCCGGATGGACGTTTCTCCGCGACGACTGCAGGGACGACCAAGAGCATGGCGACGATCCGCGGATCAACCCGGCCGCCATCAATCCCAGCAAGGAAGAGGTCTGCGACGGCATCGACAACGACTGCGACCCCGCCGGAGCGATCGACAAGCAGGGACACGAAGACACCCTGCTCTTCGACGAGCCCTACGACGGCATCACGAAGTTCGTGTGCCAGGGCACGCTCGGTTGGGCCGTCGAGACTTGCCCCGACGGTCGCGACGATTGCAACAGCGACTACCGGGACGCGTGTGAAACCGTCGCCACCACGCTGACCAACTGCCATGCCTGTGGGGCCACATGCAGCTTTGCGTGTGGCCTCGTGGCTTGCGACGAGATCGAGATCCTGGCGGCGGGCCGTTTGCACACCTGTGCCATCACCAGCGAAGGCAATGTCGCGTGCTGGGGTCAGGGCGCCGAGGGCCAGCTCGGGTTCGGCACCACCGCGAGCGCGACCGCGCCGAGGCGGGTTCCGGACATCGAAGGCGCGACCGGCGTCACGGCGGGCATCGCGCACACCTGCGTCGTGGCCGGAAGCGAGCACACGGCGTATTGCTGGGGCAGAAACAGCTCGCTCGAGCTGGGCTCGTTTGGGGCCGGTGTGCAGGGTGAGCCCGGTGAGCCCGTCAAGCCCGATCCATCGAGCCTGGTCCCGATCGCGGTTCCCGGGATCGACACCTCCCAGCTGGACGGAGTCGTGCAGATCGCAGCCGCCGCGCAGCACACCTGCGCAGTGCTGGCCACGGGAGAGGTCGCATGCTGGGGTCTGGCTGCGAGCGGGCGCCTCGGCAGCGGCGCGGTCGAGGAGGCTCTCCTGAGCCCAGGCCATGCGCTGCGCGAGGTCACCACCGAGACCGGCGATCTCGCCTACCGCAACATCGAGGATGGCCGTGCGATCGCGGCCGGCAGGAATCACACCTGCCTGCTCACGACGCGCGGAACCGTGGACTGCTGGGGCACCAATGCCAATGGCCAGCTCGCCGCCGACCCGATGCTCGTCACGGAATCGGCGATCGCGCGCGAGGTCCCCGGAATCGAAGGCGCGACCGCGATCGCGGCCGGCGACAATCACACCTGCGTTTTGCTCGCCGGCGCCGTGTACTGCTGGGGCGCCAACAACGTGCAGCAGCTCGGACGGCCCGCCGGCGACGACGCCTACGTGCCGATGGCGGTGGACGCGCTGCCCGAGGTGCACGCGATCGCTGCCGGCGCAGCGTCCAGCTGCGTGGTGGACGTAAACGGCGACGTGTACTGCTGGGGCGCCAACAACACCCATCAGCTCGGGCCGTCCGAGGAGTTCTCGAGCGCGGAGCCGGTACAGATCGAGATCTCGGGCGTCTCCGAGCTGGTCACCGGCAATCACGTGTGCGCGCGCGCTGCGGCCAAGCAAGCGTTTTGCTGGGGCAGCAACATCGAGGGTCAGCTGGCAGATGGCACCACGTCGCTCGACCCGCGCGTGTCGCCACACCCGATCAAGACTTTGCAGCGGTAACTACCCAACACGAGGAGAGTGGACATGCCCTTCACACCGAGCCTAATCGATTACTATCGCACGGACGTCACAGGGAGACTGGCGCGCTTTTTCGACGAGGACGAAGGACCCAAGGACTGGATTGTCCGCGAGGCCACAATCGGAAAAAGTAGCGTCGACGCCGCGCGCTGGACCTTCAGTAGCGTCGAACGCGATCTCCGGGACCCGGGGTGGATGAACGGGACGCTGGTGTTCAAGCCTCCTGCCGGCTTTCCACGAATTGGCAATACCCAGGATCAAACACTCCACAACGCGTGGAACAGCGGCAACGCGACGCTCGAGCTCAACGTATGGTGCAAAGACTACTCGCGCCCGCTGTCGGTGAGGTTGAGGAAGTAACTCCTCGACCCGAGGAAAGGGAACACAGTCATGCCATTCACACCCAATCCCATTACGTTGATCGCAGACGCTCGCGTCATCAAGGGCAGGCTCCGCTTCGAAGCCGCCACCGAGATCGAGGTGGACTTCATCGGTGACAAGGGAAAAGTCGCGCCGCAGCTGCGTATCATCAACGGCTTTCGCAGCAATGGCGTCGACAAGATCGCCATCGATGATGACGAGCAAGACAAAGCAGGCGTGTGGGACCTGCAATTCACCGAGGACAAACCGAACATCGACCCGGGTTCACGCGAACGCGACCGGGATGGCGATGGCGACAAGCAGCTTTACAAGGCGAAGCTGATCTTCCATGGCGGAGCGCTCGAGCGCAGAATGGAAACGGTCGAGAACATGCCGGCTGATCTGCGCTTGACCAAACGCCAGGCGCGCGTCCGCGCGCTTTACTACGCGTTCATCGAGGGCGACACCGTCCAGCTCTACGTGCGGTCCTCGCAGAGCAAGCTGATCCACGCGCTCATCCTGCAGCTCGGGTATTGCAATCGCAACGCTTCGTGAGAGTCGCCGCGCGAGGGGGCCTTCGGTAAGCGCAGTAACTCGGGGAATGGCGCGGGCGGAAGCGGAAGCGCGCGATCGGCTCGTAGCGATCGCGACCATCCGTCCGCGCCCTCCTCGGGCGCATACGAGCTAGACCAGCAACCCGTCGACGTGGCCCTTGGGGTAGCCGTCGTCGCCGAAGTCGTCGAGCGGGCCGCCGGCGGCGTTCTTGGCGCCGACGGCTGCGCCGATCGTGTTGTGGATGCGATTGATGGTCCAGTCGCCGCGCACGTACTGCCCGGTCTTGAGCGCGCCACCGGCGCCGCCCGCGAGCACCCAGGGCAGGTTCCTGCTGCCGTGGGGCGGGCCATCGGACAGGTCGTTGAGCCAGACCGCGACGCCGTCGTCGAGCAGCGTCCCGGTCGGGGTCGTGATCGCCGAGAGCTTGTCGAGCAGGTACTTGAAGTAGCCGGCGAATTTCTTGTCGATGTTGTGGTGGAGCGCTTCGGCGTCGGGGATCTCCTCGCCGCTCGAGCCGTCGCTGCGCACGCGATGCGAGATGTGGTGGTAGCGCTCGTAGACCTTGCCGTCGATCGTGTACTGCGTCTGGTCGTTGCCGTTGCCGATACACAGGGTGCCGACGTGGCTCTTACCGCAGGACATCGCCAGCGCGAGCATGTCGCTGTGCACGCGCACCACGTCGTCGACGTTGCTCGCGCTGAAGGTGCCGAGCGGCGTGACCTGGCAGCCGCTGGTGACCTGGGCTTCCATGTCGCGGATCGCGGAGAAGTGCGCGTCGAGGCGCTTCTTGTCGGCGCCCGAGAGCTCGGGGCGCCCGAGCACGGCCATCATCTGCGCGCGCACGACGTCGTTGACGCTCTTGCGCCGCAGCGCGATGCGCTGCGCCTCCACGTCGCCGGGGCCGGGCATGGTGGGGGTGGTCTGCATGCCGAAGAGCCGCATGTACGCGTTCATCGGGTCGCGCTCGCCGGCGCGCCGCATCTTGGAGCCGCGATACAGGATCACGTCCCCGAGGTAGCTGTCCTTGTTGCCGGCGTACAAGCTGACCGGCTCGGTGCCCATCGCATCGAGCTGCTGCGAGATCACCCAGTCGATCGAAGGACCCAGCGCCAGGCTCTCGTTCGAGTTGTTGCCGTCGGGCGCTGCCGAGGTCATGCACTGCAAGCACCCGTCCGCGTGGCCGCAGCCGGTCGTCGAGTAGTTGTACTTCAGCCCGTACACGACGTTCAGCTTCTCGGCGTACGGCGCGAGGATGCCGACCGTCCGGTCGCTCATCTCCGCGTCTCTCTGCAGCGAAGCAGCCGTCAGCGCGCCCGCGGCCGACGGCCAGAAGTTGGACTGAACCACGCCGTTGCCCTGACGCATGAACACGGCGTACTTGTTGGACGGCGCGCCCTGAGCCTTTGCGCGGCTCGGGCCCAGCGCCTCGAACCACGGCAGCTGTCCGGTGCCGAGGCTCTCGAGCAGCGGTAGACCCACGACGGCGGTGGCGCCGGCGGCGCCCGCGGCGCGCAGGAACATGCGCCGGGGAATGCGTACGTGCTTCATGGTGCGTCCTCCTCGGTGCGAGCCCTGAAGGTCTCCAGCGCGGTGACCATCGAGAGCAAGTCTTGCAGCTTGGCCGTGCTCTGCGCCGAGACCTGCGCGAGCTTGGCGACCGACCCGGACTCCGCGTCCACCGGCGGGCGGCCGAGCGCGTACTCGAGCCAGCGGTCGGAGTAGCAGCGGTGCACGGTCGGGCTCGTGGCCAGCAGCTGCGAGAGCTCGACTGCGTTGCTGTAGCTGACCTTCGTGCCGTCGAGCGTGTACTCCGCGCTCGCGTTCACCGGCTTGCTGTTGTCGGTGTCCCGCCACTTGCCGACCGCGTCGTAGTTCTCGAACGCGAAGCCGAGCGGGTTGATCAAGGTCTCGTGGCACGAGCTGCACGGCGCGTTCTTGGTCAGCTCGGCGAAGCGCTCGCGGTTGGTCTGGTTCGCCTTGAGCTCCGGCACCGGGGGGATGTCCGGCGGCGGCGCGGGCAAGGACGAGCACAGGAAGTCGAGCGAGACGTGCACGCCGCGCAGGATCGGGTTCGACTGCGTCTGCGAACCGTACTTGGACAGAAATCCGATCTGCGTCAGGACCCCCGCGCGCTGCTTGGGATCGAGCTGCACCTTCTGCAGCTCCGTGCCGAAGGTCCCGGAGACGCCGTAGAACTTCGCGGTCGTGGCGTTGACGAAGGTGAACGGGCTGGTGAGCAGCGACTCGATCCCGCCGCCCTCGACGACGCTCACCTCGCGCACGAACGCGCGCGCCTCTTCCTGGATCACCGGCTCCAGCGCGGCGGTGAAGGTCGGGAACAGCGTGGCGTTCTTGGCGACGGTGCCGTACTCGGCCACGTTGAGCAGCTGGGCGTGGAACGCCACCAGCGTGTCCTCTGCGCGCGGGTCGCCGAGCATCTTCCGCGTCCATTGTTCGACGCCTTGCTGGGTCGACAGCTCGTCGGCTTCGGCCGCGGCCAGCAGCTCGTCCGAAGGCATGCTGTTCCACAGCGCGTACGAGAGCCGCGACGCGAGCTCGTAGGAGCCCAGCCAGATCTTTCCATCCTTGAGCGCGGTCGAGCTCTCGACCCTGTAGAGGAAGTGCACCGACTGCAGCAGCGACTGGATCACCAGCTCCGCACCGGCGGCGTACGCGTCCGTGCCCTCGATCAGCATCGGGCCCTGCGCGAACAGCGCCGCGAGCGCGTCGACCTCACCCGTCTCGAGCGGGCGCCGGAACGCGCGTCGTGCGAGCTCGCTCACGAACGCCCGCGCGTCGCTGCTGGTGCCGGCCGGCCGAATGCGCGCGAGCTTCTGCGGGTCGCGCGCGACGTCCGTGGCCACGCTCTCGGCGGCGCGCTGGTAGTCCGCCCACAGATTCGACGAGACGATGCGCTCGCCGAAGTTGTCGAAGCGCGAGTCATCCGGATCGGTCGAGAACGTCGCCGCGAGCCCGGGCCGCTCCGGCAGCCGCAGCAGGTCTCGCACGCTGTTCTCCCACTGCTCGTGGCTCAGGCGCGGAAAGCGCGTGGTCCAGGCGATCCCCTCGACGGCGGGCTCGCCCGTCACCGGATCGATCGGCGCCGGCCCGTTGGCGCCGGGGATCGTGCTCGGGCCCGCGGCGGGACCCGGTCCGTTGGGCCCCGCGGCGCTGTTGCCGCCCAGGCCGTTCGGACCCTCCCAAACCTTTCCCGGACAGTCCGCGCAGTCGGTCGCCTTCCCTCTTTCGATGGCGCCGCTACACGCCGAAGCGAGGAGCCCGAGCAGCCCGATCGAAGGCCAGCCGTAGCGGTGCGTGAGAAACGTCTGCATTCGCATAGCGTGGACTCCTCGGCGGAGGTCAAGTACCCCAACATAGCGGGGAATCGGCCATCCGGACCCAGCCTCGAGCTTCGCTCAGCAAGATACGTGCTGACCTCGGTTCAGTGTCCGCAGTACGTAGCAACCCGTGGGCTCCCGTAGGATCGGCGCCTGCAAAACGATCACTCGCCGCCCGGTCGCCCACGTACTCTATAGACGCCGGCACGCCGCGATCAGCTAATGGCGTTTCCTGCTTCATTTGCGCAGAAGAAGAGCCGGCAAGATCTTGCCGGCAGCAGCGCGGCGCCGGGCCGTGAGCAGGCGCATCGAGCGTATAACGGCCGCATGGATTCGAGCGAAGGAGCCGCCGACCTCGAGCTGCGGCAGGTGCGGCTGTCCAGGTTCGGGCGAGTGCTCGCGATCGTGACCCTGATCTACGTCGGGCTGACGTTCGGCGCTTCGATCTGGCTGGGTCAGCCCTCGTTCAATCGCAGCAGCATTCCGCTCGTGGTGTCGACCGTCGCGTTCGGCGCTCTATGGCTGCTCCTGGGTGGAGCGCCGAGGTCGCCGCGCTTCGTCCGCGCGGTCGAGCTCTCGACGCTGTTCGTCGGCACGGCGGCGATCTCGGCCGTCGCGCTGGTCATGGACCTGCTCGCTCAGCCGGACATGATCGTGCGCGATCTGCTGATCTACGTGCTGCTCGTGTACGCGGTCTATGTCCCGTCCAGCGCGCGGCACACGCTGGTGGTCGCGGCGCTGATGACGTTGCCGCTGCTCGGCTGCATCTTCGTCGCGTTCCGCGCGTACGATCCCGCGCTCTACGATCCACCCGCGGCGTACTGGCCCAAGGGCGAGGTGGGCGCCGTGGCCGTCCCCGCGACGTTGTTCAACTCCGTCTGGTGGGCGGTCGCCGTGGCCATGGCGGCAGGCTTTTCGCACATGCTCTACGGGCTGCGCAAAGCGGTGAGGGACGTTCGGCGGCTCGGGCAGTACACGCTCGAGGAGAAGCTCGGCGAAGGCGGGATGGGCGTGGTCTACCGCGCCTCGCACGCGATGCTGCGGCGGCCCACCGCGATCAAGCTCCTGCTCCCCGACCGCTCCGGGAAGGACGCGCTGACTCGCTTCGAGCGCGAGGTCCAGCGCACCGCGATGCTCACGCATCCCAACACCGTGACCGTCTTCGACTTCGGGCGCACCACGGACGGCGTCTTCTACTACGCGATGGAGCTGCTGGAAGGCGCAGCGCTCGACGAGATCGTCGAGGTCGCTGGCCCGCAGCCGGAGGAGCGCGTCATCCACCTGCTCGAACAGGCCGCGGCCTCGCTCGCCGAGGCGCACGCCGCCGGGTTGATCCATCGCGACATCAAGCCGGGCAACATCCTTGTCGTCGATCGCGGGGGCATCTCCGACCTGGTCAAGGTCGTCGACTTCGGCCTGGTCAAGGACGTCGGCTTCAAGGCGGGCGGCGTGGCGACGTCGGAGCCCGCGCTCACCATGGCCAACACGATCACGGGGACGCCGCTCTACCTCGCCCCCGAGACGGTGACCGCGCCGGAGACGGTGGACGCGCGCGCGGACCTCTATGCGCTCGGCGCGGTCGGGTACTGGCTGCTGACCGGCACGCACGTCTTCGGCGGAAACTCGATCGTCGAAGTGTGCGCTCATCATCTGCACACGGTCCCCGAGCCTCCATCCACGCGTCTCGGCGCGCCCGTGGCGTTGGATCTCGAGACCGTGCTGCTCGCTTGTCTCGCCAAGCGGCCCGAGGATCGTCCTGCCTCGGCCGAGGTTCTGCGCGAGCGGCTGCGCGCGTGCGCCGCGGCAGGCCGCTGGACCAACGCTCGAGCCGCGCAGTGGTGGGCGCTCCACCGCCACGAGCTGCGTTCGGGCGGTGCTCGGGCAGGCGCGAGCACGAGCGCTGCGAGCGTCGCCGTAGAGGACCGCATTCAGCAGCTCACGGTCACCCGCATCGCCGACTGATCGGCGACAGTGACCGCAGCTGAAGAGAGTCAACAGGAAGGCGGAAGTAAGAATTTGGTTTTCTCCTTCCCGTCTTCCCGCCTTCCTGTGAGTCCATCCTCGCGCCGCTCAGCGCCCTATTCGCAGACGCCGTAAGGTCCCCACATACCCCATACGCAGCCGCCGCTGCACACGCGCTCGCGCGTGCGGATCCGATCACAGGCCGCGCCGCAGCACAGGCCCTCGATGTCGTGCATGCCCGCGGCGCACTCGCCCTGGCCGCCGCAGCTGTTCCATACGCCCCAGCTGCCCCACCCGCAGCTCGTGTTGCAGAACCTGTTGCGACTCTGTGAGCCGCAGTTGCCGCAGC
>Ga0190265_10001506_pt1 | contig 15366 bp, 12 predicted proteins | sample Popmic124T_FD_133135 | JGI IMG/M metagenome (GOLD analysis project Ga0190265, IMG submission 133135) | Populus adjacent soil microbial communities from riparian zone of Indian Creek, Utah, USA - 124 T | ecosystem: Environmental > Terrestrial > Soil > Riparian zone | place: USA: Utah | collected...
AGCGACAGCTCGTCGACCAACAGCAGCTCGGGCCTCGACACCAGCGCGGCGGCAATCGCGAGCATCTGCCGCTCGCCGCCGGACAGCAGGCCGGCGGTGCGATTCTGCAGTTCCCCCAGCTTGGGGAAGAACTGGACCACGCGTTCTTCCTGCCGCTTCCGCTCGGCGGCCGCGAGCCCCGGCGCGGCAGGCACCAGCAGGTTCTCCGCCACGGTCAGGTTCGGGAACACCTTCTCGCGCTCCGGCACCAGCGCGATGCCCAGCCGCGCGACGCGATGCGGTTCGACATTCTCGATCCGGCGACCCTTGAAGTGGATCATCCCTTCCGTGACGCGCGCGTCATCCGTGCCGTGGAAGCCGGAGATCGCGCGCAGCAGCGTCGTCTTGCCCGCGCCGTTGGTGCCGAGGATGCCGACGATCTGGCCCGGCTGCGCGGAGAGCGTGATGCCCTGCACGGCCGTTATCGCGCGCTGGTAGACGACCTCCAGCTTGTCGACGCTGAGCAACGGCTCGCTCATCGGCGCGACCCCGACATCGGCCGGTGCTTGAAGGGCCACAGCAGGAAATAGCTCTGCACGCGCTTCCAGACTCCGACGAGGCCCAGCGGCTCCAGCACCAGGAACAGGATCATCACCACGCCGAACGCCGCGTAGTTCACGGCGAACAACAGGCCGGCATAACGCTGCGCGCCCGGTAGCGCGCCGATCGCCGCCTCGATGGCGTAGGGAAACAGCGTCACGAACACCGCGCCGAGGATGGCGCCCAGCAGCGAGCCCATGCCGCCGATGATGATCATGGCGACGTACTGGATCGTCAGGAACAGCGAGAACGCCTCCACCGACACGAAGCCGCGGTAGTAGGCGAACAGCGCGCCCGCCACCGCCGTCAGCGCCGAGCTGACGACGAAGGCCAGCAGCTTGTGCGCAGCGACGCCGATGCCGAGTGCCTCCGCCACCGTCTCCTTGGCATGGATCGCAGCCCACGCGCGCCCGGTGCCGCTGCGCAGCAGGTTGAGGCAGATGAGCAGCGTCGCCGCCGCGAACGTGCCGAGAATGAAATACCAGGTGCGCCCGCCCGAGATGGTCCAGCCGCCAAAAGTCGGCGCATCGATAAGGATGCCGGTCGAGAATCCGCGCTTGTTCTCGTACTCGCCGCCCAGATAGACGACGAGGAAATGCAGCGCGAGCGTGCTCACCGCGAGATACAGCCCGCGCAGCCTCAGCGACGGCAGGCCGAACACGACGCCCAGCAGCGCGCCGACGACCGCAGCCGCCGGTAGCGTCACCCAGATCGGCGCATTCACCTCCTTGAACAGGATGCCGGCGGTGAAAGCACCCGCCGCCAGCAATCCCGCATGCCCCAGCGAGATCTGCCCCGCATATCCCGTCAGCAGCATGAGCGCGAGCGCACCGATGCTCGCGAGGAACACCTGGTTGGCGAGGTCGAGCTGGAAGGCTGAGGCGAAGAACGGGAACGCCAGCAGCGCCACAACGAAAGCCCCGAGCGACCAGCGCTCGGTGCGCGTCTCGACCAGCTTGAGGTCCTGCGCGTAGCCGGTGCGGAAATAGCCGCTCGCTCGCGGCCGCCTAGACACGATCGAGTTCCTCGCGCGTGCCGAACAGACCCCAGGGTCGCACCACCAGCATCGCGATCAGCACCAGGAATGGCACCACCTCCGACAGCAGCGGGTCGACATAGTGGATCAGCAGCACCTCCGCCGCCGCCACGATCAGCGAGCCGACGAGCGCCCCGACGAGGCTATCCAGCCCGCCCACCAGCGCTGCCGGGAATGCCTTGAGGCCGATGATGGCCATGGTCTGGTCGAGCCCCGAGTCGAGCGCGAGCAGGATGCCCGCGAGCGACCCCGTCAGCGTGGAGAGTCCCCACGCCAGCGCGTAGACCGCATGCAGGTTGATTCCCCGCTGCGCCGCCAACAGCGGGCTCTGCCCCGCCGCGCGCATGCGGATACCCCAGCGTCCAAAGCGCAGGAACGCCAGCAGCGACCCGTACACCAGCGCCGTGGTCAGGATCAGCAGCGCGGAGAAGAACGAGATGCGCGCCCCACCCGGCAGTGCAATCGAGGTGTTGGCCACGCCCAGCGCCTGCGCCGGATACTGCTGCTGCGCCGACCACACCAGCACCATGACGCCGCGCAGCAGGACGCCGAGCGCCACCGTGGTAAGCACCGCGGCCAGCACCATCTCGCCCGTCATCTTGCGCATGAGGAACAGGTAGACCAGCACGCCCGTCAGCAGGCTCAGGCCAACCGCAGCTATGATCGCCACCGGCCAGTACGAGCTGAACTGCGCCGCCGTCACCATCAGCATGTACGCGCCGAGCATCATCAACTCGCCATGCGCCAGGTTCAGAACCCTGCTCACGCGATAGACGAGCACATACCCGCACGCGATCAGCGCATAGATCGCAGCCAGCACGGCGATGTTGACGGCGAGTTGCAAGGGATGAGCCTACGCGAGCGACCAGTTGCTCCCTCTCCCCGTCCTTACGGGGAGAGGGTCGGGGTGAGGGGCGGCCTCACATTCCAAGCCGCGACTCGTAGCTGCCCCTCACCCTAGCCCTCTCCCCATGAAGAATGGGGAGAGGGGACAGTTCACTTCACGTCGAACGCGACCCAGTCCTTCACGCGGGCAATCGCATTCTTGCCGGTGTCCCAGCGATAGACGCGATAGTACTGGCGCGTGCGGAAGTGGTTGTCCTTGGTCCACTCAATGGGGCCGCCGCGCAGGCCCTTGGTGTCGACCTTCAGCCCACTCATGGCAGCCGCCAGCTTCTGTGGCGTCGCCGGCCAGCCGGTGGCCTTCAGCGCCGCCTCGATCACCATGCCCGCGATCCAGCCTTCCGCCATCTGCTCGGCCGGATACTGCACGCTGGCTTTCTTCGCGGCATCCCTGATCTCCTGATGGATCGGCAGGTTGTCCTGGAATAGCGCGTTGGCGCCGACCACGTAGAACTGGCCATCCTTCAGGCGGGCGAGTTCCCCCTCCGCCTCGATATGCGACCACGCGATGAAGTCGCCTTTCCAGTCCAGCCGGCGCAAGGCTTCGAGCGTCCGCACCTGCGTGACCCACGGCGCCCACGAGTAGCCCCAGGTGGCGCCCGCGTCCTTGATCTTGGTGGCGAACGGCGTGTAGTCGGGCGTCGGCGGCGGGATGATCTCCTTGGCCACCACTGTCATGCCGAACGAGGGTGCCTCCTTCTCGGCGAAATCCATTTCGCCGCGCGAGAGCGGGATCGCCATGGCCGACAGCCCGAGCTTCACCGGCGCCTTCGCCGTCTCCTTGATGAAACCGAGCGTGGCGCGGCTGTCGTAGTTGGCCGCGAACGCCGTCGTGCAGAACTGCAGCGGGTCAGCCGGCGGATAGACCGTCGGCGGGCACACGGAGCTCGCAAACAGCAGCGGCACGTTGGCCGCCTTGGCCTCCGTCGTCACCGGAGCGTAGGTCGACGACAGGCTGGCGTTCAGCATCAGGATCACGTTGTCCTGCGTGAGGAGCTTCTTGGCGTTGGCCGCCGCCTTGCCCGGCTGCGCGGAGTCGTCCTGCAGGATGAGGTTGATCTTCTTGCCGTTGACGCCGCCGGCCGCATTCACACGCTCGATGTAGATGCGCAGCGCGTCGACCGCAGGCGCGTAGGTGCTGGCGGGCGGACCGGTCAGCGCACCGGTCAGGCCTATGTTATAGGTATCCTGTGCGAGCGCGGGCAGCGGAGCTGCGAGCGCGGCGGCCACAAGGGCCGCAGCCAGACTGCGAGCTTTCATCTTCTCCTCCCAGATACTTGTTACGTCTTCGAAGTTCAGGCGAGTGCGCCGGCGGCGCTGCCGGCGAGAAGCTGCTCCTCCTTGTCGTCGTACATCTCTTCCACGAGCGTCTTGAAGCGATCGTACATGAGCGTCCGTTTGACCTTGCGCGTGGCCGTCACCGGCTCGCCCTCTTCCTCCGGATCGAGTGCCTTCGGCAGGATGCGGAACGCCTTGACCTGCTCGACGCGGGAGAGTTCGGCGTTGGCCTTGTCGATCTCACTCCGGATGAGGCCCTGCACGCGCGGGTGCTGCGTGAGGCTGGTGAAGCCCGTGTAGGCCACGTCGTTGCTGCGCGCCCAGTCGGCCACCGTTTCAAAGTCGATCTCGATCAGTGCCGTGAGGTATTTCCGCCCGTGGCCGAACACGACGACCTCGGCGAGGTAGGGGCTCGCGCGCAGCGCGTTCTCGATGAACGACGGCGAGATGGTTTTGCCGCCCATGGTGACGAGGAAGTCGCGCGCGCGGTCGATTAACCGAAGGGCGCCGTCGCGCCACTCGCCGACATCGCCCGTGCGCATCCAGCCCGTGTCCCCGAGCACCGCTGCGGAGGCTTCGGGCGCGTTCCAATAGCCCTCGAACAGGTCCGGCGAGCGCACGAGTATCTCGCCGTCGTCGGCGAGCTTCACCTCGAACCCCTCGGGGATGGTGCCGACATCGCCCGGACGCGGGAACGGCCCGCGCTGTCCCGCGATGATGCCGCCCGCCGTCTCGGTCTGGCCGTACATCTCGCACACGTTGACGCCGAGCATGTGCCACACCGCCATGGTCTCGGCCGGCAGCGGCGCGCCGCCCGAAACCACCAGCTCCAACCGGTCGAAGCCGATCTTGTTGAGCACCGGGCGGAACACCAGCGCACTCCACATGGCCTGCACGAGCGCAGACACCCCGCCGGCCGAGCCTGTCCAGCGCCGCCGCGCATGTCCCCGCGCGAAGGCGACGGCCCGGTTGTAGGCGAAGCGCTTCAGTACCGATGAGCTTCCCATCTGCACCAGCACATTGGCTGCCATCTTCTGCAGGTAGCGCGGCACAGTGAACAGCACGGTCGGCGCGGTCTCGAACAGCGTCTCGGGCAAGTCCTCCGCGGTCTCGCCGATATGCGGCACCATCTGCGTCATCAGCGGCAGCGTCACCGCGATGTCGCGGCCGAGCACGTGGCACAGCGGCAGGTAGGCGACGGTACGATGCGGCTTCTCGACCAGCATTGGATACTGCGCCGCGACCGAGCGCGTGGCGGCGAGATGCTTGCCGTGGGTGACGAGCGCGCCCTTGGGATGCCCCGTGGTGCCCGACGTGTAGACGATGAACGCGGGCTGCTCGGCGCGCACCTTGGCGACCTCGCCCTCGAGCCAAGCCAGGCCGGCGCCGCTGCCCGCCTCGAGCAGAGTGTCGTAGGCGACGACCTTATCGTGGCTGAACGCGAACAGCGCCGTATCGTCGATGACGATGATCCGCCGCAGCTCCGGCAGCCGATCGACCAACGGTAGGATGCGATCGACGTACTCCTGGTCCTCGGCGATGAACAGCACTGCGCCGCCATCCCGCATCTGGTACTCGACCTCCTGCGGAGAGGCGGTGGGATAGATGCCGTAGACGATGGCGCCGAGCGACTGCGCGGCCTGATCGCAGACCAGCCACTCCTCGCACACGTCGGCCATGATGGCGATGCGATCGCCCGCGCGCAGCCCCTCGTCCTTCAGCGCCTTCGCTGTACGCGCCACCATCCCGGCATAGTCGCGCCAGGTCCGTTCGCGGTAGATGCCGAGCTGCTTGGCCCGGAACGCCACGCCATCAGGGTTCTGCCGCGCACGCTCCAGCAGCAGGGCCGGCGCCGTCGTGCGGCGCAGCTCATCTGCGGATCGGAGCCTGGCGGCGGTGCCGTTCATGTCCTGCGTAACGCCTCAACGTTTCGGCGCACCCTCCGAAAGAGCGAGCCCCTTGGCAACAATCTCCGCAAAACCGCTGGCGACACTGCCGATGTCCTGGCTCCTGTCGGCCTCGCGCCAGTTGATGACCGCGTTGCACATGCCGAGCACGGCCAGCATGGCAAGCCGCGCATCCGTGCCTGCGCGAATGCTGCCGTCGTCGATGCCCGCCTGGATCACCTGCTCGAAGAAGCGCTCGATGCGCCGGCTCTTGCGCCCGACGCGCTTGCGGCTCGCATCCGGCAAGTAGCGGCGCTCGTTGATGAACACGCGCACGTAGTCCGACATCGTCTCGATCGGCGCCAGGTGCGACGCGATCAGCAGCGTCAGCTTCTCCAGCGGCGGCACGTCCATCTGCATGACGCACTCGGCGCCCTCGACGAAACCGTCGGTGCCGCGCGCGCACACTTCTTCCAGCGCCGCTTCCTTGGAGGGGAAATAGTAGTAGAGGCTCGCCTGCCGCATGCCGAGAACGTCGGCGATCGCCTGCGTGGTGGTGCCGTGATAGCCGCGCTCGGCGAACATGCGCGCGGCGGCATCGATGATCTCGTCGGCCCGCCGCAGCACCCGGCTGTTGCGGACGAGGCGCGCGCGGGGCGTATGCGTGGTCACGAGCCCTCCTGCTCCCGAGGCAAGTTGTATGGCTTGCTCTATACAATTATAGAATCTATACGTCTATCGAAAACCGGCCAGCGGAGAGGAAACCATGGCGACAGCGACCGCTCAGCGGCCGCCCTTCAGGGCAGATCACGTCGGCAGCCTGCTGCGGCCCAAGGAGCTGCGCGACGCCTTTCGCCGGCATGCACAGGGTGAAATCAAGGACGCCGCGTTCGTCAAGATCCAGGATAAAGCCATCCGCGATGTCGTGCAGCTGCAGGAGGAGAGCGGCCTGCAGGTCGTGACCGACGGCGAGTTCCGCCGCAGCTCCTACTGGGGCCGGTTCGTGGAGCGCTGCAACGGCTTCGAGATCAGGCCGGCCGTCTTCAAGTTCCGCGACGACCACGGCCACGAGGTCGACTTCACGGCGACGTACGCCTCCGCCAAGCTCTCACGCACTCAGCCGCTCGCCGTCGATGAGTTCGCGTTTCTCAAACAGGTAACGAAGGTAACGCCGAAGATCACCATGCCGGCGCCCTCTACCATGCACTTCTACCGCTGCTCGGATTTCGCCGACGCGAAGGCCTACACGACCGCCGAAACCTTCTTTGCCGATCTCGCCAGCATCTACCGGCAGGAGATCGCCGACCTCGCCAAGGCCGGCTGCCGCTACATCCAGCTCGACGAGGTCGCCATCGCCATGCTGTGCGACCCCGCCATCCGCCACAAGGTCGCCAGTGCCGGGCAGAACCCCGACAAACTCGTCGATCTCTACATCAAGGCCATCAACGACTGCGTTGCCGGCGCGCCTGCCGACATGGTGATCGGCATTCACATGTGCCGCGGTAATTTCCGCGGCCGCTACCTCTCGGAAGGCGGCTATGAGTCGGTTGCGGAACGCTTCTTCTCCGGCACCAACGCCACGCACTTCCTGCTCGAGTACGACACCGCACGCGCCGGCGATTTCAAGCCGTTGCGTTTCGTGCCCAAGACCAAGAGCGTGGTCCTCGGCCTCGTCAGCACCAAGACGCCGGTGCTGGAGACGGTCGACGAGTTGCAGCGACGCGCGAGCGAGGCCGCGAAGTTCATCAACATGCAGAATCTCGGCATCGGCCCACAGTGCGGCTTTGTCTCCACCGCCGCCGGCAATCCGCTCACCGAGGCCGATGAGCGGGCCAAGCTCGCACTGCTCGTCCAGACCGCACGCACCCTCTGGGGCTGAGCAACGCGGACGCCGGCACCTTGTCGCAGGCGCGGACGTCTCCCGGCCTGCGTGGCGCAAACGCCACCAACGGACTGGAGCAAGGTTGCGCATGGCATACTTCCTGCTGCAAAAGCGCGTGGATATGGGCAGGGTGGCCCCAGAGTGGGGCGCAAGCCGGCGGGCGGCATCCCGCCGAGGAATCCTTGAATGCAGATTTCAGCGCGAGCGCCGGCCGCTACGATCAGATCGCCCTGGCTCCCGCAGGTGCCGGGGCTCGCGCGCGCGCTGCGGCTGCACCAGTGGACCAAGAACCTGCTCGTCTTCGTGCCGATCCTCCTTGCGGGCCGCCTGGACGAACCCCCCGCGCTCTTTACCACCGTGGCCGCCTTCATCGCCCTCGGTCTGATCGCCTCGGGCAGCTACCTCATCAACGACGTGCGCGACCTGCCCGATGATCGGGCGCATTGGTCGAAGCGCGATCGCCCCTTGGCGAGCGGCCAGCTCTCGGTCGGGCTTGCGATGCTCGCGGCCGCCTCGCTGATCGCAACCGGCTTGGCAGCCGGTGCGCTCATCTCTGTGGCGACCGCAGGTTTCCTGTGCCTCTATCTGCTCCTGACGCTCACCTACACCTTCGGCCTCAAGCGCATTCCGCTTCTGGATGGGCTGGTGCTGGCGACCTTGTTCACCCTGCGCCTCGGCATCGGCATCGTGGCGGCCGAGGTGCGACCGTCGCCCTGGTTGCTGGTGTTCTCCATGTTCATGTTCACCTCGCTCTGCTACGCGCGGCGGCATGCCGAACTCGCGCAGGCGGTGGAACGGGGAGAAACCGAGATCGCCGGCCGTGGATACCGCACCGTGGACGCGCCGTTGGTGATGGCCCTGGGGGTCGGCGCCGGCCTCGGCGCGACGCTGATCGCCGTCCTCTACATCCTCGACGACGCTTTCGTGCAGACCTTCTACGGCAACAAGGCTGCGCTGTGGGCACTGCCGCCGGTGCTTTTCCTGTTCATCGCCCGCATCTGGATCAAGTGCCAGCGCGGCGAGATGCGCGAGCATCCGCTGGACTTCGCCCTGAAGGATCCTGCCGGGCTCGCCCTTGGCGCCGCCGCGCTGATCTTGTTCCTGCTCGCCTGGCTCGGCCCGGCCTGGCTATAGATCGCGTGCCCACATGATGCAGGACCGCACGTACAGCCCCACTCGCGCCACCGCGCTGCAGCTGGACTCCTATTACAGGATGACGAAGCTCCTCTTCGTGCTCGTGGCGCTCGCGGCCTTCGCCGTTTACTGGCTCTCCTCATTCGCGCTCGTCGCGCGCAACGGCACGCAGCATTTCCACGTCGACGCGTGGCTCTACGCAGAGCTTGCCGAACCGAACCTGTTCGATCGCGTCCTCCCGGAAACCCAGCTCGCGCGCATCTTCCGCTTCCACCCGGTAACGGTTTTCGTCGCCGCCGGATGGATGAAGATGGTGAGCCCGCTCACCGCGTGGTTCACGCCGGCTCAGCTGTTGAAAGCCTTGTTCGCGGCAGTCGGCGCGCTCGGCGTGTGGGCGGCGCTGTGGGCTTTTGCAGCCCTGCTTCCGCGCCGCTACGCGCTGCTCTGGGGCGCCATCTACGCCAGTTCGCTCGGCATCTGGTACTTTTCCAGCATCGAGGAATCCAAGATCCTTACCGCGACGCTCTCCGCCCTCTACATCGCCACCTACCTGCGCCTTCGGGAGAACTGGACGCGACGCGGCGCATTGCTGCTGACGGCGATCCTGCTCATCGCCTGCCTTAACGAGATCACCGCCGCGTTCCTGGTCGCGATACCCGCGATCGACACGCTGGTGCAGGAACGATGGGAGGTATTGAAACGCTGGTGGATTGTCACCCATGCAATGGCCGCCCCGTTTGCGCTCGCCCTTCTCGAAGGGGTGATACGCGTGTGGGGATCGACTGCGGGAACGCACCCGGAGGGAGCGAACCACTTCAGCATGTTCCTCTGGTATGCGTCGCAAACGCAGTTCACCTTAAATAGCGTCTATTACTTCCTCTCGAGCTGGCTGTTCTTCAGCATCGCCGCGCCTGAGCGCTTCGCCGACCACTGGGCCAACCCCTCGATCCATTTCGGTGGCATCTTCACGCCGGGGCTCGCCGACTATGTCGCCGCACCCCTGCCCGCTGGGCTGGTCGTTCTGCTGGGCGTGCTGCTCGGCGTAATTTTGCTGGCGCAAAAGCGGTTCGCGATCGTACGCAACGTGCCCGCCATCATGCTCGCGCTGGCGGCCTACGCGCTCGTCCGCGCCGCGTTCTTCTTCATCTTCAACGGCAAGGAGAACATGCTTTTCAGCCCGAGCGTCACGCTCGCGCACCTGTTGCTGCTCGCCATACCGTTCGCGGCCACACGGCTGCCGGAGAAGGCGAAAGTCACCCTGCTCGCGCTCATTGCGGCGGCGCTCTTCGTCAACAACGGTCTCTTCATCATCGGCTAGTGCAGCATTGAAGCCCCACTAATTCTTGGTATCGCACGCCGCGCTCTTCACCTCGCAGAAGGCCTTGCGCATGGGCCCAGCGGTCTGCTCACACATGTTCATCGCCTTGTCGTTGGCCTCGACCTGGTCCTTGCCGACACCCCAGCCGGCGCCGGGCGTCGCCGGTTGCGGATCGAGGGCGACGGCAAAGCACTCCCGGGTGAAGGTCGCCACCACCGCGCAGCGCGCGTTGGCGGCGGCGGATGCCCCCTTGAAGACCTTGCAGTAATTCAGCGCGGTCTCGGCTGCTTTTTCTTTGGAGAGGTCGACGACCATGCCGAAGGCGATGCCGTGCGTGACGACGTCGCCCGTCGATCCGACCGCGACGGCGCCGTCGGCGCGCAGGGCCTCCGCGCCGAGCGCCAGCAACCCCGACATTGCAAGGAGAACACCACTTGCCTTCCGCATCACCGCCTCTGTCGCGTGCCGGAACCGGCACCGGGGCGCACCATTGCAGGGAGCGAGCGGCGCTTCAATGACGATCGCCAACCGCGATGCCGCGGCGTCCAGCCGCTTGTTCCAGCCGAACCGAACGCCGCGCGGTAGCGAGAGGGCGCTACTACTTGCAGCGCGACAGGCAGGTGCTCATGCAGTTGCCGCTTCCGCTGCTGCAGCGGCGCGCGCAGATGTCGTTGCAGTTCTTCTGCCCACCCTTGGCTTTGGTTTGCTGAATGAGGCTATCCGGCACCGGCGAGAAGAGGCGTGCGGGTTCGGCTTGGGTTTGCGTGACCGCGAAACCAGCCGTGAGGGCAAGCAGGCAGGCGAAGGCAATTCCGTAAGACGATTTCATGAGAACGCTCTCCCGAGATGCGGGCGTGGACCGCCCGCTCGGGGAGAACCTAGTTCGGCATGCGCGGCGGCTGTTGCCGGGTCCGCCGTTAAGCTTACTTCAGCAGCACGAGGCGCAGTTCCGGCGTCGCGTCCGGCTTCATCCGCACCGGCTCCTGACGCTGGTTGGTCATCTGCAACACCCGGCGGCGCACGTACAGCGACAGCTCCTCGGTGTCGACGAAGCCGAGCTTGTCCCGATCGGCCCCGCCCTTGAGGCCTTCCAGCATCGCGCTGGTGAAGGCGCCGTTCTGCCAGTCGGCATGCTCGAAGGAGAACTGACGGCCGAGCGCGGAGGCATAGAGGAACACGCCGAGCGACTTGTCGCCGAGTTCGTTGGCCAGGCGGTTCATGTCGACGCGGCTTTGCTTGGACACCGCCGCCGTATCGGCGGAGTGGCAGGCATCCAGCATTACCACCATGGCCCCCTTGCGGTTGCGGATGGTGCGCAGGATCTCGTCGCGGCCGACGCCCGTGGAACGCGCCCGCTCCGGCTCGCTGTCGGCGGCCATGTAGTAGAACTGCTGCTGCTCGTCCGTGATGCCGTGGCCGGCAAGGAACAGCAGGTTGACGTCGCCTTCCTCCGAGCTGCGCTCGAGCCACTCCAGCGCCTCCAGCACGTCGCCGCGCTTCGCATTCGGCAGCACCTTCGTCTCGACCTTATCGTAGGTCTTGCCCTCCTGCGACTTGAAGAAGGTGGCGAGATCCGTGGCATCTTTGGCGGCGAAGTTCAGTTTCGTGAGGTTCGGCGATGCGTAGTCGTTGACGCCGACGAGGAGGGCCCGCAGGCGCGGCCGCTGCGACTGTCCCGTCTTGGCTCCATCCCAGCGCAGCTTTATGGTGGCCGGCTGGCTCGCACGCTTACCCTCGCGCGCGACGAGCGTGATGGTGACGTCCTCCTGCGGCACCGTCACCGTCATGCGGATCGGCTCGTTGCTGCGCGGCGTGATCGGCACGGCGGCGCGTGCGGCCAGCGACTGGTTGTTGATGCGCACGTCGATGTCGGTGATGCGCTGGCCGGTGGGCGAGAAGGCGTAGTACTCCAGTGTCACTTCGGACGTTCGGAAGGTGGTGTTTTCCTCCGGTTTCTGGATCACCACGATGGGCGGCGCGAGCGCGCGCACGTCCTCGACCGGCCGCTTGATGTTGGCCTTGATGTTGGCCTCCTGGATGGCGCGGTTCTCGTCCCCGGTCGCCAGTGCCAGCTTGACGATGTCCGGCCGATTGAACTGCTCGCGGAAGCGATCCACCGAGAAGAACTGCGAGGCCTCGTTCCACCCCTTGTTAACGTGCCAGCCGACAAGCGTCTCCGCGCCCGGCGACGCCATGTAATAGCCCTTGGGCGTCCACGTCACCCAGCGGCGGTCTTTGGCGTGCACGAACAGAGCGAGCAACTCCTCGCCGTCACTCAGCCGATGCCAGCGAATGGTGCCGTCGCCGTGCGCGGCGACGACGACCTTGCCGTCGCGCGGGATGTTCACGGCCCACAGCGTTCCGTGCGAGGCCCTCGACCACACCTGCTGCCCGCGCCGGTCGTAGCCGCGTATCGACCAGTCGGCGCCGAGCACAAAGCGGTCACGGTCGGGCGCGATAGCAAGCGCGCGAGCGCGTTCGTATTGCTCCAGCGTCAACGGCCGCCCATCGAGGCGGGGCCCCGGATTGTGAATCCAGTCCGTAACCGCGAGGCTGCGCGTGTCGGGGCCCCTCATGTCCGGCATGGGGCTCGGTGCGTCCGTGACGCGTTCGGCGAGCAGGTCGAACAGCACCGGATTGCGCCCGCTCGACTCCAGGCCGAAGCGAACGCGCAGCCCGTCGTCCGACACCGAGAAGCCCTGCTCCGTGTACTGGCCGCGCAGGTCGGCTTGCACAGCCGACGGCCACAGCTTGTAGCCACCGGCCGGCACCACGATGCCGAAAGGCGGGTCCTGCGCCGCAAACACCATGTCGCTGCCGCAAGGGAGAAGGTTCGTGACGGTGTTCTGGGGACCGGGCAAACCCTTCGGCCTGCCTTCGCCGGCGTTGTCCCAGCCTATGATGATGTTCCGGCTCTGGTAGGTGAAGCTGCCGGCGGCCAGCAGACGGGTGCCGTCGGCGGACCAGGCGACCGAGGCAAGATCGCCGTTGTCGACGTCGCGCGCATCGGCCGAAGCGCGCCAGCGGAGAGAGGGCGCGGCGTAGATGTCGACCCTTCTCGCATCCTCATAGCCGATCGCGACGCGGTCCCCGGAGGGATGCACCGCTATCGAGTAGGGCCGATCCGCGCGCGCCTTCTCGATCGCATCTGGCCGGCCGTTGAAGGGCGCCGCGTAACGCCGCAGCCTGCCGTCGTAGCCTACCGCGTAAAGTGCGCCGGAACGATCAAAGGCCACGCCATAGGAGGGCTGCCCGCCGTAATCGCTGTCACGGCCCTCAAGGCGCCAGTCGCCAAGACCGCTGCCGACCCGCTGCCAAACCTCCACGCCCTGACCCAAGTGACGCGCGATCGCCATGCGGCGGCCGTCGCGGGAGATCGCGATGTGGTTGATGACCTTGCCATCCGTCTCGCCGACGCGACCGACGATGGCGCCGGTGTTGGTCTCGAAAATGTAGACGTGATTTGTTTTCGCCGCCTGGAATGCGGCGTCCCAGCCTCCCCCCGCCACCCAGGTCCCGTCCGGGGACATGGCGGTGGCGAAGACCTTCCCGTCGTGCCCCGGCCCGATCGGCGGACGCAACGTGCGCAGGAGCTTCCCTTCGGGCAGCCGCCACAGCCTTATCGTCTTGTCGTCGGAGCCCGTGGCGAGCAGCGTGCAGCCATCATCCACCCCGACGCGCTTGACCATCGCGGTATGCATGCCCGGATCGATGCGTAGGATCGGATCTAGCTGCGGCTGCTGCGCGAATGCCGGCGCGATCAGCGCGCAGGCCAATACGACAACCGTTGAGAGAATGCGCGAACGCATGGCCCACCCCGAAATTGGCAATCGACTGAATGCGCCATCCTCGCACCGGGACTCGGAGCGCGCAACCCCGTCAGGTGCGGTCGTCGCCCCACATTTTTGTGCACGCCCTGTCAAAAAAACGCCAACCTCAAGTGCCGTCGACCGGCTCATCCATGCAGCGCCCTTCATTGTGGCGGCGCAGGCGCAGGTCTATGGTCTGCGCCTTTGGCGCGCGTTCGGGGGAGTGCCCATGCGGGAAAGCGCTTTGAAAATGATCCTGTTCGTTTGCCTGGCGCTGCTCGACGGCCAGGGGTCCGCCGAAGCCCAGAAGCGCGAGTATCGCGTAGCGGTGACCAACTCCACCAATTTCAACCTGGAGTATTTCTACTCCACCGCCTGCGGCACCAACGACTGGGGCCAGGATCGGCTCGGCAAGCGCGAAGTCATTGAGCCGGGCCGGAAACGTGTTTTCAGCGTGCACGACGGCAACGACGACTGCTGCCGCGACCTGCGCGCCACGTTTGCGTCCAGTGCGTCACGCCAGAAGCTGGGCGTCGACGTGTGCAAGATCAACGAGTGGGTGCTGCGCTAGCCTGCTTCAGCGAATCCACCATTTGCGTCCCCGGCGGCAGAGCGCGGGCGCGAACGTGAACAACAGAAGCATTGCGCCACGCGGACAGGTCTGCTTGATGCTGCGGCGGCCCGGCCGGCCAGGCTAGGCCCAGCGCGGCGTGTCGCGCGCGCAGCCAGGAGGTGCACCGTGAGTTTTTCCCGTTCGGTCGTTCGCGCCGCGGCCATCTTTGCCGTCGCAGCGGCTGCCACCCTGGGTGCCGCCGAGGCGCAGCAGAAATTCCAGCCCCGCGAGTACCAGGAGGGCAAGGACGTCGTGTGGGTGCCGACGGCGCAGGCGCTCGTCGACAGGATGCTCGACATGGCGAAGCTGACGGCGAAGGATTACCTGATCGACCTCGGCTCCGGCGACGGCCGCACCGTCATCACCGCCGCCCAGCGCGGCGCAACAGCGCTCGGCATCGAGTACAACCCCAAGATGGTGGAGCTGTCGAAGGAGAACGCGGTCAAGGCCGGCGTCACTGGCCGAGCCACGTTCATGAAGGCCGACCTGTTCCAGACCGACTTTTCCAAGGCGACCGTCATTACCCTGTTCCTGCTGCCGGAGATCAACCTGCGCCTGCGCCCGAAGCTGCTCGAGATGAAGCCCGGCACGCGCATCGTCTCCAACTCCTTCGACATGGGCAACTGGACCGCCGATCAGACGATTGAAACGGTCGACAAGTGCCAGACCTACTGCAGCGCCTTCCTCTGGATCATACCAGCCAAGGTCGACGGCACGTGGCGCCTGGAAAACAACTGGCTCGCGTTCAAACAGAATTTCCAGGCCTTCAAAGGCACCCTCAGTGCCGGCAATGTCGTCACGGCGGTCACCAAGGGCCGCCTCAACGGCGAGGCGATCACCTTCACGGCCGGCAACACGCTCTACAAGGGCCGCGTCAACGGCAACGTGATGGAAGGCACCAGCATCGCCGACGGCAAGGAAGCGCCCT
>Ga0190265_10001507_pt1 | contig 15362 bp, 14 predicted proteins | sample Popmic124T_FD_133135 | JGI IMG/M metagenome (GOLD analysis project Ga0190265, IMG submission 133135) | Populus adjacent soil microbial communities from riparian zone of Indian Creek, Utah, USA - 124 T | ecosystem: Environmental > Terrestrial > Soil > Riparian zone | place: USA: Utah | collected...
ACGGAGGGGGGCGCCGGTGCTGGCCGAGGTGCTCGGTTACCTCGGCGGCGCGGTCACGATCGTCACCGCGATCGTGCTCGGCAACGAGCTGTGGGACTCGCTCGCCGTCGCGCTCCGGGTGCTGGTGCTGGTCGCGGTGGCGGCGGCCGCGGTCGCCGCCGGCGCGGGGCTGCGTGACCACCGCGGCCCGGCCGGGCGGCTGGCCGGGTTCCTGTGGCTGCTCGCCGTGGTCGCGCTGGCCGGCACGGTCGCCGTGGCCACCGACGGCCTGCTGGCCTGGGACGAGCGGGACACCGCGCTGGCCGCCTGCCTGGCCGGGCTCGTCGCGGCCGCGGTGACGTGGTGGCTGCATCGCGAGCACCTGCAGCACCTCGCGCTCTTCGTAGCCGTGCTCCTGACGCTGCTCGCCGTGCTGGCCCGGCTCGAACCCGACCGGATGGATCTCGCTCCGTTCGCGGTCTGGCTGCTCGGCCTGGGCTGGCTGGCGGCGACGGCCTCGGGGCGGATCCCGCCGGAGTCGGTGGGGTGGATCGCGGGCGGTGTGGCAGCGGCGTTCGGGTTGCTGTTCGTGGACGGGCCGCGCAGCCCGTGGCTGGTCGTGGCCGTGCTGACCGGGGTCGCGCTGGTGGCCGTCGGGGTGCGCATCCAGCGCTGGTCGGTGGTGGCGATCGGCATCGTCGGGCTGCTGTTCGCGGTGCCGATCATGCTCGGAGAGCTGTTCGGCACCGCGCTGCTGCCGGTGTGGATCGCGCTCGGCATCGGGTTGGCGCTGCTTCTGGGCGGGGTGGTGGTGCTGCGCCGGCCACCCGCGCGCCGCCGGTCGCGGCTCAGCCGCTGAGCGCGGCCTGCACGAGCAGCCCGATCGCCCCGGCCAGGGCCAGCCCGAGCACGGCGGGGCGGACCCAGCCGCGGTCCAGCACCCGGCGCGCCGGGGTGGACAGCAGGTAGCCGACGATCATGAACGGGAGCAGCAGCGACCCGGTGTACAGCCCGTCCGCGTCGACCTGGCCGCCGATGGCCAGCCCGGCCATCGACAGCACCGAGCCGACCGCGAAGTAGGCGGCCATCGTCGCGCGCACCCGTGCCCCGGACGCCCGCTGGTAGAGCAGCGCCACCGGCGGGCCGCCGATCGCGGCCGCGGTGCCGCCGGCTCCGGACACCAGGCCGGCAGCCAGTAGCGCCGGTCGCGTCGGCCGGGGCTGCCAGCGCACCATCGACAGGGCCACACAGACCAGCACGATGATCGCCACCACCGCGCGGAACCCGCGCGGCGAGAGGGCGGCCACCATCAGCACGCCGAGCGCGACCCCGGGAAGCCGCCCGAGCAGCGCCCACCCGACGCCGCTCCAGTCGGCATCGCCCCACTCGCGGCGCAGGGTGAGCAGCGCGTGCCCGATGGCCACCACCAGCAGCGGCACCGGAATCAGCCGCGGCTCCACGATGGCCAGCAGCGGCGCCGCGACGAGGGCCAACCCGATCCCGGCCGTGCCCTGCACGAACGCGCCCATGGCGATGACCAGACCGGCCAGAAGGATCATCACCATGCCCCTGCCCTCGTGAGTGCCCAGCCGTGCTCTAGCACGGCTGGGCACTCACGGGCGGCGGAGCCGCCTATCCGCCCAGCATCCCGCGCAGCACGTACTGCATGATCCCGCCGTTGCGGTAGTAGTCCGCCTCCCCGGGGGTGTCGATGCGCACCCTGGCGTCGAACTCGACCGTCTCGCCGCTCTCCTTGGTCGCCGTGACCTTCACCGTCCGCGGGGTGGGGCCGTCGTTCATCGCGGTGACCCCGCTGATGTCGAAGGTCTCGGTGCCGTCCAGGTGCAGCGAGCTCGCCGACTCACCGTCCGGGAACTGCAGCGGCAACACACCCATGCCGATCAGGTTCGACCGGTGGATGCGCTCGTAGGACTCCACGATCACGGCCTTCACGCCGAGCAGCGCGGTGCCCTTCGCCGCCCAGTCCCGCGACGAGCCGGAGCCGTACTCCTTGCCGCCCAGCACCACCAACGGGATCCCCGCCTCGGCGTAGTGCTGCGCGGCGTCGTAGATGAACGCCTGCTCGCCACCGGCGGTGAAATCGCGGGTGTAGCCACCGGAGACGTTGTCCAGCAGCTGGTTGCGCAGCCGGATGTTGGCGAACGTGCCGCGGATCATCACCTCGTGGTTCCCGCGCCGGGAGCCGTAGGAGTTGAAGTCCTTCTTGCCGACGCCGTGCTCGTTGAGGTACTGCCCGGCCGGGGTGCCCTCCTTGATCGAGCCGGCGGGGGAGATGTGGTCAGTGGTCACCGAATCGCCCAGCAGCGCCAGCACCCGGGCCCCGCTGATGTCCTGGACCGGCGACGGCTCGGGCTGCATCCCCTCGAAGTACGGGGGCTTGCGCACGTACGTCGAGTCCGGGTCCCACTCGAAGACGTCGCCCTCGGGCGTGGGCAGGCCGCGCCAACGCTCGTCGCCGGCGAACACGTCGGCGTAGTCCCTGGTGAACATCGCTTCGTTGATCGAGTTGTCGATCGTGGTCTGCACGTCCTGCGCCGAGGGCCAGATGTCGCGCAGGAACACGTCGTTGCCGTCGCCGTCCTGGCCGAGCGGCTGGGCCTCGAAGTCGAAGTCCATGGTCCCGGCCAGTGCGTAGGCGATCACCAGCGGCGGGGAGGCCAGGTAGTTCATCTTGACGTCGGGGTTGATCCGGCCCTCGAAGTTCCGGTTCCCGGACAGCACCGAGACCACGGCCAGGTCGGCCTCGTTCACCGCGGCCGAGATCTCGTCCGACAGCGGGCCGGAGTTGCCGATGCAGGTGGTGCAGCCGTAGCCGACCAGGTGGTAGCCCAGCTTCTCCAGGTACGGCCAGAGCCCGGCCTTCTCGTAGTAGTTGGTGACGACCTTCGAGCCGGGCGCCATCGAGGTCTTGACCCAGGGCTTGACCGACAGACCCCGCTCCACCGCGTTCTTGGCCAGCAGTGCCGCGCCCAGCATCACCGACGGGTTGGAGGTGTTGGTGCACGAGGTGATCGAGGCGATCACCACCGCCCCGTGGTCGAGCACGAACTCGCCGCGCGACTCCGAGCTGACCGTCGTCGGCTTCGACGGGCGGCCCTCGCCGCCGTTGGCCGCGGAGAACACCACCGGCGCGTCGCCGGCCTGGTGGCCGTCGTCGGCGAAGGACAGGGCCGGGGAGTCGCTGGCCGGGAACGACTCGTCGACCGCTTCGTCCAGGTCGGTGTTGCCCGGCTTGCCCGGTCCGGTGTCCCCGGCCTCCGGGTCGTCGGTGTAGTCGTGCACCGACTTGCGGAACGAGGACTTCGCATCGGTCAGCGCGATCCGGTCCTGCGGGCGCTTCGGCCCGGCGATCGAGGGGACCACGGTGGACAGGTCCAGCTCGAGGGTCTCCGAGTACACCGCTTCGCGCGACGGGTCGTGCCAGAGGCCCTGCTCCTTGCAGTAGGCCTCGACCAGCTCCAGCTGCTCGGGCGGGCGGCCGGTGAGCTTGAGGTAGCGCATCGTCTCGGCGTCGATCGGGAAGATCGCCGCGGTGGAGCCGAACTCCGGGCTCATGTTGCCGATGGTGGCCCGGTTGGCCAGCGGCACCGCGCCCACGCCCTCGCCGTAGAACTCCACGAACTTGCCCACGACGCCCTGCCGGCGGAGCATCTCGGTGATCGTCAGCACCACATCGGTGGCGGTGGCCCCGGCCGGGATCTCCCCGGTCAGCTTGAACCCGACGACCTTGGGGATGAGCATCGACACCGGCTGTCCGAGCATGGCCGCCTCGGCCTCGATGCCGCCGACGCCCCAGCCCAGCACACCCAGTCCGTTGACCATCGTGGTGTGCGAGTCGGTGCCGACCAGGGTGTCCGGATAGGCCTGCCCGTCGCGGGTCATCACCACCCGGGCCAGGTGCTCGATGTTGACCTGGTGCACGATCCCGGTGCCCGGCGGGACGACCTTGAACTCGTCGAAGGCGCCCTGGCCCCAGCGCAGGAACTGGTAGCGCTCCTTGTTGCGGCTGTACTCGAAGTCGACGTTGCGCTCGAAGGCGTCCGCGCTGCCGAACACGTCGATGATCACCGAGTGGTCGATCACCAGCTCGGCCGGCGCGAGCGGGTTGACCCTGCCCGGGTCGCCGCCCAGCTCGGTGACCGCCTCGCGCATCGTCGCCAGGTCGACCACGCAGGGCACTCCGGTGAAGTCCTGCATGATCACCCGGGCCGGGGTGAACTGGATCTCGGTGTCGGGCTCGGCGGCGGGGTCCCAGCCGGCCAACGCCCGCACGTGGTCTGCGGTCACGTTGGCGCCGTCCTCGGTGCGCAGCAGGTTCTCCAGCAGCACCTTCAGGCTGTACGGCAACCGCTCGGCGCCGTCCACGGCGGACAGCCGGAAGATCTCGTGGTCGGCTCCGCCGGCCTGGATGGTTCCTTTCGCTCCGAAGCTGTCGGTGCTGGCCACGATGGCTGTCCTCCTGAAGCGGTGGTGGGCGCTCGGCGATCGTCGAAGTCTCGCGTATCCACAGCGCTGCGGCGTGGCGGACCCCGGCCACCTCTAAACAGTACGCTTGTCCTGTATAGCCGTCGAGTCGTGGCGCCGAGTCATTGCTCCATGTGGTGGATGTTGTTCCGCGCTACGCGTGGGAACACGGCGTGATCGCTCTCCGATGCCACAGTGCGTTCGCTGCTGAACCGAACGCAGGGTGGGAGAGAGTGGGGAATCTCGTGCGGGGGTGTGGACGCCTCGTCGTGCTGCTCTCGGTGCTGCTGGCTCTGGTCGTCGGGTCGGTGCCGCTGCAGGCGGCGATCGCGGCGCCCAATCCGCCGCCCAACCCGAGCGACGACGATCTGCAGCGCAGCCGGGACGCGGTGGGCCAGCGTGCCGGGGAGGTCGGGCGGCTCAGCAGCCAGCTGGCCGAGCTCGATGCCCGCACCGACGACCTGCAGGCCGCGCTGGCCGCGCAGCGCGAGAGCGCCGAGGCCGCGCTGCTGGACCTGCAGGCCGCCCGGGACGCCGCGGCCGCCGCCGCGCAGCGGGCGGCCGACGCGCGGATCGAGACCGAGGCGGCGTCGACCGCGATCGAGAACGCCCGCGCTCGCCTCGACGAGTTCCTCACCGCGACCTACCAGCAGCAGCTCGACAGCGGCCCGCTGGCGCTGCTGACCGAGGCGACCAGTCCCGACGACCTGGTGGCGCGGGCCGAGTTCGACGACGCCGTCGCCCGCAACCAGCTCACCGTCCAGGACGGGCTGGAGCGGGCCCGGGTGGACAAGGCCAACGCCGACTCGGCCGCCCGGGCCGCCCTGGCCGAGGCCACGCGGCGCGAGGCCGAGGCGAACGCGGCCAAGGTGACCGCCGACCAGGCCGTGGCCACGGCCGACGCGGCGGCGCGGGAGTCCGCGGCGCAGTTGCGGGCGGTGGACCTGCAGCGGGCCGAGGTGCAGCGGCTGCTGGACGCGGCCGCCGCGGCCGACTCCGGCCTGCGCGCCCAGCGCGCCCGCTTCGACGAGTGGCAGCGGCAGCTGGCCGCGCAACAGGCCGCCCAGGAGCGCGCCGCCCGCGACGGCGCCATCGCCCGGGAGTCGGGTCGCGGCGGCGTCGGCGGCGGCGTGCAGCGGGCGATCGACCGGGCGCTGTCTCAGGTCGGCGTGCAGTACGTGTGGGGCGGCGGCAACGGGCGGGGCCCGAGCACCGGTATCCCGGACGCCTTCGGCTCACCCCTGAACCGGGTGGGGTTCGACTGTTCCGGGCTGATGCTCTACGCCTTCAACGCGGTGGGCGTCGCGCTGCCGCGGGTGAGCCGCAACCAGTTCGACACCGGTCGCAAGGTGCCGATCTCCGACCTGAAACCCGGCGACATGGTGTTCTACCGGAACGGCGGCGCACCGATCCACCACGTGGCGATGTACATCGGCGGCGGCCGGATGGTCGAGGCGCCCTACACCGGCGCGGACGTGCGGGTGGTGCCGCTGCGCACCCGCGGCCTGCTGCCGCAGGCCACCCGGGTGCTCTAGGCCGTGTCCTGCGGCATCTGTTCACTGCCGTCTCACGGCCCGCGGGGTGGGATACCGGTGTGAGCGTGCAGGAGTCCGTGCCCAGCCCGGCCCATGAGGGCGAGCGTCTCGAGCGGGTCGTGTTCGAGATCAAGCGTGTGATCGTCGGCCAGGACCGGTTGGTCGAGCGGATGCTCGTCGGTCTGCTGGCCCGCGGGCACCTGCTGCTGGAAGGTGTGCCCGGGGTGGCCAAGACGTTGGCGGTGGAGACCGTGGCCAAGGTCGTCGGCGGCACCTTCTCCCGCCTGCAGTTCACCCCCGACCTGATCCCCGCGGACATCCTCGGCACCCGGATCTACCGGCAGGGCCGCGAGGAGTTCGACGTCGAGCTCGGGCCGGTGGTGGCCAACTTCGTGCTCGCCGACGAGATCAACCGGGCGCCGGCCAAGGTGCAGTCCGCGATGCTCGAGGTGATGGCGGAGCGGCACCTGTCCATCGGCGGCAAGACCTTCCCGATGCCCGATCCGTTCCTGGTGCTGGCCACCCAGAACCCGATCGAGAACGAGGGCGTCTACCCGCTGCCGGAGGCCCAGCGCGACCGGTTCCTCTTCAAGATCATCGTGGAGTACCCGGGGGTCGAGGAGGAGCGCGAGATCGTCTACCGGATGGGCGCCGAGCCGCCGGTGGCCCAGCAGGTGATCGACCCGGGCGAGCTGTCCCGGCTGCAGACCGTGGCCACCCGGGTGTTCGTGCACCACGCACTGGTCGACTACGTGGTGCGGCTGGTGGTGGCCACCCGCACCCCGGCCGAGCACGGCCTGAGCGACATCGCCGGCTGGGTGTCCTACGGTGCCTCGCCGCGGGCCACGCTGGGCATCGTCGGTTCGGCGCGAGCGCTGGCGCTGGTCCGCGGCCGCGACTACGTGCTCCCGCAGGACGTGCTCGACGTGGCTCCCGACGTGCTGCGGCACCGGCTGGTGCTCTCCTACGACGCGGTGGCCGATGCGGTGCCGATGGACCACATCATCTCCCGCGTGCTGGCCACGGTGCCGTTGCCCCAGGTCAGCGCCCGGCCGCAGCCGCACGACCCGGGCGCACCGGCGACCCAGTACACGCCGGCGTGACCGAAGCCCCCGCCGCGCGCAGCGCCCCGGCCGCGCCGCCCTCGTTCCGGGACGGCTCGATAGAGGCCGCGCTGCGGACCCTCGAGCTCACCGTGCGGGGCCGGCTCGACGGGCTGCTGCAGGGCAACCACCTCGGCCTGGTGCCGGGGCCGGGTAGCGAGCCGGGGGAGGCCCGGGCCTACCAGCCCGGCGACGACGTGCGCCGGATGGACTGGGCGGCGACCGCCCGGATGACCCAGCCCTACGTGCGGCAGACGATCGCCGACCGCGAGCTGGAGACCTGGGTGGTGCTGGACCTGTCACCCAGCCTGGACTTCGGCACCGCGGCCTGCGAGAAGCGCGATCTCGCCATCGCGGCGCTGGCCGCGATCACGCACCTGACCCGGGGCGGCGGCAACCGGATCGGCGCGATCGTGGCCACCGGAGAACACACCGAACGCATCCCTGCCCGCGGCGGCCTGGCACACGCGCGCGGGATGCTGCGCCGGGTCGCCGGCACCGCCCGCGCGCCCCGCGGCACCCGCGGCGACCTGGCCGAGGCCGTCGAGCAGCTGCGCCGGCCACCGCGCCGGCGCGGGCTGTGCGTGGTCATCTCCGACTTCCTCGGCGAGCCGACCTGGGAGCGGCCACTGCGCGCGCTGTCGGGCCGGCACGAGGTGCTCGCGGTGGAGGTACTGGACCCGCGGGAGCTGGAGCTGCCGGAGGTCGGCACCGTGGTGCTGGCCGATCCGGAGACCGGCCGCCAGCGCGAGGTCGTCACCACCCCGCTGCTGTGCCGCGAGTTCGCCGCCGCGGCCGCCGCACACCGGGAGCGGGTGGCCACCACCCTGCGCCGCTGCGGGGCCGCGCACATGACGCTGCGCACCGACTCGGACTGGATCGTCGACGTGGTGCGCTTCGCGCTGGCCCGCAAGCGCGCCTGGTCCGGCGGTGGTCGGTGATGTTCGCCCACCCGTGGTGGCTGCTGCTGTTCGTCGTGGTGGTGGCCCTCGTGGTCGGCTACCTGTGGCTGCTGCGCCGGCGCCGCCGGGACACCGTCGCGTTCACCAACCTCGAGCTGCTGGAGCGGATCGCCCCGAAGCGGCCCGGCTGGTACCGGCACCTGCCGGCCGCGGCCTTGATCGCGGCGCTGGCCGTGCTGACGGTGGCGCTGGCCGGACCGATGGCCGAGGCCAAGGTGCCGCGCAACCGGGCCACGGTGGTGCTGGTGATCGACGTGTCACTGTCCATGCAGGCCACCGACGTGGAGCCGAGCCGGCTGGCCGCGGCGCAGGCGGCGGCCACCCAGTTCGCCGACCAGCTCACGCCCGGCGTGAACCTGGGGCTGGTCGCGTTCGCCGGCACCGCGGCGGTGCTGGTGTCGCCGACCGCGGACCGGGACCCGGTGAAGCGGGCGATCGCGTCGCTGAAGCTGTCCGAGTCGACGGCGACCGGGGAAGCGATCTTCGCGGCGATGCAGTCGATCGACACCTTCTCGCAGGGCATCGCGGGCGCGTCGGCGGAGGGGCCGCCACCGGCGCGGATCGTGTTGATGAGCGACGGCAAGCAGACCGTGCCCGGCGGGGTAACGCCGGAGGAGGAGCCGCGCGGGTCCTTCACCGCCGCTCGGGCGGCGGCCGAGGCCAAGGTCCCGGTGTCGACGATCTCGTTCGGCACCGAGTACGGGTCGATCGAGATCAACGACGGCGACCGGGTGCCGGTCGCGGTGGACGACGCGTCCATGCGCAAGATCGCCGAGCTGTCCGGCGGGCAGTTCTTCACCGCGGCCACCGAGCAGGAGCTGCGCCAGGTCTACGCCGAGCTGGGGGAGCAGATCGGCTACGAGACCCGGCGGGTCGACACCAGTCGGCCCTGGCTGGCCGGCGGCTCGCTGCTGCTCATCGCCGGCGTCGGGGCCGGGATCGCGCTCGGCCGCCGGCTGCCCTGAGGTCGTGAGTGCTGGGCCGTGTTAGAACGCGGCGCGGCACTCACGGGCTATTGTCCGCCCGTGGGACGCAGCGTGCTGGTGACCGGAGGCAACCGCGGGATCGGGTTGGCGATCGCCACGGCGTTCGCCGCCCAGGGCGACCAGGTCGCCGTGACCCACCGCAGCGCGGTCGACGGGCTGCCCGGCGAGCTGTTCCCGGTGCCCTGCGACGTGACGGACGTCGACGCGGTGGACGCCGCGTTCACCGCGGTGGAGGAGAAGCACGGCCCGGTCCAGGTGCTGGTGTCCAATGCCGGCATCACCGACGACGGGCTGCTGATGCGGATGAGCGAGAGCTCGTTCACCACGGTCGTCGACGCCAACCTGACCGCCGCGTACCGGGTGGCGAAGCGGGCCACCCGGGGCATGCTCAAGGCCCGCGGCGGGCGAATGATCTTCGTCTCCAGCGTGGTCGGGTTGCTCGGTTCGGCCGGTCAGGCCAACTACGCCGCGTCCAAGTCCGGGCTGGTCGGGCTGGCCCGCTCGATCGCCCGCGAGCTGGGCTCGCGGAGCATCACGGCCAACGTGGTGGCCCCCGGCTTCGTCGACACCGACATGACCCGCGCGCTGCCCGACGCCCGCCGCGCCGAGATCCTGGCCCAGGTCCCGCTGGGCCGCTACGCCACCGTCGAGGAGGTCGCGTCCGCGGTCACCTGGCTGGGTTCGGACGCCGCCGGGTATGTCACCGGCGCGGTGATCCCGGTCGACGGCGGCCTGGGCATGGGTCACTGAGGCCCCGAAGAAGGAACGGATACCAACCATGGGACTGCTCGACGGCAAGCGGCTGCTGATCACCGGAGTGATCACCGACGCGTCGATCGCCTTCCACGTCGCCCGGGTGGCGCAGGAGCAGGGCGCGCAGGTGGTGCTCACCGGGTTCGGCCGGCTGCGGCTGGTGGAGCGGATCGCCCAGCGGCTGCCGCAGCCGGCGCCCGTGGTCGAGCTCGACGTGTCCGACCAGGGTCAGCTGGACAGCCTGACCGAGCGGGTGTCCGAGCACCTCGGCGACGACCCGCGGCTGGACGGCGTGCTGCACTCGATCGGCTTCGCGCCGGGCTCCTGCCTGGGCGACGGTGCCTTCCTGAACGCCCCGTGGGAGGACGTGGCCACCACGATCCAGGTCAGCGCGTACTCGTTCAAGTCGTTGGCCGCCGCGGTGCTGCCGCTGCTCGGGCCGGGCTCGTCCGTGGTCGGGATGGACTTCGACAACCGACAGGCCTGGCCGGCCTACGACTGGATGGGCGTGGCCAAGTCCACGCTGGAGTCGGTCACCCGCTACCTGGCGCGCGACCTGGGCCCGCAGGGCATCCGGGTCAACCTGGTGGCGGCCGGCCCGGTGAAGACGATGGCCGCCAAGTCCATCCCCGGGTTCGCCGCGTTCGAGAACGCCTGGGACGGCCGGGCGCCGTTGGGCTGGAACGTGAACGACCCGGAGCCGGTGGCGAAGACGGTCTGCGCGCTGCTCTCGGACTGGCTGCCGGTCACCACCGGCTCGATGGTCTGGGCCGATGGCGGTTTCCACGCCATCGGGGTGTGAGGTGCGCGAGCCGATCGATGCGCTGCTGGTGCTGTCCTTCGGTGGGCCCGAGGGCCCGGACGAGGTGCGGCCGTTCCTGGAGAACGTGACCCGGGGCCGCGGCGTCCCGCCGGAGCGGCTGGACGAGGTGGCCGAGCACTACCGGCACTTCGGCGGCGTCAGCCCGATCAATGCCCGCAACCGGGAGCTGATCGCGGCCATCCAGGCCCGTGCCGAGCTGCCGGTCTACTTCGGCAACCGCAACTGGCACCCGCTGGTCGAGGACACCGTGGTGACGATGGTCCGGGACGGCGTGCGGGCCGCGGCGGTGTTCGCCACCAGCGCCTACGGCGGCTACTCGGCCTGCCGGCAGTACGACGAGGACATCGTGCGGGCCCGCGCGGCGGTCGGCGAGCGGGCCCCGCAGCTGCTCAAGCTGCGGCACTTCTTCGACCACCCGCTGTTCATCTCGGCCAACGCCGACGCGGTGCGCGCCGCCACCGCCCGGCTGCCCCCGGAGCACGCCGCGCACGCCCGGCTGGTGTTCACGGCGCACTCGGTGCCGGTGTCCGCCGACGCCTCGGCCGGTCCGCCGGCCGAGGGTGGGCACCGCTACTCGCGGCAGATCGCCGAGGCCGCGCGGCTGGTGGCCGCGGCGGTGGGGGCGGCCGAGCACGACGTGGTCTGGCAGTCGCGCTCCGGGCCGCCCCAGGTGCCGTGGCTGGAGCCGGACATCGTCGACCACCTGGAGGCGCTGCACGCCCGCGGCGTGCCCGCGGTGGTGGTGGCGCCGATCGGCTTCGTGTCCGACCACCTCGAGGTCGTCTGGGACCTGGACCACGAGGCCCGGGAGCGGGCGGCCGAGCTCGGCATGGGTTTCGCCCGCGCCGCCACCGCCGCCCCGGACCCGCGGTTCGCCGAGATGGTGCTGGAGCTGCTGGCCGAGCTGCAGCACGACTTCGCCCCCCGTGGCCTCGGCGAGATACCGCGCGCCGGCTGCTCGCTCAACGGGGCCCCGTGCGCCGCGCTGTGCTGCGAGCCACCCCGCCGCCCGCGCCCGTCGTGATCACTCGGTGGCGGTGTAGAAGCTGAGGGTCCGGTCGGCGGCGGCGCGGGCCGCGGCCGCGTCGGTGCCCGCCGCGACCGATGCGGCGTACCAGGCCTCGCTGCTGTCGGTCATGAACCGCACCCCCTCCGGGGAGGCCGCCCAGGTCGACTCCGGCTCGGCGTCGGCCCCGGTGGCCAGGTGCTCCGCGAGACCCTTGAGCCCCAGATCCCAGCCGATGCCCACCGCGCCCGGCCCGAACTCCGACCACCTCTCGTCGTCGACGTGGGCGATGTGATCCAGCTCGAACCGCGTGCTGCCGTCGTCGAGCGGGGTGAACCGCACCTCGATCCAGCTGACCTCGCCGCCGTACTCCCAGGTCGCGGTGAAGGAGTGCGGCGGGTCGCAGCTCTCGACCGTGCCGCTTGCGTTGCCCTCCAGCTGGTAGTGCCCCCCGAGCGTGAGCTCACCGGAGACCGGCAGGAACCAGCGCGGGATGCGCTCCGGGTTGGTGCAGGCGTCCCAGACGTCCTCGACCGGGCTCGGGTAGGTCCGGCCGACCGTCACCACGTTCGCCTCCCCGGCCGCCAGCGTGCGCCGGCCGACGCTGCGCTCGACGGCGTTGACCTCGTGTTGAACGTCGATCATGGTGGGTTCCCTTTCGGAGTTCCGGTTCGACGGCGACCGCGGGCCAGCTCGGTGCCCAACGCGTCCAGATGGGGGGTCCAGAACCGCCGGAACCCGTCCAACCAGGCGTCGACCTCGCGCAGCGGTTCGGTCCGCACCGCGTACAGCCGCCGGGTACCGGCCGGGCGCACCGAGGCGAAGCCGTGCTCGCGCAGCACCTTCAGGTGCTGGGAGACGGCGGGCTGGGAGATCCCGAACTCCGCGCGGACCACGTCGGTAACCGCGCCCGAGCTCTGCTCGCCGGTGGCGAGCAGTTCCAGGATGCGTCGGCGGACCGGGTCGCCGAGCACGTCGAAGGCGTGCACAGGCGGAACTTAGAATATCCCGCTTATATAAGTCAAATGTGTTAGGCGGGCCAGCGGATGCCACCCGCACCCGGAGTGTCTAGCCTGCCGAGAACTTCACTCTGCGCGACAAACGGGAGGAGCCGTGACGGAGCGCACGATCCCGCAGGACTCCACATCGGAGCATCGGCTGCCGGTGCGGACGCTGCTCGCGGCCTCGGTCGGCAACGCGATCGAGTGGTACGACTGGACGATCTACGCCACGTTCAGCATCTTCTTCGCCACCCAGATCTTCCCGAAGGAGAACGCGGCGCTGGCGCTGATCAGCACGCTGGCCACCTACGCCCTGGCCTTCTTCTTCCGGCCGCTCGGCGGCTGGCTGCTGGGCCGCTACGCGGATCTGCGCGGCCGGCGCACCGCGATGATGCTGACCATCGTGCTGATGGCGGCCGGCTCGCTGGCCATCGGCCTGCTGCCGACGTTCGCACTGGTCGGCTGGCTGGCCCCGATCCTGCTGCTGCTGGCCCGGATCGCGCAGGGCATGAGCCTCGGCGGCGAGGTCTCCAACGCCTCGGCCTACCTGGCCGAGATCGCCCCGCCGGAGCGGCGCGGCCGCTACTCGTCGTTCTTCTACATCTCCACCGGCTCCGCGGTGCTGCTGGCCTCGCTGCTCGGCGCGCTGCTGACCGCCGTGCTGAGCAAGGAGGAGCTGGCCGCGTACGGCTGGCGCATCCCGTTCGTGATCGGCGGGCTGCTCGGGCTGATCGGGCTCTGGCTGCGCCGGGCGATGCCGGAGACCGACCAGTTCGAGGAGAACAAGGCCAAGGCGCAGGCGCTCAAGCACCCGCTCCTGACCACGCTGCGCGAGCACCCCAAGGCGGTCGGGCAGCTCGTCGGCTTCACGCTGCTGTCCACGCTCTGCTACTACACCTTCTTCTCCGCGCTCACCCCGTTCGCGGTGAGCTCCCGCGGCGCCGACGCCGGTGAGGTGTTCGTGGCGCTGTCCGTCGCGACGGCGCTGTTCGTCGCGCTGCAGTACCCGATGGGACTGGTCGCCGACCGCTTCGGTCGCAAACCGCAGCTGCTGATCTGGTCGGCCGCTACCGCGGTGCTCGTGGTGCCGCTGTCGACGCTGATCGGGCCCGGGTTGGGCAACCTGCTCGTGGTGTTCTGCGTCGGGCTCGGGCTGTACACGGCGATGACCTCGATCGCGCCGGCGATCATGAGCGAGCTGTTCCCCACCGAGCTGCGCGGGCTGGGCATCGGGGCCTGGTACAACCTGACGGTGGCGCTGTTCGGGGGCACGGCCCCGCTGGTCATCCAGACGCTGTCCGCGGCCGGCTGGGCCGACGCGTTCTTCTGGTACGTGGCCGCCGGGGCGGTGATCGCCTTCCTGGTCATCCTCACCCTGCCCGAGACCCGGGGTGAGGTGCTGCGATGAGGACGAGCGAGCGTGCGAGCGAATCAAAGTCACAGCGCCTGCGCGCCGAGACATTCACCGATGGGTCGACCGAGCGCAGCGAGGGAGAGCGATGAGCGTGGATCCGGCGCTCGGCAGGGTCGACCCGGCGCAGCTGCGCCGGGTGGCCGTGGCCAGCGCCGTCGGCACCACCATCGAGTGGTACGACTACTTCATCTACTCCACGGCGGCCGCGCTGATCTTCGGCTCGCAGTTCTTCTCCGCGCTCTCGCCGGCCTCGGGCACGCTGGCCGCATTCGCCACCCTCGGGGCCGGCTTCCTGGCCCGGCCGATCGGCGGAATCGTGTGGGGGCACTACGGGGACCGGATCGGCCGCAAGCGGATGTTGGTGGCCTCGCTGCTGGTCATGGGGCTGGCCACGGTCGGGGTCGGGTTGCTGCCCACCTACGACCAGATCGGCCTGCTGGCCCCGGTGCTGCTGCTGGTGCTGCGGCTGCTGCAGGGCCTGAGCGCGGGCGGGGAGTGGGGCGGGGCGGCGCTGATGGCCGTCGAGCACGCGCCGGCCCAGCAGCGTGGCCGCTACGGCTCGTTCTCCCAGATCGGCGTGCCGGCCGGGCTGATCCTGGCTCAGCTGGTGTTCTTCGGGGTCGGCAACGCGCTGTCCGACGAGCAGTTCGCCGCCTGGGGATGGCGGGTGCCGTTCCTGCTGTCGATCGTGCTCATCGGCGTCGGGCTCTACGTGCGGCTCTCGGTCGAGGAGAGCCCGGTGTTCCGGACGCTGCGGGCCGAGCGCGCGCGCAGCACCCGCCCGATCATCGAGGTGTTCCGGGAGCGACCGCGGGCGCTGACCGTCGCCTCGGCGAGCTTCATCGCCAACACCGCGATCGGCTACGTGTTCCTGGCCTACCTGCTCTCCTACGGCACGTCGGTGCTCAAGGTCAGCCGCAACCTGATGCTGGTCGTGGTGATCGTCGGCAGCCTGACCTGGCTGGCCTCCATCGTCGTCGCCGCGGTGTGGTCGGACCGGATCGGCCGCCGGCCGGTGTACCTGGTCGGCTCGGTGCTGCTGGTGCTGTGGTCGATCCCGTTCTTCCTGCTCATCGACACCCGCCAGGTGCTGTTGATGATCATCGCCGTGGTCGTGCTCACCATCGGCTTGGGGGCCTCGTACGGGCCCCAGTCGGCGCTGTTCGCGGAGCTGTTCGAGGCCCGCTACCGCTACAGCGGGGCCTCGTTCTCCTACGCGGTGGGCGCCGTGCTGGGCGGCGGGTTCGCGCCGCTGATCGCGACCGCCCTGCAGTCCTCCACCGGGACCTCGCTGTCGGTGTCCGCCTACATGATC
>Ga0190265_10001508_pt1 | contig 15359 bp, 12 predicted proteins | sample Popmic124T_FD_133135 | JGI IMG/M metagenome (GOLD analysis project Ga0190265, IMG submission 133135) | Populus adjacent soil microbial communities from riparian zone of Indian Creek, Utah, USA - 124 T | ecosystem: Environmental > Terrestrial > Soil > Riparian zone | place: USA: Utah | collected...
CGAGCTGCCGGTCACCGCCGACCTGGAGGCCGGCTACGGCGATCCCGGCGAGACGGTGCGCCGCGCGATCGAGGTCGGGGTGGTCGGGGCCAATCTCGAGGACGAGATGCGCCCGCTCCCCGAGGCGGTGGCCGCGGTGCGCGCTGCGGTCCGGGCCGGCGAGGCGGCCGGGGTGCCGTTCGTGCTGAACGCCCGCACCGACGCGTTCCTGCGCGGCCGGGACCGGGATCCGGCCGACGTGCTGGCCGCGGCGATCGAGCGCGGTCGGGCCTTCCTGGACGCCGGCGCGGCCTGCGTGTTCGTCCCCGGTCTGCTCGACGAGCCGACGGTGTCCGCGCTGGTCGAGGGCATCGGCGAGCGCCGGATCAGCGTGATCAACGTTCCGGGGTCGCTGCCGGTCGAGCGGCTGGCCGAGCTGGGCGTGGCGCGGGTTTCCTACGGCCCGTGGGTCCAGCGCTCGGCCCTGACCCACCTGGCCGGGCTGGCCCGGCAGCTGCTGGCCGGGGGCGCGCTGCCGGGCGGCATCGAGGTGCTCAACTGACCAGCCCGCGCGGCGGCCGCGTGACGGTGGGGTGAGCGCCACGAGACAGCGATATGACCGATGCCCGCGGCAAAACGACGAGTCGATCGGCAACCGCTTGCAGGCTCGTCTGAATCGATTACCTGATCGGTCCTGTGAGTGAGTCGACAGCACGACGGACTGCAGGAATCGAACACGTCCGGGTACCGTCAACATTCCACTTTTGAAGGTGCACACCCGGACTGCAGAGCACGGGTGTGCTCAGCATTCCCCGGGGCTCCGAGCCGCCGTGGAGCGAGGACACACATGACTGTTGCGACCGTGCCAGGGATCGACGAAGCCCCGACGAGCAACGCTCGCCTGCTGTCCTGGGTCCGGGAGACCGCAGAGATCATGGCTCCCGACCGCGTCGTCTGGTGCGACGGGTCGGACGCGGAATGGGACCGCGTCACGACCGATCTGGTGAATGCCGGCACGTTCACTCAACTGAACCAGGACAAGAAACCGAATTCGTTCTGGGCGGTATCCGATCCGGACGACGTGGCCCGGGTCGAGGAACGCACTTTCATCTGCACCACGGAGCCGTCGGGAGCGGGGCCGACCAATAACTGGGTCGATCCGACCGAGATGAAATCCACGATGACCGAGCTCTATCGCGGTTGCATGCGGGGCCGCACGATGTACGTCATTCCGTTCTGCATGGGCCCGCTGGACGCCGAACCCCCGATGCTCGGCGTGGAGATCACCGACTCCGAGTACGTGGTCGCCTCCATGAAGATCATGACGAGGATGGGCGCTGCGGTGCTGCCGCTGTTCGAGCAGGTCGGCGAGCGCTTCGTGCGCTGCCTGCACTCGGTCGGCGCGCCGCTCGCCCCCGGTCAGCGCGACGTGCCCTGGCCGTGCAACGAGACCAAGTACATCAGCCACTTCCCGGAGACCCGGGAGATCTGGAGCTTCGGTTCCGGATACGGCGGGAACGCGCTGTTGGGCAAGAAGTGCTACGCGCTGCGGATCGCGTCGGCGATCGCGCACGACGAGGGCTGGCTCGCCGAGCACATGCTGATCCTCAAGTTGATCAGCCCGGAGGAGAAGCCGTACTACTTCGCAGCCGCTTTCCCGTCCGCCTGCGGGAAGACCAACCTGGCCATGCTGCAGCCCACGGTCCCGGGTTGGCGCGCGGAAACACTCGGCGACGACATCGCCTGGATGCGCTTCGGCGACGACGGCCGGCTGTATGCGGTGAACCCGGAGTTCGGTTTCTTCGGGGTGGCTCCGGGCACCAACTGGAAGACCAACCCGAACGCGATGCGGACCATCGAGCAGGGCAACTCGCTGTTCACCAACGTCGCCCTGACCGACGACGGCGACGTCTGGTGGGAGGGCCTGGAGGGCGACCCGCAGCACCTCACGTCCTGGAAGGGCGAGGACTGGACGCCGGAGTCCGACGAGGACGCCGCGCACCCGAACTCCCGCTACACCACGCCGATCTCCCAGTGCCCGGTGCTGGCTCCGGAGTGGGAGGACCCGCAGGGCGTGCCGATCTCGGCCATCGTCTTCGGTGGCCGCCGCGCCGGCACCGTGCCGCTGGTCACCGAGGCCAGGGACTGGCAGCACGGCACGTTCATCGGCGCCACCCTGTCCAGCGAGACCACGGCCGCGGCCGCCGGGGAGGTCGGCACCGTGCGCCGGGATCCGATGGCCATGCTGCCCTTCCTCGGCTACAACGCCGGCGACTACTTCCAGCACTGGATCGACGTCGGCAAGGGTGCCGACGCCGGCAAGCTGCCGAAGATCTTCTACGTGAACTGGTTCCGCCGGGGCGAGGACGGGCGCTTCCTGTGGCCCGGGTTCGGCGAGAACAGCCGGGTGCTGAAGTGGATGGCCGAGCGCATGGAGGGCAGGGCCGGGGCGAGCGAGACCGCGATCGGCTACGTCCCGGTCGTCGGCGACCTCGACCTGGACGGGCTGGATGCCGACCCGGCCGATCTGGAGGCGGCGCTGACGGTCGATCCGGAGGAGTGGAAGGCCGAGGTCCCGCTCATCGAGGAGTGGTTCGACAAGATCGGCGACTCGCTGCCCACCTCGATGCGGGACGAGCTGGAGGCGCTCAAGCTCCGCCTCGGCATGTAACCGTCCGGACGATCATGGTCCGGTGCGATCCTCGGCTGCTGCGGTCCGTCGCGGCCGCAGCAGCCGAGTGAACGTGATCCAGGCCGCCTCGAGGAGGACGCCCGGTCGCGATCGCGTCTCGGACGCTGACAGCGCGCGATGTGCGCCCTATCGTCACCCCAACCCGGCGTCGCGCCACGGCGTCGGTCGCGGAGGAGAGGACGGGGCGTCGTGGCCACCACCGAATTCTCAGAGGATCGAGGTCCGGCCGAGCAGCAGCAGCGGCCGTGGTACCGCGATCCCAAGCAGATCGCCATCTGGTCCGCGGTCGCCGTCATCGGCGCGATCGCGTGGGGCATCCTCGCGCTCAGCCGCGGTGAGGACATCTCCGCGGCCTGGTTGGTGTTCGCCGCGCTGGCCTCCTACGCCATCGGGTACCGCTTCTATGCGCGGTTCATCGCCTACAAGGTGCTGCGGACGGACGACACCCGGGCCACCCCGGCCGAGCGGCTCAACGACGGCCAGGACTACCACCCGACCGACCGCCGGGTGCTGTTCGGCCACCACTTCGCGGCCATCGCCGGCGCCGGCCCACTGGTCGGGCCGGTGCTCGCCGCGCAGATGGGCTACCTGCCCGGCACGCTGTGGATCATCATCGGGGTGATCTTCGCCGGGGCCGTGCAGGACATGGTCACGCTGTTCTTCTCCACCCGTCGCGGCGGGCGCAGCCTCGGTCAGATGGCGCGCGAGGAGATCGGCCCGGTGGGTGGCGCCGCCGCGTTGATCGCCGTGCTGGCCATCATGATCATCCTGCTGGCGGTGCTCGCGCTGGTGGTGGTGCAGGCACTGGCCGACTCGCCGTGGGGCACCTTCTCGCTGGCCATGACCATCCCGATCGCGCTGTTCATGGGCTTCTACCTGCGCTACCTGCGGCCGGGGAAGATCCTCGAGGTCTCCGCGATCGGCGTCGCGCTGCTGCTGCTGGCCATCATCTCCGGCGGCTGGGTGCAGGAGTCGTCCTGGGGCCCGGCGTTCACCCTGAGCGGAAACCAGCTCACCCTGGCCCTGGTCATCTACGGCTTCCTGGCCTCGATCCTCCCGGTGTGGATGCTGCTCGCCCCGCGGGACTACCTGTCCAGCTTCATGAAGATCGGCGTGATCGTGCTGCTCGCGGCGTCGATCCTGTTGGCCTGGCCGACGATGCAGACCGAGGCCATCACCAACTTCGCGATCACCGGCACCGGGCCGGTGTTCGCCGGCTCGCTGTTCCCGTTCGTGTTCATCACCATCGCCTGCGGCGCGCTGTCCGGCTTCCACGCGCTGGTGTCCTCGGGCACCACCCCGAAGATGATCGAGAAAGAGTCCCAGGTCCGGATGATCGGCTACGGGGCGATGCTCACCGAGTCGTTCGTGGCGATCATGGCGCTGGCCGCGGCCTGCGTGCTGGACCCGGGGCTGTACTTCGCGATGAACATGCCGCCCACCATCCTGGGCACCACCGTCGAGTCGGCCTCCGAGGCCGTCGCGAAGATCGGCTACACGATCACGCCGCAGGACCTGGCCGCGGCCGCCGCCGCGGTCGAGGAGGAGAAGCTGTTCGGCCGCACCGGCGGCGCGCCGACGCTGGCCGTCGGGCTCTCCCAGATCTTCTCCGAGGTCATCGGCGGCGACGCGCTGCGCGCCTTCTGGTACCACTTCGCGATCATGTTCGAGGCGCTGTTCATCCTGACCACGGTGGACGCCGGCACCCGCGTCGGGCGCTTCATGCTGCAGGACACGGTGGGCAACCTGTGGCCGCGCTACCGCGACACCACCTGGAAGCCGGCGGCCTGGTCGGCCAGTGCGGTCATCGTCGGGCTCTGGGGCTACCTGCTCTACGCCGGCGTGAACGACCCGCTGGGCGGCATCTACCAACTGTTCCCGCTGTTCGGGATCGCGAACCAGCTGCTCGCAGCCGTCGCGCTGGCCGTGTGCACCACGCTGCTGATCAAGATGGGGCGGGCCCGCTACGCCTGGATCACGCTGGTGCCGCTGGCCTTCGACGCCGCGGTCACCCTGACCGCGAGCTACCAGAAGATCTTCTCCGCCGACCCGAAGCTCGGCTTCTGGGCCCAGCGCAACCAGTACCAGGACGCACTGGACGCCGGGAAGACCAGCCTGGGCACGGCCAAGGACGTCGGCGACATGCAGCAGGTGGTGTTCAACACGACCCTGGACACCGCGCTCACCGCGCTCTTCGCCAGCCTGATCGTGATCATCCTGGTCGACTCGATCCGGGTCTGGATCGCGGCGCTGTCCGGCAAGCAGCTGTCCAGCGGCTCCGAGGATCCCTACGTGGAATCCACGCTGTGGGCGCCGGCCGGTCTCATCCCGACGAAGGAGGAGCGGGCCTACCAGCGCGAGCACGCGCTGACCGGCGGCCAGCGGGAGCACGGGTGAGCGGCTCGCCGGGGTCCCGGCTGCGGCACGCCGCCCGGGAGACCTGGCAGGTGCTGCGCGGCGTCCTCGGTGAGCGGGCCTACGAGAACTACGTCGCCCACCACGCTGCGCACCATCCCGGAGAGCCACCAATGGGTGAACGTGAGTTCTGGCGTCGGTTGCAGGATCGGGAGCCGCCCCCGCGCTGCTGCTGACCCATCCTCCGTCACCTGCCCGCCCGGCGTGCCGCTCGGCTGCTGGGCGGGCGGAGTCGGTGGTGACCGGAACCGCTCGGCGACAGTCGGTGACCGTTCAGCCACGCTCCGGCGTGCCGATCCCGGCCCCGGCCGGGATTCCGTGCAGATGCGCGATCAGGTGGGGCCGAACACTCGATCGTGCGCCGAACGACCGCCGAGAGTGACCGCTCGAATACGGGCCGATTGCGCAGCAGTGGCGGTAGGTGCAACATTCTGTCGACAAGCGCGACACGAAGGGTGACTTTGGCCCGGGCGGCCACAGGCGCGGAGGAGACCAGGGTGCTGGATGTCGGACCGGCCGCGGAGAGCGGGGACGCGGAGCGCGATGAGGACGGCGAAGCGGCCGATCTCGCCATCTTCGTGGACCGCCTCGCCGCCGCGGGCTCGGACCACTTCACCGGGCTGGCGCGGACCCAGATCCGCCGGGCGATCGGCGAGGGGGGTCCGCCGCCCGGGGTGCGCCGCCTCGCCGAGGCCCTCGCGGCCGCGATGGACCGCCCTCCGGCGCCGCGTCCGTCCGCCGACAGCTCCGACTCCGCCGGGCCGGCGGCGGTGGTTTCGGCCGTCCGGGCCAACACGCTGGTCGTACTGGAGAACTTCGACCCCGCCGAGACGGTGGCGGCGCTCGACGCCCTGCTGGCCGACGGCAAACGCGTCGTGGTCACCGGCCCCGACCAGATGCGGTGCGCCCGGCTGCAGCAGGCGATGCCCGCCCGCACGGCCGGCCGCGTCCTGGACCGGCTGCCCGAGCTGAGTTCCGGCGAGCTGCGCGAGCTGCGCAGCCTGCTGGCCACCTCCACGGCCGCCCGGCGGGCCCGCGCCGACCAGGAGCTGCCGGCCACCATCGACCTACCGGCGCCGGCCGAGGTCGCCGAGCTGTGCCGGCAGTGCCACCAGTCCGGCGGGCCCGGCCCCAGCGCCCGGATGGTTCCCGACCTGCTGCGTGATGTCGAGCCCGGCCGGCGGGCGGCGGTGACGTCGGTGGCGCGTCTGGTGGACCGGTCGCTCACGGCCCTGCCCAGTCCGGCCGACTGCGCCTGGGCCTGGCCGCTGCTGGAGAACCTGGTGCTGTGCCAGCACCGGGCGGTGTTCGACGGGATGCTCGAGGACACCGCGCAGGCCGTGACCGCGGTGCAGCAGGGGCGCAACTGCGCCCCGGTCGTGCTGACCACCCGAGCGGACGCCGACATGCTCGGCCTGCTGCGCCAGTACCGCGACTTCCTGGCCGACGGTGGCCGCACCCGCACCTTCTTCCGCACCGCCCTGCAGCGCGAGGCCCAGCCGGTGCTGGAGGGCATCCGGGTCGACGGCCGGGCGCCCGTCTCCAAGGCCGACGTCGGTCGCGTCGTGGAGTACCTGGAGCTGGGCGAGTGGCTGCGCCGGGTGTGCGCGGGCTGCGGTGAGCTGGGGATCCCCGCTCCGCGGGACGACGAGGAGCTGCGCAGGCTGCACGACGTGCTGGTCGCGGTGGCGGTCGCAGCCCGCTCGGTGAGCGCGCTGCGCCACGACGTGCTGTTCCTGACCGAGGACTCGCCGCTGTCGGTGCCCGACGTGAAGACGGCCGCCGAGGTCGCCGCGGCCGTGCTGGACTACGAGGTGTACGGCTCCGGCATCCAGGCCGCCCGCCGGCTCGACACGATGGCCGAGCGGCTGGCCGCCCGCTGCGCGATCGCGGCCATGTCCCCGGAGCACGAACGGGCCTGCACCGCGCTGCGGGAGCGCGATGCGGCCGGCTACGCCGACGCAGCCGAAGCCCTGGTGGCCGCCCGCCGGGAGCAGCACGACGAGCGGCGCCGCACCACCCTGCTGCTGCGCCTGGGGGCGGCCGCCCCACGGCTCGCCGCGGCCTGGACGGCGCTGGCCGACCAGAACCCGGCCGCGCTCGGGATGGCCGTGTTCCTGCCCATGGAGCAGCTGCTGGCGAACATCCCGCCGCCGGACAGCGCCGACGTGTTGTTGCTGGCCGGAGCGGTCGACCTCGGCATCGAGCACCTGCTGCTGACCGCGGTGGCTCCGCGGCTGGTCGCGGCCGTCGGGCCGGACGACCGGCCGGCGCCGCCGCCCACGCTGCTCAGCGTGCTGGAGCGGGCGGACGCGCTGACGATCCGGCGGAAACCGGTCGAGCAACCCGCCGCCGCGGTGGTGCCGATCACGGCCGGGGCGACGCCGCGCGCGGTGCGCAGCCCGTCGATGCAGCAGGCCGGCGCCTGACCGGATCCCCGCCCGGGCGACTACCGTCGGGGTATGCACTCCCATCCGGTCAGCCGGTTCGGCCACGTCGAGCTCGCGGACATGCCCGACGACCTTCGCGAGCGGGTCGGCGTGATCGCCGAGAAGTCGGGATTCGTGCCCAACGTGTTCCGGGCGCTGGCTCGGCGGCCCGCCGAGCTGCGCGCGTTCCTCGACTACCACGACGCGCTGATGAACTCCTCCGACGGGTTGTCCAAGGCCGAGCGCGAGCTCATCGTGGTGGCCACGTCCGGGGCGAACCACTGCACGTACTGCGTGGTGGCGCACGGAGCGATCCTGCGGGTGCGGGCCAAGGACCCGGAGATCGCCGACCGGGTGGCGAGCAACCCGTGGGGGGTGCAGCTGTCGCCGCGGGAGCGCGCCATCGTCGACCTGGCGCTGCTGGTCGCCACCGACTCGGCAGCGCTCACCGAGGCCGAGCTGGACGACGCCCGGCTGGCCGGGCTGTCCGACGAGGAGATCTGGGACGTCGGTGCCATCACCGCACTCTTCGCGATGTCCAACCGGCTGGCCCACCTCACCGCGCTGCGCCCGAACCCGGAGTTTTTCCTGATGGGCCGGCTGCCCAGCTGACCACCGCGCTCCGTGGGCGTGGACCAGGCACCTTGCGACGGTGACGCTGTGCGACAACGATGCGCAGATGTCCAACCTCTTCGGGCGGCGGGTGGCGCTGCTGTCGTATCGGCTCGGGATGGCCGACGGGGTGTCGGTGACGGCCGCGCAATGGGTCCGTGCCCTGCACCGGCTGGGGATCCGGGTGCGCACCGTGGCCGGCGACGGTCGGGCGGACGTGCTACTCCGCCCGCTGGCGATCGGTTCTCGGCGGCCGCCGACCAGGGACGAGCTGGCCGCCGTGCTGGACGACGTCGACCTGGTGGTGGTGGACAACGTCTGCTCGCTGCCGATGAACCGGCCGGTCGGCGAGGCGGTGGCCGACTACCTGCGGGGCCGGCCGGCGGTGCTGCGGCACCACGACCTGCCGTGGGAGCGGCCGCAGTACGCCGATCTGCGGGACTGGCCACCCGACGACCCGGCCTGGCGGCACGTGACGATCAACGAGCTGAGCCGGCGGGCGTTGGCCGAGCGGTGCGGCATCACGGCCACGACCATCTACCACGGCTTCGCCGAGCGGCCCAGGTCTGACCGTCGTGACCCGGTCCGGCGCCGGCTGCGCGTGGGCGACGAGCCGCTGGTGCTGCAGCCGACCCGGGCCATCGCCCGCAAGGGCATCGGGGTCGGGCTCGCGCTGTGCCGGGCCCTGGGCGGCACCTACTGGCTGACCGGCCCCACGGAGGACGGCTACCAGGACGAGCTGGACGCCGTGCTGGCCGCCGGCGGGGTGCCGGTCCGGCGGCGGCTGCCGCTGAGCGTGACCATGACTGGGGCCTACGCGGCGTGCGACGTGGTGGCGCTGCCGTCCACCTGGGAGGGGTTCGGGCTGCCGCTGATCGAGTCGGCGTTGCACCGGCGGCCGATCGCGGTCGGCGACTTCCCGGTGGCGCGCGAGCTGGCCGAGTTCGGTTTCCGCTGGTTCCCCGCGGGTGACCCGGAGCCGTTGCGGGCCTGGCTGGCCGCCCCGGACCCGGCGCTGCTGGAGCGGAACGAGGAGATCGCGCGGGCCCGGTTCGGCATCGACGCGCTGGCCCGGCGCCTGGAGTTGCTGCTGTCCGGGGCACCGATGTGCGCGCATTCCGGGGCGCCGAGCGCACCGGAGCCACCGGACTGCGACTGCCGCTCCGCCTGAGCCGCCGCCGTCTCCGGCGCGGAGCAGCTGTGTCCGGTCCCGAGGTGTGTCACGATGCGGGCTCCCACCCCTACGGAGGATCACCGCATGCCACTGCTCGACCGCCTGCTCAACCGGGTGCTGCGCGGCCCGCTGGACGCCATGGTCACCGCACGGGTGGCCGAGGCGGTGTCCCAGCAGGTCGAGCAGCTCAAGCTCGACGCGCTGTACCGCTACCGCTGGCACGGCGACCGCTCCCGGCTGCACCTCCCGGACACCGCCGTGGTGAACAACGCCCTGTTCAACATGTCCGGCGGGACGATCACCATCGGCGAGTACGCGTTCTTCGGGCACGACGTGGCGGTGCTCACCGGCACCCACGACATCGAGCAGTTCGGCCTGGCCCGGCAGCTGGCCTTCCCCCGGTCCGGGCGCGACGTGGTGATCGGCGACGGGGTGTGGCTGGCGAGCCACGTGCTGGTGCTCGGACCGGTCACGATCGGTGAGCACGCCGTCGTCGCCGGCGGCTCGCTGGTCCGCGACGACGTGGAGCCCTACGCGGTGGTGGCCGGCCGCCCGGCCAAGATGATCAAAAAGCTGACGCCGCCGTCGGGATGAGGCTGGAGATCGGCGCCGGGGAGAAGCCGCACCCCGACTACGACCTGCACGTCGACCTGCTGGCACTACCGGACATCGAGGTGCGCTGCGGCATCGACCGGCTGCCCTTCGCCACCGGATCCATCGAGGCGCTGCGGGCCAACCACGTGCTGGAACACCAGAGCTACGAGCTGATCTCGCCGACGCTGCGGGAGTGGGCCAGGGTGCTGCGGCCCGGGGCCGGGCTGGACATCGGGGTGCCGGACTGCCGCTTCGTGGCCGAGCAGTGGGTGCGCGGAGAGATCGACACCGCCGAGGCCAACCACTGGATACTGGGTGGACATTCGGAGCGGGCCGCGCACCGGGGCGTCGACGCCAGGGGCGTGCCGCTGTGGATCTGGAACGCACACCACACGATGTTCGACGAGCAGTCGCTGCGCGCCGCCGTCGAGGAGTTCTTCACCGTCGACGAGCTGTTCACCTACGACATCCGCAATCTGCGGCTCTACGGCCGCAAGCGCTGACGTGCCGCGCCGCAACCGGGTCGACCCGTTCGGCGACCTGCACGCGGTGCCGGCCCGCGGATCGTTCACCGGCAACCGCGGCTGCCTGGTCGACGCCGCGGGGCGGCTGGTGCGGCACCACCGCGGCCCGCTGTGGATCACCTGCCGGCTCCGGTTCCGCGGGCGCCGGGTGGGCCTGGCCCGCCCGAACCGGTGGACCCCGGTGTTCTTCGTCGACGATGCGGTGGCGCTGGCCGCCGGGCACCGGCCCTGCGGCGAGTGCCGGCACGCCGACTACCTGGCCTACCGGGACGGGGTGGCGGCAGCGCTGGGTCGACCGGTGCGGGCCGCGGAGCTGAACCGGCGGCTGCACGCCGAACGGCTGTCTCCGCCCGGCGCAGCCGGTGCCGAGCGGCCGAGCCGGGCCGGCGCGGCGGAGCGGGCCGGACGGCTGGAGCGGGCCGGCGACCGCCGGCTCTGGTCGGCACCGGCCGCCCGGCTGCCCGACGGCGCGGTCGTGCTCACCGACGGTCCGCGCCTCGTGCTCGGCGCCTGGCTGCTCGCGTTCGACTTCGACGGCTGGCGGGATCCGGTGCCGCGCCCGTCCGGAGATCTGACCGTGCTCACCCCGCCCACCTCGGTGCTGGCCCTGCGCCACGGCTTCCGCCCGGTGCTCGCCCACGCCCGCGCCGGTCGGGCTACAGCACCTTGGACAGGAAGGCCTGGGTGCGCTCGTGCCGGGGATTGGCCAGTACCTCACGCGGGTGCCCGGCCTCCACCACCCGCCCCTCGTCCATGAACACCAGGGTGTCGCCGACCTCCCGGGCGAAACCCATCTCGTGGGTCACCACGACCATCGTCATCCCGTCGCGAGCCAGCGCCCGCATCACGTCGAGCACCTCGCCGACCAGCTCCGGGTCCAGCGCCGAGGTGGGCTCGTCGAACAGCATCAGCCGGGGATTCATGGCCAGCGCCCTGGCGATCGCGACCCGCTGCTGCTGGCCGCCGGACAGCTGCGCCGGGTAGGCGTCGTACTTGGCCTGGAGCCCCACCTGGTCCAGCAGCGCGCAGGCCCGCTCCCGGGCCGCCCCGCGCGGCTCCCGGCGCACCGTCCGCGGCGCCTCCATCACGTTCTGGGCCGCGGTCATGTGCGGGAACAGGTTGAACCGCTGGAACACCATGCCGATCTCCCGGCGCTGCCGGGCCACCTCGGACTCGCGCAGCTCGTGCAGCTTCCCGCCGGCCTCGCGGTAGCCGATCAGGTCCCCGTCCACCCGCATCCGGCCGGAGTCGATCCGCTCCAGGTGGTTGATGCAGCGCAGGAAGGTCGACTTACCCGAGCCCGACGGCCCGATCACACAGGCCACCTCGCCGGGCTGCACCGTGAGGTCCACGCCGCGCAGCACCTCGACCCGGCCGAAGCTCTTGTGGATGTCGACGGCCTCGACCATCGGCGTCGTCGGTGCGGTCATCGGGTCTCCTGCGCGGTCCGCCGGCGCAGCAACCGGGCCCCGGTCTGCCCGCGGTTGCTGCCGCGGCCGTAGTACCGCTCGATGTAGCCCTGCCCGACCGACAGCACCGACGTCAGGGCCAGGTACCACGCGGCCGCCACGATGAGCAGCGGGATCGTCTGGAAGTTCTGCGAGTAGATCCGCTGCACCGAGGTGAGCAGCTCGAAGTAGCCGACGACCACGACCAGCGAGGTGGTCTTGAGCATCGAGATGGTCTCGTTGCCGGTCGGCGGGATGATCACCCGCATGGCCTGCGGGAGCACGATCCGGCGCAGCGTCTGGGCCCGGGACATGCCCAGCGCGCCCGCCGCCTCGGTCTGACCCTCGTCCACCGACACCAGCCCGCCGCGCACGATCTCGGCCATGTAGGCGGCCTCGTTCAACCCGAGCCCGAGCAGGCAGGCGGCGAACTGGTTGATCAGCTGGTTGGTGTCGAACGAGATGAACTCGGGGCCGAACGGCACGCCCAGCGACAGCCGCGGGTAGAGCGCGGCCAGGAAGTTCCAGAACAGCAGCTGCGCGATCAGCGGCGTGCCGCGGAACAGCCAGATGTAGACCGCGGCCACCCCGGACAGCACCCAGTTCGGCGACAGCCGCATCACCGCCAGCGCGATGCCACCGACGATCCCGATCAGCATCGACAGCGCGGTGAGGACCAGCGTGTTGCGCAGCCCGCTCAGCACCGGGTCGGCGAACAGGTAGCGCCCGACCACCGGCCAGCGGAAGCCGGGGTTGGTCAGGATGGTGTTGACCAACATCGCCGCCAGCACGGCGAGCACGGCCACGGCCAGCCACCGGCCCGGGTGCCGGACCGGAACGGCCTCGATCGGCTGCGGGCGCCGTTCGGTGTCGACGGGCCCGTCGGTCACGTCAGCTCCGGACCTCGGAGGTCGGGATCGCGCCGTTGGAGACGTTCCACTTCTCCAGGATCGCGGCGTAGCTGCCGTCGTCGATCAGCGACTGCACCGCACCCTGGACGGCCTTGGAGAAGTCGCCCTGGTCCTTGGCCAGCACGATGCCGTAGGGCGCCGTGTCGTAGGGCTCGCCCACCGCCTCCAGGGCGCCGTCCGTGGTGGTGACCGCGTACGCCACGACCGGCGAGTCGGCCAGCATCGCCACCACCTTGCTGGTGGTCAGCTGCAGCGTGACGGCGGTCTGTTCGGGCAGCTCGGTGACGGCGATCGGCGGCTTGCCGGAGGTGGTGCACTCCGTGTTGCGCGCGGCGAGGTCCTCGACCTGCACGGTGCCGGCCTGCACGGCGACCGCCTTGCCGCACAGGTCCTCGGCGCGGATGGCGTCCGGGTTGCCGGATTTCACGGCCAGGCTGGTACCGGCGGAGAAGTAGCTGACCATGTCGACGGTCTGGATGCGCTCGTCGTTGATGGTGAACGAGGACATGGCCAGCTCGTACTTGCCGCCCTCGACGCCCGGGATGATCCCGGAGAACTGGCTGTTCTGGAACTCGGCGGTCAGGCCCAGCTTGGCCGCGACGGCATTGCCGAGGTCCACGTCCAGTCCGATGATCGTGCTGCCGTCGGTGTCGGTGAACTCGTTGGGCGGGTAGGACGCGTCGGTGCCGATGACGATCTTGCCGTCGCTGGCCACGTTCTGCGGGACCAGCGCGGCCAGCGCGTCGTCCTTCGCGGGCACCGGGAGCGCCGAGCTCGGAGGGGCGCCCGGCGCGGACGGGGGCGCCGCGCCGCCCCCTCCGTCACCGCCGGCTCCACAGCCGGCGAGAGCGAGCGCCAGCGCGGTCACGGCCACGGCGGAGAGGAGGGATCGTGGCGTGCGGGTCATTGCGGGCCTCCGGAGCGAGGTGCGTGCGGGACGAGCGAGATCGCTGGTTACCCGCGGATGGTGCCACCTCGCCCCGCCGTGAACACGCACCGACGGGTCACCGTTACGTGACAACCGCACGCCTGTCCGTTTCGTCGTGTGTGGTGCGGGGCCTCCGCGGGTACTGGCGGGAACCGGCAGACCGTGCCGGAACGTTGTCTCGGTGACGCTCGCGGTCCGCGAGCACCCCAACGGAGGACCTCATGCCCCTGTTCAGGAAGCTGGCCACGCTCGCGACCGCTGCGGAGGCGGCCCGTCGGTACGCCAAGAAGAACCCGGACAAGGCGGGCCGGTTCGTCGACCAGGCGGCTGGTTTCGTGGACAAGCAGACCAAGGGCAAGTACCGCACCCAGATCAGCGGTGCCGCCCGGAAGGCGAAGTCCGTGGCCGGGATCGACCGCACCCCGGGTGCCGGTTCGGCGGCCAACGGCTACGTGTCCGGTCACAGCTACCCGCCGCCCAGCCCGACCCCGCCCAGCCCGACCCCGCCCGGGATGACCCAGCCCGGGATGACCCAGCCCGGGATGACCCCGCCCGGGACGACCCAGCCCGGAACCACGCACCCGGGCACGCCCACACCCTGACCCCGCTCCCGATCGGACGTTACGCCGGTATGACCGGCAGGTGACGTCCGATCGGTCGGTAGTCGCCCTGCCTGGCCCGCCTCCCGTGCCAGGATGGTCGTCAGCGCCGGACGCCCACCGCTCCACCGGGCATCGGGGCCGGCGTGCAGGCACCCCGTGCCGCCACGAACGGACGCGGGGCCGTCGAGCTAGGGAGGCACACGTGTCGGTTCCGCAAGCCTGGACTCCGCCCACGTCGGACGCATTCGCGCACACCGTCAGCCGCGAGCAGGTCATCGCCGGGCTGAAGGGGACCGACGAGGGCGGAGCCGACCTGGTCCAGCTGTTGACCCCGGAGGGTGAGCGCACGCGCGACGAGCGGTTCGAGCGCTACGTGTCGGACGTCGACGTCGCCGGCATCCAGAACCTGTACCGGGACATGGTCCTGGTGCGCCGCTTCGACCGGGAGGCCAACGCGCTGCAGCGGCAGGGCCAGCTCGGCATCTGGGTGCCGCTGCTCGGCCAGGAGGCCGCGCAGATCGGCGCCGGCCGCGCGCTGCAGCCCCAGGACATGGCCTTCCCGTCCTACCGCGAGCACGGCGTGGCCTGGACCCGGGGGATCGACCCGACCGAGCTGCTGGGCATCTTCCGCGGCACCGACCAGGGCAGCTGGGACACGAGGGCCACCGGCTTCCACCTGTACACGATCGTCATCGGCAACCAGTGCCTGAACGCCACCGGTTACGCGATGGGCCAGCGCTTCGAGTCCAGGGTCGGCGACGGGGCTGATGGATCGTCGGATGGCAGCGAGGCGACGATCTGCTTCTTCGGCGACGGCGCCACCAGCCAGGGCGACGTGCACGAGGGCTTCGTCTGGGCCGCGGTCTACGACGCCCCGGTCGTCTTCTACTGCCAGAACAACCAGTGGGCCATCTCCGAGCCGACCGAACGGCAGAGCCGGGTGCCGCTCTACAAGCGGGCCCAGGGCTACGGCTTCCCCGGTATCCGCGTCGACGGCAACGACGTGCTGGCCTGCCTCGCGGTGACCCGGTGGGCGCTTGACGAGTGCCGC
>Ga0190265_10001509_pt1 | contig 15351 bp, 15 predicted proteins | sample Popmic124T_FD_133135 | JGI IMG/M metagenome (GOLD analysis project Ga0190265, IMG submission 133135) | Populus adjacent soil microbial communities from riparian zone of Indian Creek, Utah, USA - 124 T | ecosystem: Environmental > Terrestrial > Soil > Riparian zone | place: USA: Utah | collected...
ATGCACCCACCGCGGGTCGGCGGCGACTTCCAAGACCTCACCGCCCGTCAGAGCCGGTCTTCTCCAGCAATGCGACACATTCGACGTGATGCGTCATCGGGAAGGCACCCATGATCACGAGCGTAGGCGCGATCCATTGCGGTCGGCTGCGCTCAGGAGGCGAAACCGGCATCTAACCTGCGGCGATGCCATCCTCGGGGACTGCGAGCGGCGGAGCGGTGTTGGTGGCCTTTGCGAATCAAAGCGAGCCCATTCCGAGCCCTCCTGTCAGCAGGCTCCGACGGTCACAAACAACTGCAGCCAACCGCCCTGGCACTGCAACGGAGACTCCTCGGCGCCCGGTTGAGCTTCAGTACGGCTGGAGCTAGAGCTCGAACTCCCTTGGCTCAAAGCTCTCGAGGAGAGGGACCAATTTCCCGCGTTGAAAACGCTCACCCCCCGCGCACCGCGACGACCTTGCCGGCGGCTGCCCTCCGCAGCCCTGTTGGACGAGACCGGGCGGTGCGACGTGGCGGCCCGAGAGGCCTACACGGAGGGCCGACTCGATGATCCAGGCGATCGCCCGCCACCTCGACGACGGCGACCCGCAGCGGACCAACGACCGTACGGTCGGGCTCTGCTCACTGCTCGCGGGCTCGCTCCAGGCGGCCCGCGCGGTCACCGACCCCGAATTGTCCGACCGCATACTCGCGGCGGCGTACTCCAATGCCATGACCCTGGCGACCGCTCCGCACCAGCCCGCACGCCCGACTCGACAGGAAACACAATGAAGGCCTTCGTCGTCGCGAAGCAGCACCTGCTGGGCGAGCCGCACAACCGTCCATGCCGCGCGAATGATTGCGCCAGCCGCCCCGGGTGACTGGGTCGCGGAAGGCCAGTTCGCGGTAGTGGTGCGGATGGACCAGGAGTAGGCCGTCGACGAGTAGCCCTTCAAGGCGCCCGGTGACGCGGGGCGCGTCAGAACCGCCCACGTAATGTCCGCCACCTCATAGGAGCGAGAGCTCGAGGCCAGAGCCGTGCGGTTGGTCCGCGAGATCGACATCGCCGCCGAGGTCGGAACGGTGTCAGACCACAAGCCTGCGACAGGTGACGTATAGGTGGCCTCGTCGGTGCTGATACCTCTTGCTTCAGGCGCGGGGGGATCCGACACTCGTAGCATGACGCAGGACGGTCGGAACCATTCGTCCAGCCCGGCCGCTTCCCCATGAGCGCCGGCGAGGTAGTGATCGGACTCATCTCGGCTCCTGGTACGGCCACCGAGGTTGCGTCGAATCTCGCTGACGATCTGCGCGCAGAGTTGAGTGCGCAGCTGCCCACCGTCCAGTGGCGGGTGTCAACGGTAGTCGACGTCCTCGTCCATCCACCTGCCGACGACGCCACCCTCGTCGCCGCAGGGCGGGAGCGGCTCCTGAAGGAGGCCTGGGATCTGATCGTCTGCCTCACGGATCTTCCGCTCAGGACTCACCGGCGGCCGGTCGTAGCGCATGCGAGCCCAGTGCACGGAGTGGCTGTCGTGTGTGTGCCAGCGCTCGGCGCCGTTGGATTGCGTCGACGCACCCGTGACGCGGTCGTGGGGCTCGTGCGCACCCTGCTGGGGGACGCGGAGGATCACGCGCTGTCCAGCTCTGTTGCCGGTCTCGGGCGCCGCGCCCGTGAGCTCGGGCGCCAGCAGGAAGTGGGGGACGCCAGCGTCATGTTCACTGCGAGGGTCCTGAGCGGGAACTTGCGACTACTGGTCGGAATGATCCGGGCCAACCAGCCGTGGAGGCTTGCAATCGGACTGTCGAAAGCACTGACCGCCGCGCTGGCAACCGGAGTCTTCGCGCTCGTCACGCCCGACATCTGGCAGCTGGGCGACGCGCTCACTTGGATCAGACTTTCGGCGATCGGGGTGGGCTCTGTTGCAGCCATCACCGCCGCGCTGATCGTCGGTGCGGGCCTGTGGGAGCATGGGTCGAATCCGGTTGGTGGAAAGCAGGTAACCCTGTTCAACCTAGCCACGACGGGAACGGTCGTACTAGGTGTGCTTTTCCTGTACGCCGTGCTCCTTCTGCTCGCAATGCTGACTACGCCGGTTCTGGTGCCTGCGCATCTGCTCGAGGAGAACATCGGGCATGCGGCTGGAGTTGGGGACTACATGAAGCTGGTGCTGCTTGCCAGCGCCCTCGCAACGCTGGGCGGAGCTCTTGGTGCGGGCCTGGAGAGCGACGAAGCGGTTCGGGCCGCCGCTTACACGTACCGGCCGGAGTCGGGTGAGGTCCTGCGGAACGGGTGAGCAGAACTTCCCCAGAACTGCTGCGTGTCCCAGGAATATCCATCAGCTCGAACTCACCCCGGCGGGGCCGCAACTGCCGTCCATCGGCATTGAAGCGCGTGACCACAATGTGACCTCACGCCATCAGGATGGGTCATTTGTCCAGGCCAGCCAGGGTGTCGCGTCAGAGCTTTGACGGTTTAGCACTTCCCACGTAGGGGTCGAACGCAGAGCTCGAACACGAGGGACCCGGCTTGCGTTGGGGCCTTCGTCGGGCTCAAGCACGGCGGCCGGAGTGCTGGACATCACCTCAAGCCGATAAGCCCACCTTGGCAGTGGGCTCACGCGTGTGTGCGAACACTGTGGGTACATTCCAACAATGGTCCCGATTCATGTCGGTCTAGTCGCTGACCCGGCCTCGCCCACCCAGATGGCGCATCGGATCAAGGACCTCGACCCGCCGAAGGGCGAACCTCACCGCGCCTGGGACATCGACGTCGTCAGCGAGCCATTCACCACCGGTTCTGAGGATGTCGACACCGCGTTAGCGCGTCTGGGGGACCAGGCTCACAAGCATGAGTGGGACCTCGTCGTTGGGCTGACCGAGCTTCCCCTTCGCGACGACGACGGCCGCTATCTCCTCATCGAAGCTGACCCGCAACAGCGGACCGCCGTGCTGTCACTGCCTGCGCTCGGCGGACTGCGGATCCACGCACGCACTCGCCGCGCAGTGCGCACGCTCGTCGACGGCATGGCCGACCCCACCTCCGAGGACGAGCACCGCGTGCCGCTCCCCCGCCTCGGAGGCCGCTGGCGACTGCTCGCGGGGATGGTACTCGCCAACCGACCCTGGCTCCTCGTGCCCGGACTCAAGTCCGCACTGGTCGCGGCCCTGGCGACTGGAGCCATCGCCACGATCAACTCCACGGTCTGGCTACTCGCAGGATCCTTGTCCACGTGGCGCCTCATGGTCGCGACCATCGCCTCCGTCGCGCTCGTCGTCGCCTGGCTTGTCATTGACGGCAAGCTGTGGGACCACCCGGACGACAACTCCACCGAGGCTCGGGAGAGGTCCCGCCTCTACAACATCTCGACCGTGGTGACTCTGACCGCCGGAGTGCTCATCTGCTACCTGGCGCTCTACGTCGTGAACCTGGTCTGGGCGCTGTTTGTCCTCGACCCCTCCGTGATGGGCGGCTACCTCCAGGCCTCCCTCGGCTATGGCGACCTCTTCGTGCTGGCCTGGTTCGTGGCGTCGGCGGCGACCGTTGGCGGGGGCCTCGGCAGCGGCCTGGAGTCGGACGAGGCGATCCGCGCAGCCGCCTACTCGAAGCGCGAGGAGGAGCGTCGCAATCGACTCGCGCGCGACTGACCTAGCAGGCCCGCTCGATACGCGTCTCACTAGGCGTCGGCACCTGACTCGGTCCGTCCCTCCGGGTCGTTGATCAGGCGGGCATGCTGCGGCCTGATCCGCGCCACGTTGTCGGCATAGTCAGACCACAAGCCTGCGGCAGGTGCCGCATAGGTGGCCTCGTCGGTGCTGATGACGACGAGGCCACCCGTGAGGTCAAAGCCCACCGTTCGCACCTTGCTGTTGGGCGCGATGCCGATCTCGCGCACGAACCGCATGCCTTTGGCCTAGTGCTCTTGGTCCTTCATCTCACCTCCTGGTTCCCGGGAGGGGGCCGACCCGCCAGCCGTCGTTCCTACCTGCCGTCATCCTTGCCAGAACGCTCGCTCGGCACCTCGTCGCTCGGCTCTTGTGCGCGGGGCAGGACTGTCAGGACCATGCCGATATAGGTGCGGAACTCGGCCATGTAAGCGCGGAGGAACTCTCGGGTGGAGTCGTCGGTGACCTCACCGTCGTCCTGGAAGACATCGGCGGAGTACTGGATGTAGGCCTCGGGTGAGGTCATCTGGCGGGCGTTGCAGAAGCTGAGCACACCGCGCAGGCTCTGTTGGCCCATGGCGGTGCCGATCTGGCCGATGGAGGCTCCGATCACCGCGGCCGGGATGTGGTCGAAGGAGTTCTGTCCCCAGGGTCGGGACGCCCAGTCGATCGCGTTCTTCAACGCCCCGGGGATGGAACGGTTGTACTCGGGGGTGACGAAGAGGATCGCGTCGACGGCAGCGATCGACGACTTGAGTGCTCGGGCTTCAGGCGGGTAGTCGTTGTCGAAGTCCGGGCTGTACAGCGGCACATTGCCGATCGGAATCTCGCTGAACTCCAGGTCGTCTGGGGCAACCCGGATGAGGGCCCTGGACAGGATGCGGTTGATCGACGTCGACGACAGGCTTCCGACGAAGTAGCCGACCTTGTAGGTGGTCATGTGTTCCTCCTGGTTTCGTGCCTTCTCGGCGGGCGATTGCCCCTTATCGACGTCCCTCGGCTTCCAGGAACTCGTGGACCTGGCGGATCGCGACCGATCCCTCGCCGACAGCAGAGGCGACGCGCTTGACGGAGCCACTGCGGACATCGCCCACGGCGAACACGCCCGGTCGACGGGTCTCGAACATGCCGTCGTGGCAGTCGGCCGCGGGTCCGGTGAGCACGAAGCCCTTCTCGTCCAGCGGGATCTCCCCCTGGAGCCAGCTGGTGTGGGGGGCCGCGCCGATCAGCACGAACAGAGCTGTCGTCGCGATGCGCTGCCTCGCATCGGTGTGGAGGTCGTGCAGCAGCACCTCGTCGAGCGCTTCGTCCCCGATGAGCTCGCACACCTCGCTGTGGCGCCAGATCTTGACACGTGGTGACTGCTCGACTCGGTCGGCCAGGTAGCGGGACATGTCCCTCCCCAGGTCGTCGTGCCGGATGACCAGGTTGACCACCGGCGACTGTCGGGCCAGGAAGCAGGCCGCCTGACCTGCGGAGTTGCCGCCGCCCACGACCGTGACCGGGTCCTGTCGGCACACCCGGGCCTCGAACTCCGTGGCGGCGTAGTAGACGCTGCTGCCCTCGAGGCGGTCCAGGCCCGGGACGTCGAGGCGTCGGTAGCGCACGCCGGTGGCGACGAGCACGGCATGCGCAATCAGGTCGTCGCCCTCTGCTACCCCCACCACGTGGTAACCGTCGGCCTGCGTGAGAGAGGTTGCCTCACCGGGGATGTTGAAGACGGCGCCGAACTTGCGGGCCTGGACCACGGCGCGGTCGGCCAGCTCGCCGCCGGTGATGCCGGCGGGGAACCCCAGGTAGTTCTCTATCTGGGAGGACGTGGCCGCCTGTCCGCCGGTGGCGAGCGCGTCCAGGACGACCGTCGAGAGCCCTTCGGACGCGGCGTAGACCGCCGCGGCCAGACCGCCCGGTCCCGCGCCCACCACGACGAGGTCGTACGCCGCGCGGCTCGGCGCCGCTCGCAGGCCGAGGAGATCGGCCAGCTCCGCGATGGTGGGGTTGCGCAGGACCGTCTGCCCCTTCCAGATCACGACGGGTGTCTGGTCGGGTGGGATGTCGAACGCTCGCAGGGTGACCTCTGCCTCGGGGTCCTTCTCCACGTCCTCCCAGCGGCACGGGATCCGATTGCGGCTCGCGAAGTCCCTCAGCCGGCGGGTGTCGGCCGAGTAGCGGGAGCCGATGATCCGAAGGCCGACGCCGAGATCGGCATGAATGTTGCGTCGGAGGATGAAGGCCCGCAGGATCAGGTCCCCGAGCGCCTGATCCTGGGCGACCGCCTCCTTGAGCCTGTCGTAGGGCACCTCGAGGACGTCCACGTCGGTCTGGGCGATTGCGGTGACGTAGACCGCCTGGCCGGTCAGCATCGACAGATCGCCCACGAAGCGACCCCGCCCGTGGACGGCGAGCACCCGCGACGCTTCCTCGGGGTTGTCCTCCTGGACAACCCGGACCCGGCCGTCCAGCACGACGAACACGCCGCAGTCGCGGTCCCCCTCGCAGAACAGCGTGGTGCCCTTGGGCAACGCTTTCCGCTCGCCGTACCGCGAGAGCAGCATGATCTGCTCGTCGGTGAGGCGGGGGTAGGCGCCGGTAGCGTCGGGAGTCTCGGGTAGGTCCTCGAGCTCGAGCTCAGACGAACTGCTCGTCGGCATAGCACCACCTCCAGTTCTCGCCCGGCTCGATCGAACGCACGATGACGTGGCCCGTCGTGGCGGCGTGAGCGCGAGCGTGTCGCATGGGTGAGGAGTCGCAGCAGCCGACCTGGCCACAGGTCAGGCACTGGCGCAGGTGGACCCATGGGGTGGCAAGCTGCACGCACTGCGTGCACACGCGCCGGGCGGGTGGCGGCACGGGCCGGACGATCCCGAGGTGCGGGTCGGCGCCGGCGGGCGTCGGGGTGGCGGTCATCACGCCCTCGTCGGGAGCGTGGACTCGAGCCAGGAGCGCAGCTGCCGCTCCGGGAGGGCGCCGATCTGTTTGTCGACCACCTGGCCGTGGTCGAGGAGGACCAGCGTCGGGATCGACTGGACCTCGAACCGCCGGCTCACCTGCGGGTTGTCGTCGGCGTTGACCTTGACCAGCTTGAGGTTGCCGGCCAGCTCACCGGCTAGCTTCTCCAGGGCCGGGCTCACCATCCGGCATGGCCCGCACCACGGAGCCCACACGTCGACCAGCACAGGCAGGCTCGACTCGTCGACGACGGCGTGGAACTCGTCGTCGTTCGCGTCCACCACCCAGCGCAGAGGGGTGCTGCACTTCCCGCAGCGGGGCATGCCGTCGGCGACCGCCGGAACCCGGTTCTTGGCTCCGCAGTTCCCGCACGCGACCTTCGTCGACTTCTGCGTGGTGGCACTCATGCCACGGCCCGCCCCTCTGACGGGCTGCCGGCCGCAGTCATCGTGATCTCCCCGTCGACGACGTCGACCGAGATCGTGCCCCCGTCAGCCGCGTCGCCGCGGAGCAGCGCCCGGCCGACCTGGGTCTCCAGCTCGCGCGAGATGTACCGCCGCAGCGGGCGGGCGCCGTACGCCGGGTCGAAGCCCTGGTCCGCGATGAAGCGGCGTGCCTCGGCCGTGACGTCGAGGCTGATCCGCATGTCGGCCAGCCGCTCGCGAAGCTCTTCGAGCTGGAGGTCGACGATGCGCTCGATCTCGGCGAGGGTCAGCGGCTTGAACATCACGATCTCGTCGACGCGGTTGAGGAACTCAGGGCGGAAGTGCGACTGCAAGGTGCTCATCACCATCGAGCGCGCCTCGTCCTTGACCTCGCCACCGGCCGTGACTCCCTCGAGCAGGTATTCCGAGCCGATGTTGGAGGTCATGATCAGCACGGTGTTGCGGAAGTCGACCGTGCGGCCGTGGGAGTCGGTCAAGCGGCCGTCGTCGAGCACCTGGAGCAGCGTGTTGAAGACGTCGACGTGGGCCTTCTCGATCTCGTCGAGGAGGACCACCGAGTAGGGCTTGCGGCGCACGGCCTCGGTGAGCTGACCGCCCTCCTCGTAGCCGACATAGCCGGGAGGTGCCCCGACCAGCCGGCTGACGGTGTGCCGCTCCTGGTACTCGCTCATGTCGATCCGGATCATGTTCTCCGCGGTGTCGAACAGGGCAGCGGCCAAGGTCTTGGCCAGCTCGGTCTTGCCGACGCCGGTGGGGCCGAGGAAGATGAACGAGCCGATGGGCCGCTGGGGGTTCTTGATGCCTGAGCGGGCGCGGACGACGGCGTCGGCCACCAGCTGGACGGCCTCGTCCTGGCCGATGACGCGTTCGTGGAGCACCTCGTCGAGGCGGAGCAGCTTGTGACGCTCCCCCTCCTGGAGCCGCGTGACCGGGATGCCGGTCCAGCGCGCCACGATGTCGGCGATCTCGTCGGCGGTCACGACCTCGCGCAGCATCCGGCGGCCGCCCTGCTTGCCGGCGAGCCGCGACTCGGCTGCCTCGAGTCGCCGCTGGATCTCCGGCAGCTGGCCGTGTCGCAGGGACGCCGCTCGGTTGAGGTCGTACTCGCGCTCGGCCCGCTCGCTCTCCAGCCGGACCTGTTCCAGCTCCTGGCGCAGGGACTGCACCTCGCGCAGCGCCGACCGCTCGGCCTCCCACTGCGCACGCAGCGCATCGGTCTCGGCCCGCGCGTCGGCTAGCTCCTTGCGCAGCTCCTCGAGGCGGGCCTTGCTCGCGGCGTCCTCCTCCTGCGACAGTGCCGCCTCCTCGATCTCCATCCGGGTCACCCGCCTGGTGAGCTCGTCGAGCTCGGCCGGCATCGAGTCGATCTCGGTGCGCAGCATCGCGCAGGCCTCGTCGACGAGGTCGATGGCCTTGTCGGGCAGGAAGCGGTCGGAGATGTACCGGTGGCTCAACGTCACCGCGGCCACCAGGGCGCCGTCGTGGATCTTCACGCCGTGGAAGACCTCGAACCGCTCGCGCAGCCCACGCAGGATCGAGAGGGCGTCCTCCTCGTCGGGCTCGTCGACGAGGACCGGCTGGAAGCGGCGCTCGAGGGCTGCGTCCTTCTCGATGTGCGTGCGGTACTCGTCGAGAGTTGTTGCCCCGATCATGTGCAGCTCGCCGCGGGCGAGCAGAGGCTTGAGCATGTTGCCGGCGTCCATGGCACCCTCGCCGGCGCCGGCGCCGACGACGGTGTGCAGCTCGTCGACGAACAGCAGGATGTGGCCGTCTGCGCTCTGCACCTCGTTGAGCACGGCCTTCAGCCGCTCCTCGAACTCGCCCCGGTACTTCGCTCCGGCGATGAGGGCGCCCATGTCCAAGGCGAAGACGGTCTTGTCCCGCAGGCCCTCGGGCACGTCGCCGTCGGCGATCCGCTGGGCCAGACCCTCGACGATCGCGGTCTTCCCGACCCCGGGCTCGCCGATCAGGACCGGGTTGTTCTTGCTCTTGCGGGACAGGATCTGGATGGTCCGGCGGATCTCCGAGTCCCTGCCGATCACCGGCTCGAGCTTGCCCGCCGCCGCTGCCGCGACAAGGTCGCGGCCGTACTTCTCCAGCGCCTCGTAGGTTCCCTCGGGGGTCGCCGACGTCACCCGCTGGTGACCGCGCACTTCGGTCAGTGCCGCCAGGAAGCTGTCGCGGGTCAGCCCCTGGGCGTGGAGGTGCCGCCCAGCCGCCGAGCCCGAGCCCTCCTCCACGAGAGCGATCACGAGGTGCTCGACCGAGACGTACTCGTCCTTGAGCCTGCGGGCCTCGCGGTCGGCCGTGTCGAGCAGCCGCGAGAGCCGCTGGGTGACGTGCACCTGCCCGGGCGTCACGCCGGGCCCGCTGACCCGCGGGCGGCGTCCGAGCTCGGCCTCGAGGTCCTCGCGCAGTCGGTCCGGGTCGGCCCCCGCCCGGGCGAGAAGGGGCGCGACCAGGCCCTCCGCCTGGTCGAGCAGTGCCAGCAGCAAGTGCTCCCCGTCCACCTCGACGTGGCCGAAGCGCAGCGCCTTGGTCTGGGCGTCGTGCAGGGCCTCCTGCGACTTCTGGGTCAGTCTGTTCATATCCATGGAGCGTCTCCTCGTCGTGACATGCGCCGTTGTGTCTTCTCCAGCTCCGCGATCCGGTCGAGCAGCTCGACGACCAGCCCGATGGCGCAGTAGCCGAGGTTCAGGCTCATCCGCAGCCGCTGGATCCTGGCCATCTCCTTCACCTGGGAGGGGTCGAACCACAAGCGCCCCTGCGCGTCGCGGTTGACGTCCAGCAGTCCGAGGGCGACCAGGCGGCGTACCAGCTCGGGGTGTACGCCGGTGACCTGGGCGTAGCTGTCGAGGCTGAGCCGGTAGGGCCGAGCGAGGGCGAATTTTGTGACTGCGGTCATCGTCTGCTCCTCGCGTCGAAGGCTGACACCTTCGCGAGCTCCTCGAAGAGCCGCTGCTCGTCGTCGGTGAGGGTCCCGGGCACGCGGATCTGCAGCTCGGCGTAGAAGTTCCCCGGCTTGCCTCGTCTGTTGGGAAGCCCGCGATCCTTGAGCCGCAGCCGGCGGTGGCTGGACGAGCCTGCCGGGACCTTCACCGTGGCGGCGCCTCCAGGGGTGTCGACGGAGACCGAAGCGCCCAGTGCGGCCTCCCAGGGAGCGATCGGCACGAGCGCGTGCAGGTCGCGACCCTCGACCCGGTAGCGCGGGTGGTCGGCGATCCGCACCACCAGGTAGAGGTCTCCGGATGCCGCCGAACCGCTGCCCGGGCCGCCCTGGCCGCGCAGCCGGATCCGCTGACCGTCGACCACGCCCGCCGGGATGGTGACGTCGAGCGTGCGAGGGCCGTCGGGGCCGCTGATCGTCAAGCTGCGCTCAGTGCCGTGGTAGGCCTCTTCGACTGACACCGCGACCTCGGCCTCGTGGTCGGAGCCCGGGACCGGACCCGGTCCCCAGCCGGCACGGCCCCGGCCGCCGCGCCCCCGGCCGCCGAAGATTCCCCCCAGCAGGTCCTCGATGTCCACCTCGTCGCCGAAGTCGCCGGCTCCAAAGCCTCCCGACGGGCCCGCCCCCGACGACCACCGGCCGCGCGCACCTGCACCGGCGTCGGCGTACGTCCGGGCTTGGCGCCAGGCGGCCGGATCCGTGTCGGGAGGGACGCGTCGGAAGTCCTCGCCGAAGGCGTCGTATCGGCGACGCAGCTCGGGATCCGACAGCACGTCGTAGGCCTCGGCGACGTCTTTGAACCGCTCCTCGGCCCCGGAGTCCTTGTTGACGTCGGGGTGGTGCTGGCGCGCCAGCCTCCGGTATGCCCGCTGGATGTCAGCCGGGTCGGCATCGCGGGAGACTCCGAGGACCTCGTAGAAGTCTTGGGCCATCAGGATGCCCTGGTGGCCACCACGACCGCGGCGGGCCGCAGGAGCTTGTCATCGGGCCCGTAGCCTGGACGCACGACCTGAGCCACCGTGCCGGGCACCAGCTCCTCGCCGGACACGGTGCTGACCGCCTCGTGCACCGCCGGGTCGAAGGCCCGGCCGTTGTCGTCTCGACGCGGGTAGCCGAGGTCGGCCAGGACGCCGACCGCCTGCGCGAGCACGGCCCGGACGCCCTCGACCACGGAGCCGGGGTCGGACGACGCGTGCTCGAGTGCCCGCTCCAGGTTGTCCAGGACGGGCAGCCAGCTGGTTGCCACGGCCGCCCGTTCCTGCTCGCGGCCGCGGACCACGTCGCGCGCGCAGCGCTTGCGGAAGTTGTCCAGCTCGGCAGCCGTCCGCCGCCACGCGTCCTCCAGCTCCGCGATCTGACGTGCCTGGTCGACGTGCTCGGCCGTGTCGTCCGCGCTCCCTGGAGCCTCGTTCGTCGGGGCCGCCTCGTGGTCGGACATGGCGGTCACTGAGACGTGAACTCGGCGTCGATGACGTCGTCGTCATCGCTGTCGGAGGTCTCGTCGCGCGCGCCCGCCGGCCCTGTCGAGGATGATGCCCCGTCGCCCTGGGTCGCGGTGCCCAGCACCTGGCTCATCTGGTGGAGCTCCCCGGTGAGAGCACGGAGCCGTTCGACGGGTTCGTCCCCCTCGACGGCCTGCCTGGCCTCCTCGACCAGCATCTCGGCACGGGCACGGTCGTGCTCGGGCACGGACGCGCCAGCCTCGTCGAGGGCCTTGCGGACCCGGTAGGCCACGGAGTCGAGCTCGTTGCGAGCGTCGACCCGTTCGCGCAGGGCGGCATCCTCACCGCGGTGAGTCTCGGCGTCCTTGATCATCCGGTCGACCTCCTCCTGGTTGAGCGTGGAGGTCTCGCTGATGGTCACCTGCTGCTCGGCGCCCGTGTCCTTGTCGCGCGCCGAGACGTGCAGGATTCCGTTGGCGTCGATGTCGAAGGTCACCTCGATCTGGGGCACTCCGCGGGGCGCGGGACGGATGTCCTCCAGCCGGAAGCGAGCCAGCACGCGGTTGTCGGCGGCCCTCTCCCGCTCGCCTTGGAGGACGACGACGTCGACGGCGGACTGGTTGTCCTCCGCGGTGCTGAAGATCTCGGTCCGGCGAGCCGGGATGGTGGTGTTGCGTTCGATGACCTTGGTCATCACACCACCCATCGTCTCCAGCCCCAGCGACAGGGGCGTGACGTCGAGGAGCAGCACGTCCTTGACGTCGCCCTTGATGATCGCTGCTTGGACGGCCGCGCCGATGGCGACCACCTCGTCGGGATTGACGGTCATGTTGGGGTCCTTGCCCCCGGTCAAGCGGCGGACCAGCGCCTGCACGGCCGGGATCCGGGTCGAGCCGCCCACGAGGATGACCTCGTCGATGTCGTCGGCGGTCACCTTCGCGTCCTCCATGGCCTGCTTGACCGGCCCGAGGCAGCGCTCGACGAGGTCGGCGGTGAGCTGCTCGAACGTCGACCTCATCAGGTTGACGTTGAGGTGCTTGGGTCCGGACGCGTCGGCGGTGACGAAGGGGAGGTTGACGGCCGTCTGGGTCACCGCCGACAGCTCTACCTTGGCCTTCTCCGCGGCCTCGAACAGACGCTGCAGGGCTTGAGAGTCGTCGCGGAGATCGATGCCGTTGGACTTCTTGAACTCGTCGGCCAGGTGGTCGACGAGGCGTCGGTCGAAGTCATCGCCGCCCAGATGCGTGTCTCCGGCCGTCGACCGCACCTCGACCACGCCCTCTCCGACGGTCAGGATGCTCACGTCGAACGTGCCGCCGCCGAGGTCGAAGACCAGCACGGTCTCGTTCTCGAGCTTGTCCATCCCGTAAGCGAGCGCGGCGGCCGTCGGCTCGTTGATGATCCGGAGGACTTCGAGCCCGGCGATCTTGCCGGCGTCCTTGGTGGCCTGTCGCTGCGCGTCGTTGAAGTGCGCCGGGACGGTGATGACCGCCTCGGTGACCCGTTCGCCGAGGAACTTCCCGGCGTCGTCGACCAGCTTCCGAAGCACCTGCGCCGAGATCTCCTCCGGCGCGTAGAGCTTGCCGTTGACCTCGAACCGCGCCGCGCCGTCGGGACCCGCGACCACGTCGAACGAGACGGCCGACAGCTCGCTGCTGACCTCGTCGTACTTGCGGCCGATGAAGCGCTTCGCGGAGTAGATGGTCCCCTTGGGGTTCAGGATCGCCTGTCGACGGGCCATCTGGCCGACCAGCCGCTCGCCGTTCTCGAGGAAGGCGACCACCGACGGCGTCGTCCGGTTGCCCTCCGCGTTGGGGATGACCTGCGGCTGCCCACCTTCCATCGCCGCGATCACCGAGTTCGTCGTTCCCAGGTCGATGCCGACTGCCCTGCCCATGACCACTCCATTCGCCGGAAGCTTGTGTCAGGCCATGCTTCTCTCGGGCCATGGTCACCTGCATCCCGTGAACGGGTGCTTCTTCACGGCCGGGGCCGGATTGGCCTCGGGCTAGCCGGTGGGGACGCGGTGCTTCAGCGCCAGCACGGTCAGCTCGACTCGCGAGTGGATGTCGAGCTTGAGGTAGACATGTTTGAGATGGGCGTCCACGGTGTGACGGGAGAGGTAGAGCTCCACGGCGATACTGCGGTTGGTCATCCCCTGAGCCACACCGGCCACGACGCGCAGCTCGCCGTCGGTGAGTGACGCCCACCCTTGGTCCGTGCCCTCCTCGCCGGGCGAACCTACCCTGACCATGGGATACCGGTTCGCCGCGGCGACGCTGGCGGCGGGGTAATCCGTCGGGGGTAGGTAGTGGGGGTTGTCGATCACCGTTCGGTCCAGCAGGACCTTGGGGTGGGTATAGAGCACCTCGACGAGCAAGTCGGCACCGAACCTCTGCAGGTCGTAGAGGCAGATGAGGATGGCGGGCATGTGCTCGACGACCTGATTGATGGCCGACTCGTAGCGGAACAGGTCGTCCCAGCCGGGTGGCCCGGGCAGCACCCACGACATCTCGCCGGCGGCTCGGAGAAGGTCGAAGTCGTCACCGTGCGCCGCATCCACGCTCTCGGAGAGAAAGCTCATCATGTCGTCGACGCTGAACTCCCCCGAGCGGAGGTAGGCGTCCGATGCTCGCTCGACGTCGAGCTGCGCCGATCGTCGCGAGTACGCCGGACCGGGCGGTCCCACGGCCCGGTTCCGGACCACCGCCGGCTCCACATCGTCGATCAGGCACAGACACTTGTCGCCCTGCCGTAACCCCTCCTCGAGAAAGGGGTACAACAACCGGTCACGCTCGACCGGGCCCGAATAGAGCGCACAGAAGTGGGTTCCTGGCCTGACGACGCCGACCCCGGGGATCCCCAGACTCAGACCGTTCATGGGGCCCCCGTCGGTCGGATCCGAGAAGAATATTCTGACACTACGCGCATCCGGCGCGGGTCGCCTCCATGCAGCCCGGTCGGCTGCGCGAATGCACCAGGACAAGCAGAGGCTTCGCAGGGGCGGGAGCACGACCTGCGTGGGGGATCTACAGACGTGGAGCCACCACCGTCCGCGAAGGTGGCTCGCGGGCCCTGCTCGACGCAGCCTCGCTCAACTCGTCCAAAGGCTCTGCGCCCAAAGCGCCGCACCTGCACTCCCCCAATCGAGGCTGGAATCGTGGCCCACGGTTGAGCGAGCATGCGCGGCGCCAAAGCGAGCCATAAGGGCTCCAAAGTGAGCCTTAAGACCAGATGTCAGCTTTCGACCTGCTGCGCGGGAATCGCGTTACCGCAGGTCACGCCCGGTTTTGGTGAGCAAAACTACGCATTCGACGTGATGCGTCATCGGGAACAGATCGAAGGCCCGCAGCGCCGCCAGCCCATAACCGTGCTCGGCGAAGAACGCGACGTCGCGCGCGAGCGCCGCTGGGTCGCAGGCGACGTACGCGACCGCCCGGGGCCGGCGAGCCGCGACCTGGTTGACGACCTTCCGCTTGGCACCGGTCCGCGGCGGGTCGAGCACCACCAGGTCGAAGGGTTCGTCGTACGCCGTCGCGAGCACTCTCTCCACTGGGCCGGCGCGGACCTCGGCGTCCGGGCAGTTGGCGGCCGCGTTGGTCGCCGCCCGCCGGTTCGCCTCGACCGCCACCACCCGGCCACCGGGACCGACCGCGTCGAGCAGGAACCGCGCGAACAGGCCGACTCCGGCGTAGAGGTCCAGCGCCGACTCACCCGGCCGGGGCGCGAGATGGTCGAGGACCGTGTCGACCAGGACACCGGGTGCACCGGGGTGGACCTGCCAGAACCCGTCCTCCGCCACCGCGAACTCCCGCCCGCGAACCGAGTGGTTGCGAGACGGGCGATGGGCGCCCTCCTCAACCACCGGTGTCGGCGCCTCGATCAGGCACTCGTCGATCTCCACGACGTCGTGCGAGCGGTGC
>Ga0190265_10001510_pt1 | contig 15346 bp, 12 predicted proteins | sample Popmic124T_FD_133135 | JGI IMG/M metagenome (GOLD analysis project Ga0190265, IMG submission 133135) | Populus adjacent soil microbial communities from riparian zone of Indian Creek, Utah, USA - 124 T | ecosystem: Environmental > Terrestrial > Soil > Riparian zone | place: USA: Utah | collected...
CGGGCTCCATCGACAAGGCGGGCGCGGTGGTCTACGAGCGCCACTTCCACGCCGGGCCGCACCTGAATACGGACTGGGAAGCGCGGTGCAAGGCGCAACTTGCCGGCGGTCTGAGGTGGCTCGAGTCGCAGCTCAAAGGCGAATGGCTCACCGGCCCCAAGATGACCCAAGCCGACGTCACGACGGCCTGTATGGTGGGCTATCTGAAACTCCGCTTGCCGGAAACGTTGCGCGACGCCGATTTTCCCGAGCTCGAACGGCATTCGGTCGCATGTGAGAAAATGGACGCCTTCGTGGCGTCGCGTCCCAGCCCTGACGAGACGATGCCGGCGAGGTAGAATGTCGGCTTCATGCAAACTGCCGCATTGCCGCTCGCGAGGGCGCCTGGTCCGCGGGGGGCGCCCATTTTTGGCAGCCTCTTCGATGCGTGGCGCGATCCGCTGAAATTGCTCTCGGAGGGTGCGCGCGACCACGGCAACGTCGTTCGCTTCCGATTCGGCTCGTTCCAATACGTGCTGGTGAGCGGTCTCAACGAGATTCAACACGTCCTCGTCAAGAACCAGAAAAACTACATCAAGAGTAAAAGCTATCAGGGTGTGAGGCTCATTTTAGGCAATGGGCTCTTGACGAGCGAAGGGGAATTTTGGCGGCGGCAGCGACGGCTGGCGCAACCGGCGTTCCACGTTCAGCGGCTGCGGGGCCTCGCCGCGACCATGGCGCGCCTCACCGGCGATACGCTCGAGCGGTGGAAGGCAATGCCCGAAAGCCGGCGCACGCTCGACATCCACGACGAGATGTACCGTCTCACTTTCCGCATCGTCGGACAGACGCTGTGCAGCTCCGACGTGGAAGGAGATGCACAGGCCATCGGGGCGGCACTCACCGTCGCGGTGCAATATGCCAATGACTACGTCGAGCAACTGGTTCGCCTGCCGCCTTGGCTCCCGCTGCCGAAGAACCTCCGCTTTCGCCGGGCTCTCGGCACCCTCGATTCGCTCGTCTACCGGCTCATCGAAGAGCACCGAGCCGCGAGCGATCACGAAAGCGATCTCCTCGGCATGCTGATGTCGGCCACCGACGACGAGGGGAGCGGCGAAGGCATGACCACCCAGCAACTGCGCGACGAGGTGATGACCTTGGTTCTGGCTGGCTTCGAAACGACGGCCAACGCGCTCACGTGGACGCTCTATCTTCTAGCGAAACACCCCGAGGCCGCGCGCCGGCTGGAGCAGGAAGTGGCGGAAGTCTTGGGCGGACGCGCCGCCACCTTCGAAGATTTACCGCGGCTCGAATTGACCGAACGCGTCTTGCAGGAGTCGATGCGGCTCTACCCGCCGGCGTGGTGTTTCGAGCGCGAAGCCCTAGAGGCCGACGAAGTGGGGGGCTATGCCATCCCCGCAAAAACGACGATCGCGGTGTGCCCCTACGTGCTGCATCGCAACCCGAGCTACTGGCAAGACGCCGAGAAGTTCGACCCCGATCGCTTCTTGCCCGAGCGCGGGGCTGCCCGATCGCGCTTTGCCTACCTCCCCTTCGGCGACGGTCCGCGCATCTGTATCGGCAAAGGGTTTGCCATGATGGAGGCCAAGATCGTCCTGGCCATGATCGCGGGAGCATTCCGGCTCCAACTGACGTCCGATCAGCCGGTCGATGTCGATCCCGGCATTACCCTGCGTCCGAAGCACGGCGTACCGATGGTGCTCGCGCCGCGAGCCTGAGGCGGGACGTCAAGGCGCGCAGCGAGCAGCAAAGAACGCGCCGTTGAAGGAGGGCGTGTCGGAAAAACTCGGATCGTAGAGGTCGCGGATCGTTCCCGTGATGCAACCGTCGTCGGCGCTGTCGATCACCAGTGTGGCTCGGCTCGACTCGAGCGAGATGCTGCCAATGCCTTTCACCGACGTTTTGCAAGACTGACTGCAGCCGCGATCGACATCGGGCGACGTCTCGACGACGAGCTCGCCGAACGTGGCACCGACCTTGGCAAGCTCGTACGCACCCGGGGTAAGAACGCCCTGGGGAAGGGTGATAAAAAAGCTCCAACTATCGAGACAAGTGGAGCCACTGACGTGGTTGCTCCACTCGCCGCAGGCGCGCACGTCGCTCGAAAACCGAAGCGTGGTGGTCGTCTCTCCTTCGACGACCGCTTGTCCCGTCATGAGGCCCGCAATGAGCGGCGTGCTCGTAGCGAGCGCGGGGCAAGCTGCCGGAATGGGCACCGGCGGCGGAGGTTCGGCGGGCGACGCGGCAACGACGAAGGGCACGAAAGCGAGCCAGAGAAGCGACGTCTTCGCCATGTCTACAGACCTCCCGGTTCCATGCACTCGATCTTGTCTTCCTTCACGCGGCACGAATCGGTGCGCGACGAGCCGCAGCGTCCGTGGTTCGGTATCGCCAAACAACGAAACCCGCAGCTGCGATCGGCGCTTGCCTGAATGCAAGCCAGCTCGGAAGCGGCGTTCCACACCGCGCCGGTGGCATCGAGCGGCGGATCCCAGCAGTAGACGGTGTCGCGCTCGGCGCGGCAGGTGCCGTCGGGCGTCTCTGCGCAACGCACGACGCCGTGGTTGGCGACGCAGTGGTACCCGCAATTGACCTTGCCAAAACCGATTTCGCACGACGCCTTGGGCGTCGTTTCTTGACGCGAGGCGAGCACCGCGGCGGGCGGGTCCCAGCAGGCCACTTTGCCCTCGTTGGCCCGGCACGCGCCGAACGGCGTCTGGGCGCATTGCACCTGGTCGTAATTAGCGACGCAGTGATAACCGCACGCCGTCTGCCCGGAGCTCGTCACGCAGCTCGGCCGCGGCGCATGGCGCCCGAAGATGGCTTTCACGAGCGGCGGCGGATCCCAACAAGCGAGGATCCCGGAACCTGCCGTGCAGACGCCTTGCGGTGTCTGGGCGCAGCGGACCTGCCGGTCGCTCGCTTTGCATGCGTAGCCGCACGCCGTTTTTCCGTAGCTGTGCAGGCACTGCGGCGGGGGCGTACCGGAATCTTGGGCATGAACGTCCCGCAAGGTGAGCAACGCGGCGGCCATCAGCGCGATGCCGAGCGCCGCTCTTCGTCGCTCGTCACCGCGCGGCGCTTCCGGCGTCGCGGGCCGTCCAGCTTTCGTCATCAGTGTTGCCTTCAAACCGAGGGCGCGGCGGAAATCGCCGCGGCCCGTCGGGCACAGTATGACACGCGCCCGCTGCTCATGGCGCGATGTTCGCCTGACATTCCTGTTATCTGCATTCCAGGGGTCAACGACGACAACGAAGCCGGTCCGTCCCGGCGTTTGGACCTGGCGCGCGTGTCACTGGCAAAGCCCGGTCAACTCCATCACGACCGCGGCCGGCGCCGAGCGGTTGCCGGCGGTGTCGACGGCGTAGAGCTCGAAGGTGTTCGCTCCTTCGACGGCGGCGTAAGCAACGGTGGACGTGCCTCCGATGACGGTGCTTTCGGGACGCAGGACGCCGTTCACGTAGACGTCGTAACGGATGGCAAGCTGAGGATCGACGTTGTCGGTCGATGCTTCCCAGCGGAGCCAAGCTTCGCCGCAGCCGCCGTCGAACCCGCTCAGATTGCCGGGCGTCGTCGGAGCCGCGGCGTCGGAACCTTTGGTGGAAGGTCGGGTCGTCGCAGAGACGGCGTTGCTCGAAGCCGACCAGTTGAGGCCGTTGTTGCGGGCGCGCACGGTGAACACGTACGTCGTCGCCGGTGCAAGACCCGTCACCGTGGCCGAGGTGCTTCCTCCCGCAAAGACCGAGGCATTTCCGTTCACGAACACCTGGTAAAAGACGATCGATCCATCGTCGCTCGATGCGGTCCACTTGAGCGATGCGTGGGTCGTACCGATCTCGGTGAGCGACAGAACGGGCACCGTCGGAGGTCTGCGATCGCGCGCCGCCGAAAGCGGTGACACCACGAACAACGTCGCCCCGATCGCGGCCACGCCCCCCAAGACAACGGCGAGTCTCCGAGCAAGTGACTGCATTTGATGCCCCGCCAGAACGACGCGCTCCCGAACTCCTCGTAGCGTACTCTCCGCTATGCCACTAGAGGATGTATCCTCCGAGCGGGATGGTGCTTAAGGCTCATCTCGAGCACGCCGAGCCCGCGGCGGGACAGACGTCACGCGACCAACACAGGCGATGAAAGTTCAAGCGCACCGGAAAGTTGAAGGGACGCCACCCTGTGAAGCGACCCACCGCGGCGCCGGCAGCCAGCACAGCCACTCAGTGGGCCAAAAGCGCGGTGCATTTCGGCAGTCGATGGCCCCTCCCTAGGCTCGGATCCGAGCGGCGTAGGCGCACGCTGCATACGGTAGAACTGGCCACAATCAGACTACAATCAGTACAATTTTCCAAACTCAACGCGTCGCGATCACGAAATCGTGAGGGGGGGCCCATGCGCCAAAACCATGTGAGATCGAACGGGTACGCCCAATCGAATGAACGTTGCGCGCCGCGGTGCGTCGGGCCCGAGCATCACCTTGATAGGCCATAAGTGAGGCGACCATGAGGACCTTTTCCGCTGTACGTCTGTGCCTTGTCGTAGGCGCTTTGAACCTCTGGGCTTTCGCCGTGGACGGAGCGACGCCGCCAGCGTCGGGTCCGAACGCGGGGGACGCCGAGGCCCAGAAGCTCGTCACCGCGGCGATGGAGGTGGATTACCTCAAGATGAGTTTCGACGCGGCCAAGAAAAAGCTTTCGCAGGCCGCGCTCATTTGTCGTCGCAAGGGGTGCTCGACCGGGCTTCACGCGAGCATCCACGGTTACTTCGCGGTCATCCACTGGCTGGGGGAAGACGCGCAAGACCTCGCCGGCGAAGACTTGAAGAACATGCTCAAGATCGATCTCGAGCAGAAGCTCGACGTCCGGTATTCGAACGAAGAAATCGAAGAGGAATGGGAAGCGCGGCGAACCGAGATCCGCAAAGTCGTGATGGAAGAAAAGCGCGTCCAGGCGGCGCGCGAGGCCGAGGAGCGTAAGGCGGCTGCGGCGAGAGAAGCCGAAGAGCGCCGGCTCGCGGCGATCAGAGCCGCCGAGGACGCCAAGCGGGCGGAGGAAGAGCGCAAGGCGGCGGCGCTGAAGGCCGAGGCCGACAAGAAAGAAGCGGCGCGAAAAGCCGAAGAGGACAAGAAAGCGGCAGCGGCCAAGGCCATCGAAGAAAGGCGGGCCGCTGCCGCCAAGCAAGCGGAGCTCAACAAGCAGCAGGCGATCAAAGACGCCGAGGAGAAGCTGGCCCGCGATGCGAGTCGGCACTCCGACGAGGAAAAGCAAGCGCAAGAACAAGCGAGGCTGGAAGCCATTCGCAAGGCCACCGAGGACGCCAAACGTGCTGCCGAAGAAAGGAAGGAGGCGGCGCGAAAAGCGGAAGAAGATCGCAAACGGGTCGAAGCGGAAAAGAAAGAGTTTGCGCGACTCACCGCCGAGGAGAAGAGAGAAGCCGCGAAGCGAGCGGAGGAAGAGAAACGAGAAGCCGCTCGCAAGGCCGCGGAAGAAAAAAAGGAGGCGGCGCTCAAAGCCGCCGAAGACGCCAAGCGCGCCGCCGAAGAGAAGCGAGAGGCCGCGCGCAAAGTCGAAGAAGACAGGAAAGCCGCAGCCCTCAAGGTGGCCGAAGACGCGAAGAAGGCAGCCGAAGAAAAGAGAGAAGCCGCTCGCAAGGCCGAGGAAGAGCGCAAAGAAGCTGCGCGCAAGGCCGAAGAAGACAAGAAGGAGGCCGCGCGGCTCGCCGCCGAGGAAGCCAAGCGCGCTGCCGAGGAAAAGAAAGCCGCCGCGCTCAAGGCGATCGAGGACAAGAAAGAGGCCGCCCGCAAAGCCATCGAGGAGAAGAAAGAGGCTGCGCGGCTCGCCGCCGAGGAAGCCAAGCGCGCTGCCGAGGAAAAGAAAACCGCCGCGCTCAAGGCGGCCGACGAAGCCAAGAAAGCCGAAGAAGAGCGGCGCCTGCGCGTACCGCCTCCGGTGGGCAAGCTCGTCGAGAACCCCTTCAAAGAGCAGGCCGTCGGTTACCCGATTCCCATCATCGTCAAGATTCCCCCCGCGCCGCCCAAGATCGAAAAGCCGCGCGTCGAAGTCGTCAAAGTGGTGGCCGAGTACTCCGCACCGGGCTTCGAGAAGCCGCGGCAGGTCGAGCTCAGGGCCAACAAGGAAGGCGAATGGGTGGGCGAGCTCCCCTGCGACGTGACGACCAAAGACGGCGAGGTGACGTATTACACGCTCGCCTACAACAAGTACGACAACGCCGTGGCGCGCAGCGGAACGGACACCAAGCCCAACAAAGTGAAGGTCCGGGCGGAGCTCGTTTCGGCACTGCCGCACTGGCCGGGGGAGCTCCCGCCCGAGTCGTGCGAGCAAACGCAGAGCAAAGCGAAAGCCGCCGCCCAAGCGAAGTGCGCGGCGTCGGATCAAGGGTGCAACAACACGCCCGCGCCGCTCTGTGAAGGCAGCGACTGCGGCAACGACCCCGTTCCGGCCGCGCTCGCCGCCAACCAACCCAAACGTTTCGGCTGCGTGAGCTGCCGCGTGGGGGTAAGTGGGCGTGATCCGGCGTGGGTCCCGGCGGGTTGGCTCGCGCTTGCGCTCGGCCTAGGCTACCGCGCGTCGGCGCGCCGCAAGCTCCAGTCTCGCAAATAGAGGGCGGCGGGCCCACCCTTCCCCGCCGCCGACTCAAGCTCAATCGTAATAAGGCGTGATGGCGCGATCGATGCGCGCGATGAGATCTTCGAGATCGAGCGCCTGATCGGGCGGCGTCGTGGGGCGGCTGGCCTCGAGGACCGTCTTGGCGTCGCGCAACGCGCCGTACGCGGCGCCCGATTGCACCTTCTTCAGAATGTCGACGCTCGTGCGGCGCGACTTGTAGGAGCGAATCCCGTCGCCGTTGAGCAGGACCGCTTTCACCTCGGCTGTGAGCGCGGGGCCGAGAACGGGGTCGCTCACGTCGGGATCGCCGACGAAGTACCCGCGTGTGCTGGGGTCGTCGAGGACGAGCCGGGCGAGAACGCGCCGCTCCCAGCCGTCGATGAGCGCCGCGGTGGCAACGTCGGGCGCCGGCGTGCGCGCGGGATCGACTTTGACCGGCGCGATGGCGTGCTCGAACGCCTCCGCTTGGATGGCCGAGGTGTCCCCCGCACGTACGAATTGGAGGACGCCATTGATGCGGCTGTTCTCGGCGCTTTGGCTGAGCGGCTTGCCGCCGAGCGCGGCGGCTACCGCCGCGGCGTAGCGCGGAGCGTAGTGCCCCTCCAGCGGGTCAGGCGTCGTATCGAAGACGTTGCAGGTCGTGTCGAGCTCGAGCTCCTCGTCGGTGCAAAACGGATCTTCGGGCAAGGCGCTCGAAAGTCGCTTGTGGGGGCACGCGGTCGAACGCGCGGTGCCCCGTTCGAAGTTTGGGTCCGCGTTGTTACCGCCCGAGCGCGGTGTTGACAAGATCAGGCAAGCGGAACGCAGGACCGACTCGCGCCGTCACGGTGATGGCACATTCACCGGCTCGGGACAGGCGAACGCCGTCAGCTCTGGCGTCGTGCGCACCGGCGCCAGACGTAACACGGTCGCCACGTAGTCGCGCCGCAGGTTGTCATGGGCGATGACGTACCGGATTTTCAAGCGCTCGCACATCGCGCGTGCGAGCGTCGCCGGGTCGCCTTCGGGGGCAGGCGCGCCGTGAAGGAGCGTCGGCAAGAGCGGCGTTTCATCGATGAACCTTTGCGCAGAGACGGGCAGCCGCGCCACCATGCCCCCCACGATATTTTTTTCATGCTGCGTCGCGAAATACATGGCGGGGGTGGTCCCGGTCAGATCGAGCACGCCATATCGTTCAGGGTCGCGACCGAGATCGCGATAGAAGGGGTCGACCAGAACGGGCGTGGTGGGGTACGGGAGCGCGAGCCGCTCGACGACGATGACCGATGCCAAAAGCGCGACCCAGCGCTTTTGCACCAGCTGGCACGCGCGAGCTACGAGCACTGCCGCGCCGAGCTCGACCATGATGTCCATCCGCACCGGAACCCCGCCCAGATCGAGGAAGGGGACGACGCGATGCAAAAGAGCATAAGGAAGCGCGAAACCGGTCGCTTTGCCGGCGATGCGCAGTTCGGGTCCGAGCGAAAAGAGAAAGAACACGAGCGCGATGGCACCCCATCGTCGCGCTTTGGGATCACGACGCAGCGCCAGCACGAGCAGCGCGAGCACGCTGAAGCCCATGAAGCATGCATTTTCGGTGTCGTTGCCTGACCACGCGCTCCAGAGCGAACGCGTCGCGGCACCGAAAGACGAAACGCCATTGGGCACGAAGTAGCTCGTGAGATCGGCCGAGAAGATGCGGGCGTCGTGCGCGCCGAAGAAACGTTCCGCTCGAGCGGCTCCGACCATCCCGGCGACGTAAGGTGCCAAGAGCGCCGTTCCGACCAGGGCCGCCGCGGCGAGGCTGGTGAGCGCGTCGCGCGTATCGATCCGCTCTCGCCAATAGGCGACGAGCAGCAGCGGCGCGAGCATCAGCGCATAAAGGAGGTAATACGGATCGGTGTAACCATTGAGCGCCAAGAAAAGGCCAGCCCAGGCACCGTTCGCCAAGCTGCCGCGGCGCAGCGCGCGAATCACGAACACTGCAAACAGCGGGAGCCACTGGCAACCAACGAGGTTCAGGTGCCCTCTCGCGTGAGCAAAATGATACGAGCAAAAAGTGAAAACGATCCCGCCCACGAATGCGCAGATACAAGACTCGGTCTCTTCGCTGGCGAGAAGGAAGGCGCCGAGACCGGCCGTCACGAACGACAGAAGGACGAGAAGATTGTAGACGACAGGGAGCGGCAGAATCGCTTGCAACGGCAGCGAAAGGACGCCGTTCAACGGAGTGAGCGTGTGCAGCCAGAGGGAAACGCCCTCCGGATGAAAAATCGCGTTCGTGTGGAAGGGTGTCGTGGAAAGGTCGACCAGCGCGCGCTTCATCCACCACAGGTTCCACGCGAATTGAAGACCATCGCCGCCGTCGCCGATCATGTGGTCGGCGAGGCGCACCACCGACGGGTAGGTCAGGACGAGCGTGAGCGCGGCGTACGCAGCGGTGACATAAGTCCATCGACGCGCAGGGCGAGGTGCGGTGAGGTTCACGAAGAACCACGGAGCTCAGTCGCGCGAAGCGGCGTCGGCAGCCTTCGTCGGCGCGCTGGTAGCGCCGGATGGGGCGCCGTCGGCGCGCTTGCCGGCCCCGTCGGCGGAGCTCACGTCTTTGACTATCCCCCACTTGACATCGAGCGGCGCGGCGTCGCTGGGCTCGCCGATCAAGCAGTTACCCTTGCGGCAGATGGTGCGCAGCCCCATGCACGGGTCGATCAAGCATGACATTCGCGGCCCGGGACATTTCGGATCCGGCGAAGTCTTGGCAAACGGACGACATGAGCAGATGCCGCAGGCGTCGGAGAACGTGCGGCAGTCCGCGTCGGTGTTACATGCCGTCGACGTCCCGGGCTCGGCTTTCGGTTGCGCAGTCTGAGAAGGCGTCCCGGGGTCGGTGTTCGCGGCGGTGGGTGCGGGCGGCGTCGTGGGAACCGCTCCCGCCGGCTCCATGCTCGGTGCAGCGGACGCGTCCGGCGACGGCGCGCGGTCGGAGCGGACACACGCGAGAACGAAGCTCGAAAGCACGGCGAGTGCCACGATGGACCGGCGCAGGAGCCTATCGACACCAGCCGACGGAACGGCGACGGCACGGGCAAGAAGTAACGTCATTGCGGCAGCATAGCGATAAGCGGCGACGATGAACACGACAACGGGACGAGCGGCTCGCGCGACGGACGCCACGCGTCGCGGTGGGCCGTGCCACGGCACAGTTTGGCACAAGAGCATCGCCCGGTAAGTATCGGATCCGAAGTGCTCTTCGCGATTCCCGCACGCTGGCACGACCACTGCACCGCGGGGTGGTATGCGCATCACACCGACGGCATTGGTGAAGTGGATCCCGCTCGTGCTTCTTCTCGCAGCTTGCGGCGGCGCGGAGCAATCGAGCAGCGAACAGTCGACCGACGGACGCACGGGTGAACCTTCGGGCAACGGCACGTCAGGGGGATCGACCACCAGTGGTGGCGTGGGCGGTTCCGGGGGATCGTCGGGCACGACGGGTACGGGGGGCGGCGGCGGGGCAACGCCTCCCATCTCGCCACCGGGCCCCGGCGCGGGCGGCTCGACGGTCGGCGCGGGGGGAACGTCGGGCGGCGGCGCGGGAACAGGCTCGGGGGGAAGCGGCGGCTCCGGGGGAAGCACCGGAGGCTCGGGCGGCGGACCCGCAGGCCAACCCGGACTTTTGACGGCCGGTGCGTGGGACGACAACCGTAACTTCGATCGCTTCCTGCGCTACCGCGGTGGGCTTGCGGAGCAACGCGTGCCAGGACTTCTCCCCATCCCCGACGCCGATCACGCTTCGGCGCGCGACCAGGCGTCGGCGCCGTTGGCGCCTCACGATCGCCTGGACATCTCGTTCGTGATCGATACGACCGGCAGCATGGGGGACGAGCTCCGGTATCTGCAGACCGAGTTTCTCGCCATCTCCCGGACGATCGCCGAGCGCTATCCGAACGCCGAGCCGAGATGGTCGCTCGTCCTCTACCGCGACCTCCGCGACGAATACGTCGTGCGCGCGTTCGACTTCGACGGCGATCCGCAGGCCTTCCAAATGCGTCTCGCCGCACAGCGCGCCGGCGGCGGGGGCGACATGCCCGAGGCTCCCGAGCGCGGCCTCGGCGAGATGGTCGCCTTAGGTTGGCGCGCCGAGCCGAGCGTCGCCAAGATCGCCTTCTGGGTCGCTGATGCGCCGCACCACGCCGTGAACGCACAAGCGCTCGGTAGCACGATCCTTCAGAGTCGTGCTACCGGCATCCACATCTATCCGGTGGCCTCGAGCGGGGTCGACGAGTTCACCGAGCTGACCATGCGCACCGCGGCGCAGTTGACCGGCGGCCGGTACCTGTTTTTGACCGACGACTCCGGCGTGGGCAATTCCCACAAGGAACCGTCCATCCCCTGCTACTTCGTCACGCGCCTGGACAACGCCATGCTGCGAATGATCGACATCGAGCTTTCCGGCGTGTACCACGAGCCGGCTCCGTCGGAGATCATCCGCACCGGCGGCAACCCGCAGAACGGTGCCTGCGCTCTCGCTTCCGGTGAATCGGCGATCGTCTTTTGAAAGCCGCGACCCGCGGCGATCAAATCGTGTTAGGCCGTTTTCATGGTGTCGAGTCGCACTGAAACCGTCGAGAAATATTTGGCCACCCTTCCTGCCGATCGCCGGGCGGCGCTCGAAACCATCCGCAACGTCATTCGCAAGAACTTGCCGCGGGGTTTCGAGGAGGGGATGCAATACGGCATGATCGGCTATTACGTGCCGCTATCGCGCTACCCAACTACGTACAACGGCCAAGCGCTGGGTGCCGCCGCTCTCGCATCGCAGAAGGGGTACATGTCGCTTTACTTGATGAGCGTCTACGGCGACCCCAAGCTGAAGGCTTGGTTCGAAGATGCCTACCGAGCCGCCGGTAAGAAGCTCGACATGGGCAAATCGTGCGTGCGCTTCAAGAAGGTCGAAGATGTGCCCCTCGACGTCATCGGCGAGGTCATTGCCCGACTCGACGTCGACCGCTTCATTGCCACTTACGAATCGGCTCGCGCGAAAGTTCGCAAGAGACCGGCCAAGATGCGGCGCCCCAAAGCGAAGGCCGCGCGCCGCCCCAAAGCAAAGGCCGCGCACCGCCCCCGACCTCCCATGGCTACGCCCCGTAAGGGCGCGGCCAACAAGACGCGAAAGCGGACATCGAAGGGCGGCGCCAAACGCTCGTAGCTCGGCGGTGGACCGCTCCGAGGCGCGGAGGAGAAACATGCTCGATCAATCGCGTTGTTTCAGGATGATCCGCTCCGCGTTCATGAAATACACCTTCTCCAGCACCTCGCGCGGCAGCCCGATGGCGTCGATCTTCCAGCGCCCCTGGATGGGCGTGGGATGATCCATTTGTCGCGCGCTGGTTTCGAGAAAGCGAAAATGCGTGTCGAAAAAGGCCTTCACCTCTCGTTCGGCATGGACGACGGGGCCGGCGCCGAGGATGTACCCCTCGCGGAACACCATGAAGTCGGTGCCGAAGAGGATACGATCCTGAAACTCCACGAAAAGGGCGCGTAGCTTGGCCGGATCTTGGCGTCCGATCTCGGGGACGCGAGCGGCGATGTCGACATTGTAGTTGCGGTACTTGCGCAGCAGCGCCGCCACGTGATCGACGTCCTCGGGATCGTTTCCGAAATGCACGCCCACGAACGTCACGTCGGGATGGCTCGCCACGACGTGCTCGAGCTGGCCCAAGATCGCCTCGCGCGGCGGAAATTCCCCGCCGCCGAACGCCCACTTGGGGTGGTCTTTCAGCTCTTCGTAGCGCTCGTTGCTCGGATCGACGGGAAGCCAGAATGCTTTGGGATCGCCGCTGTGGATGGAGATGGGGATGTGCAGGCGCGCGCACGCGTTCCACATCGGTTCGAGGCGCGGGTCGTCGATGGCGATGATCTTGTTCTGTGCGTCTCGCCAATAGAGCCCCAGCGTCTTCGAAATCTTGAGCCCCTTGGCGCCGAGCCGCACCGCCTCTTCGATGGTCGCGCCGACTTTTTGGCCGAACGACGGGTCCTCGATGGGGTGCTTGGTGTAGACGTCGTTGACGTAGAGGATGAACCGCCCCTTTCCTTTGGCGTCGAACAGCTTTTTGGCCGCCGCAAACTCGGCGGCGTCTTCACCTGCCGTGAGATTCACGATGCGCGCAATGAAGTTCGCGTCCATGGCGGCGAGCGTCTTGTCGATCGCTTCGGGGTCGATATGGCCGTGCACGTCGACGATGTGGATCGTGCGACGCCACGCGGCGGCATCATCCGGCAGAGGCGTCGCAGCACCCGGCCTCGAAACCGGGCGGCACGCCGAAAGAGCAAGCACGAAAACAGCGACGGCCGCGGCGGCGTTCGGCCGAGAGAGGAGGGCGCGTTGGCTCATGCCGCCTTCTATGAGCGCGGCGAGGCGCCGGCGCCAAGGGGATTGTCGGGGTCGTGGGTGGGGTGTGTTAACCGATTGTGCTCGACGGGCTCTGGCGACGGCGGCGGCCTTGCCGTAACTTGAATCGAGGTCACCCGGCGCGCGTTGCGCGACCGGTACCGCCAGGGCAGGTATCCCATGCAGCACGAGATCCTTGGGCGTCGGCACCGCACCGCCCTGCTCGTAGGCTTCGTCGCAATGATCGTCGTCGGCGCTTGCACGGCCGGCGCGCCGGCCGGCGACGCCGATGCCCGTGGGGGAAAGGTGGACCGCGATGCCTCTCTGGCGGGCGCGGGCGGTCAAGGGCGAGGAGGCGCGGCCTCGGACGCCTCGAGCAGAGGAAGAGCGGGCACCGGGAACACGGGCACCGGCGGAGGTCAACCGCCCCCAACTGCCGACGCCGAGCCGCCCGATGGCGGTTGTATCGCGCTCTGCTTTCCACTGGGTGGGCAATATTGCGGCCGCATCGGCTACCGCTGCGGTACGGACTATGTGGAATGCCCCCCGTGCCAAAGAGAAGGGTTTACGTGCGGCGGCAGCGGCGTCCAGGGCGTCTGCGGGGCGCCGCGCGACTCCGGCGCGTGTGACCCCGTCGCGTGCGATCAATCGGGGGGCCGATATTGCGGCTTCATCGGCGGCGGCTGCGGGGATCTTCTCGATTGCGGCCAGTGTCCGCCAGGTTTTCGGTGTGCCGGTGGAGGCATCGCAGGCGTTTGCGCGAGCGTGAGCGGCTGCCCTGTAGCCACCTGCCAAGACCGGCTCAACATGTTTTGCGGGACTATCGGCAATGGGTGCAACCAGACGCTCGACTGCGGCCCATGTCCGAACGGCCGGACGTGCGGATCGCGCGTCGAGCGCGTCTGCAGTGCGCCGTGTCCTCTATGCCCGCAGATTGTCCGTTGTGACGGCGGAGTGGCGACGACCGTGAGTGGTACGGCGGTCACGGCAGCACACGTGAACCCCGACCCTCTCCCGGGCGCCCTGGTCTTTATTCCCAATACCGCGCCAGGTGCGAATCTGCCTCCGCTCGCGGATGGGCCGGCCTGTCGAGCGTGCCCTGCGCTCACGACCGACGACGTCCTCGTTTCCGCCGTGACGGGGCCGGATGGCCGCTTCTCGCTGCGGGACGTCCCCGCAGGCACCGGCATTCCCATCGTCGTGCAGCTGGGCACGTGGCGAATGCAGACCACCATCGACGTGGCGCCCTGTGTCGACAACGCGCTGCCTCTCGGGACGGTGCGGCTTCCGCGCAGCCAGCGCGAGGGGAACATCCCTCTTACTGCGATCTCCACCGGCCAGCACGATACGTTGGAATGTCTGCTCCGAAAAATGGGGATCGATGACGCCGAGTTCACGAATCCCTCCGCCACCGGACGCATTCACCTCTACCGCTCGAACGGTGCGATCATCGACGCGAGCACCCCCGACGAATCGGTGCTGAAAGGCGTGAGCGCCGGCGGTGGCCGCTGGTCGACCTACAGCCAAGTTCTACTGGCCTGCGAAGGCGCCGAAACGCTCGAGACGCCCGAGGCGCTCGGCAATTTCATCGACTACGTCGACCGCGGCGGTCGGGTGCTCGCCACCCACTTCAGTTACGTGTGGCTCTTTCAGAATGGGCCATTTGCCAAAATCGGCGCGTGGACCCCGGGGAGCGCATCTCCGGCAGGCCCTCTCGTGACAGACGTGGTGACCTCCTCGCCGGAGGGCACGAATTTCGGGGTCTGGCTCGGCCACGCCGGCGCGCTTTCCCGCCCCGCGCCGCCGCAGATCCGCATCGCGGCGCCACACGCCGATCTCGGCGCGCTCGTGACCGGGGCGAGCGCCGAGCTTTGGCTTTCGTCTTTTTCGCCGCCCACCAGTCAAGCCGTCGCCATCAGCACGCGGCTCAACGACAAAGTCTGCGGTCAAATCGTCTTCAGCGACTTTCACGCGAACCGGGCGGCATCGACGAGCGACACGTTCCCCGGCGAATGTGAACCGAACCTGGCGCTTTCGGCGGACGAGAAAGCGCTCGAATACATGCTGCTCTACATAGGCGCCTGTTCGGCGCCCCCAGTCGTGCAGCCGCCGCGATCGCCTCCCGGACCTCCCCTGCCCCCGCCCCTTCCGCCTCCCTACCAGCCGCCCCTGCCGCCACCTTGATGAATGCGGTGCCTCGGCGTCGCTCGTTCCGCGCAAGATCAGCTTGCTTGCGTCGGCGGCCCGAGTCCCTCTTGAAGCGGAGCGCCGCGCGCCCCACATCCCGCCACATCGATCCCATCCGAAAGAACCGTACCCCCATCCACGCGTCCATCGCCCGGAGGTCCCACGCGCAAAA
>Ga0190265_10001511_pt1 | contig 15344 bp, 22 predicted proteins | sample Popmic124T_FD_133135 | JGI IMG/M metagenome (GOLD analysis project Ga0190265, IMG submission 133135) | Populus adjacent soil microbial communities from riparian zone of Indian Creek, Utah, USA - 124 T | ecosystem: Environmental > Terrestrial > Soil > Riparian zone | place: USA: Utah | collected...
CGTTCGATCCCAATGGGGAACGCTCGACAAGGAGCAGCCATGGCGAGCGAGCGCGTGACGACTTGGCTCGGAGAATACAGGCGTGACGGCAAAATAGGTGTGCGGATTGGCCGTCGAGGCGAAGATCTGATCGCTGAATTCCCGAATCTTGCCACATTGGTTGCGAGCCGCAGCGACGGCACCGCACGCGTCGACGTCGCCGACGGTGCTGACCCCGAAATCGTCGAGAAGTTGAGCGCCAGCGCGATCGATGCGCTCATGCGGCACCTCCGCGGCAAACTGACCTTTCACGCCGCAGCAGTGGCCTCCGGTCGCCGTGCGATCGTTTTGATCGGCGCGGGCGGCTCTGGAAAATCGACGCTCGCAGCAGCACTGTGCAAAGAGAAGTCAGCGACACTCGTCGCCGACGATACGGTGGCGATCGAATCATCCGACGATCTCGGTCTGTCATCCGAGCTCACGGTTGTACCGACACAAAAAGCAGTTTGGTTGTTGCCAACGGCGTGCACCGCCCTGGGCTTCGAGGCTCGGCCCATTGGAAAGCGGCCGGTGGGTTTCCAGCGCCTCGACACTCAAAGGCTCACGCTGACCGCGATCATCGCCTTGACCTTCGATACGGGCGCCCGGCCGGTGCTGAATCGGGTGCGAGGGCAAAAAGCATTTTCATTGCTGGCAAACGCCGTCATTCGATTGCTGATCGACGACCCCCACAGCCAGGCGCTCGAATTCGAGCAACTTCGCGGGCTCGCCGCGCAATGTCCGGTCTTCGAATTATGTCGTCGTCGCGATTTTTCGCAGCTGGGTGAGTCTGTGGAGAGTATATGGCGCTTGCTGGACAACGACGAGGAGGAGTGCGCCGCCCAATGAATTACCCTAACGTCGGTGCAACCGATCAAATCGCAATCTGCGACGGGGTGTCGGCGCGCGACTTTGACGGAGAGTGGATTATCCTCGACTTACAGGGCGGCAATTATTACGGGCTCAACGAGCTCGGCGGAGTCGTCTGGCACCATCTCCACGCAGGAAGGTGCGCGCAGGAGATCGCCGCTGCTGTAGCGCCAATGTATGCGGTCTCCGAGCAAACGATTCTCATCGATGTTTTGGCCCTCATCAACGAGCTCGTCGAGCGCGGTCTGGTGAGGCCAAAGCATCGAACCTCTTGGTCAACATGACTCGCGTTGCTGCTCTTGCATGGATCGGGGACAACGCACTCAATGCGATAGCATACGTGTCGCTCTCAGTGATGCCGCCGATGCGAGCGCGGATTTGGGTGCGGCGCGCCGGGTCCTTCTACCCACCACTGGAAACGATCGAACAAGCACGAGCAGTCAGCAGAAGACTGGGAAATCGGGGTACTTGCCTCAGTCGAGCGTTTGCCGTTGCATCACGCTGTGCCGCGTCCCATGTCGTTATCGGCGTTGTTCCGAGAAAGCGGGTAACATCGCTCCGCGGCATCCGCGCCCGTGCCATAGAAGCTCATGCGTGGGTTGAAGTCGGAGGTTTCACCATCGACGAAATAGATGATTCACCGTGGGTGGAGGTGGGGCGGCTGGAGTGGGTAAGAATCCCGCGTCCGACTTTCGGTGTCGCGTTCCTTCACAAATTGAAGAATGTGTCCTGCGAGAAAAGACTCAGCAAATAGGTGGGCTCTTGGCCGAGGATGACAAGGGCGAGTAACATAGAATGTTGCCAGTCTGGCGCGTGCAGACTTTCGGGAGGAGTAGAATGAGAGCTTTTCGTTTGTTGGAGCTGTTGGGATTGGGCGTATCCGCAGCGTTCTTGGCTTCGATTCCAGTGCTGATCACTGGCTGCGGTGGAGACGACACGGAAGTTTCACCGCTCGCAACTGACTCCGGCTCGGATCGCAGGGGCGATGGCGCCGGGGGTCAGGATGGCTCCGGAGACACGGGCGGAAAAGGCGGCACATCGACTGGTGGCACCGGTGGAGCAACGGGAGGTCGTGCTGGCTCCGGAGGTGGCGGCGCGGGTGCAGGCGGCCGTGGCGGCGCGGGCGGAGGCGGCGCTGGCAGTGGCGGCGCTGGTGCAGGAGGAAAGGACGGAGGAGGTGGAAGCGCCGGCCAGGGTGGTGCAGCTGGGCTGGGGGGAGCAGCCGGAAGCGATGGAGGGGGCGCAGGCGGCGCGGGAATGGCAGGCGCCGGCACGGGTGGCGGCGGCGGTCAAGTGAGCGATGCGAGCCCCGATGCAGACGGCGCTTCGGCACCAGATGCGGATAGCGGTGAGGCAGGCCCTCCGCAACTCACCATCGAGCAATACCAGCTTGCCATTGCAGTGGCCTGGTGCGATCGCATCGGCGAATGCTGCGGCCTTGACTCAACACGGTTCGAGCGTGACGAGTGCATCAACGTAGCCAGCACGGGTTTTGGTCCCGATGGCGTTAGCCGATATCTTCGCGAGTACGGCGGGATTTTTCCGTCGACACTCGTGTTCAATCCCGCGCAGGCTGCGGAGTGCGTGAATCTCCAGAGAAGTCGGAACTGCCCGACCGCGGATGGCGCTGAGCGTCGCACGATCTACGCGACTTGCGTAACTGCGGTCCAGGGCACGATTACGTCGGGACGTGATGGTTGTAGGACATCGCTCGAATGCATCGGAAACCTGTTCTGTAAACGCCCTGGTGACGGCGGTTTGGGGACGTGCACGACGCTGGCGGGACTCAACCAGCCATGCGACGACCCGAACGCCAACAGTGAGCAATGCACCTATCTCGGCATTCCGAGCGGAACGTCGAATCACTGTTCGGCGTTTGCGAGTACGGGTGGAACATGCGTCGGACCGCTTGCGATCGGCGACAGCTGCAACGTGACGCAAGAGTGCGGCGCACAACTCTGTTCGACCATATCGGGTACGTGCGTCAATACGCAGACGTATCCGTCCCCATCGACCTGTAGCAACTTTACGAAGGCTGCCGACGCCGGATCGGGCGACGGAGGCTAACCCTGCGATAAATACCCGAAGCCGAGCTTCTTCTTCCACCACCGCAACCGCTGCGGCACCAGCCGCGGCTCCGCGCGAACTTCTCAATCCCGACCCCGCTCCGCTTCCATGCCTCGAGGACGCCACCCCTCGATCTCCGTCCATTGACACGTGCGCCATCTGTCTCGCCCTCGCGAGCGCGATCGCTGTTCGCGCGCTACGCGGTCACGACGCCGCTGGCCGTTAGCTGGCGTACGGTTACTATCAGCTCGCTACCCCAGGCGTGCATCGAAGCAATCGACTATCCCGCGCGGCGGGAGCTCGACAAGGCCCTCATCCGACAGCTCGCCACTTGCCGCTGGGTGCAGGAACATCAGGCGGTCCTCATCACCGGCGCGACGGGCACAGGCAAGAGCTACGTCGCGTGCGCGCTTGCGCATCAGGTTTGCCGAAAGGGCTACCGCGTGCTCTACCGCCGCGCCCCGCGCTTCTTCGACGAGCTGAGATTGGCGCGTGCCGACGGCTCGTACCCGCGCATGCTCGCTCGCATTGCCCGCATCGACGTGCTCGTCCTCAACGACTTCGCGATTGCGCCGGTCTCCGATCAAGATAGACGCGATCTTCTCGAGGTGCTCGAGGACCGCCAAGAAACCCGATCCACCATCATGACCAGCCAACTCGACCCGAAACATTGGCACGACTACCTGAGCGATCCCACCCTCGCCGACGCCATCTGCGACCGCATCTTGAGCCGCGCCCACCGCCTCGTGTTAAAGGGCCCGTCCAGGAGGAACCCCGAGAAAATCGAAAAATGACGATTCAAGACCAGAGCGTCGCTTCGCTCCGATCGTGATGACCGAAACGGGTGATCGTGATGCCGTGAAACGAGTGATCGCCTTCGGCGAAATGCGCATCCCGCTGCCAGTCAGCGTTGAGAAAGACCGTCGTATCGATCCACTGGCGCTTCAGTTCGACCTGCCGACGCTTCACTGCTTCACTGCCATCTCACCTCGATCTTCCCACGGCGGAGTTCTTGGAGCAAGAACCCGTCTCGAGCGCTCGAAGAATGTTCTGGTCGTGCTTTGCCTTAACGACAGGTCTGCTTATGTCGCTAACATCACTTGCTCGAATTACTCGATTGTGTTGTCGACGATTAGTCCCGTTGCGGCTAGAGCCTTGAGGAGATTAGTCAGGGCCGAGTTGTCGCACCGCGAACCGGTGACCGTAGGCGGAGAGTGCGCCGAAAGCACTCCGGTCGTTTGGGCTGCTTTCACGAATCCGCCAGCCCTCAACGCAGGGACCGTGACGGGTCCGCCGTCAGGACGGACCACGACCTGGTCGAGGTCGTTGACACGGATCAACTCCACTCCGGCCGTACCGGCCACGTTGCGCTGGTACAGAACAGGCGTGTCGTTGGCGTTGAAGATGACCGGGAATTGGTTCCCCACCTGGCCGAGCACCATCTGCCCACCGCCGCCAGGCAAGATGTCTATGATGGCGCTCTGAGTTGCCCCGGCATCACTGCTGAAGTTGAACCGCTCGCCCGAGAAGCCTCCGTCGATCCGACCGGTCAAGCGGTTGAAAACGTAGCCTAGCGGGCGGCGCTGCACGTCACCCGTCGTCACGGCGACGAAGTGGACCTCCATCAACGGGTCACCGCCGCTCCGGTGGTAATACTGCTCGAATGAGATCCCCGCGGCTGTCTCAGCACCGCCGAACAAACGACCACCGGAAGGCGACAGGTTCCAGCCCATCGCGTATGCAATGTTGTTACGTGGCGCGCCGGTGTTTGGAACTTCGAACCTGCCATGTAGCCAAGGTGGCACGCCGCTGGTGGGAGAGTATTGCAAATGCACGTCTCCGCCGACCCCGACGTCGTCCGTCCAGGCGATGGTCGCTTTGCCGAAATCGACTGTTGATGTCGACATAGCGGCATGCTGCGCTCCTACGCTTGGAGCGTCGACAGCCTGACACCCGGCGAGTAATAGAATGCCTGCGATTAGCATACGCGTCATCGTCATAGATACCTCGCGCCCAATGTAGTTGAGAGTCGCCTCGTCCGCATAAGCTGGGACAAGTGCCCCCGAGAAGATCGCTATCTCGCCGAATTGCACGTTCACTCGCCTGGACCACAGGTCCAGGCCGCCAGTGTCGATCACTTCCGCCGTTCCAGGAAGCGCGCCCGCCCCCGTCGTGTTCGCGTCATGGTTATGCATGTTCGAGTTCGTACCGTCGTAGATGCCGCGGTAGACCGCATGAGCGCTGCGTCAATGGTGATGCCGGGCCGAGTCAATGTGATGCCGGGCCCGCCTCCGCAGTCGACTATCTCAGCCGTCGTCCCACCAACCGCGCGTATTCGAATCCCGAATGGAGACCCCCAACCGATAATTGTGCCTGTGCCTCCCGGTACCCTGCAAGCCAAATCGATCGTCCGCGGAGCGGCTGGTGGGAATGTCGCCTGTCGGAGAGAGTCCTTGGAGGCGTTGTGCTTGATGGAAGCAAATTTCGTGATCAAAGTTGCCCAGAGTTCCGGGGCAGATCAGGAGCCGGGAGCCGCAACCGAGAGCTGACCCAACTGCACCTAATTGGCATCGGCGTCCGTCATCGTCTTGTACCACTTCACCGTGCCGGTCTGGTCGTGCTTGATATCGAACACGATCCTGAAGACGCCAGGGAAGGCGGGCCAATTGCCTCCGACGCCCGCCGTCACCGAGTTGGCGAGATTGTAGGTGTCGGTGTCCACCCAGGCGGTGTACTTCGCTTTGTCAAAACTCAACCTCCCCTGTCGTTTAGAACGGGCCGAATGGCCCCATGATCATTCTCATCTTTTTTGGAGAGATGCGGCGGCAACTCTTACCCCTGGAGTCGGTCGTAGGCCCCAGGCCCGGCCCCTCCGAGGCTCGGCCCCAAGAACAGAAACGGCATGCCTTGGTGGGCTCGACACCCTCGCCCATCGCCGAACGAAGGGGCGGAGAGAGCTACTCCTCGTTGGGCTTATCGCCAAGCCCGAATCGGGATCCAGCGGACCCTTCATCTTGTTGAGCGCCTCGGGATTGAGCTCGCGAGGCTTCACCCGAATGACGAAGCTTGACTCGTCCGTGCTCGGAATGGGGTCTGGACGTCGGGACCAAGATGCATGGCGATTTCTCCAGGCCTTCCCGCCGCCGGTAGCGCGCCACCGCCTGGTCGACGTTGATGCCCATGCGTTTCGCTCCATGATGGGAATGTCGATAGTCCTCGAAATCTTGCGAACGAGAGCGCGGTTACCTGCCGTCGGCACCACCTACGCGTCCATGGTCTCGAAGAGGAGGTGGTCGAGGTGCGTCACCTGCTCGGCGTTACACGGAATCGGGCGGCCGTCGGTGGTGGTCAGTCCCTTGCGCAGTTCCATCGCGTCTTTCACGAACGTCGAGACCGGCCTCTCGTCCATCTCCATCGTGTTGAAGTAGCGCTTGTTTGCCAACCGAGAAATCTTCACTGGCAATACCAGAGGGAGTTGCCCGGCAGCGCGAAGGGGGCGGCAAGGCCATCGATCCCGAGAAGCAGAAGGTCATTTCACCGGAGCATGCGATTCGATTTCTGAACGCGGCGCCCCGAACGCGCACGAGCGTGCCCTCAAGGCGGTCCCGCTTGTACGACGAGGCCACTCGGGTGGCGATCGTTATCCTGTGGGAGGTGTCGGATCGCATCTGCGGGAAGCGGCTCATGCCGTTGCTGCCTATCTGGTGCCGGCCCTCGAGCGCCATGGTCGAAACTGGTCCCTTGCTCGGAACACCACAACTGTGGGAGGCTCATGGTCCATGTTGAGCGCAGTACGAAACTCGCCGATCATTCGCAGTAGCAGATCGGTCGTTCAGTGCATTCTCACAGATCCGTCCAATCGTGGTGCTCGCGGTCGGCGACTGCTCATGGGTTTAGCCTGGCAGGCGTGGAAGCGGACGATTAGTCTGCCGCTCGTCCTCACGCTCGATAACGGCCTCCTATTTATCGCCGATCCGCGTTCTGGTAACAGTGTCGGCGCGATTTACACGCGCATTTACGAATCGCCTCACGTAGAGTTCGTACGGCGCTGGGTGATTCCCGGCGGCACGCTATGCGACGTTGGAGCGCACGTTGGTCTATTTACCCTATTAATCGCCCCACTTTTTAACACGGCATGGTGTTTCGAACCTGCTGCGGACGTGGCTGCCCTTTTGCGTCGCAATCTTGCCCTGAACGGGCTCGCCGCATTTCAGGCCTGTGAACTCGCGGTGTCCTGTACACCGGGCAAGCGAATTCTCGTTTCGGACGGCCCTTTCTCCGGCGAGTCGCGTTTGGTTGACGGCGTCGCTCCCTCTGGGCTCGTCAGCAGCTCGGTACCTACAGTACGTTTGGACGATGTGCTCGGGCAGAGCGTCGAGCTTTCGTTCCTCAAAGTTGATGTTGAAGGACACGAGCCGGAGGTACTCGAAGGTGCGGCTGAAGCTCTCGGGCGGTCTCGGCGAGGGTTGCTCATGTTTGAGGCAAACCGCACCGGCGACGCCCTTGCAGTCGTCGAGCGAATCGGTTGGCTTCCTTTCGCGCTGGACGAGCAGGGTAGGCCGACGATCTCGCGTGACTACTTCGAACGCGCGCAAAATCTCTACGCCTGCGGCCCGCGTCATCCGTTAACGGCCATTCTTCTCGGCCTTCACGGCGCGTCTGAGAATCAGTCACCCGAGCCAAATCGATGACGAGCACCGACAGTGCGACGCAGGCTACCAGCCGGAGCGAGTTACTCAGTCGGCTTATCGCCAATGTGGCCGCAGATCGCAATCGGCAGTTTGCGAACGAGGAAGCAGCCGTGACGCGCCAAGTGTTTGCCTACACCAAGCTTAGTGATTGGGACCTAGGTTGGATGAGAATCGGGGGGCCCGGCCTTGGCAACTTGCTGTTTCCGTGGGCCCGCGCCGCAGTCGGGTGTCGAAAGCACGGCCTCATCCCATTGGCCGTCACTTGGCCGCAGCTCAAGGTCGGACCCTTTTTGCGACATGAGTCGGACAAGCGCCTCTACTTTCGTCTCTTTCGAGCGGGGCCGAGCGACGTTCGCGGAATCCGGCGTACCCTGATTCTCGCCGTGGCGAAGAAGGTAGACGAGAAGGTGTTCGAGGAGGCCCCGCAGTCCATTGGGGCCGGATCGGTCATAGTCTACGCCGGAATGCGGGACCTATTCGCGTCAATTTTGCGCGATCACGCAATCGTCAGAGATTGCCTGCATAGGATCGTGGCGCAACGCCACCTAGCTCGCCGCTCTCCTGAGCTGCAGTGCGCGATTGCCGTTCATGTCCGACTCGGCGATTTTCAGCCCTCGAATCGCGAGGCACTCCGCAGGGGGGTCGACTCCACACGCATTCCTATCTCCTGGTACCGCTCTGTTCTCGACCAGTTGCGCGACGCGATCCCGAGTGCGACCACGGCGTACGTTTTTTCGGATGGCAACGACGCCGAACTCGCTCCCATTTTGGCCCGACCTGGAGTGAGGCGTGCCTACTTTGGTTCTGCGCTCGCTGATCTCCTCGCGATGAGCCAAATGCAGGCGTTGGTAGCATCCGGCTCCACGTTCAGTATGTGGGCCTCGTATCTCGGACGCATGCCAGTGATCTGGTATCCAGGGCAGCTAAAGCAACGACTCTATTTCGAGAAACCCGAGGCGGAGGTCGAGGTTGCCGAACATGACGTGCTTCCGCATGGCTTTGCCGCCTTTCTCTTCGGCACGACGCGCCACTCCGCAACCGACGACCGTTAGCCTTTCCTCCCGTCCAGCTGTGGTCTTCGCCATCCAGGCAATCACCTCGTGATCGTGAACGCATGCGGAAGCTCTTGCCTCGCGTCGTGACATTCGTCGCGTGGTGGGCACGGCGGAGCACGCCTTGAAACGCTGCGCTGATACGTGGTAGGACGCCATTCGAATGTTGGAAAGACCGAACTTCGCCGTCATTGGCGTTGCCGGCCATGCCGCCCCGCGGCATCTGCGTGCCATTCGTGACGTCGGCGGACGGCTCATCGCGGCGGCGGACCCTAATGATTCGGTGGGTATATTGGACCAATACTCATTCGATACGCGCTTCTTCACACAAACCGAACGGCTCGACCGTCACCTCGAGAAGTTGAGGCACGGGCCGGCGGGCGAGCGCTTGCATTATCTCTCGGTTTGCTCGCCCAATCATCTGCACGATGCACATTGCCGCCTCGGGTTGCGGATCGGTGCAGACGTCATCTGCGAGAAGCCCCTCGTGATCAATCCGTGGAATCTCGATGGTCTCGAGCACGTCGAGCGGGAGACGAATCGCCGGGTATACACCGTTCTCCAATTACGCCTGCACCCACGACTGACTGAATTGCGATCCATGCTGGCGAAAGACGACCGTGCGATGCACGACGTAAAGATAACGTACGTGACCCCACGCGGTCCTTGGTACGACGTGTCCTGGAAATCTTCTCTAGAAAAGTCGGGTGGCGTTCCGACAAATATCGGTATCCATCTGTTCGACTTCGTTCTTTGGCTTTTCGGTCCGGTCTGTGGAATTCGGGTCCAGTTGGCCGAGCCTCGTCGCTGCGGAGGCGTTCTCCATTTGACGCGAGCTAACGTTCGGTGGTTTCTTTCCACCCATCGCGAGGACCTTGCGTTGACGCCATCGCCGCAATCGAGCTCGCCATTTCGCTCGATCGTGGTCGACGGCAAGGAATTCGACCTTTCTCAGGGTTTCGCGGACCTTCATACACGAGTCTACGAGAATGTGCTGAGGGGTGCGGGATTTGGTATCTCCGACGTCCGCCCATCGCTCGAGCTCGTGTACCGCATTCGTACCGCCAAAGTGGACGATGACTTGAGCGATGCGCACGACGTGGTGCACAGCCTCCGAGGTCCGCTGTGAGCCGAGCGCCGTTTTTCGCGCACCCTACCGCCATTCTCGATGAACGCGCACGAATTGGCGATGGTTCGAAGATCTGGCATTTCTGCCACGTCATGTCGGGTGCCGTCATCGGGAAAGATTGCGTGCTAGGCCAAAACGTCTACGTAGCCGCAAGTGTCCGCATCGGAGATCATGTCAAGATTCAGAATAACGTGTCCCTTTACGATGGTGTTGAGCTCGAAGACGAAACCTTTTGTGGCCCTTCGGCGGTTTTCACCAACGTTCGGAATCCTCGGAGCGAAATCGGTCGGCGCGACGCTTACGAACGAACGCTCGTACGCCGCGGCGCCACTATCGGCGCGAACGCTACCATCGTTTGCGGATCGATCATTGGACGCTACGCGTTTGTGGCAGCGGGCGCCGTGGTCACGCGCGGCAAGGTACCCGACTACGCGCTCATGCTTGGCGTGCCTGCGCGGCAGCATGGCTGGGTGAGTCGCCACGGTCACCTTCTGGGTGAGGCCGACCGAGAAGGCATTCTGCGCTGTCGCGAGAGCGGCTGGCGGTACCAAAGGGATGCCTCGGCTGAGATGCGCTGCCTAGACTGGCGGGAGGACGAGCCCCTTCCCAGACGCGACCGCGCGGAGTAGTGCGTGAGCAGCCGAGTTCCCATTGTCGATCTGAAGGCGCAATTTGCCACGATCCGAGCTGAGGTGCGTGCCGCAATCGATCGTGTGATCGAAAGCCAAGAGTTCATTCTGGGCCCTGAAGTAGAAGCGCTTGAGAGCGAGATTGCTGGGTATTGCGGGACCAGGTTCGCTGTCGGTGTTTCATCGGGCACCGACGCGCTTCTTGCCTCGCTCATGGCACTCGGGATTGGTCTCGGAGACGAAGTCGTTACGACTCCCTACACCTTCGTTGCCACCGCAAGTTCGATTGTTCGCCTCGGCGCGCGGCCCGTCTTTGCGGATATCGATCCGGCGACGTTCACTATCGATCCAGCCGCGATCGAGCGCAAAATTACGCACCGAACCAAGGCGATCGTTCCCGTTCACCTGTTTGGTCAAATGGCCGACATGCAAGCGATCATGACGATCGCCAATCGCCACGCCATTCCCGTGGTCGAAGACGCCGCCCAGTCGATTGGTGCCGCGCGGGACGGCCACCGCGCGGGATCCGTCGGCGTCGCCGGCTGCTTAAGCTTTTTCCCCTCCAAGAACCTCGGTGCCTATGGCGATGCCGGTATGGTGCTGACGAACGATGAAGCCCTTGCGGCGCGCCTGCGACTGCTGAGAATCCATGGTCAAGCATCGAAACACTCCGCCGCGCTCCTCGGCGGAAACTTTAGGCTCGATGCGGTTCAAGCAGCCGTGCTGCGCGTTAAGTTGCGCCATCTCGAGTCGTGGACGGAGGCACGGCGAGCGCTGGCAGCCAGGTACCGTGAGCTGCTCGCCGGGACCTTGCGCGACCTCGCTGACGACCGATTTCGGCCGGACGCCTCAATCGTATTACCGTATGCAGTACCCGGTGCGCGGCACGTCTATAACCAGTTCGTTCTGCGCGCGGATCGGCGCGACGAGCTACGTGCATTCGTCGCCGAGCAAGGCATCGCCTGCGAGGTCTACTATCCGCAGCCACTGCATTTTCAGCCGTGTTTTGCGTCTTCAGTCACGGACGGAGGTCTTGTCCAGGCCGAACAGGCCGCGAAGGCTGCGCTCGCGCTACCGATGTACGCCGAGCTCACGTTGCCAATGATGGAGACGGTCGTGTCAGCGGTGGCGCGCTTTTTCCGTGGCGACCATTGAACGTATCCGTTCGACGTGCCGTCGCGCACCGATTCGCATGGGCAATGCTAATCAAATACGACGACTTCACTAGCGGCTGCCAACATGGCTTCCTGATGACTGATGATCGCCGTGCTGCGCTTCTGTCCAGTCGGGCCGACGAGTTCAAGAAGAATGCGACTCGTCGCCGCATCGAGATTCTCGTCTGGTTCATCCAATAGCAAAAAGGCATGTTCTTTGGCAAATACGCAAGCCAGTTGAACGCGCTGGCGAGCGCCAACCGATAGCGACGCCATCGGAACTCGCAGCCAGTCAACCGCGCCAGCCACTCGTCGATATGGCCCCTCGTCGATGTTGATTCGCGATAAGGACCTCCTCGCCGCCGCCTCTTCCAAGGCCGGCGCCGTCAACCGCATCGCCTCTATCACAGTCGCTTTCTCCGGCACATACGGGCGCTGCGGCAAATAAGCGATCCTCCTCCTCCACGCGGGTAAATCGATTTCCCTCAAATCCACGCCGCCCACCAAAATCCTCCCTTCCGTCGGCTCGATCAAGCCGAGCATCAACTTGAGCAGGGTGCTCTTCCCTGAACCATTGGGACCTCTGACTCCGAGCACCTCGCCCGGTTTCCACGCGAAAGAGACGTTCCTCAGCACCGGTACATCACCATAAGCGAAGCTCACTCCTTCAAATCGGACCTCGCAGGGCATCTCGAGCGGAGGCTGCACGTGGGCTTTTGGTCGAGCTTGCTGGCGCTTCTCGCGCCAATCGAGCGCTGCGCCCAGTGCCTGAATTCTCGGCGCGGTGCGCACCAGCTCGAGCACTGCACGCATGAGACCCGCGATCGGCGGAAAGAAAACGCCGAGACGTATCAATTGACCGAGCTCGATGCTCTGCGCCTGCACCACGAGAATCACCGCCACGACGACAACCGTCGCGAATGGGATGCGTTGAAGGAGCGCCGCATTGCGTTCGGCGCGCGCCGCGCTTTCCGTCCAATCATCAACGGTCGTTCGAAGCCGCTCGAGGTATGCCTCCTGGTATCCACTGGAGATAAGCTCGGGCGCGGCGCGAATGCTCGTGAGTATGTCGCGTGCGACGTTCATGTATTTGTCCCACGCGTGGCGTTGGCGCGCCACAGTGGCTTTCCGCAGCAACGCAAGAAACAGCGCCGCGACGACGACTGCTGCCATCCCGGCGAGCACTGGCAGCCCCGCTGGCTTCACGACGAACAGAAGCACCAGCGCCGCGATCGGCTCGGCCACGAGTGGCGGCAGATGGCGCGTGATCACCTGCTCCGCCGCGCTGCGGCCTTCGAAAACGGCGGCGTCCGCCTCTTCACCGGGTAGAAAGGAGCCGTCCGCTCCACGCTCGAGCGCCGACTCGGCGATCACCATGGTGAGCTTTTCGCGCGCCTCTTTGACGGCTCCTTCGCGGACGAAGCCGCGAGCGGCCCAGAGCGCGACGACACCAGCGGAAGCTGCCCACGTAATTCCGAGCCGCCCCGCGAGTCCGAACGCGCCTACCGCGAGAACAAGGCGCTCGATGACGAGCAGTGCCGCGGTTGCCGCGAGTTTGGCGCGTGCGCCTCCGGTGACGAGCCCAAAGAGCTGCGCAAGCCGCCGGCTCATCCCGGTTTGGGTATCATTGACGGCAGGTCGATGCCTAGCCCGAAGTGATCTGCGCCGCGTTCTTCGGGCACAAGGGAGATGAACATCTCTGTGGCATAAGAACTCGCCAATCGCGCGCGACGTGCGCATGTGCACGCAACCGATCGCCGCGCCGCGCGATGGATCACCCGATGCCCTCCGCTCGGCACCATGCTTTGCGTCGCAATGCGCTCGACGCTAAGCTCGCCAATCGCTTTCCGCGCTTACGCGGTGCGCCGCGGTAGTCAAGTGCATGCGCGGCTGCTCCTGATTCACGCGCACGCCGCTACGGCTTCTGCCCGGTCGTCTCGCCCTGCCGCGCCTTGAGGCTCCTATCCCCCGAGCTCGCAATATAAGCCAGGCTCACGCTGGTCAAAATAAACACCATCGCGCACCCCCACGTCAGGCGCGTCATGAAGTTCCCCGCGCCGCGCCCCCCGAAAACTTGCTGGCTGGCGCCGCCGAAGGCGCTGCCGAGGCCGCCGCCGCGTCCTTGCTGGAGGAGGACGACGAGGATGAGGAACATGCAGACGAGTACGTGGATGATGCTGAGGAGGGTGGTCATGGGGCGGCCCTGCGGGCCCTTCTTACCCTACTTTGGGGCGGGGCGCCGCTCCATCCCATGATCGGCGGTTTTCGTCCCGTTCGAGCGTCGGGCGGTGCGCCATTTCGCTAACTGCGGGGGCCATTTTTGGCGTAACGTGCGCGTGACTACGTCTATTTGCCTAAGGAGAAAACCATGCGCGTGCGCCCGCTTTGTGTTTCGTGGTTGTCGATACTCCTCCCGCTGCTGACGTCGTTCGGGTGTGGTGGCCCTGCCGATTCGGCCGCGCTCGACACGCTGCAACAAGCGCAGGACAACGAGCCGGCGCCGGAGTCGGAGCCCGACCGTTGTTCGGTCTCCAGCGATAGGACCGGCGAAAACTTGGGCGAGGGGACCGTCGACGTGAACGGGTTCTGCTGCGTTCCCCAGAGCGGCGGGTCGCAGACTTGTTACGCGTGCGGCAGTGGGTTCACGTGCTCGAGTATCCCCTCGCGGGGTCCCCGCCCGCCCATTTTCAATCCGCCGCCGGGTCCGCCCGTGAAAAGGTGAGAGCGGCTGCGCTGACTCACTGCGGCCACGGCAGACATTCACCCCTTCGCCGCGATTACCCCCGAATCGGTTCTACCTCGCCTCCCCGAGCCCCAACTCGCTCCACATGAACGACACGTCAGCCTACTGTTCCTTCGGCGCCCGGCTCTCGTGGTTCTCGATCTCCTTGAGCAGTAGAACGAGCTCCTTGCGCTTGCGCGGTTTGGCCGCGGCTTCGCGAGGCGTCATGCCTGAAAGGGCGGGGATCGGCGTGTCGAGCCACTCCTCCATGTGACGTCGTTTGAGATCTTTGAGCGCCTCGACGAGCTCGGGCGGCGTCGGGTCGTCTTTCCTCGCCGGCGAACCGCTGCGTCGAGACGGCGCGCCTGCTTCGCGCAATGCGACCTCGGGATCCTGGTGCTCGCGCACGCGGTAGCGCGCCAACCCGTCGAGGGCACGCTCGACTTGCGCGCAGGTCGTCGGCGCGGCGGGTGGAGTTGGTCTCGAGGACGAGCGCGCCGCTTTCCAACACGGCGTGTCCGACGATGGTGTTGTCCCAGCTCTTGTGCATCGCATTGCCGGGCTTCTTGAAGGTGAACGAGCGTTCGGCGCCGTCATCTTCTGGGTCGTCGTCCTCGGCGAGATCCATCAACTTCGCCGCGATGCAAGCGCGGTCGGCGGGAACGAAGTCGAACCGATCTTTCGTCAGGAGCAAGGGAGCTCCGTCGGTGTTCGAGAGTTGGGGTATTCGGCTCGCCGCCATCTCTTGCTGTCGCACTGCGTCGCCCCACGTGGTCACCCACGCGCTCGGGGGCACCGCGTCTCGCAGTCGCCCTAGCGGCACTTTGCTCGTGCGAACGCCGAGGATCTTGCGAATGGCGGCGACGACGCCCGCCGCGGGTCGCGGGGGCAAGATGCGGGGGTAGTTGCCTTCGCTCTCACCTTCCCGGGCCGCTTGCGGCGGGATGAAGCACTGCGTTAGAGGGGCGCGATTTCTTCTTGCACGTCGGCGCAGGCGACCGCTCGCACCTTC
>Ga0190265_10001512_pt1 | contig 15342 bp, 10 predicted proteins | sample Popmic124T_FD_133135 | JGI IMG/M metagenome (GOLD analysis project Ga0190265, IMG submission 133135) | Populus adjacent soil microbial communities from riparian zone of Indian Creek, Utah, USA - 124 T | ecosystem: Environmental > Terrestrial > Soil > Riparian zone | place: USA: Utah | collected...
CTCGTCGACAACAATCCCGAAAAGAGCTCTGTCTCGACGGAGATCGATGTTGGGTCGCTCAAGAGCGATAACGAGAAGCTCACTGCCCACTTGAAGACACCCGACTTGCTGGATGTCGCGAAGTTCCCGAAGGCCACATTCGCATCGACGTCGATCAAGTCCGGCGGCGAGAAGGGCGCCTCGCACACCGTGACCGGCAACTTTCAACTCCACGGGGTGACCAAGTCGATCTCGTTTCCCGCCACGATCAAGGTCAACGGCGACGCGGTCGATGTCGACGCCGAGTTCGCGATCAACCGCAAGGACTTCGGCATCGTCTACCCCGGCATGCCGGACGATCTGATCAAGGATGACGTGGTCTTGAAGCTGCACGTTCGCGCCGTGAAGGGCGCCTAACGGATCAGGAGGCCGTCGTGAGCGGGTACCATCGGGCTAGCTTCCGTCGGGCGCCGTCCCGAGAGAGAACATGACGTGCGTCTCTCAAGCGATACACGGCCTCTAGCGCCTCGAGGCGCGGAGGGGGAGTATCACGCGCGGCATGGCGCACGGGGATCGTGTCCCAACCTTTTGTCCTAGGGGCCCACCACGGTCGTAATTTCTTACGCTCCTCCAAATCCGTCTGCGCCGTTAGCACGTACCGCCTCGACGGCGTTCGCCGCACCGGCCTGTCCATGCTACCCAAATTGCGCGCGTTGAAGCTGCTCGTTGCGATCCTCGTGGCGGCTGCCGGATGGGCATTGTTCGTCGAATACTCGACGGAGCACGCTTGGTGGCACGCGGCGCCGGCTCCCAAAGGCGACCGCGGCGCATTCATGCGCGGCGTCACCGCATCGCTCGAGGGGCACATCGGGAACGTCGCGCTGATCCTCCTCGAGAACTCGCAGCCGATCGACGAGTACTACGCGTCGACCGGAAAGGCGGTCGGTCGTGACACAGCGTTTCAGGTCGCGTCGGTCAGCAAGTGGATCACCGCGTACGGCGTGATGACCCTGGCAGAACGCGGGCTCCTCGATCTCGACGCGCCCGTGTCGACGTATCTCACGCGCTGGCAGCTGCCGCCCAGCGCCTTCGACCACGCTGGCGTGACGGTGCGCCGACTGTTGAGCCACACTGCCGGCCTCACCGACGGACTCGGGTTCGACTTCTACGGGCCCGGCGATACGCTGCAGAGCCTCGAGGCGGAGCTCACGCATCCTCGCGCGGCGCCGGGACACGAGATTCGTGTCGGTGTCGCACCCGGCAGCGCGTGGCGCTATTCCGGCGGCGGCTATCTGCTCTTGCAGCTCATCATCGAGGAGGTCGCGAGCCAGCCGTTCGACGCGTACATGCAAAACGCGGTGCTCGAGCCTCTCGGAATGCGACGATCGACGTTCGCCGAAGAACCAAACCTTCCTGACGTCGCCGAATCGTTCGACACATCTGGCACCGCGGCCCCGTTCTTCCGCCATCGCGCCGTCGCGGCGAAAGGTCTCTACACGACCGCAGGCGACATCGTCCGCTTCCTGCTGGCGCATACGTCGGGCGAGCAACACAAAGGACTCGCGCGCCCGGCCGCAATGCGCGCGCCGAACGCATGGACCTTCGGGCAGCCGGTTTGGGGATTGGGTGTTGCGCTGGTCGCGAGCGCCGGCAGCGATTGGGTGATCGGACACGGAGGCGTCGCGGAGCCCGCGATCAACGCAGAGGTGCGTCTCGACCCGACCACCGGAGACGGCCTCGTCGTCCTCCTCACCGGCAATCGCAACCTCGCCACCCGTCTCGCCGAACGCTGGGTGCTGTGGCGCACCGGCAAGCTGGGCCTGTATACGATGCTCGGTCTCGGCAAAGCGATGGCGACTGGCGTCGCCCTCGGCTGGCTCGCCATCATCGTCGCCGGCGTGCTGCTCTGGCGGCGAGGACGCATCTAAGACTCGTACCTCTCTCTCTCTGCCCACGTTCGTGCCACGCCGGCGAGCCGTTCTCGTGATGCTTGGCGGCATCGAGAAAAGCACGCACGCCATCCCTCGAGCGCGTTGTCGGCAATCAACAGGGGGGACCAGCGCTCGCCAACGCCACGCCATCGTCAATTTCACTACCTTCCCACACAGGACATGCATTGAGCGAACGGCTTCATCTGATCATCTCCGAGCTTGCCTGGGATACAATTGACGATTGTTCCTTTCGGGAGGGTCGTCATGAAGAACGGACTGCACCGGCTCGCAACGTTCGTGATCTTGAGCTTGGCACTCACTGCCGAGCTGGCATGCGGGGGCGACGATAGCGGCGGCGCTCCACCGACCGACGCAGGAAGCGACATCTCCAATGGTTCGGGCGGCTCTGCGGGCAGCGGCGGCGCCTCGACGGGGACGGCCGGCTCCACGACGAGTGGCGGTGCCGGGTCCACCGCAACGGGAGGCAGGGGCGGCTCCACCGGCACGGGCGGCGCCACGGGTGGAAGCGGAGGAACGGGCGGTTCCACCGGCACGGGCGGCGCCACGGGTGGAAGCGGGGGAACGGGCGTCAGTCCGGACGGCGGTCCCTGCGGGACGCTCGGGCGAGCTTGCTGCACCGGGGCCATGTGCGAAGCGAATTCGGTCTGCTCGGGGAACGTTTGCGTCGCTTGCGGTGGGCTCGGTCAAACCTGCTGCCCGGGTCAGCTGTGCACGGCGTCCGAGACCGCATGCGCCCTCGGCATTTGCCGCCATTGCGGTGTCGCGGGCGAACCCTGCTGCGTTGGCAACGCCTGCAACGGCGGCGGATGCTGCGCGAGCGGTAATTGCATCGGGTCAGGTGCGATGTGCCCGAACGGGATGACCTGCGATCAAAGCAGCTGCGGCGGATGCGGCGCGCTCTCGCAGCCCTGCTGCACCGGCAACTCGTGCACGGCCGCGGGCACCACATGCTCGGGCGGAGCCTGTGCGCGATGCGGCGGCGCCGGAGAACCCTGCTGCGGCAGCCAATGCACCGCATCGAAGACGGTCTGCCGCGGCGTTTGTCAGGCATGCGGGACGCCCGGCGGACCGTGCTGCGCGGGCAATGTCTGCGATTCGGGCTGCTGTGACAGCGCGGCTCAGCTATGCCGCGCCACGGGTACCACCTGCACGCGAGGCGATCAGTGCCTTGCATCGGGCCAGTGCGCCGGATGCGGTGGACAAGGTCAGCCTTGCTGCGCGGGTGATGTTTGTAACACGGGGTGCTGCGACACGACGTCGGCGACGAAGACGTGCGTCGCCACCGGCCAGCGTTGCGCGGTCGACAAGGTTTGCACCGGGAACAACGCCTGCACGCCCTGCGGCGGCGACGGCGAAGCTTGCTGCGGCAGCAGGCGCTGCGACTCCGGGTTCGCGTGCACCGGTTCAGATGCAGGCCCGGGCACGTGCACCGCCTGCGGCGGCCCCGGTCAGCCGTGTTGCCTCGGCGGCGTCTGCGCCGCGGGACAGGCTTGCAACGTCGGCATGTGCCAAGCGTGCGGCGGCCCCGGTCAGCCGTGCTGCCCTGGCTCCCAATGTCCGACCGGACAAGTTTGCAATGGCGGAACGTGCGCCGCATGCGGCGGCACGAACCAGCCGTGCTGTCCCGGGAATGCGTGCGCCAGCGCGACGGAAGTGTGCTGGTACGCGGGCTCCACAATGACGTGCCAGGCGTGCGGCGGCCCGGATCAGCCATGTTGCGAAGGAGGCGCCTGCAGCAACGGAGGTTGTTGCAACGGCAACCGCTGCGTGGCGAGCGGAGGGACGTGCGGCAACGGAACTTGTTCGAATGGCTCGTGCGGCGGCTGCGGCGGCCCGGGCGAGGCTTGCTGTGGGTCGAGCTGCACGTCGGCCAACTACGGGTGCGATCTCAATGCCTCCCCCAGGGTGTGCGTTCACTGCGGCGGTATCGGCGAGCCTTGCTGCAGCGGCCGAACGCGATGCGCCACCGGCTGCTGCAAGGACTATTCGACGTGCGTCGACGTCGGCACGACTTGTGGGACGGACCAGGGATGCTTCGGGAACAACCAGTGCAACTACTGCGGAGTCGCGGGCACCGTCGCGTGCCCCGGATCCATGACCTGTGCCAATGGCGCCTGCCTCGATCAGGTCACGAAGCGATGCGTCGCGCCGGGTGACTCGGGCTCGGATGCGGCCACCGTGTGCGTGTCCGGATCGTTCCAGGCGTGCGGCGCGCTCGGTCAGGCTTGCTGCGGCAATAACGCGTGTGCGGGCGGAGGTTGCTGCGCCGGAGGCAAATGCGTAGCGCCGGGAGCGACGTGCGGCGGCACGCTGACCGGCACTTGCGGCGCGACCGCCCCCGGCGGGTGCGGCACGTGTGGCGGTGATGGGCAGACGTGCTGTCAAGGTCCGTCGAGCGGCTCGAACTCGAATTTCTGCACCAGTGGAGGGCTCGGCTGCTCGGGAAGTAGATGCGCGACGTGCGGCGGCCCGGGCGAGCCGTGCTGCGCAGGAAATGCGTGCGCGGGGCTCGGTTGCTGCGTGAGCAACAGGTGCGTCGCCGCCGGTTCGAACTGCGGTACGAGCAGCACGAGCGGCATCTGCGACAGCGGAAGCTGCCGCAGTGCCTCCGGCACTTGCGGTGGCCTCGGCTCGCAGTCGAGCACCAATTGTTCGAGCTCGTCCTGCTACCACCCCTACGCGACGAACGACACTTCGAGCTGCGTCCCCTGCGGGCTTCTCGGTCAGCGTTGTTGCGGCGGCTACAACGGTTTCTGCGCAAGCGGTATGAGTTGCGACTTCGACCACTGCGTCAGCTGCGGACTCTCAGGCCAACCTTGCTGCGCGGGAGGCTTCTGCAATGCGGGATCGTGCAGCAGCAATCGGTGTCCGTAGCGAAGCGCCGATTTTGTGCCGTTTTTCCGAGCTCGAGCAAAGAGCTTTCCGTGAACCACGGCACATCGTTCCGAACTTGTCATGGTCGCAACGTCCCGCTCTCATCACGCATTAGCAGGACAATCTTGATCTTTTCCTTTCCGCCATTGCGGAAGATGAAACCTGCGGTGGAGGGAGTGCCTCTCACGAGGCTGACGAACAACACATCACCGATGGTTAGCAGCCCACCTATGAGGACCCAAGGATCGCCTGCAGGCGAGCGCTGCGAAAGCACATGCGTATGGCAGCAGTCGGCTGCCTGCGGCGTACACGAGGGCACCTTACCGAACAACAGCCCTCCAGTGAATCTGATCGTTCTGATCGTTAAGCGATGATGCTGGCGTTCGGCGGGGTCGTCAGACCACCACATGTCCTCTCGCCCCGACTCATTGGTCGAGAAACGATCGACGGCGGTGCGCCTTGAAAAGCAAAGAATCTGTGGACGCGGAGGCGCGATTCACAACGACGAGCCAAGTCACGACTCACATCGATCCCCTCGGTGCGGCCGAGGCAAGGCTCTCACCGTTTTCGCTCGCAGCCAGCGGGGTCGTGCTTGCCGACGTGTAGGCACAAGGCGCCATAAGCCACCTTCTTTCGTCCTCACCCGACGGTGGTATCTTCGCAGAAGCATGAAGGTGGCCGATTCCGCACACGAAACTTTGGTTCGTTTGCCCGGGGAGCCCATCCTGCGCCACAACTTCACGGGACGCGCAGAGGGGGTTCACGCCGAACGAGCGCGCATCGACGTGACGAGCCCTTACACGGGAACCCGCATCGGATCCGTGCCGGATAGCGATGCCGACGCCATTGCGCGTGTCGTCGGCGTTTCCAAGCAGGCGGCGCGCGGTTGGGCCGCGACACCCATCAAAGAGCGCACGCTGCCTCTGTTTCGCTTTCGTGAGCTGGTGCTGGAACACCTCGACGACCTCGGTCACAGCGCTGCGGCAGAGTGCGGTAAGACGGTCGACGAAGCGAAGGCGGGCGTTCTCAAAGGGGTGGAGGTCGTCGAATACGCGCTGAGTTTGCAGAACCTCGCGCTCGGCGGCTCCCTCGAAGTCAGTCGAGGGGTGCGCTGTGAATCGCGACGTGAGCCGCTGGGCGTGGTGTGCGGCATCACGCCTTTCAATTTCCCGGCCATGGTGCCGATGTGGATGTTTCCGATCGCGATCACCCTCGGCAACGCCTTCATCCTCAAGCCGTCGGAGAAGGTACCGCTGACGGCGGGTCTACTCGCGGAGCTGATGATCGACGCGGGCTATCCCGATGGAGTGTTTTCGCTGGCGCACGGTGGCCGCGCGGCGGTCGAGGCACTGCTGGCGCATCCCGACGTGAGCGCGTACGGCTTCGTCGGCTCGTCGCGCGTCGCCGGTGAGGTCTACGCGCGTGGCGCGGCGCTCGGAAAGCGGGTGCTGGCCCTCGGCGGCGCCAAGAACACGATGATCCTCGCGGCTGACGCGGACCCTGAGCTTGCGGTGAGCGCGATCGTCGCGTCGTTCACGGGTTGTGCCGGCCAGCGGTGCATGGCCGGCAGCCTGCTGGTGGCCGTCGGCGACTGTGGGGCGTTGATCGACAAGATCAGCGGAGCCGCTGCGAACGTCCGCCTCGGGCGCGATATGGGAGCTATCATCAATGCAGATGCGCTCGGCAGGCTCGAGGCCGCCATCGCGCGTGGCATCGCCGATGGCGCAAAGCTTCGGCTCGACGGACGAAAGCCCACGCCGCCCTCGGGATACGAAGGTGGCTACTGGCTTGCGCCGACCATCCTCGACAACGTTCCTGCAGAGAGCTCTTGCGCCAAACAAGAGCTGTTCGGTCCGGTGCTGAGCGTCGTCCGCGTCACCAATATCGAAGCCGCGCTGGCGCTCGAGCACGAGAGCCCGTACGGCAACGCGACCAGCGTGTTCACACAAAACGGCGCGGTCGCCGCGCGAGTCGCCGAGCATGCCGAGAGCGGCATGATCGGCATCAACGTGGGCGTGCCCGTGCCGCGCGAACCCTTTTCGTTCGGCGGCAGCAAGGGCTCACGCTTTGGCCATGGCGACATTACCGGCGCAGGTGGCGTCGAGCTGTGGACGAAGCTCAAAAAAATCACCACGAAATGGGCGCCCGTCCCCAACGGGAGCTGGATGGGTTGATGACCAAGAAGCAACGCCCGCGCAACGGACACATTCGCCTGCTCACGCATCCCGACAAGCACGGCGTCAAGCCGCTGCCGATCCATTGGGGAGCAGCGACCCCCGAGGCTCGCGGTCCATTGATCGGCACGCTCACCCAACCCGAACGGCGCAACGTGATCGGCACGCACTCTGGCTCGTATGGCATCTACCGTGCCCTCGCGATCGCGTCCGGCTCACTCAGCGCCACACATCAGGCCGATCTGACCAATACCCGACCAACCAAAATCATCGGTCCCCATCCTGCTTGGTTCGATCCAGGTCGGATCGTGTCGCTCGACCCCTACGGTCACATGGTCAGTGAAGTGTTCGCCGAAAGGCTGCGCGCCGGCTTCAACATCCAGCCCACGATCGCCATCACGACGGCGCACATCGATCTGCCGGAAGTTCGCTCGGCCATTGCTGCGGGACGCCTCAAAGCGGACGGCGCCGTCTTGCGCGCATCCGGCCATTGCATCGTCACCAAAGCCGCGATCGAACCCGCTTGGTATCTACCGGGCGTCGCCAAGCGCTTCGATGTCGACGCGACCGAGCTGCGTCACACCTTGTTCGAGCAGACAGCAGGGATGTATCCGGAGCTCGTGACGCGCGGCGACCTCGACGTGTTCTTGCCGCCGATCGGGGGACAGACTGTCTACATGTTCGGCGACGTCGGCAAGATCGGCAATGCCAAGGTCCCGATCACGGCGCGGGTGCACGACGAGTGCAACGGCTCGGACGTGTTCGGCTCCGACATCTGCACGTGCCGCCCCTACCTCACGCATGCCATCGAAGAGTGCATTCGCTCGGCGCAAGATGGCGGCACCGGCCTTATCGCGTATTCGCGCAAGGAAGGCCGCGCACTCGGCGAGGTCACGAAGTTCTTGGTCTACAACGCGCGCAAGCGTCAGGAAGGCGGCGATCGGGCCGACGCGTACTTCGCGCGCACCGAGTGTGTCGCCGGCGTGCAAGACGTCCGCTTTCAGGAGCTCATGCCCGACGTGCTGCACTGGCTCGGCATCGGCCACATCGATCGCTTCGTGTCGATGAGCAACGTCAAATACAACGCGATCACGGGCTCGGGGATCACGATCGGTGAGCGCGTGAAGATCCCGGACGAGCTTGTCCCGGCGGACGCACGCGTGGAGATCGAAGCCAAGGTGGCCGCCGGCTACTACACAGAGGGCTCCGTGGCGCCGCCCGAGATGCTCGCGACGATCAAAGGCCGAGGGTTCGACGAGTGAGCATAGAAAGCGCCGTCGCCACGCTGCGCTCTCCCGACACGATTCGCGCGCGTTGTCGCAATGTGCTCGACGCTGGACTACGTGGCGAGCTTGCCTGGTTCAGCGTCGATCAGGACAGGCTGCGTGACGCGGCGCGGCTCACGGCCGAGCTGACACGCATGCGCTATCCGGACCTCAAGGTGCCTCCGCACAGCCGCTTTGGGCATTTCGATGCAGGCGGCGTCGCGCGTCTCGGCGAGCTCGAACGCGCGCTCTCGAACCTGGCGCCGCGCGAGCGCGCCCGGGCGCTGACCGATCTCGTCGTGGTGAGCGTGCTGCTCGACGCAGGCGCCGGAATGCGCTGGCGTTACCACGAACTAGAGACGGGCTGCATGTTGGGGCGCTCCGAAGGCCTGGCGGTGGCGAGTCTCGCGTGGGCCAAGAGTGGTGCTCTTTCGGGTAGCGGCCAGCCCTACCAAGTCGATGCGATCGGTCTGTCCAAAGTGACGGAGGAGAGCCTCACACGAGCGTTTCAAGTCGGCGAGGAGAACCCGCTGGTGGGCGTGCCGGGACGGGTTCACTTGCTGCGCGCGCTCGCCGAGACGCTACGAAAACGCCGCGATATGTTCGGCGAAGGGGCGCGGATCGGAGGTTTGATCGACCACCTCGCCCAAGACGCGACCGACGCGCGCTTACCTGCCCGAGCGATCCTCGCGGCAGTTCTCGAAGGTCTCGGCAGCATTTGGCCCGGTCGCCTCATGCTGGCGGGCGAAGCGCTAGGCGACGTGTGGCAGCACGAAAACGCCGGCGGCGAAGGGGCTTCGCGCGGCTACGTGCCTTTTCACAAGCTATCGCAGTGGCTCAGCTATTCGCTGCTCTATCCGCTGCGCGTGGCAGAGCTCGAAGTGATCGAGACGGGCGCGCTGACCGGCCTGGCCGAGTACCGCAACGGCGGCTTGTTCGTCGATGCCGGCGTGCTCACGCCCAAGGACCCGCGCGTGCTCGGCGAAGAGCACGACGTGTCGTCGCCCGCGGTCGTCGAGTGGCGCGCACTCACGGTCGCTCTCCTCGACGAGCTAGCACCGCTCGTGCGGTCGGAGCTTGGTCTTCCGCCGAACGACACACACGCACTTCCGCTCTGTGCCGTGCTGGAAGGCGGCACGTGGGCAGCCGGCAGAGAGCTCGCGAAGCGCGCAAGGAACGACGGTGGTCCACCCATTCGAGTGCGCAGCGATGGCACCGTGTTTTGAGGAACCATGGAAAGAGAGCTCCACGTCATCGATCATCCCCTCGTCCAGCACAAGCTGACGCTCCTGCGCGACAAGGAGGTGAGCACGCGTGGCTTTCGCGCGCTGACGCATGAGATCGGTGCGCTCATCGCCTATGAGCTGATGCGCACGGCGCCCACCCGAGCGGTCACCGTGCGGACGCCTCTCGGCGAAGCCCACGGCGTCGAGCTCGATGGCAAGAAGGTCGTTCTGGTCGCGATTCTGCGCGCGGGGCTCGGCATGCTGGACGGCATGCTGACGGTCATCCCCTCCGCACGGGTGGGGCACATTGGCCTCTATCGCGAGCCCAAGCTGCGCACCGCGGTCGAATACTATCTCAAGCTGCCCCACAGCATGTCGGAGCGCGACACGATCGTGCTCTCGTCGGTGCTCGCGACGGGCGGCACGGCTGCCGCCGCCGTCCAGCGCGTGCAAGAGTGCGGCGCGCGCTCGGTGCGATTCGCGTGTCTGGTGGCGAGCCGCGAAGGTGTCGAAAGCTTGCACGAGCAACATCCCAACGTGCCCATCTACACCTGCGCCATCGACGCCGGCCTCGACGAAAATGGCTTCATCACGCCTGGCCTCGGCGACGTGGGCGATAGGCTCTACGGAACGGAGTGAACATGACGCGGCGGATCGCGATCACGGGCGGGCCGGGCGCGGGCAAGACCACGCTGTGGCGCGCGCTCGCATCTGCTCACCCCGAACACATCGTCGCCGTCCCCGAGGTCGCCACGTTGATGTTCGTGCACGTCTTTCCGAGCGTGCAGAGTGAACGCGAGCGCAGCGCAGTACAGCGCGCGATCTTCTCAGTGCAGCACAACTTGGAGCACTTCTACGAAGCCCGCCTCCGGCCGGGTCAGGTGCTCTTGTGCGACCGCGGAACGCCCGACGGCGGAGGCTACTGGCCCGATGGTCACGAAGCGTTCTTCCACACGATGAGCACGACGTGGCGAAGCGAGCTTGCCCGCTACGAAGCCGTGGTCTTTCTCGAGACGGCCGCGGCTGCCGGCCTCTCGATCGCAGACGGCAACGTCGTGCGCAGCGAGGATCAACGGGCCGCGTGCGCGATCGACCAACGCTTGCGCGACGTGTGGTCGACCCACGCCAAGTTTTCGTTCGTTTCGTGCCAGCCCGATTTCGCGGCCAAGATCGAGCACGCGCGACGCGCTCTGCTCGATGCGCTCGGCATGTAGCACGGCGCTTCGCTCCAATTGCCTGACCGGCTTGAGCCGGATCCACGGCCTCCGTCCTCTATCTAGCAACGGGCCCGACACGACCCAATCGGGCCGCGGAGGTCCACGATGCCTATGCCTTCGCATTCCTTGCCCAAACGCACCGGGGTTTGCGGTAAGTGGGGGCTTCCTATTGCGATTTCGGTTCTCTTGGCGTGCTCGGGCACGATCGGCGAGCCAAGCGGCTCGTCGATGACCGGCCGAGACGGACAGACCAGTGGGGGTTCCACGACGGGGACCGGCGCGGGAAACGGGACCGGGGGCGGGGCAGGTACCACGGGCACCGGTGGCTCAGTCGGAGGGTCGGGGGGCGCGGGAGTCGGCGGCGCCGCCGGCAGCGCGGGGGTCGGCGGCGGAGGTGGCGCGGGCGGCGCCGGTGGCACGGGAGGAAGCGGGCCGATGCTCTGCCCCGATCAGATGGTGCACGTGGGCCGCGCTCCACTGCGCCGGCTCACCCGTTTCGAATACAACAATACCGTCCGCGATCTGTTCGGCGACGCGACCCAGCCCGCCAATCAGCTGCCACCCGAGGAGATTGGCAACGGCTTCGGCAACGATGCCGACACGCTGTCCGTGTCTAGCCTTCTCGCCGAGCAATACCTCGCGGTGGCCGAGGGCATCTCGACGCGCGCCACGGCGAACGCAGCCGCGCTGGCCAAGCTCGATGCGTGCGCCGGGAGCGTGGCCGCCGCAACGGAAGAAGCTTGTGCGCGCACCATCATCGAGAAGCTCGCGCCGCGCGCGTACCGACGGCCACTCGTGACAGGGGAGTCCGATGCGCTTCTCGCGCTCTTCAAATCGACGCGTGCGACCCCGAACGCGACCTTCGTCGTCGGCATCGCTTCCGTCATCCAGGCATTGCTTCAAGCCCCCGAGTTTCTCTATCGGATCGAGCTCGGCGTCCCCGACCCATCCAATCCGAACCTCAAACGACCGAGCGGCGACGAGATGGCCACCCGCCTATCGTATCTTTTCTTCGGTACCGCGCCGGACGATACGCTGCGCGCTGCAGCTCGAACGGGCGAACTTTCGACCAAGCAGGGCGTGCTCCAGCACGCCACCCGCATGCTCGACGACGCGCGCTCGCACGCCGTCATTCGGTTCTTTTTCGACAACCTACTGCCCATCAACAGCCTCTCCGATCTCACGCGTGACAAGACGCAGTTTCCCAGCTTTTCGCCTGCCATCGGCACGGCGATGCGCGAAGAGACGCAGCGGTTTCTCGAATACGAGATCTTCGAAGGGTCAGGTACGTGGCCGGCCGCGCTCACCGCTCCCTATACCTTCGTGAACGACGCCTTGGCCGGGTTCTACGGCATCTCCGGCGTGACAGGTCCCGAGTTCCGCAAAGTCGCGTTGCCGGATACGACCAGGCGCCTCGGTCTCTTGACGCAAGGGGGCGTGATGACCGGCACTGTCACCACGAACCAGAGCAATCCCGTTTTGCGCGGTTCGTTCATCGTCAACAAGTTGATGTGCCGGCAGATCGCACTCCCCACCGACCCTGCGATTCTGGATCAAATCAAGGTTCCTGACGACACAGCGGGAAAGACGGCTCGCGAGCGGTTCACCAAGCATAGCGAGCAGGCGATTTGCAGGTCGTGTCACCAATTCTTGGACCCCATCGGATTTCCGCTCGAAAACTACGATCCGGTCGGACTTTGGCGCAGCGAGGAGAACGGCGTGACGATCGATGCGAGCGGCGGCGTTCCCGGAACGCAGGGAACGGTGAACGGCCCGGTGGAGCTCGCGCGCAAGCTCGCCGAAACCGACGAGGTGCAGTTCTGCTTCGCGTCGCACTGGCTGAACTTCGCGTATGGGCGCAGGCTTGGGGCGGGCGACGAGTGCACGAGAGCGTCGGCTGAAGTCGCATTCCAGAAGTCGGGCTACAACATAAAGCAGCTTCTGTTGGCGCTGACGCAAACGGACGCGTTCCTCTATTTCCCCGGAAGCATGTAGGAAGAACGGCGATGGCGAATTTTCGTTTGGACCGGCGAACACTCCTGCGTGGGGCGGGAAGCATCGCCGTTGCGCTGCCCTGGCTCGAAGCGATGGGGACCGACGGGCACGCTCATGCCGCGGCCGCCCCCGCCGCGCGTTTTCTCGCCGTCTACACCCCGGGCGGCACCGTGCGAGCCAAATACACGCCTACCGGCACCGAGGCGGCTCCCGAGCTCAGCCCGATTCTAAAGCCGCTCCAACCGATCTTGGATCGGAAGAAGCTGCTCATCGTGGACGGGCTCGATATGAAGAGCGCGATCGGCGAGCAGCATCAGGCCGGGATCATCACCTGGCTCACGGGAACCACGCAGAACATGCCGCCCTCGAATGGAGGCATTCCCGGGAAAAGCTCCTATGCGCTGGGACCGTCGGTCGATCAGGTCATCGCGAACCGCCTGGCCTCGCAAAAACAGCGGGCCAAGAAGAGCCTCGAGTTCGCCGTGCGCTGGGCCACCGGCAAGTCGAAGGGCCTGCTTTCGCCGATCAACGCCAGCAACTTCGAGGACAACGCGAATTTCAGCCCCATCCCCCCGCGACTCGATCCCGTGCAGATCTGGACCGACTTGTTCGGAAGCCTGACGCCCACCCCCGGCGGAGACGCCGCCGCGATCATCGCCCGCAAGAAGTCGATATTGGACTACGTCAACAAGCGTTATGCAGCTCTCTCGTTGAAGCTCGGCACAGCCGATCGCCAGAAGCTCGATCAGCATCTGACGAAAATTCGCGAAATCGAGCAGGGCCTCGGAGGCACCATGCCCCCGCCCACGATTTGCAAAGTACCCACCAAAGTCGACACCGCGGACTACAACCCGCGCACCGGGCTCAACTCCTCGGACAGCGGTTCGATCCGAGACATCACCACCGACACCGCGATCCCGAAGGTCGGCATGTACATGATGGATATGATGGTCATGGCCATGGCCTGCGACCTCACCGCCGTGGGGACGTTCCAGTGGAGCGACACCGAGGCGAAGCACACGTTCCCGTGGCTCACGTTGCCCGAGCACCATCATTTTTATCAACATGATGGCGGCTTCAAACCGGCGGAGTGCGAGAAGATCTGCACCTGGTATTCGCAGATGCACCTCTATCTATTGGAAGCCATGGATAAGGTCGACATGGGCGGGCATACGCTGCTCGACGAGAGCGTCGTCTTTTTCGGCTCGGAGCTGCAAAATCCGCCGAGTCACGCCAAGACGAACATGCCATTTCTCCTGGCCGGAGGCGGCGGTGGCCTGCGGGGCGGACGCTGGCTCAAGTACAATTCCCTTCCGCACAACAATCTGCTCGTCTCGCTGTTGAACCTTTTCGGCGATCCTCGGCAGACGTTCGGCGACCCCAAGTACTGCACGGGGCCGCTCACGAACCTCGTTTGATGCGCGCGGCGCGATGGCTGCCCTCGTTGCCGAGCGCCATCCTTACTGGAACGTGACGGGCTTCCCAGCGATGAGAGCGTCGTAGTCTGCGGACAGGTTGTCGGGTGGCACGCTGTAGGTTTCCGTCGATCCGTACACGGTGATCGCTCGAACCTCGGTCGTCTTGGCCGGCAGCACCGCGTGAAACGATTTCAACGCGCCACCGTCAAGAGGTTGCTCGGTGCCATTTACCCAACGCTCGCTGCCGTTTTTCAGACGGAGCCACACACGCACCGGCGTGGCGTCCGGCGGATCGGCCGGTCCGCCTTGAACCGACCACCACTGCCCCTTGCCCGGCGCCCTGACCAGCCCGTGGAGCACCCACGCGCTGCGATCCTCCTCGGGCTCGAGAAGTGGCCAGGTAGAGAGCAGCTTGATGCGGGTATAGGTGTTCTTGTACGTGAAGGAACTGACCCACGCTGGCTCGCAATAATTCATGTAATCCGCGAAATCCTGCGCGCCGCGCATCGTCTTGTATTTGATGTCATAGCCGAGCGTATTGGTCTTGGTACTGCCCGGCCACGGCCAGTTGGTGACCGTGCCTTGCGCATTGCAGCCCGGGTTGTGTTTCATGCCTTGGGCGTGACCCGTCTCGTGCACGGCGAACTCCCACGTTTTGTCGGTCGGGAAGTTGCCCACGGTGTTGGACATGGGTGATGCGGAGGAACGATCTTCGTTCTGGCCGGTGCCGGTGACTTTGGAAACGCCCGACCACCCGGTCTGCGAATTGGACGCGAGCCCGATGTAGTACATCTTGCCGCCGGCCTTTTCGGATGAGCGCAGCTTGCTCGTCGCACTGAGCACGCTGTCGATGGTCTTGCTCGCCACCGTGATTGGGGCGTGCATCGTCATCTTGACGTCGTGAACGGGATTCCAATCATAGTATCCATCCACCAAGTCCTGGAGATTTTGCCCCGATAGAACGGGCGTCACGTTGTTGATGGTGACGGGAACAAAGGTAATTTCGAGCACCATCTCATCCGGCGGCACTCCCAGCGGAGCCGTCCCTGTCGCGGGGATCCGAGGCGGCGTGGCGGGCGACGTTCCACCGGCGACTTCGAAAAGCCCAACGCTAAATTGCATGTCGGGGCGCACCTGGGTCTTATCCAAGAGCCAGTGAAAGGTACCGTCCAACTTGGTTTTGTCGGCTGCTACAGACGCGGTGATCATGCGCTGATCGCGAAGTATCGTCTGGGACCCATC
>Ga0190265_10001513_pt1 | contig 15339 bp, 12 predicted proteins | sample Popmic124T_FD_133135 | JGI IMG/M metagenome (GOLD analysis project Ga0190265, IMG submission 133135) | Populus adjacent soil microbial communities from riparian zone of Indian Creek, Utah, USA - 124 T | ecosystem: Environmental > Terrestrial > Soil > Riparian zone | place: USA: Utah | collected...
ATCCACGCCGAGGCGCTGCTGATGGGCAAGAACGGGGTCGACGGCGTCTACGACTCCGACCCGGCGAAGAACCCGGATGCCGTCAAGTTCGACGCCCTGGAGTACGGCGAGGTCATCACACGCGATCTGAAGGTCGCCGACGCCACAGCCGTCACCCTCTGCCGTGACAACAAACTGCCGATCCTCGTCTTCGAGCTTCTCACCGAGGGCAATATCGCGAGGGCGGTGAAGGGTGAGAAGATCGGCACCCTGGTGAGCAACCAGGGTACGAGGGGCTGACGTTCGGCCCCCGGCGGGCTGTCTGCGTCCTCGGTGTCCTCGACAACTCGACGCCGGCGCAACGGTCCGGTACGGGGATGGACAACTGCCTGCCGGTCGGACACCGTGCAGGAAACAGGGCTTATCGCAAGGCTCATTCACCGAAACCAGGAGCACGTGGTGATCGAAGAGACCCTCCTCGAGGCCGAGGAGAAGATGGAGAAGGCGGTCGTGGTCGCCAAAGAGGACTTCGCGGCGATCCGCACCGGCCGGGCGCACCCGGCGATGTTCAACAAGATCGTGGCGGAGTACTACGGCACGATGACGCCGATCAACCAGCTCGCGTCGTTCTCGGTGCCGGAGCCGCGGATGGCGGTGGTCACCCCGTTCGACAAGAGTTCGCTGCGCAACATCGAGCAGGCCATCCGGGACTCCGACCTGGGCGTCAACCCGTCGAACGACGGCAATATCATCCGGGTGAACTTCCCCGAGCTGACCGAGGAGCGCCGCAAGGACTACATCAAGGTCGCCAAGAACAAGGGCGAGGACGCGAAGATCTCGATCCGCAGCATCCGCCGCAAGGCCAAGGAGGCCATCGACAAGGCCATCAAGGACGGCGATGTCGGTGAGGACGAAGGCCACCGCGCGGAGAAGGAGCTCGACGACACCACCTCGAAGCACGTGACGCAGGTGGACGAGCTGCTCAAGCACAAGGAAACCGAGCTGCTCGAGGTCTGAACCCCACCCGTGGGGAGATGCCCGAGATCCGTACAAGGTCCGAGGTCTGAGGCTGCAATCAGTGAACGAACCATCCTGGGGAGCCCCGTCGCCCCGTGCAGGATTCCGGGGAGCACCCGGTCAGGGAGGCGCCCCCGGAGGTGCCTTCCAGCGCGGCGCGGGTGAAGCTCCCGCGCGCGAGGGCGGTGGTGTGTCGCAGACTCGGCCTATGCCCATCGTGTCCGACCCAGGAGGTCATGGCAGCGGCCACGGCAGATCCGGTCGAGGCGGTTCGCACGGCTCAGCCGGTTCCCATGGTTCAGGCGGTTCAAGCGGTTCAGGCGGGTCCTCCGGCGGCCATGACGGCGACCGCGGCGATCCGGCCGACCGGCGGCCTGCTTCCCGGCCCTCCGATCCAGGCCCCGCCCCGCTCGGCGGCAAGAAGCGTGCGGGCCGAGACCTGCGCGCCGCCATAGGGGTAGGCGTCGGTCTGGGCGTGGTCATCCTCGCCTCCCTCTTCTTCTACAAGCCGGTTTTCCTGGGCGTGATCGTGGTCGCGGTCGTCGTCGGGCTGTGGGAACTCACCTCGCGGCTGACCGAACGCAAGGAGATCCGGGCACCGCTGGTGCCACTCGCGGTGGGCGGCGCCGCGATGGTGATCGCCGGCTACGTCCGGGGCCCCGAGGGCGCGTGGGTGGCCATGGCGCTCACCGCGCTGGCTGTGCTGGCGTGGCGCATGACGGAGTCCCCGCACGAATACCTGCGGGATGTGACCGCAGCCGTCTTCGCCACCTTCTACGTGCCGTTCCTGGCCACGTTCGTGGCGCTCATGCTCGCTGCCGACGACGGACCCTGGCGCGTGCTGGTCTTCCTGCTGCTCACCGTCGTCAGTGACACGGGCGCGTACGCAGTGGGCTGGCTCTTCGGCAAGCACAAGCCCGCCCCCCGCATCAGCCCGGGCAAGCCCCGCGAGGTCCTGGGCGGCGCCATCGGTTTCTCGCTGGCGGCGCGGGCGCTGTGCATGCAGTTCCTGATCGCCGACGGCAGCTGGTGGCAGGGGCTGCTGCTGGGTCTGGCGGTCGCGGTCAGCGCCACGCTGGGCGACCTGGGCGAGTCCATGATGAAGCGCGACCTGGGCATCAAGGACATGGGCACTCTGCTCCCCGGCCACGGCGGAATCATGGACCGCCTGGACTCACTGCTGCCGACAGCGCCGATCGTCTGGCTGCTCTTCGTCCTCTTCGTGGGCAGCGGCTGACGTGCTGAGCGGGCCCTGATCCAGTCGCCGCGGAACCGGTCACTCTGTCTCAGCCCGACTCCATACCCTTCACGAGCGCGTCGTAGTAGCCCTTCATGGCCGGGTAGTAGTCGTCGAAGTCGGGCATCGACACCTCTCCCCTGACCGTCGCCGCGAGCCGGTCGAGGTAGTACTCCCAGCCGGGTCCGGTGTCGCTGACCGTGGCCGTGTCGGTGAGGTGCTGCACGAAGCGCAGCTCGGTGACGCCGTCGTGTTCCGTGAGGTGCGCCTCCAGGTGCCATGTCCCGTACTCGTCGACCGCTGAGACCGCGAGATGGTGCGGCGGCTCGCACGCCTCGATCTTCATCGTCATCTCAGGGTTTCCCTCCTCGGCCGTCATGGTGACGCTGATCGACTGCCCCGCGCCGGGGCTGCCCGCCCATGGACCGAACCACCGGGTCGTACGTTCGGATTCGGTGAGGGAGTCCCAGACGTCGGTGACCGGTGCGCGGAACGTGCGGGTGAGAACAAGGTCGGGGCCGGTCGAGGTGCTGGTGAGGGACCCGTTGGGCTTCGGTGTCATGCGGGCTTCTCCTTGGCTTCGTCGGCGGAGCGCTCCTGTCTGCGTCGCTCCCGCCGGGTGCGGTGGACCTCCGTCTCGAGAGCGTCGAAACGCTGCTCCCAACGGTTCGAGAACTGCTCGAGCCACTGCCCCAGCTCCACCAGCGGCGCGGATTCCAGGCGGTAGACGCGTTCACGGCCACGGTCCTCCGCGACGACGAGGCCCGCCTCGCGCAGCACCCGGAGGTGCCGGCTGACAGCGGGGCGACTGACGGCGAAGTGTCCGGTGATCTCGTTGACGTTGCGCGGCTGCGCGTGCAGCAGCACGAGGATCTCCCGTCGGACCGGATCTGCCAGAGCAGCGGGGGCTCTCATGGCAGAAGCGTAACCGATCGGTTACGTATTCGACCCGCAAAGCCGCCCTTCCATGGGCCGTGCGATGTTGGCCGACGTTGACAGTCGATGCCGGAGGGTGACCGTCCCCACCCTGCTCCGGCCTGGGGCGGTCTCACCCGTCTGCGACACTGGGTGGGTTATGCCTGCACCCGGAGAACTCACCTTCGTCGCCCCTCGCGGAACCGTAAGGCCGCCGCGGCATCTTGCCGATCTCGCTCCTGAAGAGCGCCGCGCGGCAGTCGCCGAGCTGGGCGAGAAGCCCTTCCGTGCCAAGCAGCTCTCGCAGCACTACTTCTCCCGGCTGGCCCACGAGCCCGCAGAGTGGACGGACATCCCGGCCGCCGCCCGCGAGAAGCTGGCCGCGGAGCTGCTGCCGGAGCTGATGAGCGTGGTGCGCCACGTCAGCTGTGACGACGACACCACCCGCAAGACCCTCTGGAAGCTGCACGACGGCACGCTCGTCGAGTCCGTTCTGATGCGCTATCCGGACCGGGTCACCATGTGCATCAGTTCGCAGGCGGGCTGCGGCATGAACTGCCCGTTCTGCGCGACCGGTCAGGCAGGTCTCGACCGCAATCTGTCGACGGCCGAGATCGTGCACCAGATCGTGGACGGCGTACGGGCGCTGCGCGACGGAGACGTGCCGGGAGGACCGGCGCGGCTGTCCAACATCGTCTTCATGGGCATGGGCGAGCCGCTGGCCAACTACAAACGTGTGGTGGGTGCGATCAGGCGGCTGACCGACCCGGAGCCGGACGGTCTCGGGCTGTCGCAGCGCGGGATCACCGTTTCGACGGTGGGTCTGGTCCCGGCGATGCTCCGCTTCGCGGACGAGGGCTTCAAGTGCCGTCTCGCCGTCTCGCTGCACGCACCGGACGACGAACTGCGCGACACACTGGTCCCCGTCAACACGCGGTGGAACGTCCGCGAGGTGCTGGACGCGGCATGGGAGTACGCCGACAAGTCCGCACGCCGCATCTCCATCGAGTACGCACTGATCAAGGACATCAACGACCAGGCGTGGCGCGCGGATCTGCTCGGCCGGCTGCTCAAGGGCAAGCCCGTCCACGTCAATCTCATCCCGCTGAATCCCACTCCCGGCTCCAAGTGGACGGCATCGCGTCCCGAGGACGAGGCCGCGTTCGTGCAGGCACTGGAGGCGCACGGCGTGCCGGTCACCGTGCGGGACACACGTGGTCAGGAAATCGACGGCGCGTGCGGGCAGTTGGCCGCGACTGAGCGCTGAGCGCCGAGCGCCGGCGCTCCGCGCTCAGCGCGAACGGGAGCGCCTGATCCAGGTGAAGGTCCGGCTGGTAGCCTGCGAGGGGTTCTTGTCGTAGGCATTTCAACCGATGACGGGATCCTGTTCACCAACAGACCGACAGGGGAGCGCACACAGCGCTGAGAGTGCGGCCGTACGCACGGACATGTGACGTGCAGACACGTGCAGCCGCAGACCCTCGAACCTCGCCCGGGTCATGCCGGGTAGGAAGTCGATGATCCGATGAGCAAGCACGCTCTGCGCACAACCGCCGCCGTCACCGCTGTCCTTGCCCTCGCGGGTTCACTGACCGCCTGCGGCGGTTCGGACGCGGGCAGCGGAGAAGACAGCAAGACGGTCACTCTCCTCACCCACGATTCCTTCGCCGCCTCGAAGCCCGTACTGAAGGAGTTCACGCGGCAGACCGGCTACAAGATCAAGGTCCTGCGCGGCGGGGACGCCGGGGCTGCCGTGAACCAGACAGTGCTCAACAAGGGCAATCCGCAAGGGGATGTCTTCTTCGGAGTCGACAACACGCTTCTCTCCCGGCCTCTGGAGAAGGGTGTCTTCGCCCCGTACCGGGCCGAGGGCCTCGACCGGGTCCCCGGCGGTCTTCAGCTCGACAAGGGCGAACACCGGGTCACACCCGTCGACTCGGGCGAGATCTGCGTCAACTACGACCGCGCGTACTTCGCGAAGAAGAAGCTCGACCCGCCGGAGACGCTGGACGACCTCGCCGAGCCCCAGTACAAGGACCTTCTGGTCACCGCGGACGCCGCGACGTCCTCGCCGGGCCTGGGTTTTCTGCTGGCCACAATCGACGAGTACGGCAAGGGCTGGAAGGACTACTGGAAGAAGCTGAAGGCCAACGGCGTCGAGGTCGTCGAGGGCTGGGAGCAGGCGTACAACGACCGCTTCAGCGGATCGAACGGCGGGAAGGGCAAGGGCGACCGGCCCCTGGTGGTCTCCTACGCCTCCAGCCCGCCCGTGGAGGTCCTGGGCAAGAAGCCGCTGCCGGCACAGGCGCCCACCGGGATAGCGAAGGGCACCTGCTTCCAGCAGACGGAGTTCGCCGGACTGCTGGAGGGCGCCTCCAACCCCGAGGGCGGAAAGGCACTGCTGGACTTCATGCTCAGCAAGAAGTTCCAGGAGGACATGCCGCTGCAGATGTTCGTCAATCCCGTGCGCGACGACGCCGAGTTGCCGGAGCTGTTCGCGAAGTACGGGGAGTCCGTCGACGACGCGGCGACCATGGCCCCGGCGAAGATCGACGAGCACCGCGAACAGTGGGTCAAGGCGTGGACCTCGCTCGTCGTGAAGTAACTCCCGGAAAGGACAGCCGGGAAGGACAGACCGCCGGACAGCAGCACCGCGAGCAGCGGGAGCACCGCGATTCCCCGGAGCACCGCGAGTCCCCTGAGCACCGGGCTCGACGGGGCAACGCCGGCGGTGCGCTGCGCCTCGCCCTCATGGCGGTGCCTGTCGCCTTCTTCGGGCTCTTCTTCGCCTACCCCGTCGCCGCCATCGTCGGCCGCGGGCTGCGCACGGCCGGTCAGTGGCATCCCGGACGGCTCGGGCAGGTGCTGGCCGATCCGGACGTGCTGCACGTGCTGTGGTTCACGGTGTGGCAGGCAGCAGCCTCGACGGGGTGCACGCTCGCGCTGGCGCTGCCCGGTGCGTATGTATTCGCACGGTTCGACTTCCCCGGCAAGCAACTGCTGCGCGCTGTCGTGACGGTTCCCTTCGTGCTGCCGACCGTGGTCGTGGGATCGGCCTTCCTCGCGCTCCTGGGACGCGGTGGTGCACTGGACGAGTGGTTCGGCCTGCGCCTGGACACCAGCGTCTGGGCCATCCTCCTCGCGCACGTCTTCATCAACTACGCGGTCGTCGTACGGACAGTGGGCGGCCTCTGGGCCCAGCTCGATCCCCGTCAGGAGGAGGCGGCCCGCGTGCTCGGTGCCGGCCGCCTCACCGCCTGGCGCCGTGTGACCCTTCCCGCACTGGCACCGTCCGTCGGGGCGGCGGCACTGATCGTCTTTCTCTTCACCTTCACCTCCTTCGGCGTGATCCAGGTGCTCGGCGGCCCGCGCTACGCGACGCTGGAGGTCGAGATCTACCGGCAGACCGCAGCACTGCTGGACCTGCCGACCGCCGCTGTGCTCACGTTGTTGCAGTTCGCGGCAGTCACTGTGCTGCTTGCCGTGCACGCCCGGACCGTACGCAGACGGCAGTCCGCACTCAGCATGGTTCCGGCAGCGCAGACAGCGCGGCGTCCTCAAGGCCGCGGCCAGTGGGCGTTGTTGTGGTCGGTCCTGACAGTCGTCGCGCTCCTGATCGTGGTGCCGCTCGCGGTCCTCGTGGAGCGCTCGTTCAACGGTCAGCACGGTTACGGGCTGGAGTACTACCGCGCGCTCGGATCCGTCTCCAGCAGTGCCGCATTCACCGTCGCGCCGGTCGCTGCGATCGGCAACTCCCTCGCGTACGCCGCTGTCGCCACCTGTATCGCCCTGGTCGTCGGCGGTCTCGCGGCGGCGGCGCTGACCACCCGTGGCGGAGGCGGAGCAGTCGGCGGACTGGTGCGCGGTTTCGACTCCATGCTGATGCTGCCCCTGGGCACCTCCGCCGTCACCGTGGGGTTCGGCTTCCTCATCGCGCTGGACGAGCCGCCGCTGGACCTGCGTTCGTCCTGGATGCTCGTGCCACTCGCGCAGTCACTGGTCGGCGTCCCCTTCGTGATACGGACGATGCTGCCCGTACTCCGTGCCGTCGATGTGAGGCTGCGCGAGGCGGCGGCCGTACTGGGCGCTTCACCACTGCGCGCATGGCGCGAGGTCGATCTTCCCCTGGTGCGCCGGGCGTTGCTGGTCGCAGCGGGCTTCGCCTTCGCCGTCTCACTGGGCGAGTTCGGTGCGACCGTGTTCATCGCACGGCCGGACGCCCCGACGCTCCCCGTTGCGGTAGCCCGCTTCCTCGGACGGGCGGGCGAGGTCAACTACGGGCAGGCGATGGCCATGAGCACCATCTTGATGCTGGTCTGCGCGGCCACGCTGCTGGCGCTGGAACGCATACGTACCGACCGCTCGGGAGAGTTCTAGATGCTGCGACTGGACGGTGTGAACGTCACCTTCGGCGACCGGCGCGCGCTGGACGGGGTCGATCTGGAGGTCGCCGATCACGAGACGGTCTGCGTGCTGGGCCCCAGCGGAAGCGGGAAGTCGACACTGCTGCGTGTCGTCGCGGGCCTGCAGAACCCTGACGCCGGCCGGATCTGGCTCTCCGGACAGGACCGGACCGAACTGCCCCCACACCGGCGCGAAGTCGGGCTGATGTTCCAGGACCACCAGCTGTTCCCGCAGCGCGACGCCGGCGGCAACGTCGCGTTCGGTCTGCGCATGCGCCGCTCAGGACGGCAGGAGACACGCGAGCGCGTCGCCGAACTGCTTGACCTGGTCGGTCTTCCGGGTGCACAGCGCCGCACCGTCGCCACCCTCTCCGGCGGTGAACAGCAGCGGGTCGCCCTCGCCCGTGCCCTGGCACCGCAGCCCCGACTGCTGATGCTGGACGAGCCACTCGGCCAGCTCGACCGTGGACTGCGCGAACGGCTCGTCGTCGAACTGCGCGCCCTCTTCCGCCGGTTGCGCACCACTGTCCTCGCCGTCACACACGACCAAGGCGAGGCCTTCGTGCTGGCGGACCGTGTAGTCGTGATGAACGAGGGGCGCATCGCCCAAGCCGGCACGCCCCTTCAGGTGTGGCAGCACCCTGCCTCGGAGTTCGTCGCCCGCTTCCTCGGATTCGACAACGTCGTCGACGCGACCGTGCACGGCGGCACCGCAGACACACCGTGGGGCAGACTCCCTGTCCCGGACGGCACTCCCACGGGCGGCTGCAAGCTGCTCGTACGCCCGACGGGCGTGCGGCTGACCGCACTTGAGGACGGCCTTCCGTGCACGGTCGAAGCCCGTACCTTCCGCGGCGGCGACGCCGCAGCAGTGACGCTGTTGCTGCAGCCCGAGCACGGCCCGCGCCTGGAGGCGTCGTGTGCCCTGCGCGAGGCACCGGAGGCGGGGGAGTCCGTCGGCGTCACCTTCGACGGACGAGAAGTGGTGCGGCTCGGCCCCTGACCGGTTGCCGGGGGCCGGACGAATCAGGAAGCGTCGCCGCCGGTCAGCCGCGCCAGCGTCGCCGGAACCTCCTCGACGGTGTCGACCAGCGCGATGCGGGACGCCATCGGACGCTCGTGCGCGAGCGACTGAAGCAGCGGCCAGCACGGCAGAGTTCGCGTCCAGTGCTCCTCGTTCACGAGCACCATCGGGGTGGGAGCACCGCGCGACTGGTAGTAGTTCGGCGTCGCGTTGTCGAAGATCTCCTGTACGGTCCCGGCTGCGCCGGGCAGGAAGACCACCCCCGCGTTCGACCGCGCCAGTAGTCCGTCCTCACGTACCGCGTTCACGAAGTACTTGGCGATGTGCTGGGCGAACGCTTTGGGCGGTTCGTGCCCGTAGAACCACGTCGGGATGCCGACCGACGAACCACCCTGGGGCCAGCCCTCACGTACAGCGAAGGCCGCCTGTGCCCATCCGCCGACCGACTCCTCGAAGGACGGCGAGCCGGAGAGCATCTCCAGCGCCTTCTCCAGCATGCCTTCTTCGAAGGGTGCGGCATACGCCCCGAGGTTCGCTGCCTCCATGGCTCCCGGGCCGCCGCCGGTCGCGACGGTGAGACCGGCGCGGGCGAGTGCGCGTCCGAGGCGTGCCGCGCCGCCGTAGGCGTCCGTGCCGCGCGCGAGCTTGTGCCCGCCCATGACGCCCACCACCCGGGCACCGACGAGGTGTTCGTCCAGCGCGTCGGATATCGCGTCGTCGTGTACGGCGCGGAGCATCGAGGAGAAGACGTCGCCGTCGTTCTTCGTGCGCTGGAACCAGGTGTACGAGCGCGCGTCCGGCGTCTGCTCGTACCCCTGCTCCGTCAGCCCGGCGAACAGCTCCTCGGGAGCGTAGAGACGTCCACGGTAGGGATTGAACGGGAGCTGCGGGACGGGCGGGAAGACCAGACCGCCGCCCTCCTGCACCCGGACGACGGCTTCCGCGGACATGTCGCAGCCGAGGAAGACCGCGCCGTCGGTATCGGCCGAGCTCAGCGAGCCGGTGCGCTCACGCAGGTCGACGGACTGAACCCGCCAGCCGCTGAGCGATCCGGTCGCCTCGATGACGTCGTCGAACTCGGAGAGGCTCTCTATCTCATGGTCAAGCATCGAGTCAGCGTAAGTGCTCGGCCCCGGAGGCGGTCCGGGACCGGCGAAGGATCAGCTGCCGGTGAAGCGCCCGGAGGGACTCAGGACATCAGGGGGAGCGCCGCGAGTTTTCCCACCGCCCAGGTGAGCGAGCCCAGTACGGCGCACAGCACGCCCAGCCGGAGCGCCACCGCGCCCCGTAGGAGACGACGGGGTGCGCCGAGTTTGACCAGGGCGGCGTTCGCGGAGGCCCGCGCGGCGCGTGACTCGGAGGCAGCTGTCAGGGCGCTCGCCGTCACGCAGCACACCACCAGTGCGGCACCCAGGATCGTCAGTGGTCCGAGGAGACGGGCGCCGTCCTCCGGCGCTCTGGCGTACAGCTGTCCTGCGGCCAGTCCGCCCGCCGCCACTGCGCACAGCACGCCAAGGGGCCGTCCGAGACGCCCGGCTTCCTGCTGCAGCACCCGCCCGGACAGGAGCCGTACGGCTCCGGGCCGGCCGACGGCCAGCAACCGTCCGCACAGTTGCGTGAGTCCCGGCCCGGCCAGCACGAGCCCGAGCGCCGTCAGCATCCAACCGCCCAGAACACCGGGTGCGCTGTTCGACAGGACGCTGGAGAGGGACAGCGCCTTGGGGGAGCGGCTCGCGTACGTCTCCATCGCCAGGCCCGCAGCGATCAGCGCGGTGCCCCACGGCAGGGTGGCTGCCGGTGACAGAGCCCCGGGCAGCGCCCGGAAGGGGAGCGCGTCGTGGTCACGGTCTCCGACCGGCCGGCCCAGCGTCCGGGGACCGGCTCCGGCACCTGCACCCGCACTCCCGGCACCGGCCGCGGCCTCGGATGCTCCGGTACGAGAGTGCGTGCCGGCCCCCGTACCGCCACCGGTCCCGGCAGTGGCCATCGCCGTTGCCACGCGCGGTCGAGTCGCCAGTGCGGCGGCACCCGCGGCCACCAGGGGTGGGACGCACAGCAGCACCAGGGTCGCGGCCACCGGCAACGGCTGGTCGGCGGCGAGCAGCTTCACGGCCGCACCGTCGAAGGGGACCGTGGCCAGCTGACCGCGCAGATGCAGGTAGATCACCAGCGCGATCGCGCTGCCCAGCATCGAGGTCATCGCGGTCGAAAGGGCGGCGAGCAGCGGGATGCGTGCAGGCCCCAGTCCGGCAGCGTCCAGTGCGGATCTCGACCGCGAGCCAGGTTCGGTACGGGCGACCGCTGCGGCGAACTGAACGGCCGCAGCGAGCGGGACGAGGCACCAGACCAGCCTCACCAGAGATGTGCCGGAATCCTGCGGATGAGCGAGGGCATGGCTCAGCGCGGCCAGCAACAGGAAGCCCACGACTGCCGTCGCACAAGCCACCAGCAGGCGGCGCAGCAGCGTGAGGGGAGGACCACCGCGGACTAGACGGAGAGCGAGCACGCGGCACCCTTGGAGTCTTCGCCGTCCGAGTCGTCGTCGCCGGCGGCCATGCCCTTGCCGTCCGCGCCGCCGTTCTCGTCGGCTCCGTCGTTGTTCGCCTGGCCCGGTCCTGGAGAGACCAGACCGTTGAGGCGTCCGTCGACCAGCGTGAGATTGCGGTCGGCGAGGGTCGGTCCTGCTGCGTCGGCGGCGTCCGGATCGTGCGGCGTCACCTTGGGCAGCATCACCGCCGGCTCGTGGGTCGTCAGCACCACTGTGATGTTGTGGGAGCGGGCGGCGGTGGTGAGGGTGCGAAGTACCTGCGCCCGTTCCGTCTGGTGCAGCGGCGCGGTCGGTTCGTCCGCGAAGAGGATCGCGGGGGCCGGGGCGAGCGCGCGGGCGATGGCGACGCGCTGCCGTTCCGACTGCAGGAGGGCGCCGGGGCGTTTGCGTGCACAGTCACCGACGTCCAGTCTGTCCAGCCATTCGACGGCGGCCTTGCGGGCCGCGCGGTGGCCGGCGCCGCACAGGAGCAGGGGCAGCGCGGTGTTCTCCCAGGCGGTGAGTTCGGGGATCAGCTGGGGTTCGCTGCCGACCCAACCGAAGCGGTCGCGGCGCAGCCGCTCGCGTGAGGTGCGTCCGAGCGTGTGCATCGGCACGCTGTTGAACCAGATCTCGCCGTTGTGCGGCGTCAGTTGCCCTGAAAGGCAGCTCAGCAATGTCGTCTTGCCGCTGCCACGCGGTCCGGTGACGGAGACGATCTCGCCTGCGCGGACGCCGAGCGAGACGCCTTGCAGGGCGGGCGAACCGCCGTACGAGTAGTGCAGTCCGCGTGCCCAGAGCACGTCGTTGTCCGGCGGTGCTGCCACTGAGGGCACCTCCACTCACCTCTGCTCTGCTGGTCCCTGCCGGTCCCTGAGTCGTCCTCTGGACGGGTGAACGAGGGCCGGGGGCATCGGTCACAGGCACCGTAAGGAGAGCCGGGCACGCATCCGATGCCATCCGCCGAGGCACGGCGCAGATTCCACCGAACGGGCCCGCAGATGGCCCCGGCCCCGTGGGCGGTCGCCGTGGGAGCGGGACGGTGCGGGGCCGGGAAGCGTCAGTGCTGTTCGGGCAGGTGCGTCGGGGCGAACATGCGCAGTACGGCGGGGAGGACGACGACCGAAGGCCCGGGTTCGGACAGTGCCTTCGACAGGTCCGCGCGGAGCTGTTCGGGAGAGGTGCGGACTGCCGGCACTCCGAAGGACTCGGCCAGCGCCACGAAGTCCGGCCGGGCCAGTTCGGTGCCGGTCGCTTCGCCGAAGGCGTCCGTCATGTACGTGCGCAGGATGCCGTAGCCGCCGTCGTCGACGATCAGCCAGGTCACCGGGAGGTCGTACTGTCGCGCGGTGGCCAGTTCGGCGAGGGAGTACATCGCACCGCCGTCGCCCGATACCGCAAGGACCGGGGTCCGGCGGGTGGGGTCGGCGGCTGCGGCGCCCAGCGCCGCCGGGAAGCCGTAGCCGAGGCCGCCCGCTCCCTGGGCGGAGTGCATGGCTCCGGCGCGGGGGTCGAAGGCCGACCAGGCCCAGTAGGCGAGAATCGTCATGTCCCAGAAGCTCGGCGAGCTGTCCGGCAGGGCTTCGCGCACTGCCGTCAGCACGTTCTGTTCGAGCTCCAGGTCCTGGCCTGCGATCCTCGCCCGTACGCGGTCCAGGAGTGCGGCGACCTCGTTTGCCGCGTTGCCTGCGGGGCGTGGTGTGACTGCCGTGGTGAGTGCTTCGAGGGCAGAGCGTGCGTCAGCGTGGATGCCCAGCGCCGGATAGTTGGCCTCCAGCTTGCCGAGATCCGCCTCGATGTGGATGACCCGGCCGCGGGGGGCGAACGTGTGGTAGTTCGAGGAGAGTTCGCCGAGTCCGGAGCCGACGACGAGCAGCACGTCGGCGTCCGCGAGGAAGTCGGTGGTGTGCTGGTCCTCAAGCCAGGAACCCAGGGAGAGTCCGTGCTCCCGGGGGAAGGCGCCCTTGCCGCCGAAGGTGGTGGCCACCGGAGCGTCCAACTGTTCGGCCAGGGCGAGCAGTTGAGCCTGGGCCCCTGCGCGTACGACTCCACCGCCCGCCAGTACGGCAGGACGGACTGCCGAGTTGAGCAGTGCGGCGGCCTGCTCGGTGAGTTCGGGGCGTACGGGCAGTGGCCGCGGCGTGCGGGCATCGGCGTTGGACAGCGACTCGGGGAACGGCGCGTCCGTGGGGGCGAGCAGTACGTCCTGCGGTATCTCCACCCAGACCGGACCGCAGGGGGCCTCGAGGGCGCTGACCCATGCGGCGGCCAGCGCGGACGGTATCTGTGAGGCCGCGCGTACCGTGTGCACGGACTTGACGACGTCGCGGAACGAAGCCTGCTGGTCGCGGAGTTCGTGCAGGTAACCCTTGCGGCCACCGCCGAGGCCGGCTGTGGGGACCTGGCTGCTGATGCCCAGCACCGGTGCGGATGCGGCAGCCGACTCCTGCAGCGCGGCAAGGGACATCAGCGCGCCCGGCCCTGTGGAGACCAGCAACGGGGTGGCGTCGCCTGTCAGCCGGGCGTGGGCGTCGGCGGCGAAGCCCGCGTTGTTCTCCATCCGCAGTCCCACATAGGACAGCGGGGAACGGCGCAGGGCGTCGAAGGCGCCCAGCGCGTGCTGTCCCGGCAGTCCGAAGACGGTGGTGGCACCGAGGGCGGTGAGGGACTCGGCGACGAGATCGCCGCCGGTGCGGACTTCGGTGGTCATGCTGTGGATCGCGCCTTTCCTGGGGGGCGGCTGCTGTGCCAGTGCTGTTGTGCCAGTGCTGCTGTGCGGTGCTGCCGCTCTCCCGCTGTCGTGGCGTCGTACGGGCGTACAGCGGGAGAGTGGTTCCGTCAGACTCCGGCAGGGGTGTCGGTCTTCTCGCCGGGCTGTGAGTCGCCCGCGAGCCGGGCACGCCAGGCCGCCAGCACCTCGGGGTCCGTCGGCTTGCTGAGCAGGCTCACCGCGATGTGGGTGAGCAGCGAGGCCAACAGCCCGTAGTAGATGGCCTCGTTGGCCAGTACGCCCTTCCACGCCATGACGGAGACCACCGTCACACCGCCCACGACGGTGGCCGCCAGCGCACCGGATGCGGTGCCGCGCTTCCAGACCAGGCCGCCCAGGATCGGTACCAGCAGCCCGCCGACCAGCAGGTTGTAGGCCACGGTCAGGGCCTCGACCACATCGTTGAGTGCGATGGATATGACGACGACCGCCGTACCCATGAGCAGGATGAAGATCCGGTTGCCGCGCACGTCGTCGTGCAGTCCCTCGTGTTCTCCGTCATGAGCTTCCCCGGATGCACCGGTCACCGGGGCGACGGCTTTGCGTGCCGTACGGCGCAGGCGCATCCAGATGTCGTTGTTCGCGACCGTCGCGCACGCGATCAGTGCACCCGAGGAGGTGGACATGACCGCCGAGAGGGCCGCTGCCAGTACAAGTCCCTTCACCCCGGTCGGCAGTGCCTCGCCGACGATCGTGGCGAAGGCCGCGTCGGGGCTGTCCAGCTTCGGGTAGAGCGCCTTCGTCGCCGTGCCGATGACCGCGCCCGCGATCGCGTACACCAGGCAGTAGACACCGGCGACCGTGCCGCCGTTGCGGGCGACCTTGTCGCTGCGGGCCGTGAACACGCGCTGCCAGATGTCCTGCCCGATCAGCATGCCGAAGGAGTAGATGAGCACGTAGGTGAAGACTGTCTGGACGCCGATGTTCATGGGGGAGAAGTAGTCGTCGGGCAGCTGCTCGCGCATGCCGTCGATGCCGCCCGCCTTGTAGACCGCGATCGGCAGCAGCAGGAGCAGCACGCCGACCGACTTCACGACGAACTGCGCCATGTCCGTCAGCGTGATCGACCACATGCCGCCGAGCGTCGAGTACACGATGACGATGCCGCCGCCGAGGATGATCGCCAGCGCCCTGTCGAGGCCGAAGATGACGTCGAAGATGGTCGCGTAGGCGATCGTGGAGGTGACCGCGAGCATCAGCGTGTACGCCCACATCACCAGCCCGGAGATCACCGAGGACGAGCCGCCGTAGCGCAGGTCGAGCATCTGGCTGACGGTGTAGACCTTCAGCCGGGAGATGCGGGCGGAGAAGAACAGGCTCAGCGCCAGCAGCCCGAACCCGATCGAGAACACCAGCCAGGCGCCTGACAGCCCGTACTGGTAGCCCAGTCCGACGCCGCCGATGGTCGACGCGCCACCGAGGACGATGGCAGCCATCGTGCCGGAGTAGAGCGAGGGGCCCAGTCGG
>Ga0190265_10001514_pt1 | contig 15336 bp, 17 predicted proteins | sample Popmic124T_FD_133135 | JGI IMG/M metagenome (GOLD analysis project Ga0190265, IMG submission 133135) | Populus adjacent soil microbial communities from riparian zone of Indian Creek, Utah, USA - 124 T | ecosystem: Environmental > Terrestrial > Soil > Riparian zone | place: USA: Utah | collected...
GGGCACCGGTGAGCCGGACGAGGTCGTCCGGAGAAAGCTCGATCTCGAGGCCACGGCGACCGGCGCTGACGAAGATCGTCGCGTGGCCGAGCGCCGACCGGTCGAGCAGCGTCGGCAAGCGCTTCCGCTGGCCGAGCGGGCTGATCCCGCCCAGCACGTAGCCGGTGGCGCGCTCCGCGGCGGCGCGGTCGGCCAGTGCCGCGCGTTTCCCGAGCGCGCGCAGGTCGAGTTGCGCAGCGACGGGGACGATCGCGACCGAGAGCGCACCGTCCTGCGCGACGACGAGCGTCTTGAACACGCGCGCCGGGTCAACACCGGTCTTCTCCGCCGCCTCGAGCCCGTAGGCAGCGCCCATCTCGTGCTCGTACTCGTGCAGCGCGAACGGGATCCCGGCCCGCTCGGCTGCCACGACCGCGGGGGTCATCCCGGTAGCCTCTGCGAACTCATGAGCACCGATGCCGTCACGATGGACAAGATCGTCAGTTTGTCGAAGCGGCGCGGCTTCGTGTTCCCGTCCTCGGAGATCTACGGCGGCCTCGGCAGCTCGTACGACTACGGCCACTACGGCGTCCTCCTGAAGGACAACGTCAAGGCGCGCTGGCTCGAGGCGATGGTGCGCGAGCGGGACGACATCGTCGCGCTCGACTCCTCGATCATCCTCCACCCCGACGTCTGGAAGGCGTCCGGCCACGTTGGCGGCTTCACCGACCCGCTCGTCGACTGCCGCACTTGCAAGAAACGGTTCCGCGCGGACAAGCTCGACGAGGAGTCATGCGGCCGTAAGCCCAGCAAGCATCCGGGCGAGACGCCCGACTGCGATCTCACGGACGCCCGCCACTTCAACCTGATGTTCCAGACGCGCGTGGGTGCGCTCGAGGAGACCGGCGTCGACGTTTACCTCCGCCCGGAGACCGCGCAGGGGATCTTCATCAACTTCAAGAACGTGGCGCAGATTGCGCGCCGGAAGCCGCCGTTCGGGATCGCGCAGGTCGGCAAGTCGTTCCGGAACGAGATCACGCCCGGAAACTTCATCTTCCGCACTCTCGAGTTCGAGCAGATGGAGATGGAGTTCTTCGTGCCGCCGGCCGAGGCGGACGAGTGGTACCGCTACTGGGTCGACGAGCGGCTGAAGTGGCACCTCCGCTACGGGCTTCGCGAGAGCCACCTGCGCGTTCGCCCGCACGACGCCGACGAGCTCTCGCACTACTCGAGCGCCACGAGCGACATCGAATACCTCTTCCCGATCGGCTGGTCGGAGCTCGAGGGGATCGCGAACCGCGGCGACTTCGACCTGACCCAGCACACGGAGGCGGCCGGGACGACGCTCGAATGGGTCGACGCTGGCAGCGGTGAGCGCTTCGTGCCGTACGTGATCGAGCCGGCGCTGGGCGTGAACCGCTCGATGCTCGCGTTCATGATCGACGCCTACGACGAGGAGGTCGTCGGCGAGCGCGAGCGCACGGTGCTGCGGCTCCACCCGCAGCTCGCGCCGGTGAAGGCTGCGATCCTGCCGCTGGTCGGCAAGGACGCGGCGATGGTCGAAAAGGCGCGCTCGCTCTACAAGGACTTGCGCCGGCACTACAGCGTCGAGTACGACGACAGCGGCGCGATCGGCCGCCGTTACCGCCGCCAGGACGAGATCGGAACCCCGTACGGGCTCACGATCGACGAGCAGACGCTCGAGGACGACACGGTCACGGTCCGCGACCGCGACTCGCTCGCGCAGGAGCGGCTACCGCTCGAAGGCGTGCGCGCCTGGCTGGGCGACGCACTGCAGCGCGACTGGACGACGCCCAAGCCCGCGTAGCGGCAGGGTTCGCGGGTTCATCGGCGAACGGGGCGGAATGCCACGCCGCCTCTGCGCCCTTGTCATCGTCGTCGTGCTCGCGGGCACGACGGGGGCCTTGGCGACGCCATCCGCACCGGTCATGTCGAAGCTGCTCGTGGTCGCCTCGCGCGAGGATCCCCACGCCGGCCGGCCGTTCGTCGGTTACCTCTTCGTCGTGCCGACGCCCGCTCGCCGCGGCCTCGTCTCCGTCGACGCGAGCTGTCCCGGCACCGTCCTCGGCCGCACCGTTCCCGCCCGCGTCAGCCGGGTTCCGGAGAATGCCCGCATCCCGTCCGTTCTGCTCTGCACGTGGTCGATCCCCCGCGACCGCGTCGGCTGGACGTTCCGCGGCACGATGGACGTCCAGCTGGAGCGCCGCCTCCCGGACGGAAGCATCGAGCTCGACACCGACGAAGGACGCATCACCCGCTGGATCGTCCAGCCCTAGCTTCGGGCCTTTCGTTCGAGCAGCCGCTCGCCTGGCCCGAAGCCGAACTTCTCGCGAACGAGCCGGGGGTCAGGTCTTGAATCGTTGCGTTCGGCCACGGCTCGACCGGCCATGTCATTCTGCTGGGAATCAAGACCTGACCCCCGGGCTGGATCGTCGCCCAGCCTAGTTTCGGGCCTTTCGCTCGAGCAGCCGCTCGCCTGGCCCGAAGCCGAACTTCTCGTACAGGCCGTGCGCGTCGGCCGTGTGGAGCACCCAGCGGTGACCGGCGTGCGGACCCTCGTCGACGGTGAAGCGAATCAGCTCGGAGCCGAGGCCCTTGCCGCGGTGTGAGGCGAGCACGAAGACGTCGGCGAGGTAGACGAGCCAAGCGTCGGGCGCGTCGACGGTGCGTGAGTAGCCTGCGAGGCCGCCGTCGGGGGCGTAGAGGCCAACGTTCCGCGCTGCGCGGTCGATCAGCCCGTCCATCGTCGACCGCTCGCGGCGGAAGCCCCAGTACGACTCTTCGGAGATGAACCGGTGGACGACGTCGCGATCGATCCGCGCCGTCTCGTCGTCGAGCTCATAGCCGTCCTTGAGCTGCTTCTTCACGCCGACAGCGTTCGCAGCCGGAAGCCGCCCTGGTGCTCGTAGGACGCGGTCACGAGCGCCAGCGCCTCGCGGGCGCCGCGATCGGTGAGACCGGCGTCGTGCGCGTCGGACATCGGCGTCGCGACCAGCGTCGTGATCCCGCGCAGGCCGTCGGGTGAGAGGGAGATCGAGCCGCCACCGCAATCACGGCAAACCGCGCCCCCGGCGGCCGGCGCGTAGCCGACGAGCCCCTCCGCGACCCCGCACTCGACGCAGGCGTCGAGGTGCGGCATGTAGCCGGAGAGCCAGAGCAGCTTCAGCTGGAACGAGAGCACGAGCGGATCGAGCGCCGGCCGAGCCGGCGCGCGCGACGGGATCCCGTCGAGCCGGTCGAGGAAGCGCGTCAGCGCCGTGAATGCGCGCTCGTTTGCCTCCTGCTCGGTGAAGAGCTTCAGCATCGCCTCCGCGCCGATCAGCCCCACCGCGAGCCGGTAGGAGTCCTCACGCGCCTCGTGGTGGGATGAGCGCAGGTCGGCCCCGGTCACCGTCTGCAGCTCGCCGGAGCCCTGGTGCAGCATCAGCTCGACGTGCGAGAGCGGCTCGAGCCGGCCGCCGAAGCGCGACTTCGTCCGCCGCACACCTTTCGCGACGGCGCCGACACGGCCGCGGTCGGCCGTGTAGACGTGGAGCACGCGGTCGGCCTCGCCGAGCCGGAACGAGCGAAGCACGACCGCTTCGGTTCTGTACGTCCGGGCCACCCTCCGAGTCTAGAGAGGGCGGCCGACGGGAACGTTTCGGCGCCCGTCTCCGTTGTACGAGCGATGAGCAGGATCGTGATCTACACGACGCGCTGGTGCGGCTACTGCGTTCGCGCCAAGACGCTGCTCGACGGCAAGGGGATCGTCTACGAGGAGATCTCACTCGACGACGAGCCCACGTTCCGGCGCAACCTCCAGGAGCTCACGGGCGGCTGGACCGTGCCGCAGATCCTGATCGACGGGACGCCGATCGGCGGCTACACCGAACTCTGGCGGCTGGACAAATCCGGCCAGCTCGACGCCCGACTCGCCGCCTAGACTCGCGGCACGAACGACGAACTTCTCTCCCGGACGGCACACTCGGCGGCGCCGTTTTTGACCGCCTTCGCCGCCGTGGTCGGGCTCGGTGCGGTCGACGGCGGCTACTTCCCGGGCGATTGGGGCCTCGCGACGGTCGCCTTCACCCTCGTCGCGGCGAGCGCCGTGCTCGTCGCCGACCTCCCCCGCCCGAGCCGGCTCGAGCTCGCGTTCCTCGCCGGGCTCGCCGCCCTCTCGCTCTGGGCGCTCGTGTCGACAGCCTGGTCGCCCGGCGCGACGGCTCCCGTGCTCGAAGCGGAGCGCGGCCTGCTCTATGTCGCCGCAGCTGCGGCGGCGATCCTGTTGCTCTCGTTCCGGGAAGCCTTCTCGGCCCTTCTCGGCGGCGTTCTGGCGGGCGCAGTCGCGGTGGCGCTCTACGCGCTCGCGACCCGGCTCTTCCCCGGGCGGGTCGGAGGCGCGTACGACCCGTCGAGCGGCTACCAGCTGGCCGAGCCGCTCGGCTACTGGAATGCGCTCGGGTTGCTGACCGCTGTTGCGATCCTGCTCGCCGGTGGCTTCGCCGCCCACGGCGGCCGGCTGGTGACGCGAGCGCTTGCAGCCGTGTCGCTGGTGGTGCTGCTGCCGACGCTCTACTTCACCTTCTCCCGCGGCGCGCTCGTGGCGCTCGTCGTCGGGGTGATCGTGCAGATCGCTGCCGACGCACGCCGAGCGCGGCTGCTCGCGAGCGGGCTCGTGCTCGGCGTGCCGGCGCTGCTGGGCGTCTTCCTGGCCTCCCGCTACCACGCGCTGACGACCCCCGGCGACTCGCTCACGACCGCGCAGCGGGAGGGCCGCGAGCTGGCAACGACCCTCGTCGCCCTCGCGCTGGTCGCCGCCGCAGGCGCCGTCGCCCTGCATCTCGCCGAGCGACGGCTGAGCTTCTCCGCCCGTGCGGGCCGACTGCTGGTCGCCACCGTCGCGGGCGCGGCGGTCTTCGGCGTTGTCGGTGCGCTCGTCGCGGCGGGCGGGCCTGTCGCCGCCGTCGAGCGCGCGGCCGACGCCTTCCGTGAGTCCCCGCCGGCGGAAGGCGGTGACCTGCAACGACGGCTCCTGAGTGCGTCCGGCAACGGCCGCAGCGAGTACTGGCGTGTCGCGCGGACGATGGTCAGCGAGGAGCCGATGCTCGGCACGGGGGCAGGCAGCTTCGAAGCGCACTGGTTCGGGGAGCGGTCGGTCGCCTTTCACGCCCGCGACGCTCACAACCTCTATCTCGAAGCACTTGCCGAGCTCGGGCCGGTGGGCCTCGCCCTGCTGCTCGGAACGCTCGCGCTTCCGCTGCTCGCACTGCCGTCGGCGCGCCGCTTCGCCTATGCGCCTGCCGCCGTCGGCGCCTTCGCGGCCTACCTCGTCCACGCCGGCGTCGACTGGGACTGGGAGGTTCCGGCGGTCACAGTGCCCGCGGTCTTCTGCGCCGCGATTCTCCTCGCCCGGAGCCGGCCGGACGAGCCGCCGTGGCTGACGGGCAGGCGGCGTGCCCTCGCCCTCGCCCTGCTGGCGCCGCTCGCCGCTGTGGCGCTCGTCGCACACGTTGGCAACCGCGCCGCGGCAGCGAGCATCGCCGCGACGGAGGCGGGGGATCCGGCGCGCGGTCTCGCCGAGGCGAAGCGCGCGGTCACGTGGGCTCCCTGGTCGGAGGAGGCGTGGCAGCTGCGCGGCGAGGCCGAGCTGGAGTTGGGCGACGACCGCGCCGCCCGCCGAAGCCTGGCGCGTGCGGTCGACAAGAACCCCGAGAGCTGGAGCGCATGGCTCGATCTGGCGGCGGCGAGCCGCGGCCAGGAGCGCGATCGGGCCCTCGACCGGGCGGCCGCCCTCAATCCGCTCAGCCCCGAGGTCGATCAACTCCGAACAAATCCTTAACGAGTTCTGACGCAGGGGTTCACGTTCCGGAGCGTCCTCCTGTACAGACGGATGAACTTCCGCAGCTTATGAAGGGAGCCCAGTTGACCAACCCAACGAACAAGCGCTCGCGCATCGCTGCTGCCGCCGCCATGGTGGCCTGCCTGCTCGCGGCGCTCGCCGCACTCGGCGGGGTCGGAAGCGCCCAGAGTGCGATCAGCTCCGCCCAGGGCGCGTACGGCAAGAAGGTGACGATCTGCCACAAGGGCAAGAAGACGATCAGCGTCGGCAAGAGCGCCTGGCCGGCGCACCAGCGTCACGGCGACACGCTCGGGACGTGTGCGAGCGCGGCCGCCAAGGCGGCGAAGGCGAAGAAGGCAAAGGCCGCCAAGGCTGCAAAGGCCAAGGCCGCCAAGGTCAAGGCAGCAAAGGTCAAGGCCGCGAAGACGAAGGCCGCCAAGGTGAAGGCCGAGAAGGCCAAGGCCGACCACAAGAAGCAGGACGACAGCTCAGAGCGAGGCGACAAGCCCGGCAAGGGCAACGGCAAGGGCAAAGGCGGAAAAGGCTAGGAGCCCCCACTCCTACGACCAACGCGAGAGGCCCGGCGCAGACCGGGCCTCTTTCGTTCTAGGGCAGAACCTGGCAGTGCGGGCAATACCACGTGCCGCGGCCGCCCACCCGTGTCTTCTCGAGCGGCGTGCCGCAGCGGTCGCACGACTCGCCCGTGCGGCCGTAGGCCCTGAACTCCTTCTGCATCGTTCCGGCGGAGCCGTCGGGGAGGCGGTAGTCGGAGAGCGTCGAGCCCTGGCGGGCGATCCCGAGCTCGAGCGCCTTTCGGATCGCGCGATGGAGCCGCCGCAGCTCGTCTCGGTCGAGTGAGCCGGCCGGCCGCAGCGGATGCAGACGCGCGTACCAGAGCGCCTCGTCGACGTAGATGTTCCCGAGCCCGGCCAGCGTCCGCTGGTCGAGCAGAGCGGCCTTGAGCGGGGCGCGGCGGCCCTCGAGCCGCTCGCCGAGCCCCTTCGTGGTGAAGGCGGCGACCAGCGGCTCCTCGCCGAGGCGGGCGCCGAGATAGGGCTCGAGCTCGCCGGGCTCGAGCAGGAGCCAGGTGCCGAACCGGCGCACGTCGCGGTAGCCGACGGTGCTGCCGTCGTCGAGTTGCAGCACGGCGCGCAGGTGCGACGTCTCGCCCGGCTCACGCAGGAGGCTGCCGGTCATCCGCAGGTGGATCAGGAGCGCCCGGCCGGAGGCGAAGCGGACGATCAGGTACTTGCCGCGCCGATCGACGTGCTCGACGCGCTCGCCGGTCAGCTCGGCGGCGACCTCGAGCGGGTCCTCCGGGCGCGTCAGCCGCACGTCGTCGATCTGGACGTGCTCCAGGCGCCGCCCCTCGAGCGCCGGCGCGATCGCGCGCCGGACGCTCTCGACCTCCGGGAGCTCAGGCATTCGGCGGCGGCGGGAAGAAGTCCGGGTAGACGACACGACCCGCGACAGAAGCGTCGTAGGCTGCGAGCGGCAGCGCCATCCACGCAGCCTCCGGGATCCGCGGATCCGGACGCTCGAAGCCGAGCTCGCCGGCGGAGCGGAAGCCGAACTGCGGATAGTAGGACGGCACTCCCTCGACCAGTACGACGGGCTCCCGGCGCGCGTCGGCCGCTGCAATCGCGGCGTGGACGACCTGCTTCCCGACGCCGGCGCGCTGGCGGTCGGGTCGTACCGCCATCGGCGTCAGGATCAGGACGTCGCGGTCGCCGGCCGTCACATAGCTCAGCATCGTGAAGCCGACGAGCTCGCCGTCCTCGTCAGCCACGAACGTCAGCTCCGGGACGTAGCCCAGTGACGCGCGGATCTTCGCGGTGAACACCGAGGTCTCGGTGTCGTCGAAGGCGGCGTCGATGAGGGCGGCGAGCTCACGCTCGTCCTCGGCACGCTCCGCGCGGACGATCACGCGACGACGTCGAGCAGGATCGGATGCTCGCGCGGCGGCGCGTCGCCCAATTCATACGCGGCCAGCACGGCTGCGACCGCCTCCGCCCCGCTCGCCTTGTCCCGGGCGTGCACCTCGGCGAGCACATCGCCGGCGGCGACCCTCGCGCCACGTTTGACGTGGCAGACGACGCCGACCGAGTGGTCGATCGCATCCTCCTTCGTCCGGCGGCCGGCGCCCAAGTGCAGCGCGGCCATGCCGACCGCGATCGCGCCGAGCCGGACGACCGAGCCGGCACGTGGCGCACGCACCTCTAGCACCACGGGCGCCCGCGGCAGCGCGGCCGGATCCGGGTCGCCTCCCTGTGCACGGACCCAGCGCTCGTAGACGGCGAGCGCAGCACCGTCGCCGACCGCCGCCTCGGCGCGCCGTCTCCCCTCCTCCTCGTCGATGCCGAGGTCGGAGAGCGCGAGCAGCCGCGCACACGCGTCCAGCACCAGCTCCGTGAAGTCGGGCGGACCCTCGCCGCGGACAGTGTCGCGCGCCTCGGCGATCTCGAGCGAATTGCCGACGGCGGCACCAAGCGGCTGATCCATGTCGGTGAGCAGGCAGACGACCTGGCGGCCGGCGTGCTCACCGAGCTCCAGCATCGTCTGCGCGAGCGCGCGCGCGTCGTCGATCGTCTTCATGAAGGCGCCGTCGCCGACCTTGACGTCGAGCACGATCGCGTCCGCGCCGCCGGCGATCTTCTTCGACATGATCGAGGAGGCGATCAGCGGCAGGATGTCGACCGTGCCGGTCACGTCGCGGAGGCCGTAAAGCTTCTTGTCCGCCGGCACGAGGTCATCGGTCTGGCCGATGATCGCGAGCCCGACCTCCTTCACCTGGCCGACGAAGTCGTCGACGGAGAGGTCGACCCTGAACCCAGGGATCGACTCGAGCTTGTCGAGCGTGCCGCCGGTGTGCCCGAGCCCACGCCCGCTCATCTTCCCGACCGGAACGCCGCAGGCAGCGACGATCGGGCCGACCGCAATCGTCGTCTTGTCGCCGACGCCGCCGGTCGAGTGCTTGTCGACCACCTTGCGGCCGAGTGCGGCGCCGAGGTCGAGCGTGCGGCCGCTGCGGATCATCGCGTTGGTCAGCGCGTACGTCTCTGCCGGAGTCATGCCGCGGAAGTAGACGGCCATGCAGAACGCGGCCAGCTGGTAATCCGGAATCTCGCCGCGGGCGTAGCCGAGGATCAGCTCCGAGAGTTCACCGGCCTGGAGCTCCTCCCCGTTCCGCTTCCGCTCGATCAGCTCCGCCGGGTGGATCACCGAACCGCCTCGATTGCAACCATTGCGCAACTCTTTCTCCCCAACCGTCCCCCTGGGACGTGTCCGGGGACAGTCCCCGGACGTGGCTCGAACAGACGCGGCGTTTTCGGCCAGATTTCGGTGCGCAGCCGCGGGCCGTTGGCCATCAGGGCGTCAGGATCGGCGTGCCCGGAATCCCGCGGCCGGGCGCCTTGCCGCCGAGCCACGCGTTCACAGTCGCGCCGACGTCGCCGAACTCACCCTCGTGCACGGCGCCCTTCGCGTTCCGCCCCGCCGCGTAGGCGAGCAGGAGCGCGTGCTCGCGCGAGTGGTCGGTCGACGGCGTCGTCGGGTCGCAGCCGTGGTCCGAGGTGATGACGAGCAGGTCTCCGGGCCGGAGCGCCTCGAGGATGTCCTCGAGCCGGCGGTCGAAGTCCTGCAGGCAGCGGTGGAAGTTGACCGGGTCGTTCCGATGCCCCCAGAGCATGTCCGTCTCGACGAGGTTCGTGAAGACGAGGCCGCTGTCGATCGTCTGGAGCAGCTCGACCGTCTTGTTGATCCCGTCCACGTTCGACTTCGTCGGGAACGACTCGTCGATGTCGCAGCCGGCGTAGATGTCGCTGATCTTCCCGACCGCGTGCACTTGGTTGCCGGCGTCGCGGAGGAGCGAGAGATAGTTCGGCCGGCGCGGCTCGAGTGAGAAGTCGTGGCGGTTCGGTGTCCGCTCATAGCTGCCGGCTGAGCCGGTGAACGGCCTCGCGATCACGCGTCCGACGGCGTGCTTGCCGGTCAGGATCTCTCGCGCGATCTTGCAGCCCTCGTACAACTCCTCGAGCGGGATCGTCTCCTCGTGCGCGGCGATCTGGAAGACGGAGTCAGCCGAGGTGTAGACGATCCACTTCCCCGTCTTCTGGTGCTCCTCGCCGAGCTCCTGGATGATGTCCGTTCCCGACGCCGCCTTGTTGCCGAGCACGCCGCGGCCGGTCTTGTGCATGAACGGGTCGATCACGTCGTGCGGGAAGCCGTGCGGATAGGTCGGCATCGCGGTCGGCGTGACGACGCCCATCAGCTCCCAGTGGCCGGTCGTCGTGTCCTTGCCCTTCGACCGCTCCAGCAGCCGGCCGGCGACGGCGGGGGCGCCCGGCTGCGGCGGGCAGCCCGCCAACTCCATCACGTTGCCGAGCCCAAGTGCCTCCAGTGCGGGCAGGTCGAGGCCGCCGACAGCGCGGGCCACGTTGCCGAGCGTGTTCGACCCCTCATCTCCGAACGAGGCCGCATCGGGCAACTCTCCCGCGCCGACGGCATCGAGCACGATTACGCAGGCCCGCGGCACGTGGCTATTGTACGGCGCGCATGGACACTGTCCTCGGCTTGATCGGCCTCGTCCTCTACATCACCTTCATCGTCGGCCTCGCCGCAGGCGTGACGTGGATCGTCGTCAAGCTCAGCCCGTCAAAGGCCCAGAAGCAACTCGAGGCGCGGCAGCAGAAGCAGGCAGCGGGCGGCTAGCTACTAGACCGCGGGCGCCGCGAGGACATCCTCGAGCGGCGTGTACTCGAGCCCGTGCGCCTCGGCGACCGCTTCGTAGGTGAGCTTCCCGTCCACGACGTTGACGCCGCCCGCGAGCGCCGGGTCGCGCGCGACCGCACCCGCGAGGCCATGGTCGGCGATCTCCTCGACGTAGGGCAGCGTCACGTTCGTCAGCGCCTTCGTCGAGGTGATCGGCACCGCGCCGGGCATGTTCGCGACGCAGTAGTGGATGACGCCGTCGACGCCGTAGACCGGATCGTCGTGCGTGGTCGCGTGCGAGGTCTCGGCGCAGCCCCCCTGGTCGATCGCGACGTCGCAGAAGACACTCCCTTGCTTCATCCCCTTCACCATCTCGCGGGTCAGCAGCTTCGGCGCCAGCGCGCCCGGGATCAGGACGGCGCCGATGACCACGTCCGCCTCCTGCACCGACTCCTCGATCTGAAGCGTCGAGGACATGACGAGGCTGACGCGGCCGTGCAGCGTCTCCTCGAGATGGCGCATCCGGTCGACTGAGCGCTCGAGGATCGTCACCTGGGCGCCGAGCCCGAGCGCGATCACGGCGGCGTTGTAACCGACGATGCCGCCGCCGATGACGACGACCTTGCCGGGCGCGACGCCGGCGACGCCGCCGAGCAGGAGCCCGCGGCCGCCCTTCGGCCGCTCGAGGTAGTGTGCGCCCGCCTGTGCGGCGAGCCGGCCGGCGACCTCGCTCATCGGCGCCAGCAGCGGTAGCCGCCGATCCTCGGTCTCGACCGTCTCGTACGCGACCGCGGTGACCCCGCTCTCGACGAGCGCTCGGGTGAGCGGCTCGTCGGCGGCGATGTGCAGGTACGTGAAGAGGACGAGCCCCTCGCGGAGGCGCGGATACTCGACCGCGATCGGCTCCTTCACCTTCAGCAGCAGCTCGGCGCTCTCCCAGACTTCGTCGACCGCCGCGATCCGCGCACCGGTGGCCGCGTACTGCTCGTCGGGGAACTGGCTGCCATCACCGGCGCCCGTCTCGACGACGACCTCGTGACCGCGCTGCACGAGCTCGCGCGCGCCCGCCGGGGTCAGCGCGACGCGGTACTCCTGCGGCTTGATCTCCTTGGCGACGCCGATGCGCATGCGGCCGAGACGATACCGCTAGATACCCGCCAGTCGTTCCACCAGCGCGCGTTCCTCGGGCCCGAGCCAGGGCGCCTCGCCGGCCGCTGCGTTCTCCGCGGTGCGCTCCGGCTTCGACGTCGCCGGGATGACGAGGTCGACGCGCGGGTCGGAGAGCGTCCACTTGAGCAGCGCCTGCGGCCAGGTGTCGATTCCGAACGTGCGCAACGGTGCGAGCTGCTCCGGTCTCGGCGGCCGGCGGAGCAGCGAGCCGGAGCCAAACGGCTCCATCACGACGACCGCGACGCCGAGCTCGGCCGCGAGCGGCAGCAGCTCCCGCTCGGCCGTGCGCTCGCGCGGGTTCAACGGGATCTGCACGGTCTGAAACCGCCTGGTGCGGAGCGCCCGCGCAAGCTCGCCGAATGCGGACGACGAGTAGTGCGTGACCCCGAGCATCCCGATCCGGCCGGCGTCGCGCTCGGCCTCGAGCCACGGCAGGTGTCGGTCCCAGGCGACCAGGTTGTGCACCTGCTCGATCTCGACCCGGTCGAACCAGGCGAGCTGGTCGTCGAGCTGCCGGCGCGCTTCCTCGGGTGACGGCGTCCAGATCTTCGTCAGCACGGTTGCGTCGTCGCGCCGCGCGGCGAGCGCAGCGCCAAGCGCCTGCTCGGAGCCGTACATGGGCGAGGTGTCGAAGCAGCGGCTGCCGCCGGCGAGCGCGGCCATCGTGAGCGCTGCTGCGAGTCCCTCGTCTCCGCGGAAGGTGTTCCAGGTACCGAGGCCGACGACTGGGCCGAGCCGCCGTTCCTCCATCAGCCGAGCATGGCGCGAGCGACGGCGCCAGCCGCGTAGGCGGCGCGGAAGAACATGGGCTCCTCAGCCGGGCTCCGGCCCATGTGGGAGAGCGGTAGCCCGGCGCACGCGTCCTCCCAGCCGTCGCCGCTGCCCTCGTCCGGCACGGTGATCTCCGCGAGCGCCAGGTCGAGCACGGCCTGCGCGTGGTGCGAGACGCCGCGGTGGCGCTCGCGTGCATCGGCGTCGGACGTGCGAACAGCGAGCACGGGACGCCCGCCGAGCGCGGCTGCGACGTTGGCGGCGTCGACCAGCGCCAGCGCGCCGTGGCCGAGCCGCGAACCCGTGCCGACGATGCCCGGGCCGACCGAGCAGACGACGGCGTCGTAACCCTGCGCCTTCGCCCACGCGAGCGCGGCGGCCGCTGTGACGAACTGGGCGTCGCCGTCCAGGCACGGCGCAACCGCACACGCGACGCCGAGGAGGCCGCGCTCGCGCAAGAGCCGAATCGCGTCCGAAAGCGCCACCGGCAGCGCGCCGCCGGAGACCTGGACGTACGCGACGCGCGCGCCCGTCAGCCCGGCGCAGACCGGCGCGACCTGGCTGTGGACGGTGCAGAGGACGACCGGCATCCCGTCGAGCGAGTCCGCGAGCCGATCCGACTCTTCCTTGTAACAGACTGTTACTTGGCCGGGCGTGTAGGGCAGCGCCATCACGTGGGCGCGCTCCTCCGGCGGCAGCCGGAGCCCGCGGGTCAGGTTGGCGTAGAGGACGTCGAAGCCGCCCGAGCCGAGCTCCAGCAGCCGCGCCTGCTCGTTCACGATCACGTCGTCGCCCACCTCGACCTCGCCGGTCAGGCGCGGATAGGCAATGCACGGGATCCCGTCCACCTCGAGTCGCACGAGGGCTGGCAGCGTCTCCGTGACCGCGGAAACGGCCCCACGTCTAAGGCTGATTGGCATCTCGGGCGGCGTCGACCAGCGCCAGCGTCACCTCGACCATCGCGTCGAGGTCGTCCGCCGCGATGTGCTCGCCGGCGGTGTGGATCTCCATCATCCCGTTTGCGAGATTCAGGCACGGGAGACCTTTCGCGTTGAAGACGTTCGCGTCGGCGCCGCCGCCGGTGAGGGTCGGCACGAGCTCGTAGCCGCAGCGCTCGAGGGCGGTGTCCGCGAGTCGAACGACCGGGTCGGAGTCCTTGAACCGGTAGCCCTGGTACGTCTCGCTGACCTCGGTCTCGAGCGTGCACTCGGCCGTGCTCGCCGCGAACGCGAACGTGTCGAGCATCTCCTGGACGAGGTCGGCGAGCTTGCGCGCGTCGTGCGAGCGCGCCTCCGCCTCCAGCTCACACCACTCGGGGACGATGTTGCGCGCGCTGCCGCCGCTGATCAGACCGACGTTCGCCGTCGTCTCTTCGTCGATCCGCCCCAGGCGAAGATCGGCGATCGCCCTCGCGGCGGCCGCGATCGCGGACCGTCCCTCTTCGGGAACCATCCCCGAGTGCGCCGGCCGGCCGTGGAGGCGGACGAGCATCGAGCGCTGATACGGCGCGCCCATGATCACATCGCCGATCGGGGCGGCCTGGTCGTAGACGAACCCGAGCTCGGCCTCGAGCTTCGAGAGGTCGAACGCGCCGGCGCCGATCAGCCCGACCTCCTCCTTTGGAGTGAAGAGGAGCTCGACGCCCGCGTGCGGCCTGCCTTCCTCGACGATCCTGCGCGCCGCCTCGATCATTGCCACGACCGCCGACTTGTTGTCCGCGCCGAGGATCGTCCCGCCGGCGTTGCGAACGATCCCGTCCTCGCCGACGACCGGCTCGAGCGGCCCCTGCGGCGGCACCGTGTCGAGGTGCGCGCAGAGAAAGATCGGCGTCCCGCCGTCGACCCGCCCCGGAAGCCGGCAGAGCAGGTTCCCGATCGTCGAGCCGATCGCGGCGCCGCTGTCGTCCTCCTCGACCTCGAGCCCGAGCGCCCGCAGCTCCTCGATGACGCGGTCGGCGACCTCGCGCTCCTCGCCCGGCGGGCTGGCGATCGCTGCGAGCTCGAGGAAGAGCGGCAGGATGGGTGATGGAGATTTCGGCAGAAAGATGTACCTTTCGAGGTGTGGGAGTCGCCGAGCCGCTGATTCAAGCAACTCTGCTCGCGGAGGCGCTCGAGAACGGTCCCGTCGCCGTGTTCGTGGTCGGCGACGACCTCCGTTACATCGCCGTCAACCAGTACGCGTGCACACTCCTCGGCTACACCCGCGCGGAGTTGCTTTCGATGAGCGCTCGCGAGCTGGCGCCCGACGTCGACCTGCACGAGCACCTCACGAGCGCGCTGTCGACGCGGCGGCTCGAGGGCAGGTCAGTGCTACGGCGGAAGGACGGCAGCGAGGTCGAGATCGAGTTTCGCGCCCACGAGGCGCTCGTCGCCGGGATGCCGTTCTTCGTCTCGGTCGGCTGGCCTGTCTCCGGCAGCTAGCTGGCTGCGGCGCGAAGCGGCACGCCCGTGCGTGAGCGCCTGCGCTCGGCGGCGGCGCCGACGAACTCGCGGAAGAGCGGCGCCGGCCTCGTCGGCCGCGACTTGAACTCGGGGTGGAACTGGCTCGCGACGAACCAGGGATGATCGGGGAGCTCGATGACCTCGACCAGGCGGCCTTCCTGGAACGTTCCGGAGACGACGAGCCCCGCGGCGATCAGCTGGTCGCGGTACTGGTTGTTCACCTCGTAGCGGTGCCGGTGGCGCTCGTGGACGACGGCTTCGTCGTACACGTCGCGGGTGCGCGTCCCCTCGGCGAGCTCGACCGCCTGCGCGCCGAGCCGCATCGTGCCGCCGAGATCCTCGATCTCCTTCTGCTCCGGGAGCAGGTCGATCACCGGATGAGGCGTCTCGGGATCCATCTCGGTCGAGTTGGCGCCCTCGAGGCCC
>Ga0190265_10001515_pt1 | contig 15332 bp, 16 predicted proteins | sample Popmic124T_FD_133135 | JGI IMG/M metagenome (GOLD analysis project Ga0190265, IMG submission 133135) | Populus adjacent soil microbial communities from riparian zone of Indian Creek, Utah, USA - 124 T | ecosystem: Environmental > Terrestrial > Soil > Riparian zone | place: USA: Utah | collected...
CGGAGAATATGCCGGCCTGCCGATGGCAGATGGCGTCAGCGCACTGGAACATTTCACGCGGCGCAATGCGGATGGCACCTACCCGACGTTCGAACGCACGCGTCCTAACGGCGTAGTGCTCGAGGTCAGGAGTAACCCGCTTCCGGATGGGGGTTTCGTGCGCACCTTCTCCGACATTACGCATCGGCGTGAGGCGCAGGAAACGGTGGCGCGGCTCGCATCCGAGGACTCGCTCACCGGGCTTGCGAACCGCCGCCTCTTCCGCGAGCAACTCGAGAAGCGGTGCCAGCGGCAGCACGCCGGTGCTTCAGAAGCCGAAGACCGCGGCTTTGCCATCCTTTGCCTCGATCTAGACTGGTTCAAGGACGTCAACGATACGCTGGGCCATTGGGTCGGCGACGCACTTTTGAAGGCGGTTGCTGACCGCCTGAGCTCGACAATGCGCGCAGGGAACGTTGTCGCCCGGCTCGGCGGCGACGAGTTTGCAATCCTGCTGCCGCGCACGAATTCGCCGGAAAAAACGCAGTCGCTCGCCAAGCGTATCGCCGATCTGCTGTCGCAGCCTTACGATCTCTACGGGCACCACGTCCAGATCGGGGCCAGCATCGGTATTGCCCTTGCACCTCACGACGGCAACGACCCCGAGCTGCTGCTCAGGGCTGCGGACATGGCGCTGTATGCGGCCAAAGCCGCCGGCCGCGGTACCTTCCGGTTCTTCCACAAGAGTATGGCCGAGCAGCTGCGCGCCAAGCGCCAGCTCGAACTCGACCTCCGCGCAGCAATAGACAACGACGAGCTGGAGCTGCACTACCAGCCGCTCCTGAACGTCGAGACGCAGGCGATAACCGGCTTCGAGGCCCTGATGCGCTGGCAGCATCCGATGAAGGGGCTCGTGCCACCCAGCGAATTCATTCCCATCGCTGAAGAGACGGGAATGATTGTCTTTCTCGGCTCCTGGGCGCTACGCAAGGCCTGCGCCGAAGCCGTCTCGTGGCCGGAGCACATCTACGTTGCCGTGAACGTCTCTCCAGCGCAGTTCCGCAACGGTAACCTCGTCGCAGCGATCGCCGAGGCGCTGACCGAGTCCGGTCTACCGGCCGGCCGGCTGGAGCTTGAAATCACCGAAACGATCCTGATGCAGGAGAGCGAGACCACCATTCACGTGCTGAAACAGCTGCGCGCGATGGGCGTCCGCATCTCGATGGACGACTTCGGCACGGGCTATTCCTCGCTCAGCTACCTGCGCAGCTTCCCGCTCAACAAGATCAAGATCGACCGCGCATTCGTGAAAGACCTTGGCACCACGTCGGCAAGCGACGTCATTATCCGGTCCGTGATCGACATCGCCCGGACGCTCGAGATGACGACCACGGCAGAAGGTGTGGAGACCGCTGAACAGTTCGATATCCTCAAGTCACTGGGGTGCAGTGAGGCGCAGGGCTATTACCTGAGCAGGCCGGTGCCGGCGGCGAAGCTGCCCGACCTGATTGCCAGGTGGTCGCGCAAGTCGATGGCAGCGTAATTATGTTGGCCGACAGTGAGCACAAGGGCGTCGAGCCCCACACATCCGACGCCGCGCAGCCCGCAGGAGGCCTTGCGCGGGCCGTGATCATGTCCGCCATGCTTGGCATTGTGCTTCTGTCGACCCTCCCGACCCTCGTCGGCTATCCGCCCTCAAGCGCCAACACTGAGCCCGCCCTGCCGCCGCTGCTCGGTCTCGTCCGGGGCATCTGATCTCGGTCCTACGACCGGACCAGTAGCATCAGGCCCGTACCCAAAAGCACGTAGAGCACCACCGACCTGAACTGGGCCGCCGGTATATGCGCACGCACGCGTGTGCCGATCTCCAGTCCCGCCAGCGCTGGAACGATGGCGAGCGCGGAGGCGGCGGCAAGCTCCGGCGTGAGTATGCCGGCCGAGAAAAGGCCCACGGCGAGGCACACCGAGGCAAGCGTGACCGCCAGATTGATGGCTTGCACGAGGCGGTTGGGATCAAGATCCAACGCCATCATGTAGGGAAAGAGCGGCATCACCTGCGAGCCGGTCAGGCCCGTGAGCACGCCGTTGGCAAATCCCGTCGGCACTTGCAGCACGCGCTCGTAGGCTTTCGACATCGTCAGCTGCGGGCGCAATAATGTGAACAGCGCATAGCCGATCACTATCAACCCGAGCGTTCGCACCGCTGCCGTCTGGGCGATCCAGACGAGCATGTAGATGCCCATGGCAATGCCCGGGAGCATCGCGACATAGAGGGGCGAGAAGCGCCGTGCGACCTCGGTGAAATGTCCCGCGGTGAAGGCCACCGACACGTTGGTGGCCATCGCCGGGATCAGCACTAGCGCCATCGCCGGCTTGAGGCCGATGGCCGACACCAGGAAGGGCAGGGCGCAGGATGAGTATCCGAGCCCCGTGGCGCCCTTCACGACGCCGGCCAGGAACAGGCCGAGACCCGCGAGCAGGAGCAGCGACCAGTCCATTTGGCACGCCCTCAGCCGTTGGTTGCCGCGCTGAGAGCCTGGGTTTCAGGCAGGAACCAGGGCTTCACGCTGGTGCCCCGCTTCAGGGAGTACATGTAGAAGATGGGCAGAGCATCCGGGAACAAGGGCCGGCTTTCGCGGCCGTTGAAGGTCGCGAAGATGGAGGAGGGGAAGAAGTGCTCGATGACGCGCTTCTCCAGCATATTCATGGCGTAGTACGCCCGCGCCCCCTCGATTGTGCTGCCACCGCCGCGATACCAGCGCTCGGCACTGCGCGCGAGCGTTTGGAGCACTTCCTCAGTCGGTTCCGCACTATCGACGCGCAGCCCGTGACCGGCAGCTTCCGTCAAGTCACCGAGCAGATAGCAGTCAAACCCACGCTTTTCGGCCTCCGTCTCGATGGCCGAAAAATACTTAGCGATGGCGTGAGCCGAGTGACCGTTGTGGGTGGCATGCGTATCGGTGAGTACGAGGCTCATCGAGGCGCCCATCGGATAGGCGGCTTTGACCTTCCCGGCGAGGGCCGCGAGGTAGTCCATGCATTGGGTATCGTAGTGTTCGAGGTCGATCCTCGGGCCCTTCCCCCAGTACAGGACGAACGAGACAGGCTGGCGCCGCATGACCGCACGACCGACGAACCGGGTCAGGAGCCCCGGATCCGAGGGCTGCTCGCGCTTGAAAGCCCAGGTATTGAAGGATTGAACGATCTTGCCGACAGCTTCCCCGCTGGGAGATTTCTTCGCGCTGCGGCCACGCTCTTCGCGTGCGACTTCCTGCTGTGTCGGTGACACGAGCTGCATACACTGCCCCTTTACGCATTACGATTGACGCAACAACAGCCCGGCGCCACGGCCGGTTGCCCAACTCCATTGGAGGTTGCATTGAGGTCGCATGGTTACCGGAAATGGTTAAAAAAGCGTTAAGTCTTCACTAATCAGTAAGGAAGCCTACCGCGCGGTTTACGACTCGGCGGTGCGGACAGGAGGACGGGCATGAAACTGATGATGTTCCAGAGGGGCGGCGGCGCGGTCCTGGGCCTCGTTGACGGCAGCACGGTGATCGACGTCGGTGCGGCGGACGCGCAGCTGCCGAAGGATTTAGGCGGCGTTGTCGGAGCAGGTGACGGGATGCTGACCCGACTGCGGGCCGCAGCCCAAACAGCACCCGCTTCTGCCAGGCTCCCACTAGGCTCCGTGAAGGCTGCGCTTCCGTTCGCGCGACCCTCCAAGATGATCTGCGTCGGGCTCAACTACGCGCTGCATGCTAAAGAGGGCGGGCACGAGATCCCAACGTACCCGTCGTTCTTCCTGCGCGTGCCGACATCGCTCGTGGCGTCAGGAGCATCCGTTCTGCGGCCCAAGATTTCCATACAGCTCGACTATGAATGCGAGCTGACGATCGTGATCGGAAAAGGGGGACGCCACATTCCCGAGGCTTCCGCCCTCGAGCACGTATTCGGCTACACAATCTTCAACGACGTGTCGGTGCGCGACTTCCAGCGCAAGGCCTCGCAGTGGACCCCTGGCAAGAATTTCGACGGCACAGGGCCGCTCGGGCCGTGGGTGGTGACGGCAGACGAATTGCCGGCCGGAGCATCGGGCCTGCGCATTCAGACGCGGGTCAACGGCAAGACGATGCAGGACTCCAATACGAGTGACATGATCTTCTCGACCGCGCGCGTGGTTTCGCTGCTGTCCGAGTTCATGACGCTGGAGCCGGGCGACCTCATCGCCACGGGCACGCCGTCAGGCGTGGCGCACGCACGGAAACCGCCAGCGTGGATGAAGGCCGGCGACACCGTCGAGGTGGAGATCGAGAAGATCGGCGTCCTGTCGAACCCCATCGCGGATGAGGATTAGTTCCCTCTCCGCACAAGCAGACAGCGGGAGCAGTTCAGGGCTTTGTCCCAGGCAGCGGCACGACGGAGGTCTTCAGGCCGGCCTTGTCAAGGGAGCGGCGCACGCTGCCGGACGCGATGGCGGAGTCGACGAACGTAGTGGCGTATTGCAGCGCAGCTGCCCTTCCCTTCGGCACAGCGAGCGCCACGTAGGAATTCAGATAGGCGCCGTCGAGCACGCGCGACCCCGGCAGCTTTGCGGAAAGCGACGACAGAGACTCGCGCGAAAGCGCGATGGCATCGGCCTTGCCGGAGCTGAGCAGCTCGAACAGTTCGACCGCGGTTTTCACGTGTCCGATGGTCGTCATCTTGAGAGAGGCGGCGGCAGCACGCGCGGTTGCCGTATTTTCGACGCCCATGACGCGCACGCCGGCCTTGTCGACGTCGGCAAGCGTTTTGATCGGCGAGCTTGGGCCGACGAGATAGGTACTTTGCAGCACAATGTGGGCGGAGCCGAAATCGACGCGCTTCTTGCGCTGGGCATCGACTGGCAGGAATGCGAGGTCCCATGCGCCCGCGTCGACGGCATCGGTCAGCGCGCCCGAGTTCGGATAAGGAACGAACTCCGCTGATACGGCGAGCTTCTGCGCCAGCTCGTTGCCGAGATCGATGGCAATGCCGCGATAGCTGCCGTCGACATCGCGCGCTACGTTGCCGGCGCCGACGGTGGGTGCAACGGCGATGCCGACGCGCAGCTTGCCGGTGGGGGCGAGCTCCTTCTTCGCCGCGGCATCATCTGCGAGCGCGGCAGAAGAAGCGAAGACTGCGGCCACCAGTGCAGTCAACCAACGCTTCCAGGTCATGGCGGTTCCTCGCGTCATCAGCGTTATTCGATCGGGATGAAAAGGCAGTGGCGGATCTTGCCGCCCACGGCTTTCGAGAGATGTCCCTTGCCGCTGACATCCTCGACCAGGACGATTTCGCCTGGGCCGATGATGCGGCTCTCTCCGTCGCTCGCGGTGATCTGCACACCGGCGTCGAGATTGACGATGTACTGGCGGCGGGGTGCCGGGTGCCAGTCGAGGTCGTAGTCGGCAGAGACCTTGCGGAAGACGAGCCCTGTCGCTGGGAAGCGCTTCGAGAGCTGGCTTGCGTGCCGTTGCTCGACCCACTCGATCTCGATGTCCCGGAAGTGCGATATGCCCTCGGCGTCCTCGTAGAGGTTGTGGATGCGCATGATCATTTCCTCCGGGGCTCGTTGTCAGCCCGCCGCTTTCTTCGGTGCCGTATCCCTAACCAGGACTTGCTGCTCATAGAGTGTGTCGATCTCGGCTTGCGACAACCCCACTATTTTCCTGAGAACCTCATCGTTGTGCTGGCCGAGCACATCGGCGGACAACTCCTTCGGCGGCGTCCAGCCTGAGAACTGCACAGGCAGGCCGGGAATATCGAACGCGCCGAGCAGCGGATCGGAGACGCTGCGGACCGTGCCGCGCTCACGCAAGTGCGGGTGCTTCGCAGATTCGTTGAGGGTCAGGATCGGCGCACAGGGAACGCGATGTTTCTCGAGCGCCGCGATGGCTTCGTCGCGGCCGGAGAACGTCGCGAGCCACTCCTCGATGATGACCCGGATCGCGTCGTTGTTGTCCCGGCGGGCGCGCCCGTCCTTGAAGCGGGGATCGTCCACCAGCTCCGGTTTGCCCAATGCCGCCGCGATCTGGCTCCACTGGTGCGGCAGCGAAGTAATGTTGATGTAGCTCCCGTCGCCGCAGCGATAAAGGCCTGTTGGTCCGCCGTCCGGATGCTGCGAGCCTGAGCGCGTCGGTTTGAACTTGTCGCCGCGGATTGCCACGCGCGGCACGTTCACTTCGTGCATGTGAAAATAGGTGTCGAGGATCGAGGCATCGATGTGCTGGCCTTCCCCGGTACGTTCCCGATGCAGCAGCGCGAAGCCAACAGCCATCGCCGCAGCAATGCCGGTGGAGACATCGCCGATGGCGATGGTGAACTGCGCCGGCGCGCCGCCGGCCTCGCCGATCTGATCGGTCACGCCAGCGTAGGCGGCGGCGATGTAGTCGTATCCCGGCTGGCCGCTGAGGGGGCCGGACTGGCCGGCAACGGAGATCGAGCACATGATGATGCGCGGGTTGACCTTCCTGACTTCGTCGTAGCCGAGGCCCGCACGTGCCATCACGCCCGGCGCGAAGTTCTCAACCAGCACATCGCATTTGGCGATCAGGGCCTTGAGGATCTCGGTCGTGCGCGGATGCTTCCACTGCAACGCCAGGCTGCGCTTGGAGTGATTGTGCTGGAAGAAATAGGTGCTCTGCGATGACCCCTTGGGTTCGCGCGGCTTGATACCCTGGAAGCGTGTACGGTCGCCGTGGGGGGCCAGCTCCACCTTGATCACGTCGGCACCCATCTCGGCTAGGATGCGCGTACAGGTTGGACCGGCCACGAACTGCGTGATGTCGAGCACGCGGTAGCCGGTCAACATCGCTGGCTTCGTCATTCCGCTGCTACGGCCCCTTTGCCGTCGCGGGCCAAGCCCGCGTCTCTCAGCCGCCGCTCCAGGAGGCCGATGCGGTCATGACCCCAGAAAGGCTCCTTGTTGAAGACGAAGATTGGCACGCCGAAGATCTGGTCGGCCGTGGCTTCCTCGTGCGCCGCCTCGTAGTCCTGAAGACCCTGGCCGGCCAGGTAGTCGCGGTAGGCCTGCTCGGAGAGGCCCATGCCGGCGATGACTGCCGCGACGGGATCGACCTGGTCGATCTCCAGGTCGCGCTTGAAGAACCTTTCGAAGACGATGCGGCTGTATTCGACGAGCCGGCCATGCTTGTCCGCGAACAGGCCGCCGATCAGCGCCGGCGTGGTGTCGTAGATTTTGAGCGGTCCCTTGATGACGAGGCTGCCGGGCCGCAGGTTCGCCCAGCGACGGGCATCCAGGTAGGAGTATTTGACCTTGTACTCGGAGTAGACACTGCGCTGGCCCTTGCCTTTGATGCGCAGCTGGAAGGGCCGCCACTTCACGCGCACGTTGTACTTCTCCTCGAGCTCGAAGCCGGGATCGAAAGCGAGGAAGGCGTAGGGGCTCTTGTAGTCGGAGTACATTTTCACTTCGGCTTTTTCGTCCTGCATCGAGCGTCTCTCTCCGGAAGTCTTCGAAATGAGGTTGGCCCGTAGCGGCCGCTGAACAATTGCACGGCGGGAGCCGGTTGGCGACCCGCCCCGGCGCATGCCGCCGCCTTCAGTTATGCGGCGGCGGGAAGGAGCCTTGGGCAAGACTCCCGGCGCCGTGATCATTGGCCCAGGTGGCGGCCATCCTTAGGTTTTCGGTTCGACATGACGCCCCCGCGCCAATGGAAATACGCCGATGACGGCCACCTCGCTATCGACAGGCCCGGAGAACATTGCCGGCTACGCTGACGCGCCCAAGACGCGCGGCCGCGTGGCCCTTCTGCGCTGGCGCAGCGAGATCGCCAAGCTCGCTATTACCGCGTCGCCGATTGTGCTGATCGGGCTCCTGAACATGGCGATGTCCATGACGGACATGCTCATGCTCGGGCGCTACGACCCCCAAGGGTTGGCGGCTGTCGTAGTCGTGAGCGACGTCTACTCCATCGTGTTCAATTTTTCCGCCGGCTTCGCAGGTGTGGTCACACCGCGTGTGGCGCACGCCATTGGTGCGGGCTACCCCTGGCATGCGTGCACCATCGTGCGGCGGGCGTGGCTACTGGTGCTCGGCGTCAGCGCAGTCGGAACGCTGCTGGTCCTCCTTTCCGCCGGGTTGCTTGCGCAGCTCGGGATGGCCCACGCCGGCAAAGCCGCAGCCTATGCTTCCTACATGGCCGGGACGTATCTTTTCATGGTGCTGTTTGCGCTCGTGCGGGCGACGCTCTCGGCCATGGGCCGGCCAGCACTCGCCGTCGTGGCGATCGTCGCCGCGCTGCCCGTCAAGATCGCGGCGAATTTCGCTTTCATCCAGGGCGCGTGGGGCGCGCCGGAACTCGGCGTGGCCGGTGCCGGGTTGGCCTCTTTGCTGGTCTCGGCGCTGATGGGCGGTTCGCTCACCATCTACCTGCTGTCATCTTCTTCGTTTGCGCCGTTCGACCGGGCTGAACCGGGCACGTTCAAGCTTGACGGGTATGGGCTGCTAGCGCGTTCGGGGATGCTGATGGGCCTGATCGCGGTCTCGGAAACGGGCGTCTTCCTCGCCTCAACCATCGTGATCGGTTTGCTGGCACCAGCCGACCTGGTCGTCCACGCCCTGACCTTTCGCGCCATCGCCGTCGGCTATCTGCTGATTGCCGGCGTCGGTCAGGCGGTGACGATCCGCATGGCGCAATTGCACGGCGGGACCTCCTCCAGGCTGGAGGCGCATGCAGAACACGCGATGACGACGTGCGCCATTGCGCTCGTCGCCTTGCTGCTGGCTGTTCTTGTCTTCGGCTCGGCGCCCCTTGGGTGGCTGCTGTCTCAGACCGTCCACGGTGGTGCTGACATCGCGGTGCGGATATCGTCGCTGCTGTGGGTTGCTGGACCTACGCTCGCAGCCCTTGTGCCCGGGCATATGATCACTGCGATCCTGCGGGCGCGTAACGATGTGACCATTCCGACGGTGCTTACGATCGTCCGCTATTGTGGCGTTGCGCTTCCAATCATTATGATATTCGCTGCCCGTGGCATGGGAGCGTGGGGCGTCTGGCTCGGCCTCCTGGGCGGCGCGGTTGCAGCCTCCATCGCGTTCCTTCTCTATTTTCGGGGGCGCGCATACTGGAGGCTGAGAAAAGCGAGCCTCAGGCTGCATCCCTGTTGATCGGAGGGCTGCACCGCGCAGCAAGTCTCCGGCATTGACGGGTGCCCCTCTTTCCCAGAGGGTCGCTACGCCACAACGACGCGAAATTTCCCGCATGCCCGATGCTACGCCTGTTGGACTGATCGGACTTGGCTTGCTGGGCGGGGCCCTGGCGTCTCGCCTTCTCGAGTCCGGATTTTCCGTTGCAGGGTTCGACATCGACGCCAGGAAGGTGGACGCGCTCGCTGCCGTTGGCGGCACCGGCGCGAGTTCTGTGGCTGAGGTCGCTAACCAAAGCCGGGTTGTTGTGCTGGCGCTCTTCGACACCGATCAGGTGGAGCACGTCGTTGAGGGCGAAATCCTGCCGGCGTTGGACGGGCAGACAGACAGGTTCGTGATCTGCGCCAGCACCTGCGATCCGGATCGGATTGCGACGCTTGCCGAGCGGGCAGGGTCGCGAGGTCTGAGGTTCCTCGAGGTGCCTGTGTCAGGTACGAGCGAGCAGGTGCGGCGCGGGCAAGGCGTCGGCTTGATCGGTGGTGACCGCGAAACGGCGGCGCACGTCGCGCCGGTTATAGACGCCATGTTCCCTCGGTCGTTTCATATCGGGCGCGCCGGCAGCGGAGGACGCGCCAAGCTCGCCATAAATCTCATCCTGGGGCTTAACCGCGTCGCGCTGGCGGAGGGGCTGGTGTTCGCCAGCCGGCTCGGGCTCGATCCGGCCAGGTTCCTGGACGTGGCCCGGCAGTCGGCGGCGTACTCGCAGGTGATGGACACGAAGGGCCTCAAGATGGTCGCGGATGACTTCTCGCCCGAAGGGCGCGTGCGGCAAACATTGAAGGATGCGCACCTCATGCTCGCCCAGGTTGGCGCAGTGGGACAAGAGCTGCCGCTGCTCGCCGTCCACGCGGAGATCCTTGAAGCGTGCGTACGGTCCGGCGAGGGCGAGCAGGACAACAGCATCGTGATAGAAGAAATCAGGCGGCGGGGACGAGGGGCGGTGCAGGGCACATGACCACGACAAACGACCCATTGCGAAGCCGCCTCGCCGGGGGCGGGATCGCCGCTGGGCTGGTGGTCTCGCATTCGCGCACGCCCGCTATCGCGCGCATGGCCGCAAGCAGCGGCTACCACTGGCTGTTCCTCGACCTGGAGCACGGCTCCATGTCGCTCGACATGGCCTCCCAGATTGCCGTGGCGGCTCTGGATGCGGGCATCACGCCGATGGTGCGGGTTCCCGCGAACGAGCCGGCCTGGATCGGCCGGGCGCTCGACGGCGGAGCGATCGGTATCGTCGTGCCCCATGTCGACACGCTGGAGGACGCCGCGCGAGCTGTCGATGCCGCCCGTTATCCACCTGCAGGCTCGCGTTCCCTGTCGGGGCTATTGCCGCAGCTTTCGTATCGCCCACTGCCCGCAGCAGAGGTCATGCGCCAGGCCGAGGCATTAACTTTTCTGATCGCCCTCATCGAGACCCACGACGCGATCGAGCGCGTTGATGCTATCGCCGCAGTGCCGGGCCTGGATGCCCTGCAAGTGGGCACCAGCGACCTTTCCGTCTCACTCGGCGTGCCGGGCGAGGTCGCGCATGCCAAGGTTCAGGAGGCGGTGGCGAGGACGATCGATGCATGCCGGCGGCACGGGAAGATCGCCGTTGTTGGCGGCGCCTATCGTGAGGATGCCCTCCGCATTTATGCGGAGATGGGCGTGCGCATGATGCTTGCTGGCAATGACCTCGCCCTGCTGATGGGTGCCATGCGTGAGCGTGCGGGGTTCGTCAGCGCCTTGTCTGTGCCGCCAAAGAACTAGTGCGCAAACCCGGCTTGACCGGCTGGGCGTCGCAGCCTCTACTTGCTGCGGCTCTCGCCCAAGCAACAAAACGATGAATGCATGGGAGGACTATCATGCGTCTGACGTGGACCATTTCGCGGCGCCTGGCGACGACGTTCGCTGCGGCTTTGGCCTTCTGCACCCTCGGCCCGGCGCCAGGGGTCCAAGCGCAAGAGATGAAGGAAGTCACCTTCATCGTCGTCAATAATCTGTTCTCGACGCCGGCCTTCGTTGCGGTTGAGAACGGCTACTGGGCCAAGCAGGGCCTGAACGTGAAGATCAAGCTGACCGCGAGCGGCCGGCAGGTCACGCAGAGCCTCCAGGCGGGCGAGGCCCAGCTGGGGCACGCGGCGCTCTCCACCACGACGGCTTCAGCGCGCGCGAGCGGCAACATGCTCAAAGGGGTCATGCCCTACTACAACGCCGCCGACCACATCGCCAAGGCCGGCGGCCGCGCCATCATCGCGCGCAAGGATCGCGGCATCGATGCCAAGAACCCCAAGACGATGGAAGGCAAGAAGATCGGCTACCTCAAGGGCAGCACCAACGACGTCTACGTGCGCCAGTGGTTCAAGCGCGAAGGGCTCGACATCTCCAAGTCGGAACTGCTCAACGTGCCTGTCGAGAACATGCCAATCACGCTCTCGCAGGGCCAGGTGGATGCGGTCGTGCCTTGGGAGCCTTACACCGCGCAGGCGGTGCGTGAGCTTGGTCCCAATGCCGTGGTTGTCAGCCGTGGCGAGGCAAGCCTCGTGACCGACATCATCGGCGTCGTGGCGCACGAGAACTGGATCGGCAAGAACTACGACTTGCTGGAGAAGTTCTCGGTCGGCATCGCCCAGGCCGCCCAGTTCATCCGGCAGAACCCCAAGGCCGCAGCCGAGATCGACACGCGCTATCTCGACGGCTTGAACGTCGCCGACGCGGTGGAAGCCTTGAAATGGGTGTCGTGGGACCCGCGCATCTCCGTGTGCACGACCGAGGGGCTGGTGCGGACCGGCAACGACATGGTCAAGGATGGGCTCATCAAGATGAGCCGGCCGTTCACGGCGGAGGACTTCTACGACGATACCGTGCTCAAGCGCGTGATGGACAAGCATCCGGAATTCTTCTCCGACCTCCCGCCGCTGCCCAAGACGCTGGCGGAGTGCAAGGGCAAGCTGAGCTAGTGTGGTGCATGGGTGTGTGAGACCTTGCCCGTCATCCCGGGGCTTGTCCCCGGGATCCATCCATCGGCGTGCGCCGGCGATCATTGACGTCTGGATCCCGGCAACAAGTGCCGGGATGACAATTCCGGGGCTACCCGTGAGGCAAATCCGTGCCGGATGACCATCGCGACCCCGCGTCAGAGAAGATCGTCGTCTCCGGCTTCCGGCATTTCTTCGAAACCGCCGGCGGCCATGTGCAGGCGACCGACCAGGTCGACCTCACGATCCGCTCGGGCGAGTTCGTAACCCTGGTCGGCCCCAGCGGGTGCGGCAAGACCACTTTGCTGAAGGCGCTCGCAGGCTTCATCAGGCCGAGCGAGGGCACCATCCTGTGCGACGGCAAGCCGGTCACCGGACCGGGACGCGAGCGCGGCGTGGTGTTCCAGGAACTGGCGATTCTGCCGTGGCGCACCGTTCGCCGCAACATCGGCCACGGCCTGGAGATCGCCGGAATACCGCGGGCCGAGCGCGAGCGCACGGTTGCGCGCCTGATCGAGCTAACGGGCCTTGCCGGCTTTGAGGATCGCTACCCGCACGAGTTGTCGGGCGGCATGCGCCAGCGCGTGGCGGTGGCGCGCACCTGGGCGGCCGATCCCGACGTCATCCTGATGGACGAGCCGTTCGCCGCCGTCGATGCCATGACGCGGCTGACGCTGCAGGAGGAACTGGTGCGGCTGTGCACGGCGACCCAAAAGACCGTGTTCTTCATCACGCACAGCGTCGATGAGGCCGTGTTTCTCGCCGACCGGGTGCTGGTGATGTCGCGCCGTCCGGGACGCATCAAGGCGATGATCGACGTGCCGGGGCGGTTGGCTGGCCGCGACTGGGAAAGTTTCAAGATCGATGCGGCGATGCAGGCGCTGGTCGAGCAAGTGCTGCGGCTGGTGCGCGAGGAGCGCGGATTGACCACGCCCGCGGCCCCTGCGATCGCGGCTGGACCGGGCGCATGAGCGCGACCACGGCCGCTTCGGCGCGGACAGGCGTGCCCGGCCAATCCATGCTTGCCGCTGCCGGGAGACAGCTGCGCGGACTCAAGATCCTCTTGCCGTTCGCGGCGCTGGTCGCGCTGTGGTGGGCGATCTACGCCAGCGGCGACTTTTCTCCGCAGGTACTGGTCTCCCCGCTCACCGTGTGGCAGGCGTTCGTGCATCTCGTCACCTACGGCGTGATGGCGGAGTACGCCAGCACCAGCCTGCGCATGATCGGCTTTGCGGCGATGCTGTCGATGGTGATTGGCGTGCCGATCGGCTTCGCCATCGGCGTCAACCGCTATGCCGCGCACGCGCTGGAAGGGTTCTTGCGCTTCCTGCAGGGTATCTCCGGCATCGCCTGGCTGCCGCTCGCCATCATCTGGTTCGGCTTCACGCACACGACCACGCTGGTGATCGTGATCTACACGCTAATCGTGCCGATCATCTTCAACACCATGATCGGTGTGCGGGCGATCCCTGAATCCTACATGCTGGCGCTGCGCTCGCTCGGCGCCTCGCGGCTGCGGATGGTGAAGGATGTCTATCTGCCGGGCGCGCTGCCGAGCATCGTCGTCGGTTTGCGGCTCGGCATGGGCTACGGCTGGCGGGCGCTGATCGCGGCCGAGATGCTGGTGCGCAAGGGCGGGCTGGGCGATCTCATCTTCGGCGCGCGCACCTTCGGCCAGATCGATCGCATCATCACCGGCATGATCGTGATCGGCTGCCTCTACGTGATCGTCGACCGCCTGATCGTGCAGCCGATCGAGAACCTCACCATTGCCCGCTGGGGGGTGCTGCGCAAATGAGCAACGCCACCCTCGCACCGCCCGCGCGGCGACGGCGCCGCGGCATCGATCAATTGGTCTGGCGGCTGCTGCCGCTGACGCCGTTTGCCCTTCTGCTTGCGGCCTGGGTCATCTACTGGGCCATCGCGCGTCCGAACGCTGCGACGCTGCCTTCGGTGCAGGATGTCGTGGCGGCGATGTGGGAGCTGGCCGTGAAGGGCGAGCTCGCCCAGCACGTGCTGGCGAGCCTGTGGCGGCTGCTGCTCGGCGTCGCGCTCGGCGTCGTCACCGGCGTCATCGGCGGCTTTATCGTCGGACTGAACCGGACGATATCGACGTTCCTGAGCCCGCTGATCGTGTTCTTCAACGCGATTTCCGGCATCGTCTGGCTGCCGCTGGTGATCGGTTGGCTGGGCATCGGCACCGCGCTCGCCGTGTTCCTGATCTGGAACACCGTGTTCTTCATCGTCTTCCAGAACACCGTGCTCGGCGTGCAGCTCGTGCCGCAAGTGTACGAGGAGGGCGTGCAGGCGCTGGGCGGCGGGCGCTGGGAAACGATCCGCACCGTGATCCTTCCAGGCGCGCTGCCCTATATCCTCACGGGCCTGCGCTCGGGCCTGGGCTTCGGCTGGCGCGCTCTGATCGCGGCGGAGCTGGTCGGCGCCACCACCGGGCTCGGACAGATGATCTTCGGCGCCACCGAGTATCATCGCTCCGACATCATCATCGGCGGCTGCCTGCTCATCGGCACGATTGCCATCGCCATGGACCGCTGGCTGCTGCTGCCGATCGAGAAGCGCACGATCGAGCGCTGGGGCCTGGTGTTCGATGCCCGCAAGGAGGAATAGGCCGTGAGCGTTCAGGCTCAGCCCCGGCCCCTTCCCGCGCGCATGCGCGGGATTCCTCGCTTTCTGTCGGCGGGGCCTGAAGTGCGCAAGATCGGCGTCGGCGTGCTGCTGATCCTGCTCGTGCTGTTCGGCCAGCAGTTCTACGGCCGGGTGACCGCCCCGGGCCGCCTCGCGCCCGAGTTGCGCGGCGCCAAGGGACCAAGCAACGTCGTCGTCGTGCTCGCCTTCATGCCGGATCGCTTCCACAACGAGCGCATCTCGGAGTACGGCGTCTTCGCCGGCCGCGACGGCGCGCTGAACCGGATCAGGCTGCGCAATGTGACGCCTGACAGCCTATGGCGCCTTGCATCCGTGTCCTGGGTGGCACGCATCGAGGGGATGCGATAGGTGCTAACGGGATAGCACGATGGGCAGGACGCGCGGCGGGGCCATACACCGCCATGGTCCACGATGACGGAGCACACAGCATGGTCCCTTACGAGCAGCAGGTCGTCACGGTGGTACGGCAAAGTGGCATAGGCACGGACACCACCTACGTGCCGCCGTTGCGTGTGGGCTTCGGCATCAATGACGGGACGGTC
>Ga0190265_10001516_pt1 | contig 15332 bp, 11 predicted proteins | sample Popmic124T_FD_133135 | JGI IMG/M metagenome (GOLD analysis project Ga0190265, IMG submission 133135) | Populus adjacent soil microbial communities from riparian zone of Indian Creek, Utah, USA - 124 T | ecosystem: Environmental > Terrestrial > Soil > Riparian zone | place: USA: Utah | collected...
CCACCTTCGTGCTCTACGCGCTGGCCGGCGGGGTGCCCGGCTACGCGACCGTCAAGATGCGCGAAGCCGAGCGCAGGATCTCGATCGCCCAGGCGCGCGAAGAGGTCGCCCGCACCTTGCACGACGGCGTCCTCCAGACCCTCGCGGTCGTCCAGCGCCGCGCCGCCGATCCCGACCTGGCCCGGCTCGCCCGCGACCAGGAGCGCGACCTGCGTGAGTTCCTGTTCGGGTCGGAGCCGGCCGGGGGCGACCTCGGCCCGCGCCTACGTCAGGCCGCGGCCCGCTTCGAGGACCACTACGGCGGCCAGGCGCGGGTCGTCGTGGCCGACGACCTCCCCAAGCTCTCGGCCGGCGTCGTCGACGCGCTGACCGGCGCCGTGAGCGAGGCGCTGGCCAACGCGGGCAAGCACGGCGAGGCAGACGTGGTGACCGTCTACGCCGAGCCCGAGGACGGCCACGTGTTCTGCTCGGTCAAGGACGACGGCCACGGCTTCGAGGAGCGACCGGAGGGGGTGGGCCTGGCCCGATCGGTGCGGGCCCGGATCACCGAGGTGGGCGGGCGCGTCGAGGTCGACGGCAACCTCGGCCGTGGCACCGAGGTGCGCCTCTGGGTGCCGATCTAGCGTGACGGGATGGCTGAGCTCCGATCGGTGCGGGTCGTCCTCGCGGACGACCACCCCATCTGGCGGAGCGGCGTGCGGGCCGACCTCGGGAGCAACTTCCACGTCGTCGGCGAGGCCGGGGATGCGGACGAGGCCATCGAGGTGATCGGCGCCACGAAGCCCGACCTCGTCGTGTGCGACCTCCACATGCCCGGGGGTGGGGGCATCAAGGTGGCCAAGACGTGCGGCGAGCAGACCCGCATCGTCATGCTCACGGTGTCCGAGGCGGAGCGAGACCTCCTCGACGCGGTGGCCGCCGGCGCGGTCGGCTACCTCGTGAAGTCGACGCCGCCGGAGGAGCTGCGCCAGGGGCTCTGGCGCGCCGCCCACGGCGACCCGGTGTTCTCACCATCGCTGGCGTCGCTCGTGCTCGGCGAGTTCCGCCGGCTGGCGAAGGCCAGCGGGCCCGTGCAGCCCCTGTCGGACCGCGAGCGCGAGGTCCTGCAGTACGTGGCCCGCGGCCACACGTACAAGGAGATCGGCGAGCAGCTCTTCATCGCCGACAAGACCGTCGAGAACCACGTGCGCAACATCCTCGGCAAGCTCCACCTCAACCGGAAGCAGGAGCTCGTCCGCTACGCCCTGGACCACGGCATCGAGTAACCCCACCTGGTCGCTGGGGAACCCCCAGCGGGTTCTGGGGGCCGTCCCGGGTCGTCCCGGGGGCCGATCGGCCGGATGGTTGGCCCATGACCACCATCAGCCCAGAGAGCACCCGTCCGAACCGACCTGATCCGACCCGCACCGGCGCCGTCTGGGTGACCGGCACCGGGGCGTTCCTCCTCCTGGCAGCCGCGGCCGTGTTCACCGCCGTGCGCTGGGACGACATCCCGGCGCCCGCCAAGCTCGGCGCGCTGGGCCTGGCCACCGGCGGGTTCCTCCTCGCCGGCCGCACCCTCAAGCCGACGCTGCCCGCCACGGCGGGAGCGCTCTTCCACCTGGGCGCCTTCCTCGTGCCGATCGACGTCGCGGCCATCGGCGTGCGGCAGGGATGGGACTGGTCGAGCCTGCTGCTCGCTCAGGGCATCGCCGCGACGATCACGTTCGGGTGGGCCGCGGCGACCGAACGCTCTGTCGTCCTGCGGTGGGCTTTCGGGGCTGCGGTCGTCGCGCTGGCCGGAGGCATCGGGGCGACCACGGACGTCCCCGCGGCGCTCGCGCTGGTCGCGTTCGCCGGCGGCGCGCTGGCGCTGCGCCACGAGACCGCCACGCTCGGCTGGTCCGTCGTCGCCGCCCTCGCGCCGCTGGTCACCCTGATGGAGGGTGACCTCACCACCGGGGCCGGGACGATCGAGCGCCTCGGGCTCGCGCCGGGACAGCAGCCCCTCGCGGCCGCCGCAGCAGCCGTCGGTGGCGCCGCGATGGTGGCCCTGATCGCCCGCCGGCGGAACGACGTGAACCTCGCCCTCGCCGCCGCCGTGATGGCCGCGACCGGTGTTGCGAGCGCCTGGATCGGCACGGACCTCGGGTCCAGCGAGACGGCCGTGGCCCTCGCCGCGACGTTCCTCTGCGTGCAGCTGGCCGCGTTGGCGCTGCGCGACGACCCGTTCTGGCAGCTCCCCCTCGACGTCATCGCCGGCGTGAGCGAGATGGGGGCAGCCCTCGGGTTCCTGCTCCTGGGCGGGTTCGCCATGGCCGCCGAGATCGTCGACGAGACCGCCCCGGGCCTCGCGCTCACCGCGCTCGTGCTGGCCGGCGGGTGGGCCGTCGCCGACCGGCGCCGCGGTGAGGTCGGGCTCGCGCTCGCCTCCACCGTCGTCGGCGGGTGCACCGTCATGGGCGTCGCGTTCGCCACCCAGGACCCGCTCGCGCTCGCCGCCACCTGCGCTGGTGTGGCGGTGGCGGCGGTCGTCGCCGGGCGCCGAGACGGCATCGGGGTCGCGGTCGTGGCTGCGACCGCCGCGGTGGGCTTCGCCTGGGACGCGCCGGTCGTCGCCGCTGTTGCCGGCCTCGTCGGCGGGCTCACCATCGCCGAAGCAGCGGTGCGCCAGTCCCGTCGTCCCACCGACGAGCCCCGGCTGGCGCGAGCCGTCGAGGAGACGGCATGGATCGTGAGCCTGCTCGCGTTGGCGCCTCCGGTCCTCGCGGTGTGGTGCGTGGCGAGCTCGACCGGACAGGTCGCCGCCACCCTCGTCGGCGGCGCCGCGGTGCTGTGGGCCCTGGCCGCGTGGACGGATCGTGGCGTCACCTCTGGTGACCTCCCGCTCGGAACGTTCCTGCGAGCCGGTGTGGTCGGCGTCATCGCCGGGACCGGCGACCTCCCGCCCGAGCACATCGGGCTGGTCGCGCTCGCCGTGGCCGCGCTGTCCGTCCTCGACGCAGTCCGCCTCGGGAAGCCGGTCACCGCGCTCGGCGCATCCCTCGCCGTGCCTGTCGCCATCGGCGCCTTCGTCCACGCCAGCGGTCTGTCCGCCCCCTCGACCGGCGTCGCCCTCACGGTCGCCGCCGTCGTGGTCGGCGGGCTCGGATCCATGCTCGGCCGGCAGTGGGCCGTGCCCGTGGGTGCCGCGGTCGGCGTGGCGCTGACCGGTGGGCTGTTCCTCGCCAGTGGCGACGCCGCCGCCTTCGCCGACGCCCTCATGATCACCGGCGGCGTGGGCATGGCCCTCTCGATCGGACTCGACCGGGTCCACGAGCTGTTCCTCTCCGGCGCCGTCACCACGATGGGGCTCTGGATCCGCCTCGCCGACCACCACGTCGTGGCGACCGAGCCCTACGTCCTGCCCGTGGCCGGCCTGCTCCTGCTCGCGGGTCTTCGGTCACGCGGTCGGGACACCAGCAGCTGGATCGCCTACGGGCCGGCCGTGGCGCTGCTCGGCGGCACCGCGCTGCTCGAGCGGATGGACGGCGGAGCCGGGTGGCACGCGGTGCTGGCCGGCGCCGTCGGCGTGGTCGCCGTCGCCGTCGGTGGCGACCGCAAGCTGGCCGCTCCCCTGCTCCTCGGCACCGCGATCCTCGTCGTCCTGACGGGCTACGAGACGCTGGACATCACCGCCGGCCTCCCCACGTGGATCTGGCTCGCCCTCGGCGGCACCTCCCTGCTGACCGCCGGCGTGGTGATGGAGCGCCACGACGTCGGCCCGCTCGAGACCGGCCGCCGCCTCGTCGACGTCGTCGCCGACCGCTTCACCTGACCCCCGACCACCGCACCACCCGAACCTGCGACAGCCAGTCGACAAGACCGACACCGGCTGTCGCAGATTCGCGGTACTTCCCAAACCTGCGACAGCCAGTCGACAAGACCGACACCGGCTGTCGCAGGTTCGCGGGGGTGGGGTGGGGTGGGGTGGATCGGTGGTCAGGCGGGGAGGGTGGTGGGGAGGCGGCGGGCGGCGGCGATGCCGACGAGCGCCACGACCAGCGTGACCGCGAAGGCCAGCTCGAGGGCGCTGCGCGTGGGCCAGTCGCGCGACTCGCCGAGGGCGACGAAGGCGCCGCCGAGGCCGGTGCCGAGCGAGATGCCGAGCACGTCGGAGAGCTGGAGGCTGGAGGACGCGCTCCCCTCCCGGCCGGGCTCGGCCAGGCCGAGGACGATCACGGAGAGCGCCGAGTAGGACAGGCCGATCCCGAAGCCGGCGATCGACCACACGAGCGGAGCGACCGTGATGGGGAGCGGGCCGAGCGCGCCGAACATGCCGAGGATGCCCGCCGCCATGCACGCGAAGCCGATCGTCACCAGGCGGCGCGGGCCGACGCGGTGGACGTAGCGCTCCTGCACCCACGCCGCCGCCGTCCAGAGGATGGTCGCACCGGTCAGCGCGACGCCGGCCACCCACGTCGGTTGGTCGCGGACGTCTTGGAACGTCAGCGACACGTAGGCATCGGTCCCGAAGAACGCGAACGTGAGGATCCCGCGCACCATCACGGCTGCGGGGATGCCCGGCGCGAGCCGCACGGTGCCCGCTGGGACGAGGCGGAGGAACGCGCGGGCGGCGAGCGGGAGCCCGACCACCGCCAGCCCCACGGCGACGCCCGGCGGTGGGCCGCTCAGCGCGACGAGCACGACGGTGACCCCGGCGACGAGCAGGACTGCGTGGCCGCGGCGATCCGCGTCCGGCGTCGTGCCGGCCGGGACGGGCGGCATCGCCCGCGACAGGGCCGGGAGCGTGATGACCGCGGCGAGCACCACGAACGGCAGCAGCGCGAGGAACACGGCCCGCCACCCGAGTGCCTCGGCGATGCCGCTGCTCGCCGCGGGCCCGATCAGGCCGGGGATGATCCACGCGGAGGAGAACACCGCGAACACCCTCGGCCGGAGGGCCGGCGGGTAGGCGCGGCCCACGCTCGCGTAGGCGACGGCGGGGATGGCACCTGCGCCGATGCCCTGCGCCGCCCGGCCCACCACGAGCAGCCCCATCGACGGTGCCAACCCGCCCACGAGGAGCCCGGCGCTGAACAGGGCCAGGCCGAGGGCGAACGGCAGCGCCGTCCCCCTCGCGTCGGCGAGCTGGCCGGCGATGACGATGCCGAGGAGGTTGCCGAGGAAGAAGGCGCTGAACACCCAGCCGTAGAGGCTGAGCCCGCCGAGATCGTCCGACACCACGGGCATGACCGTGGAGATGGCCAGCGACTCGAAGGCGACCAGGGTGATCGTGAGCACCAGGCCGAGGGTCAGGCGCCGCCGGTCGGGCGCCCACACCCCCGCCTCGACGATCACCCCGGGTGCGGCGACGCCAGATGTGTCCGCGGCCAAGGGCATGAGATCACCCTAAGGGCGAGCCGATTTGGCGAGCCCTCGGAGACACAGGGCCGTCTCTCCGACCGCAAGGCGATTGACCGTGACCTGTCGGCTAGGCCCATGACAACGGCAGGACCCCGGGCGCATCGGCCCGGGGTCCTGTTCCACTCTCGGTCCTCGGACCGAGGCGTTCGTCGACGGTCTAGGCGGGCGTGCCGATGAAGAGCGTCTGGGTGGGCGGGGTGGACTGGCTGCCGTCAGGGCCGTCGTTCATGCGGACGATGATGGCGTCGGCCGTCACCCGGAGGCCCTCGGCGGCTATCACCGATCGCTCGGGCAGGGCCTCGTCGAGCGAGACGGCCGAGACGGTGGTGCCGTCGGTGGAGTGCACGAGGAAGGTCAGGGGCATCCCCTCCGACCCGATCGGCTGCTCCGACACGAGGGCGGCCACCCCGAGCGGCCCGAAGGCGACGTAGCTCGTCCACCGCTCCAACGGGTTGGTGGCCGCGCTCAGCGCACTCGACAGGTCGAGGTGCGACCACGAGCCATCGGGCTGGCTGACGCGGACGCTCATGCCGCCGTCCTCCTCGAAGAGGGCGACGGCCGGACGGTCGCCCAGCAGGCCGGCGTTGCTCGTCGAGCCGGGCAGCGTGCCGCCGTCGGACCAGCTGTGGCCGTCGGCCGACCGGTACACGTGGGTGACGCTCGGCGTGCCGGCCGTGTAGGAGCCGCCGACGAAGAGCACGTAGCCCTCAGGGCCGGCGACGAGCGAGGAACCCCACCCCGAGGTCTCGCCCGGGATGGCGACGGGCTGGAACGTCGTGCCGTCGTCGGAGGCGTACAGGTAGGTGCGGCCGGTGATGAGCGCCCGCACCTCGGGATCGAGGCCGAGCTCCTCCCACGTGTAGCTGTGGTCGGGCACGGCGACCTGGAGCTGCGTCCCGTCGCCGTCCGGCTCTGCACCAATGCTCTCCCTGTACACCGCTTCGTCCGTGAACTTGCCGCCGCAGGCGGGATCGTCGCCGCAGTCCTCGAGACGGTGGATGGTCACACCCTCCGGCGTGATCTCCCAGCCGGCTGTGACGTCCTCGTCGGGGAGCAGCGCCTCCACGTCCGGCTGGGCCGACACCACGACCGATGCCACGAGGTGGCTGGCGTCCTGGGCCGCGATCGTCGGCGGGCTGAAGCGGATCACGCCGGGGTGGCGGGCGTCGAGCTCGGCGATCTCCGGGGGGAGGTCGAGCCGCTGCCACGTGTCGGCGCCGTCGGTGCTGGCGGCGACGGCGAGGGTGCGACCACCCCCGCCCGCCGGCGACGTGCCGATGGCGTAGAGCGTGTCGCCGCTCGCCGCGAGCGACGAGGCCCGGAGGTAGCCGGGTAGGCTCACCGGGCTCCACTCGGCGTCGTCGTCGGTGCGGTACAGCGTGGGGGGACGCGAGTCCGACTCGTTGTACGGACCAGGCGCGGTCGACAGGCCGTAGACGGCGCCGTTGGCCAGCTCGACCTGGGAGCTGCTGTAGCCGAGGCCGCTCTCGGGGCGGACCACCGACCAGGTGAGGCTCGACGGGGCCACGACGATCCCCTGGGTGTCCGCCTCGACGGGGTCCTTGCCGTCGTCGTAGACGGCGACCGACGTGGCCACCACCCCGAGGACGGCGACCGCGCCGAGCACGGCGCCCCGACGACGGTTGCGGCGGCTGGCGCCGCGCCGCATCACGGCGGCGGGGTCGGCGGGGGTGAGGGTGATGCTCTCGGCGCGCTCGGAGAGGTACCGGCTGAGGCGGTCGTCGTCGTTCACTGCTGCTCCTCTGGGTCACGAAGGTGGTGGAGGCGGGATTGGAGGATTCGGGTGGCGCGGAACAGTCGGCTCTTGACCGTGCCCTCCCGCACGCGAAGGGCGGCGGCCGTGTCGGCCACCGACCAGCCGAGGAGGTGGCGGCACACGATGACCGTGCGGTGCTTCACGTCGAGCTCGCCGATGGCGGCGTGGACGTCGGGGTCGGCGATGGCGAGGCTGGTGTCGCTGGGGTCGTAGAGGCGATGGTCGCTGCGCTTGCGGCGGCGGAGGATCGACAGGGCCCAGTTCATGGCCACCCGGTACACCCACCCCTCGGGGCGGTCGAGGCGGCTCACGAGGGGCCAGCGCTCGTAGGCGCGGGCCATGGCCTCGTCGGTGGCCTCGAACGCGAGGTCGGGGTCGCCGAGGGTGAGGGACAGGGCCCGGCCGATGTTGGGCCGGGTGGAGGCGTAGAACTCGTCGAAGGTGATGCCGGCCTCGACGGCGTCGAGCGACTCGGGCCCGTCGTCGGGGACGTCGGTCATGGGATCTCGCACCAGGCGCCGCCCTGGGTCGGGAGCGGTGGGGAGGCGGACGAGGTTGTGAGCGGCCACTGCAGGTGGCGTTGCTTGCATGCCGTTCCCACGCTGGACGCCACCGATCGGTTCCCTCCTACCGGCCCGCCTCGCGGCGAGCCCTCTCCGGGGACGTCAGGTCGTCAGCGCGGGCCGTGGCTGATCGGGCCCCGTCGTCATCGCCGGCCACCGTGGCCGCGTCCGCGGCGAGGCGCCACAGGGCGCTGTCGAACGGGTCCGCCTCGAGCTGCCGTGCGATCTCCGCGCGGGCCGCGTCGACGTGGACCGGCACCGCGGTGGCCCCGGCCCGGGCCACGAGCAGGCGCGCCTTGGCGAGCAGGACGATCGGGTCGTCGGGCGACACGTCGAGGGCATCTTCCACGGCCCGCAGCCCGGCGACGATGCCCTGCTGGTCGGCCACGAGGGCCTGGGCCGCCAGGAGGTGGAGCCGCACCTCGTCGGGTCGCAGGGCCACCGCCGACTCCGCGCTGACGGCCGCGGCGCGGGCGTCGCCGCGCGCCAGCGCGTCCGAGGCGGTCTCGGCCCGACGGTCCGCGATCACGTCGGTCACCCCGGCCCCGAGGGCGAGGACGGCACCGATGCCGAGGACGCCCGCCACCATCTGCGGCGGGACCCGCTGCGGCCGCGGGACCCGACCGATCCCCGCCCGGGCGACGACGAGGCCCGCCAACAGCCAGACGACCGGCTCGAGCTCGACGACGGGGAACAGCAGCAGCTGGCCGGCGAGGTGCGCGACGAGGGCCGCGGCCACCCCGGCGTAGCGACGGGCCCCGGTCCGCAGGAGCGCCCAGGCCGCTCGGCCCACCAGGCCGACGACGACCAGCCATGCGAGCAGCGCCGGGACCCCGCCCACCAAGAGGAGGTCGAGCGGACCGGAGTGGGCGCGGTCGGGCTGCTGCGCACGGCCGTGATCCCGCTCGTAGTCGCGGTCGACGCCGGACGCGAACGCGATGCGGTAGCCCTCGGGTCCCACGCCGGTCAGCGGGTGGTCGCGGATCACCTGGGTGGCCACGCGCCACTCGTCGATCCGGCCCTGCCCGCCCGGCGCGTCGTCATCCGTCAACGACGACAGCCGCCCTCCGACGGGCGTGACCGCGACGACCGCGACGACGGCGACGGCCAGGCCCAGGAGAACCGTGGTCGCCGCCTTCGGCCGGTCCCGAGCCCGCGACCAGAGCTCGCGCCGCCACCCCCACGCGACGACGAGCGCCGACACGGCCACGCCCACCCACGCGGCGCGGGCCCCTGCGCCGACGCAGGCGACGGTGAGCGTCGCGCCGGCCAGGCCGGCGGCCCAACGGAGCCGCAGTGCGCACGCGTCGTCGATCGCCACCCCGGCCGCCACCGGCAGCAGGAGGGCGGCCGCGGCGCCGAGGTAGGCCGGTGAGCCGAACGGGCCCGACAGCCGGCCGGCCACGTCCAGGAGGTCGGGCTCCCACCCGAGCGCCTCCACGGTGGCGACCGCCCCGACACCGACGCCGGCCAGCACGAGCCCGACCAGGATCGTGTCCCCCTCGCGCTCGTCGAGCGAGCGCCCCACCACGAGGGCCAGCGCGCACAGCGCCCATGTCAGCACGCCGAAGTGGCGCTCCGGCGTGCCGACCCACGCGTAGAGCGGATCGAGGCCCACCGCCGCCGCGACGGCCAGCCATCCGACGAGCGCGACCAGCGCGAAGGCGAGCGGCCGTTCGACGGCAGCGGCTCGCGAACGGAGCACGAGCGCGCACCCCGCCAGCAGGAGGACGGACAGCGCGAGCCACTTGCTCGGCCCGAACGGGTACCAGCCCGCCGGGTCGGCCACGAGCATCGTGACCGGAGCGACCGCGGCGAGGACGAGCACCCCCGCGCGGCCGGGCATCGGCGGGGTCAGTCTCAGTCCTGCTCGGGCCGCAACGTCGGGAACAGGATCACGTCCCGGATCGACGTGGTGTCGGTGAGCAGCATCACCAACCGGTCGATGCCGATGCCGAGGCCCGCGGTGGGGGGCAGCCCGTGCTCCAGCGCCCGCAGGTAGTCCTCGTCCACGACCATCGCCTCGTCGTCACCCGCCGCCTTGCGGCGAGCCTGCTCCTCGAACCGCGCTCGCTGCTCGTCGGGGTCGATGAGCTCGGAGAAGGCGTTGCCGAGCTCGCGTCCCGCCACGATGGGCTCGAACCGCTCGACCAGCCCGGGCACCTCGCGGTGGTCGCGCGCGAGCGGCGAGACCTCCTTCGGGTAGTCCATGACGAAGATCGGACCCCACAGCTGCGCCTCGGTGGTCTTCTCGTAGATCTCCAGCACCAGCTTCCCCGGCCCGTCGTCGTCCGCCACCTCCACCCCGTGCTCCTCCGCGATGCGGCGCAGGTCCTCGATGGGCATGCGGTGGTCGACGTGCGTACCCGTCTGCTCCTCCACCAGCTCGGCAAGCGTGGCCCGCGGCCAGGGAGGGGTGAGGTCGAGCTCGCGCCCCGCGTAGGTCAGCTGCGTCGTGCCGTGGAGCTCCATGGCCAGGTGGGCGACGAGCTCCTCGGTGAGGGCCATGGCGTCGTGGTAGTCGGCGTACGCCTCGTACAGCTCGAGCATCGTGAACTCGGGGTTGTGGCGCGTCGACAGCCCCTCGTTGCGGAACACCCGGCCGATCTCGAACACCTTCTCGAACCCGCCCACGACGAGCCGCTTCAGGTAGAGCTCCGGCGCGATGCGGAGGAAGAGCTCCATGTCGAGGGCGTTGTGGTGGGTGGTGAACGGCCGCGCGTGCGCGCCGCCAGGGATGGGGTGGAAGATCGGCGTCTCCACCTCGATGAACCCGCGCTCCTCCAACCACCGCCGGGTGAGGCTGAGCACCTGGCTCCGGGCCACGAAGGTGGCGCGGGCGTCGGGGTTGGCCCACAGGTCGACGTAGCGCTGGCGGTACCGGGTGTCGACGTCGGTGATGCCCTTCCACTTGTCGCCGAAGCCCCGCCGGGTCTCGGCCAGCATCGTCCACGACGTCACCTTCACCGAGAGCTCGCCGACCTTCGTCTTCACGACCTCACCGGTGGCGCCGACCCAGTCGCCGAGGCTGATCCGCCCGAAGTCGTCGAACCCGTCGGTCACCTTGGCCAGCGCGAACAGCTGCACCTCCGCGCCGCTGCCGTCGCGGAGGGTCGCGAAGGCCAGCCGGCCCTGGGGGCGGTTGAGCATCACGCGCCCCGCGACGGTCACCTCGATGCCGGTCTCCTCCCCCGCCTCGAGGCCGTCGTGGGCCGCGTGGAGCTCGGCCGCGGTGGCGGTCGGCTCGAAGCGGTAGGGCACGTCCGTCACGGTGCGTTCTTCTCGTAGATCAGCCGCAGGCCGTGCAGCGTCAGCCAGGGCTCCACCTGGGTGATGGCTCTCGACAGGGGGCCGATGAGGCCGGAGAGGCCTCCGGTGGCGACCACGGCTCCCTCCGCGTCGAGCTCGGTCTGGATCCGGTCGCACATGCCGTCGACGAGGCTGGTGTAGCCGTAGATGACGCCCGACTGGATCGACTCCACGGTGCTGCGCCCGATCACCGATCGCGGCTCGATGAGCTCGACGCGCCGGAGGGCGGCGGCCCGGGCGAAGAGGGCGTCGAGGCTGATGTCGATCCCCGGGAAGATGGCGCCGCCGAGATACTCGCCCTTCTCCGAGATGGCCTCGAACGTGGTGGCGGTCCCGAAGTCGATCACGATCGTCGGGCCCCCGTAGAGGTCGAAGGCGCCCACCGCGTCGGCGATGCGGTCCGCGCCGACCTCCTTGGGGTTGTCGTAGAGGATCGGGAGGCCGGTGCGCACGCCGGGCTCCACCACGAGAGCGGGGAAGCCGAAGTACCGCTCCGACATGCGCCGCAAGGAGCCGGTGACGCGCGGGACGGACGAGCACACCGCGATCCCGGCGATGTCGTTGTCCTCCCAGGTGGATCCGTGGAAGCCGAGGAACTCCTGGAGCACGAGGGCGTGCTCGTCGGCCGTGCGCTCCGCGTTGGTGGCGATCCGCCAGTGGTCGACCAGGTTCGTGTCCGCCTCGCGGCGCTCCACGTTGGCGCCGGCCCCGGGTTCGAGGTCGTAGAGGCCGACCACCGTCTGGGTGTTGCCGACATCGAGGGCGAGCAGGAGCACGGCCGGACGCTACCCAGGCCGTGAGCGGCTCGGCGAGCCCTCTATGGCCCAGGTGGGGCAGGCAATGGCAACGATGCGGCGGCGCGGCCCTGCCGGAGTCGGAGACGGCGGTGTCATCGGCCCGCTACCAGCCCTGAGCGAGCGCCACACTCTGGCCGGCAAGCGGCAGGCCGCTACGGCTCGTAGAGGTCGAAGATCACCGCTTCGATCAGGTTCGCGTCGTTCACGAAGAGGTCGATCGAGTACCAGTAGCCGCATGAGTCGATGCCGGTCGCCTCGATTGCGATGTGACGGAGGGACGCCAGGTCGGCCGGAACCGGTGGAGCCGGGTTCGCGCAGGTCTGATGTGGACCCATCCTCACGGTGACGTTCTGCGGTCCGGCGAGGCTGTTCAACGGCTTGAACGGGCCGACGTACCCGCGGAAGTCCTCTACCGGGAAGACCCATGCCGAGCGATCCTGAGGATTGTCGAGCACCAGTTCGATGGACGCCTCCGGGCCAAGGATCAGCCGAACCGAGTCCGCTAGGGCCGGTACTCGACGGTCATGGGAGCGTGCCCAGGCGATGAAGTCGTCGGCAAGTAGGTGGTCGTCGTAGGTGACCGCGTTGCGTGGGTCGGTTGTGGATGTACTTGCGGCGGTGGTCGTGCTGGCGGCGTTCTGGCCACTGTCGCTGCACGCAGCCAGAAGGACCAGGACGAGCCCTACTGCGGTCAACCGCTGAGGAACACGCATCCGCTCAGTCTGGTCGGCTCCCGCCCCACCACCGCCACCGCGCTCTGGCCGAACTGTGTCGTCCGCCCTAGCGGGTCAAGGCTCGGACCATCACCGCGAGGCCCAGGACCAACACGGTCGCAGACATCATCAGTCGTCGTCACCACAGCACATACTGACCGTTCTGGGGTGTGGAGAATTGCCAGTGTCATAGCGACAACCTGGCTGGGCGAGGGAGAGCTTCGCGATTGTCGCGATGACACTGGCAGATTCGAGTCCGCGTCCAGCTGGTCGATCACGGCGGGCCGAGTTGCCAGCGTCTGAGCGACAACTCGGCAGGTTCAGCTGCATCTCGGGAGAGATTGTCGCTCAGACGCTGGCACTTCGATTGATGCGCCGTCAGCGACCCCTACTTGGCGACGATGTCGAGGCCGATGTCCAGAGCGGGGGCCGACTGGGTGATCTGACTGGTCGAGAGGAGGTCGACACCGGTCGCCGCGTAGGCGGCGGCGGTCTCGAGGGTGATCCCGCCGCTGCACTCGAGCAGCGGCCGCCGGCCACCGCGGGACGCCCACTCGTCGGCCAGGTCGACCGCGGCCTTGGCGTCCTCCGGGGACATGTTGTCGAGCAGCAGCGCGTCGGCGCCGGCCTCGAGGGCCTGCGCGACCTCGGCGAGATCGGTGGCCTCCACGTGCACGAGGCGACCGGGCCACGCGGCCTTGGCCGCCGCCACCCCCTCGGCGATGCCGAGGACGGCGAGGTGGTTGTCCTTGAACATCACCCAGTCGGACAGGTTGGCCCGGTGGTTCACCGCGCCTCCGGCCCGCACCGCGGCCTTCTCGAGGGTCCGCAGGCCGGGCGTGGTCTTGCGGGTGTCCCAGATGCGGCACGACCCGGGGGTGGCGACCTCGTCGACGAACCGGCGGGTGAGCGTGGCGATGCCCGACAGGTGGCAGACGAAGTTCAAGGCCGTCCGCTCCGCCGTGAGGATCGGCGCCAGCGGGCCGGCGACCGTGCCGATCACGTCACCCGCACCCACGCGGTCGCCGTCGGCCACCGACCACGCCACCGCCACCGAGGTGTCGAGCTGGGCGAAGGCCTCGGTGGCGCACGCGATCCCCGCGACGACCCCGGGCTGGCGCGGCACGAAGCGGGCCTCGGCCGACGCGCCCACCGGCAGGAGCGCGGACGTCAGGTCACCCAGTGGCGTCAGGTCCTCCTCGAGCGCCCGCGCCACTGCGGCGCGCACGGCGAGCTCGTGAGGGTCGGCGATGCCCATCGGCCCGTCAGCCGAGGCCGCGGCTGTCCTGCTTCAAGGCGGTGTCGACCGCGAGCGACGATGCGACGACGAGCGACCGGAGCGGCTCCTCCAACGGGCGGTGGATCTGCACCACGAAGTTGTCGGCCGTGGTGAACATCGTCTTGGCCAGCCCCTCCCACGTCTTGGTGATGCGGGCCACCTCGTTGCCGGACGCGTCGAGCACGTTGAAGTTCCAGGCCCGCCAGTTCTCGGCGTTGATGGAGCCATGGGTCTGACCGTCGGCATCGAGGTTGAAGCGGATCTTGCCGATGGCGTTCTGCTGGACGATCGTGCCGATCTCGTTGCCCTGGCCGTCCTCCACGATCACCCTCGACTTCACGAGCTTGGCGGGACGGGTGAGGGCGAGGAGCACGCGGCCGGTCGTGTCCACGACCTGCAGCTTGTGGGTCATGAACTGGTCGACCGAGGCCACGACACGCAGCACCTTCTTGAAGGCGGACTGGCCGACCTGGCGCACGGCGCCGATCTGCGTGCCGTGCTGGTCGTAGATGGCGTACTCGTTGTTGACCTCGATGAGCTTGGCCTTCTGGTTCACCACCAGCACCGGCTCGGTGAAGATCGTGCCCCCGCCGGCCTCGCCGGTGGAGGCGCCCGTCTTCACGACGTCGGCCACGATCTTCTCGGTGGGCCGCTTCGTGGTGGGCACCGGGGCGTGGCCGACGGGCGGGTCGACCGACTGCTTGCCGTGCGACGAGACGTGCTCGGTCCACTGGCTCCCGTCCCAGTAGCGGTGCTCGTGGCGGCCTAGGGGATCGGGGTGCCAGCCAGCAGCGGTGGTGGGCGCGTCGTCGGTCATGGGGCCGAGACTACAAAGCGGGTGCGGAGAGCGGCACGCAGGTCCGGATGGTCTGCACGCGTGTGCGCTCCCCGGCTCTCCTCGCGGGCTGTCGCCGCCGCGCAGAGCACCCTGCCCACGGTGGCCAGGTTGCGCAGCTCCCACGACGCCAGGTCGGCGCCCGGCACCGCGCCGGCGCAGGCCGCCGCCGCGCGCTCCAGCGACTCCGCCGAGCGCAGCACGCCCGCGTGCGTCGTCATCGTGCGCTGGAGGGACTCGCGGTCGCCCACCGCACCACCTCCGGCCGGGGGCAGGGTGAGTCGCACCCCGCCGATGTCGCCGCCCCCGAGCACCGAGCGCATGGCCCCGGTCGCGGACGGGCCGTCTACGCCGCGGTCGATGGCCTCCACGACCCGCGGGCCGAACACCATCCCGTCGAGGAGCGAGTTGGAGGCCAGCCGGTTGGCGCCGTGGACCCCGTTGCACGCGGCCTCCCCCGCCACCCACAGGCCGGGCAGCGACGACGCGCCGTCGAGGTCGGCCACGACGCCACCACAGCTGTAGTGCGCGGCCGGCGCGATCGGCAGCCAGTCGGTGGCCGGGTCGAGACCGGCGCCTCGCAGGGCCGACATGATCGTGGGGAACCGTTCCGCGAAGCCCTCGAGATCGGTGGCGTCGAGCCACAGGTGGTCGATGCCCTGCTCGAGCATCCG
>Ga0190265_10001517_pt1 | contig 15320 bp, 18 predicted proteins | sample Popmic124T_FD_133135 | JGI IMG/M metagenome (GOLD analysis project Ga0190265, IMG submission 133135) | Populus adjacent soil microbial communities from riparian zone of Indian Creek, Utah, USA - 124 T | ecosystem: Environmental > Terrestrial > Soil > Riparian zone | place: USA: Utah | collected...
ACAGATCGTCGAAGATGATGTCTCCGGGCGTGTCGCGCGCCTCGCCAAGCTCCTGGAGAACGACCTCCTTCTCGCGCAGCAGATCGGCGGCGTCGAAATGCGGGCGAAGGATCATGTCGGACAGAAGCTCGATGCCGAGCGGCAGATGCTCGGCGAGCAGGGAGGCGGTGAAGCTCGTCCCCTCGCGGTCGGTGCAGGCGTTGAGGTCGCCGCCGACATCTTCGATCGTCTCGCTGATCTCGCGGGCCGAGCGGCCGCCGGCGCCCTTGAACACCATATGCTCGAAGAGGTGGGCGATGCCGTTGACCCGCGCCGGCTCGTGCCGAGAGCCGGCATCGGCGTAAAGGCCGACGGCGACGGTCTCGAAGCCGGGCATCGTCCGGGTGGCGACCTTGAGGCCGTTGGACAAGGTGGTGAGCTTCATCATGAGCGGCGGGACTTAGGCGCTCAGGGCTCCGGCGGCAACTTGGGAGCGCCCCGCCGCCTGAGCGCGAGCCAGTAGATCAGCGCCGCCGCGGCCGCGAAGAAGAACCATTGCCAGGCATAGAGCCGGTGGTTGTTGGGGATCGATTCGATGGTCGAGGGCGCGGCCGCCGCCAGCGGCGGCACGGGCGTCGCTGCGGTCAGGACGATCGGCCCCTCTCCCTCGACCGCGCCGAGGCGACCGGCGACGAGGCCCGACAGCGAGAGCCGCCGGGCGGCGTCGGGGCGGTTCGCCCAGCCGGCATTGACCCTGAGCCGCCCGGCAAGCCCCTCCGCGCCGGGGCGGCAGGGGATCAGATAGACCTGCCCGACCCGGTTCGCCGGGTCGCGGCCGGCATGGACGACCGGCTCGGCGTCGGCGGCGCTGCAGGTGACCAAGGCGCGGCGGAAGGAAAGCGGCGGCGGGCGCGTCCGCCCGTCGAGCAGGGGATCGAGATCGACCGCCGGCATGGTCGCCGCGACCGCATATTCGGCGAGCAGCCGCTCCTTCCATTGCGCCCGCTGTAGCTGCCAGATGCCGAGCGCGATCATGGCCGCCACCGCGGCCGAGACGACGATCGTCGGGAGGAGGGGAAGCCGCTTCATCCGCCCCCGCCGATCCGCCCCTCGCGGGCCCGGTGCCTATATTCGAGCGCGAGCAGCAGGCCCTTGCTGAGCCTGAGCAGACCGACGGTGAGGATCGTCGCCAGGGGCAGCCAGAGCAGGACGTGCACCCACCAGGGCGGGGCCGCGCCGAGCTCGACCGCGATGGCGAGCGCGACCACGATCCCACCGACGATGAAGATCAGGAAAGCGGCGGGCCCGTCGCCGACGTTGAAGCCGGCGAAATCGAGTCCGCAGGCGCGGCATTTCGGCGCGAAGGCGGCGAGGCCGGCGAACAGGGTCCTGGCGCCGCAGCGCGGGCAGAGGCCGCGCAGAGCGGCTCCCAACGGCGTCACCCCGGCGAAGGCCGGGGTCTCAGGACCAGAAGTCACGAGCCATCTCCACCAGATCCCGGCCTTCGCCGGGATGACGAAGGCTAGTGATAGGCCGCGCCCCAGCCGCCCCAGACGTAGATGCACAGGAACAGGAACAGCCAGACCACGTCGACGAAATGCCAGTACCAGGCGGCCGCCTCGAAGCCGAAATGCTGCTGCGGGGTGAAATGGCCTTTGTACGACCGGATCAGGCAGACGATCAGGAAGATCGTTCCGACGATGACGTGGAAGCCGTGGAAGCCCGTCGCCATGAAGAAGGTCGAGGTGTAGATATTGTCGGCGAAGCCGAACGGGGCGTGGGCATATTCATAGGCCTGGACCGAGGTGAAGATAAGGCCGAGCGCGATCGTCGCCCACAGTCCCTTGATCAGCCCGTCGCGATTGCCGTGGATCAGCGCGTGGTGCGCCCAGGTCACGGTGCAGCCCGAGCAGAGCAGGATCAGGGTGTTGAGCAAAGGCCAGCCGAACGGATCGAGCACGTGCATGCCCTCGGGCGGCCAGGTCCCGCCGACCGCCTCGACCGTCGCCGGGAAGAGCGCGGCGCTGAAAAAGGCCCAGAACCAGGCGACGAAGAACATCACCTCCGAGGCGATGAACAGGATCATGCCGTAGCGAAGGTGGAGCTGGACGATCGGCGTGTGATCGCCGCCATGGGCCTCGCGGACCACGTCGACCCACCAGCTGAACATGGTGAGGAAGATGCCGATCAGCCCGGCGCCGATGACATAGGCCCCATAAGGCTTGTCGTGCATCCACATCACCATGCCGCCGAAGAAGGCGAGCGCCGAGATCGCGCCGATCAGCGGCCAGACGCTCGGATTGACGATATGATATTGGTGGGTCTTCGCTCCGGCCATGCTCGCTTCGTCCTTCATTCGTCATCCCGGCGACGCTGGGTCTCTAACTTCCCGGCGCCGCTGGGTCCACTGGGTAAAAGGTGTAGGAAAGGGTGATCTCGCTGATGTTGCGCGCCGCCGGATCGTCCATGATTCGCGGATCGACGTAGAAGACCACCGGCATGCTGACTTCCTGCCCCGGCGTGAGGCGCTGCTCGGTGAAGCAGAAGCACTGGACCTTTGTGAAATATTGTCCGGCCTGGCTCGGCGTGACGTTGAAGGTCGCGGTGCCGGCGACCGGCCGGTCGGAAAGGTTGCGGGCGGTGTAGAGCGCGATGTTGCGCGCGCCGATGGCGACGTTCCTGTGGGTATCGACCGGCTCGAACCGCCAGGGAAGCGCCGAGGAGGTGTTGGCGTCGAACCGGACCGAGATCATTCGGCCAATGCTCCCCGGCGCCTGCTGGCCGATCGCCATCTGCGTGGTCCCGCCGAAGCCGGTCACCTGGCAGAAGATCCGGTAGAGCGGCACGGAGGCGAAGGCGAGCCCGGTCATCCCGCATACGAGCAAGGCGGCGAGCAAGGCGGTACGCGTCTTCCGGTTCATCGGGCGGCGCCCATTTTGGCGATGGTGATCGCGTAGACGAGGACCACGAAGGCGGCGAGCAGCAGCCCCATGATGATCGCCCGGCTCTTCTGGCGGCGGCGGATCTCGCCTTCGTCGGGCGCCGTCATGCGGCGAGCCAGCGATCGGCCACAAGGGCGCCGAAGATCGCGAACAGATAAAGAATCGAAAAGGCGAAGAGCTGCTTTTCGGGCTTCATCCCGCCGGGCTCGACCGCCCGGTTGGCGGCCACCCGCAGGGCAAGGACCAGGAAGGCGGCGCTGAGCGAGGCGGCGGCACCGCCGTAGACCGGCCCCGCCAGCCCGAGCGGCCAGGGCGCGACCGCCGCGGCGGCCATCGGGACGGTGTAGAGCAGGATCTGGATCCGGGTCGCCTTGGCGCCCGCGACGACCGGGAGCATCGGCACCCCGGCCGCGGCGTAATCGGAGCGGATGAACAGGGACAACGCCCAGAAATGCGGCGGAGTCCAAAGGAAGATGAGCGCGAAGAGGAGGATCGGCAGCATCGTCACGTCGCCGGTCGCCGCCGCCCAGCCGATCACCGGCGGAAAGGCGCCCGCGGCGCCGCCGACGACGATGTTCTGCGGCGTGCGGCGCTTCAGCCAGATCGTGTAGACGAAGACGTAGAACAGGATCGAGACGGCGAGGATGGCGGCCGCGAGCCAATTGGCGGCCACCCCCATCAGCAGGACCGAGAAGACGCCGAGCCCGACTCCGAAATGGAGCGCGGTCTGCCGGTCGAGCCGCCCGGCCGGGATCGGCCGCGATTGGGTGCGCTTCATCAGCGCGTCGATATCGGCCTCCCACCACATGTTGAGCGCCGCCGCCGCGCCGGCGCCCAAAGCGATGCACAATATCGCGGTGAAGCCGAGCACCGGATGGATCGGCGCGGGGGCGACGAGCAGGCCGCACAGGCCGGTGAAGACGACGAGCGTCATCACCCTGGGCTTGGTCAGCGCCAGCAGGTCCCGCCAGTCGGCGGTGAGGGCTTGGTGGTTCAGCGTCGTTGCGTTCATCGTCTGCTTTTCGCCGTCACCCCAGCGAAGGCTGGGGTCCAAGCGGAATCAGCTTGGATTCCAGCTTTCGCTGGAATGACGGTTTCCCTTCCTTGCTTCTCTCAATCCACCTTCGGCAGAGTCTCGAACTGGTGGAAGGGCGGCGGGCTCGATAGGGTCCATTCGAGCGTCGTCGCGCCTTCCCCCCATTGATTGTCGGGCGCCTTCTTTCCGAAGGCCAGCGACCAGACGATGTTGACGAAGAAGAAGACCATGCCGACGCCCATGATCGCATAGCCGTAGCTCGCCAGCCAGTTGGTGTCGGCGAAGGCGTCGGCATAATCGGGAACCCGGCGCTGCATGCCGTCCATGCCCAGGAAGTGCATCGGGAAGAAGAGCACGTTGACGCCGATGAAGAAGATCCAGAAATGGAGCTGCCCGAGCAGCTCGTTATACTGCCTCCCCCACATCTTCCCGAACCAGTAATACCAGCCCGCGAACAGCGAGAAAACCGCGCCGAGCGACAGCACGTAGTGGAAATGGGCGACGACGTAATAGGTGTCGTGCATCACCGTATCCACGCCGGCATTGGCGAGCACGACGCCGGTGACTCCGCCGACGGTGAACATGAAGATGAAGCCCAGCGCCCACATCATCGGCGTCTGGAAGGTGAGGCTTCCGCCCCACATGGTCGCGATCCAGGAGAAAATCTTGATCCCCGTCGGGACCGCGATCACCATCGTCGCCGCGGTGAAGTACATCTTGGTGTTCACGTCCATTCCGACGGTGAACATGTGGTGAGCCCAGACGATGAAGCCGATGACGCCGATCGAGACCATCGCATAGGCCATTCCGAGATAGCCGAAGACCGGCTTGCGGCTGAATGTCGCCACCACCTGGCTGACCATGCCGAAGCCCGGCAGGATCATGATGTAGACCTCCGGGTGGCCGAAGAACCAGAACAAATGCTGGTAGAGGACCGGATCGCCGCCGCCGGCCGCGTCGAAGAAATGGGTTCCGAAATTGCGGTCGGTCAGCAGCATGGTGATCGCGCCCGCCAACACCGGCAGCGCCAGCAGCAGAAGGAAGGCGGTGACCAGGATCGACCAGACGAAGAGCGGCATCTTGTGAAGGGTCATGCCCGGCGCGCGCATGTTGAAGATCGTGGTGATGAAATTGATCGCGCCGAGGATCGAGGAGGCGCCCGCAAGGTGCAAGGCGAAGATCGCCATGTCGACCGAGGGGCCGATCGAGCCCGAGGTCGACAAGGGCGCGTAGACCGTCCAGCCGACTCCGGCGCCAAGCCCCGTGCCGCCCGAGACGAACGAGGAGCCAAGCAGCAGGATGAAGGCGGGCGGGAGCAGCCAGAACGAGATGTTGTTCATCCTGGGGAAGGCCATGTCGGGCGCGCCGATCATGATCGGCACGAACCAATTGCCGAAGCCGCCGATCATCGCCGGCATGACCATGAAGAAGACCATGATCAGGCCGTGGGCGCTGATCAGCACGTTCCACATGTGCAGGCCTTCATCGAAGCTTGCCTCCGGCAGGCCTACGATCGAATGCATGAAGTTCGTCCAGGTGCCGAGATACTGGATTCCGGGCTCGGCCAGTTCGAGCCGCATCAGGCCGGAAATGGCGCCGCCGATGATCCCCGCGGTGACCGCGAAGAGCAAATAGAGCGTGCCGATATCCTTGTGGTTGGTCGACATGAACCAGCGCACGAAGAAGCCGGGCTTGTGGTCCGAATCGTGATGGGCGTCGTGCCCCTGGGCCTCGAAGTGGACGGCGTTCGCTGTGGTGTCGGTCATCTGCCTGGGCCGCCTTATCTGGTCGCAACTTGGTTCGTGGTCGCCGCCTCGGCCGGAGCCTGCGCGGTGGTGGCCGCGGCCGGAGCCGCCGCGGGCGCCGCCGGAGCCGAGCCCGGCTGCCGGCCGCCATTGGCGGCGATCCAGGAGTCGAACCGGGCGCGCGAGACGACCTCGACCGCGATCGGCATGTAGCCGTGGCGGCTGCCGCACAATTCGTAGCAGACGCCGTAATAGACTCCTTCGCGATTGGCGCTGAACCAGGTTTCGTTGAGCCGGCCGGGGACGGCGTCGATCTTGGTCCAGAAAGCGGGGACGCCCCAGGCGTGGATGACGTCGTTCGAGGTCACGATCAGCTTCACCGTGGCGCCGACCGGAACGACCATCCGCTGGTCGGCGGCGAGCTGCCTCGGCTCGCCGGCGGCGACGGCCTCCTCGTCGGGGATCATGTTCGACACCAGGTTCACGCCATGATCGGGATATTGATATTCCCAATACCATTGATTGCCGATCACCTTGACCGTGAGATCGGCCCTGGGCGGATCATATTGGTGGCCGAGCAGCCGGATCGAAGGCAAGGCGATCACCACCAGGATCAGCACCGGCACCAAAGTCCAGACGATTTCGAGCGTCGTATTGTGGGTGTTGCGCGACGGCGTCGGATTGGCGCCGCGCCGGTAGCGGAACATCACCCAGCCGAGCAGCAGGAGAACGAACAGCGAGATGATTATGATCACCGGCATCAGGATCACTTCGTGGAACCAATAGGCCTCCTCGCCGATCGGGCTGACCTGGTCCTGGAGGCCGTAGCGCCCGTCGGGCTGGCCGATTCCCGGGGTCGGGGCGGTGCGGGGAACGGCGACGGCGGGGGCGGCCGCATTGGCGGTCGCGGCCTCGCCAGCCGGCGCCGCGCCGGTCGTCGGCGTCGGCGCCGCCGCCGGAGCGGCTGCAAAGGCCGCGGCCGGCGCGAGGCCAAAGGCTGCGGCGATGGCGGCGAGCTTGAAAATGGTCTTCATCTAGGCCCCTTGGACGCGCCCGCGGGCGGCTGGATTCGGGCGCCCAAGGGGCGCCTCGCGCCGGCCTTATAGGCAGGGGAATAACGTCTCTCAAGCGTGTTGCGCGCGCCAATGTCCGCAACGGCGGAACGCTTGATGCCCACTGCTTCCTTCCCTATCTGTCGGGCGGCGCGTTCCGGCTGGGGAAAATCATGACCGAAGAGGAGGTTTTGGCCGAATTCCGCGCCGCCGGGGCGCTGCTGGAGGGCCATTTCGTCCTGTCCTCGGGCCTGCACAGCCCGCGCTACCTCCAATGCGCCCGGGTGCTGATGGATCCGATGCGCGCCTCGTCGCTCGCTTCGGCTTTGGCCTCCACCATCCCGCGCGAGCTTCGCTCGAAGATCCAGATCGTCGTTTCGCCGGCGATGGGCGGGCTCGTCATCGGCCACGAAATGGGCCGGGCGCTCGGAGTCGAGGCTTTGTTCGTCGAGCGGCCCGCCGGCACCTTCGAGCTTCGCCGCGGCTTCCGCCTCGAGCCCGGGCAGCAGGTGCTGCTGGTCGAGGACGTGGTCACCACCGGCCTTTCCTCGCGCGAGGCGATCGCGGCGATCGCGGCGGCGGGCGGCGAGGTGATCGCCGCGGCGGCGCTGGTCGATCGTTCGGGCGGCGAGGCCGATCTCGGCGTTCCTTTCTACCCGCTCGTCCGCCTCAACGTGCCGAGCTATGCGCAAAGCGATCTCCCGCCCGAGCTCGCCGCCATCCCGCCCGAAAAGCCTGGGAGCCGCAAGGCGCCCGTCCCGGACGAGGCCGAGGGGGCGTGAGCGAATCGCCGCGCCTTGGCGTCAATATCGATCATGTCGCGACCATCCGGAACGCGCGCGGCGGGGCGCATCCCGATCCGGTCCGCGCCGCCTTCGCCGCCGCCGGGGCGGGCGCCGACGGAATCACCGCGCATCTGCGCGAGGACCGGCGCCACATCACCGACGCCGATATCGACGCCTTGATGGACCGCCTCGAAATCCCGCTCAACCTGGAAATGGCGGCGACCGAGGAGATGCTCGAAATCGCGCTCGCCCACCGCCCCCACGCCGCCTGCCTCGTCCCCGAAAAGCGCGAGGAGCGGACCACCGAGGGCGGCCTCGACGCGGCCGGCCAGCACAACCATCTCGCTTATTATGTCGATAGGCTGGGCGGCGCGAACATCCGGGTCAGCCTGTTCATCGAGCCCGATCCGGCCCAGATCGAGGCGGCGATCCGGCTGGGCGCGCCGGTGGTCGAATTCCACACCGGCCGCTACGCGCACCTCGAGGGCGAGGAAAAGGCCGCCGAGCTTCGGCGAATCGCCGACGCCGCCGCGCTCGCTCATCTGAACGGGATCGAACCCCATGCCGGCCACGGCCTCACCTTCGACAATGTCGCCGCCATCGCCGCAATCCCTCAGCTCGCCGAACTCAATATCGGCCATTTCCTGGTCGGCGAGGCGATCTTCACGGGGTTCGAGGCGAGCGTGCGGCGGATGCGCGCGCTGATCGACGAGGCCCGGGGATGACTCGGCCCATTTCCCGTCATGCCAGCGTAGGCTGGCATCCAAGCGGAGTCAGCATGGACCCCAGCCTTCGCTGGGGCGCGGGCTTGGGGGAGCCCGCGTGATCATCGGCCTGGGCTCCGACCTGTGCAACATCGAGCGCATCGCCAGGTCGCTCGACCGCTTCGGCGAGCGCTTCATCGCCCGAGTCTTCACCGAGACGGAGAAAGCCAAGGCCGAGCGCCGCCCCTTCACCCGCGCCGGCACCTACGCCAAGCGCTTCGCCGCCAAGGAGGCTTTCTCCAAGGCGGTCGGCACCGGCTTCAAGCGCGGCGTCTTCATGAAGGATATCGGCGTCGTCAACCTGCCATCGGGCCAGCCGACCCTCGCCCTCACCGGCGGCGCCAAGGAGAGGCTTGACGCGATGACCCCGCCGGGCCACGCCGCTCTGGTTCATTTGACGATGACCGACGATTACCCCTTCGCCATGGCGGTCGTGATCATCGAGGCAGTATCCAAGGAGCGCGTATCTTGACCGACAGCGACCGCCGGGCCGCGGCCGAAACCCGGAGCGAGTGGAGCGGCGAGACCGCCCCGCCTCCCGCCGCCGCCGAAGCGGCCGGGGCCGCGCCCGCGAAGAAGGGCACGGACTGGTGGGCCGAGCTGAAGGCGATCTTCTGGCTCATCCTTGCAGTCCTCGCCTTCCACAGCTTTATCGCCAAGCCTTTCTACATCCCGTCCGAATCGATGATGCCGGGCCTGCTGAAGGGCGACCGGCTGGTGGTCAGCAAATATCCCTATGGCTGGTCCTGGGTCTCGCCGAGCTTCCACATCTTCCCGCATTGGAGCGGGCGGCTGTGGGGCGCGATGCCCGAGCGCGGCGACGTCGTCATCGTCACCCCGCGGGGCCAGAGCTCGGATTACATCAAGCGTGTGATCGGCCTGCCCGGCGACACGATCGAGGTGATCGACGGTATCGTCCATCTGAACGGGCGGCCGGTGCCCCGCGAGGAGCGGCCGCGCACTTTGTTCCCGGTCGACGCCAACGTGCCCTGCGTCGACAGCCGGCCCGGCGGCTATGGCGATTTCCGCGCGCGCGGGCCCGACGGCCGGGTCTATTGCCGGCTGCCGGTTTTCCGAGAGACGCTTCCCAACGGTCGCTCCTACGACACGATCGACGTCGGCTATTCGGACGGCGACGATTTCGCGCGAATCACCGTTCCGCCGAACCACCTCTTCCTGATGGGCGACAATCGCGACCACAGCGCCGACAGCCGCTTCTCGGCCGCTCAGCAGGGGCTGGGCGGCCCCGTCCCCTGGGAGAATATCGGCGGCCGGGCGGAGTTCATCACCTTCTCGCTCGACGGAAGCTCCTCCTATTGGAACCCGATCAGCTGGTTCTCCGCCTTGCGCGGCGGCCGTGCCGGCACTTCGCTCCACGCCCAGCGCGCGCCCGTGCCGGTCGAGCCGGCGGAGCCGGCGGCGCGATGAGCAAGCGGCCGGCCCAGCGCGAGGCGGCCGAGCAGGCCGGCCCGATCGAGCTGCGCGATCCGGTCATCCGCCACGAGCTCAAGCGCGCCAGCGTCTGGATCGGCCTCGTCCTCGCCGTCGCCGGAGTCATCGTCCTCGCCCAGCCTTTGCTGCTGATCTTCGCCGGGATCGTGCTCGCGGCGATGCTCGACGGCGGCGCCAGGCTGCTCGGCCGCGTGCTCCCGATCGGCCGCGGCTGGCGGCTCGCCATCGTCACTCTGGCTGGCCTGGGCTTCCTCGTCTGGACCTTCTATTTCGCCGGCACCGAGCTCGCCTTCCAGGCCGAGCGACTGCGCGAGACGGTGACCTTCCAGATCAACCGGATCCTCGATTGGGCGAATGGGATGGGGCTGGTCCAGGGCGGGGTCGACGTCCAGCAATTGAGCGGCCAGCTGATGGGCTCTCTGGGCCGGCTCGGCTCCGCGGTCAGCAGCGCGCTCGGCGCGGTCGCAAGCGGGGTCATGATCCTGGTGATCGGCATCTTCATCGCGATCGAGCCGCGCCTCTATCAGCGCGGAGTCGCCTGGATGCTTCCGCTGGAGCAACGCGAGCGCTTCTACCGGACGGTCAGCCGGATGGGCTTCGTGATGCGCCGGCTGATGGCCGGGCGGCTGCTCGGCATGGCGGTCGAGGGCGTCGGCACCTGGCTTCTGCTGCTCGCCGGCGGCGTGCCGATGGCGGCTTTGCTCGGCATCTTGACCGGCCTGCTCGCCTTCCTGCCCAATATCGGCGCGATCATCTCGGGCGTATTGATCGTGCTCGCCGGCTTCTCGATCGGGGTCAATGAGGGGCTGTGGGCGATCGCGGTCTATCTCATCGTCCAGACCGTCGACGGCTATCTGATCGTGCCCTATGTCGCCAAGAAGACGGTCGACCTCGCCCCTGCCCTGGTGCTCGGCGCTCAGCTGCTGTTCGGCGCCCTGTTCGGGATCATGGGGCTGATGCTCGCCGACCCGATGGTGGCGATGGTCAAGACCGCGCTCGAGCAGAAGTCAGAGGAAGACGAAGCCGACGCCGAGGCCGACCGGCCCCGCAAGCGACCGCCAAAGCCGGCCTAGCGCCCGCCAAAGCCGACCCTAGCGCCCGCCCGCCGGTGGCGCTCCGCTCGGCGGCGCTCCGCCCGGCGGCGGCGCGGCCGCCGCCCCCTGCTGCTGCTGCATCATCTGCTGAAGCCTCTGCATCTGGAGCTGAGAGGCCATTCCGGGCGCGATCTGCATCACCTCGATCTCGAACACCAAAGTGTCCTGCGCCCCGAACGGAGCGCCGGGCGGCGGCGGCGAGGCGCTTGAGACATGAGTGCCCGGCGGCAGCCAGAGCTGGTAGCGGCCGCCCGCGCGCATCTTCTGGAGCGCCTCGCCGAAGCCGCCATAGACGTCCGACGTCGTCGCCAGGAAGGGCTCGCCGCGCTGATCGCTGTCCTGGATGACCGGGGCGTCGAGGCTTCCTACGTGCAGCTTGTAGCGAAGCGCGAAGGCGTCGGCCGGAGTGATCGTCGGCCCCTGGCCCTCGGCGACGACCCGGTAGCGGGCGCCCGACGGAAGCGTGACCTCCTGCCAACCCTGCGTTCCCCACCAGGCCAGCCCGGCGGCCGCCAGCATCAGCGCCAAGAGGGCGATCCACAATTTGAGGACGGCGCCGCGCGCGAGCGGGCGAAGCGGAACGGCGGTGGCGGCGGACATGAACTTTTCCCCAAAACGAGAACGCTGTCTCTATCTCCGCCCGGTCATGAAGTGAAGCTCCCCATCTGGTCACCCCCGCGAAAGCTGGGTCCATAGGGTGGAGTCACGAAGGCCGCTTGGATCCCAGCTTTAGCTGGAATGACGCAGCTCTTGTCACCGGACCCCGTCGCGCTCCGCGCGCTTGCGCTCGAGCTTGCGGGCCCTGCGGATGGCGGCCGCGCGCTCGCGGGCGCGCTTCTCGCTTGGCTTCTCGTAATGACGCCTGAGCTTCATCTCGCGATAGACGCCTTCGCGCTGCAGCTTCTTCTTGAGCGCCCGCAGCGCCTGATCGACATTGTTATCGCGAACGATGATTTGCATAAAAGCTCGTCACTCTTTCCGTTTTGGCCAAATTGCAGAAATGGATTCGCCGCGAGACACGGCCCGCGGCGCAGGGGCGAGCCCCTAGCAGAGGGCCGTCCCCGGCGCAAGGGCGGGGACGCTCGGCGCGTGGGTCGGTTTTATGTCGCCAAAGGCGGGTACGGACCCTAGGCTTGGCAGAATGTCGATCCGCTCATCGGCCCATCCCGAATCGCATTCCAGTGAGCCGGCGTCGGCATTGCCTCGCGCGCCGGTGCCTGGCCGGGCGTGCGGAAGCTGCACGCTTTGCTGCAAGACAATTGCCGTCACGGAACTGGCCAAGCCCCCCGGTACATGGTGCCAGCATTGCCGACCCTCCAAAGGATGCGCGATTTACGATTCGCGTCCCGCCGCTTGCCGCGATTTCTATTGCGAGTGGATGTTCTCGGAGAAGCTTGGGCCCGAGTGGAAGCCGGACCGGGCCAAGTTTGCGCTGATCGTGACCGCCACCGGCCATCTCGCGGCGTGCGTCGATCCGGGCTTCCCGGCGGCCTGGAGGCAAGAGCCTTATTATCAGACCCTGTGGCGGTGGGCTCGAGAGCGGGCTGAAAGCCAATTGTCATCGTGGCCGGGAGTCGATGTTTGGATTGGGAGGCGCTGCATCATCATTTTGCCGGACGGCGAGAAGGACCTCGGGATCGTCGCGGAGGATGAAGAGGTGCGGATCGACCGCACGATGACAATTGCAGGCCCGGTCTACGTCGCGACGAAGTTCAGCGTGACCGACACCGGCCCGCCACAATCGAACTGATCGACCAGCCGATCGACGCCATTGGCGCCGCTCGGCCGGGCCCCATTCCCCTTATCGCCCCGACGCGCGCCTTCGGCCCTCGCCCATCGGCTTGACGGCCGAAGCGTAGCGGCCGCGGCCGCGCTGGGCGCGCTGCGGCGGGAAGCGGCGCTGGGCGCGTTCCTCCTCGCGCCGCTCATCGCGGCTGGGCTCGGGCGCGGAGCCCCTTGTCGCCTTGATCCGCGCCGCCTCGGCGACGAAGCCGGCCGGCAGCGGCGAGACGCTGAGCTGCTGGCGGGTCAGCTTTTCGATGCCCTTCAAATAGGCGCGCTCGTCATCGGCGCAAAAGGCGATCGCGATTCCGGCCGCGCCGGCCCGCGCGGTCCGCCCGATCCGGTGGACATATTGCTCGGAGACGTTGGGCAGCTCGAAATTGATCACGTGCGAAACGCCCGTCACGTCGATGCCGCGCGCGGCGATGTCGGTGGCGACGAGTATGCGGATCTTGCCGCTCTTGAATTCGGCCAGAGCGCGCTCGCGCTGCGGCTGGCTCTTATTGCCGTGGATCGCGGCCGCTGGGATGCCGCTGCCGCCGAGCAGCTTCACGACGCGGTCGGCGCCGTGCTTGGTGCGGGTGAAGATGAGCACGCGCTCCATCGATCCGCCCGGATTGCCCTTAGCGGGATCGGGCTTGGCGAAGCCGACGCGCAGCATCATCGTGAGAAGCGCCTGCTTCTCGGACTGCTGGACGAAGGTCACATATTGGTCCACCCGCTCGACCGTCGTCGCCGCCGGGGCGACGCGGACTTCGGCGGGGTCGGTCAGGAACTTGTCGGCCAGCTCCCGGATCGACTTCGGCATGGTCGCCGAGAAGAACAGGGTCTGGCGCCGGGCCGGCAGCAGGCGCACGATCTGCTTGAGCGCGTGGATGAAGCCCAGATCGAGCATCTGGTCGGCCTCGTCCAGCACCAGGATCTCGACGTCCTGCAGAGTCAGATAGCGCTGCTCGATCAGGTCGATCAGGCGGCCGGGCGTGGCGACGAGCACGTCGACGCCGCGCGCCAGCTCCTGGCGGTCCTTGCCGACCGAGGTGCCGCCGAAGACGGTGACGACCTTGAGCTGCGAGAAGCGGGCATAGGAACGCGCGCTCTCGGCGATCTGGCTGGCCAGCTCGCGGGTCGGCGCGAGGACGAGCATCCGGCAGGCGCGGGGGCCGGCGCGGCGGTCGGACTGGCGAAGCCGGTCGATCGAGGGCAGCATGAAGGCGGCGGTCTTGCCGGTGCCGGTCTGGGCGATCCCGAGCAGGTCGCGGCCCTTCAAGAGGGTCGGGATGGCCTGAACCTGGATCGGAGTCGCGGTCGAATATTCCTTCAGCGCGAGCGCTTGGAGGACGGGCTGCGAAAGCCCGAGCGATTGAAATGACATTGAAAAAACTCACAAATTGTGCGGCGATACGCGCAGCCGGAACGGCGCGCGATACGCGGCGGGTTTTGGCAACCCGCGTGAAAAGGGAAACCTTTGGGGAATTACGAAGCGGAGCCGGGGCGGTTACGCCCGATCACGCTGCATGGCGCCTCGCTGAGGGGCATATGCATGTTGCGGTGCACAATGTCAACCATCTGGGTCTGAGAGGTCCTCGGGGCGGCTCATTCATTCGTCCAGCGGCCCGAATTTCGGTTCGGTCTTCCCCAGCCGCGCCTTGATCGCCTCGGTGAGGTCCGCGCTGACCAGGGTAGCGGCGTTCCACATTGCCACGTCCCGCAACCCCTCCTCCACGGCCCGCCCGCGACTGTGGTTGAGGCTTTTCTTGGCGCCGGCCACCGCAAGCGGCGATTTGGCGGCGACGGTTTTCGCCAGCGCCATGCCGGCGCCGATGCAGGCGTAGCGGTCGGCGGCGATTTCGTTTACGAAGCCGTAGCGCTCGGCTTCCTCCGCTCCCATCCTGCGGCCGGTATAAGTCAGTTCGCGAAGCACGCCTTGTGGGATCAGGTAGCCGAGCCGCTGCAGAGTCCCGAGATCTGCCGTGATCGCGACATCCACTTCGGCGATCTGGAAGAAGGCGTCGGCGCTGGCGATGCGGAGGTCGCAGGCCGCGGCGAGGTCGACGCCGGCGCCGATGCAGCCGCCGTGGATGGCGGCGATCACCGGCGCGCGCGCCTCCTCCGCCGCGCTGAACGCGTCCTGCAGCCATATGATATGGCGAAGCCGCGCCTCGGCGGCGCGGCCGGGGTCGGCGCTCTTCGGGAATTGCTTCGAGGCATATTCGAGGTCGAGGCCGGCGGTGAAATGCCGGCCCCGGCCGCTGAGCAGGATCGCCCGCACCGCCGGATCGCCGCCCAATGCCCGGAAGGTATCGCCGATCGCGGCGAACATATCCTTGTCCATGGCGTTGAACTTTTCGGGCCGCGCCATTTCGACATGGGCGACGCCTTCGCTCACCTCGACGGCGATCCTTTCGCTTCCCATGAACCCGCTCCCTGCTTAGAACCGCGCCATGACCAGCTTTACCGTGAACGGCCAGCCCGTCCACTACCGGATGGACCCGGCGACTCCCTTGCTCTGGGCGCTTCGCGACGCCTCCAACCTGACCGGCACCAAATTCGGCTGCGGCACCGGCCATTGCGGGGCCTGCGTCGTCCATGTCGACGGCAATGCGGTCCGGTCCTGCCGGGTCTCGATCGCGGCGCTGGAGGGCAGCTTCGTCACCACCATCGAGGGCCTGTCGCGCGACCGCTCGCACCC
>Ga0190265_10001518_pt1 | contig 15313 bp, 9 predicted proteins | sample Popmic124T_FD_133135 | JGI IMG/M metagenome (GOLD analysis project Ga0190265, IMG submission 133135) | Populus adjacent soil microbial communities from riparian zone of Indian Creek, Utah, USA - 124 T | ecosystem: Environmental > Terrestrial > Soil > Riparian zone | place: USA: Utah | collected...
CTGAAACCGGACATGACGACGGACAGCCTGCAGCTGTTCCTCAAGGACATCGGCAAAGTGCGGCTGCTGACCGCTCAGGAGGAGGTCGAACTCGCCAAACGGATCGAGCGCGGCGACCTCGACGCGAAGCAGAAAATGGTCGAGTCCAACCTGCGCCTGGTCGTCTCGATCGCCAAGAACTACCGCAACCAGGGGCTTCCCTTCCTCGACCTGATCCAGGAGGGGACGCTGGGCCTCGTGCGCGCGGCCGAGAAGTTCGACTACCGCAAGGGGTTCAAGTTCTCGACCTACGCGACCTGGTGGATCCGCCAGGCGATCGCCCGCGCCCTGGCCGACAAGGCGCGGACGATCCGCATCCCGGTCCACGTGGTCGAGAAGCTGAACAAGATCGGCCGCGCCGAGCGCAAGCTGGTCACCGAGCTGGGCCGCGAGCCGACGCCGGAGGAGATTGCCGAGGTGACCGGGATCGACCCCGAGGAGGTCGACTCGATCAAGCGCTCTGCCCAGGCCCCGGTCTCGCTGGAGAAGCCGGTGGGTGACGAGGAGGAGTCGGAGTTCGGCCAGTTCATCGCCGACGAGAAGGCCGAGTCCCCCTTCGACCGCGCCGCGGACCTGCTCACCAAAGAGGCGCTGAAGGAGGCGCTGGAGAACCTCTCCTACCGGGAGCGGCGGGTGCTCGAACTTCGCTACGGGCTCGGCGGGGAGCATCCGCGCACCCTCGACGAGGTCGGGCGCACCTTCAACGTCACCCGTGAGCGGATCCGGCAGATCGAGAACCAGAGCCTGAAAAAGCTCCAGCAGCTGGGCGAAGCGCAGAAACTGCGCGAAGTCACCTGAGGCTTAGCGGCGCGTCCCTGACGTAACGCTATTATTCCCCCGATTAGGGGAGAAGTCTTAACTAAATGCATGGCGGTGCTGCTGGGGGCAATGATCGTTGCCGTACTTGTCATCGGGTGTGGCAACGACGCCGATGGCGACCCGGAACGCACCACGATGGCGAGCACCACGGTGACCACTGGATCCCTCGCCACGGCGCAGTACCTGGCGAAAATCAATGATTACTGCCAGCGCGACTGGGCCCGGATGCTGGAGAAATTCGCGGACTACCAGGACGCGAAAGGCCCGAACGTGAGCAAAAAGAGGCTGTTCATCGGCGCAAGCTGGCGCTTTCTGCTGCCCGGGATCCAGTTCCAGTTCGACGTAATGCGGAATAGCGGGGCACCGGAAGGCGGCGAGGTCGAGGTCGAAGAGATGATCGGCACGATGCAGCTTGCGATCGAGAGTGGACAACGGCAGCGCATTTCCTCCGCCGAGCAACTATCGACGTTGTTTGAGGACTACAACCGGCTGGCGCAGCAGTACGGCATCGACGAGTGCGTCGTCGACGAAGCGTATTTCGACAGATTCGAGCTCTAAGGATTTGGGCTTCCCGCGCCGATACAGGCCGGGATGTTCGAGATCGACTCAGCGCTGCGCACGCTCATCGAGCGCGAGGGCTCCGACCTGCACATCAAGGTCAACGCACCGCCGATCGTGCGTTTGCACGGCGAACTGGCGCACCTCGAGGGCCACGGCACACTGAGCGCCGAAGACACCGAGAAGGCGTTCCACGACATCGCCGAGGTGCGCTCACAGACTGAATTCGAGGCAGAGGGCGAGGCCGACTTCTCCTACTCGATCTCCGGCCTGGCCCGCTTTCGCGTCAACGCCTTCAAACAGCGCGGCACGATCTCGATCGTCTGCCGCGCGATTCCCTTCGGGATCCGCTCGGTCGAGGAGCTGGGCCTGCCGCCGGTCGTCACCAACCTAGCCGAGGAGCAGCGGGGGATCGTCCTGGTCACCGGCACGACCGGTTCGGGCAAGTCGACGACCCTTGCGGCGATGATCGACCACATCAACAGAACTCGGCCGCGTCACATCGTCACCCTCGAGGACCCGATCGAGTTTCTGCACGAGGACAAACAGGCGATCGTCAACCAGCGCGAAGTCGGCTCCGACACGGTCAGCTTCGCCCGGGCCATGCGGCGTGTCCTGCGTCAGGACCCGGACGTGATCCTGATCGGCGAGATGCGCGACGAGGAGACCGTCCGGACCGCCCTCTCAGCGGCCGAGACCGGCCACCTCGTCCTCTCCACCGTCCACACCCTGGACGCCACGGAGACGATCAACCGGCTGGTCGACTTCTTTCCCCCCCACCTCCAACACCAGGCCCGGGTAATGCTCGCCGCGACCCTGAGAGGGGCGATCGCCCAGCGCCTCGTCCCCGACGTGACCGGAGATGGCCGCGTCCCCGCGTCCGAGGTTCTCGTCGTCACCGGTCGCGTCCAGGACCTGATCCTCAACCCCGACGAAACCGGCAAGATCACCGAAGTGATCGCCGAGGGCGAGTACTACGGCATGCGCACCTTCGACCAGTCCCTGCTCGGCTATGTGATGGAAGGCAAGGTGACCGAGGAGGTCGCGCTCGACTACGCCTCCAGCCCGCACGACTTCAAGCTGATGCTGGCCGCCGGCGGCCAGCGTGCCAGCGGCATCGAGCAGCTGGCCTAGCCTTTGCCGCCCTTTTGACGGCGCGACTGTTTGCCGCAATTGCTCGGTCGCACCAGTGAGAGGAATTTGCGTCGCAGGCCGTTCTGAGCGCTGAAGTCGAGGTTCGCCCGTGAGGGCCCAGCGCAGAGATCGCGGCTGTTGACGATCAGTCCCTTTTTGCCGCCCTGCATGTTCACAACGACTTTTGAGATCGGCGCGTCGGGGACGCTGGGGAAGGTGGCGCGAATCCCGCCTTTGATCGAATCGATGCGTGCCGCCTGCTCGATCTCCACTATCCCTCTGAGCGCGAAGACCAAGTCGGGCAGCAGGTTGTCGGAGGAGCGCAGGTAGGCAGGGCCTTCCAGGGGCTCGTCCAACAACGGAGAGAAGGCTCTGACGTGGCCGTAGATGGATCCTGGGGGACAGTTGTCCGCCGCAAACTGGACGCGCGTGCAGACGGTTCTGATGTGAGCCTGGTCGAGGAACGCGGACCTCGGCAGGCGGACGACCGCCTTGGAGAGGTTGGCGTCGCCGGGTCGAGGCCTGAGCACGGCCCGCAGGGCGGGATGGCCGCCACGTTTCGTCCCGCCTTTCAGGTGGAACGAGAGGCTCGGTTTAAAGGGAAGCCGGGCGCAATTCGCCGCCTGGAAGCGGGCTGCGAGTCCGACGGGCACATCATCGGCGGGATTGAAGACGTCGAGGAAACTGCCCCACAGCGTCGCTTTGACCTGTGAGGGATCGCAGCTGGTCGGGTTGATGATGAAGTCCGGGCGGTCGGCGTAGACACGAAGGTCCCTCACCTTGAGCACGATCCCCTTGAGGATGTGGGGAATCGGATCCGAGTTCGCACCGTTGACTTCGGCCTGGGCCGTACGTGGGTTGAGGTCGAGCGCCACCCTGACCATGACCGTCCCCGCGTCGAAGGGCCCTGCGACCGCGGGGGTGATCACGGCGACGCTCAGCGGGCTGCCGTTGTAGGGGCCCGCTAGGTAGATCTTTCCTCCCACGTAGGTGAGCTGGGATCCAACTCCGGCCCCAGCAAGGACACGACCAAGCTGGGAGCTGGCAGGGCAGCTCGGATCGGCCAGCTCCTGGCGGCCCGTCTTGCTCCTAGCGGCGGCGATCGCCGCGTCGGAGCATTTGCCAATCCCAGCTAATTTGCCGAGCAGTCCAGGCGGCAACACCGAGGAGAATTTCGTCATGTCCTGCTCCCCGTCGGCCCGCGTTATGCGCATGTGGACGGGCGAGTAGGAGCCGGCGTTGTTGTTGAGCGTGCCGGCCTCGAAGCCCGGGTCGAACGGCGGCGCCCCGGCGGGGGGACAGGGACCGCCGCCGACGCCCCGGGTGACCCGGAAGCTCGAGCTGGGGGTGACCGGTTTTCCGGGGTTCGCCCACGGCGTGAGCTCCGCAACCGTGGTGTAGGTACCGCACCCGGCGGGGGTGATCAGCGGCGAGCGGCCGCCCTCGCGAAGTTTCAGCGTGAAGTGGCTCACCGGAAGCTGCGGGACGTCGTCGAAAGTGGTGACGAGCCGGCCGGCGTTTGGGCCGTTCTCTTCGTTCGGCTCCACCTTGCCCGCCAGCTTGACGAGAACCCCCAGCTCCGGGTCCTTGATCACGAGATAGATCGCGATCAGCGAGTCGAACGGGTTCTCTTTTCCGGGCTCGGTGGTCCCCGGATCATCCTGCTGGGCGACGTAGACGGAGCCGTCGAACGGATGCTCTCCGTCGAGCAGGGGCGTCTCTGCCCGCACCGAACCGATTTTGGAAGCGTTAGGGCAGCCCTCGCCGGGCGCGGAGAAGGCCGTCTCGCGGTTGAAATCGTCCCGCGTGCAGGTGGCAAGGCCTTCGGCGATGGAGGGGTTGACCGTCACCCCCGCGGGCAGCGTGACGACCGCTCGCTTGATCTCCGAGTCCGCGAGACCGTCAACGGCGGTGATCCCCTGATCCTCGATATCGAGGTTGAAGTTGAGACCGCTCGGGCTCTCGGCGCGTTCGGTGGTCGCCTGGGCGGCGATAGACGGCGCGAAATCGAGTTTCGAGCATCCGTTGATGCCAAAAGTCTCTGCTTCACCTCCGACCTCAATCGCCGGGTTCTGCCACGAATTGGCTTTGAAAACGGTGACCAGCGGATCAGCGCAACTGCGTGGCAGGGTGAGGAAGGGCTTGCGAGACATGCTCGCTTTGCAAATTCCTCGCGACTCGATGTTGTGGGCCCCATCGACGGGGAAGTCTCCGTCGTTTTCGCCGACGGAGACACAGGAGCCTCGATAAGGATCGTGTCGTTCATCGGACGGGTTTCCCCAGAGCACGAGCTCTGAAGCGAGGAATTGCCTGGCCTGGGAGATGCCGGTGATCGTGGCAAGAAGGTTGTTGGGGAACTCAGGGCTTACTCCACCTTCGATCGTGACCGGCACCAAACCAACCACGAAGCCCAGTTTCGCCGCCACCCCGGGAGGTGGTTGAAGGTTGAACACCGGGGCATAGAAGGTCACCCCGTCGTTGTCGATTAGGCGAACCCTGATGGCTCCAACTGCCGTTCCGTCCGGACAATTGGCGGTGATTTCTTTGGCCGCGGGGATTTTGGTCAGGAAATCAGCGGTGCTGCAAACCTGGGTGGCAGCCGGGTCCCCGATGAATCCAGCGGGCAGTTCGACTTTCAGGTCCTTTACTTCCCCGTCGGGCATCTCTCCGAGCTCGGGGTCGACGGAACTGTTCACTTCCAGGATCGTCGTCATCGCAAACGGATGAGAGCCGGCCTGGAGATTTACGGGGGACCCATCGGGACCCGTAAAGGAGACGTCCAGCGTTTTGAACCCGAAGTCGGCGCTTGCCGAAGCCGGTGCGGTCGCCAACACGGCCAGTGCGGCCACCAAGGAGGTCAAGATGGCCCTCTTCATCGTGCTGCCCTCCTGGTTCCGCGCTTTGCCTGTTTGGTGGGTTTCTTAACACAGCGTGCTTTTCCGCCTCGATTGACACGCCGTTTGCCCTTTCCGCAGCGTTTCGCTCTGGGTTTGCTCTTGGCGTTGCCGGGACCGACGAACGCCGAGCTGGCTGGGGTCGCGTCGTCGGGCGGTGCCGGCGGACTCTGGCAGGCCTCCCCGGCGCAATCCGGGGGCGGTGGCGGCGGTGGCGGGAATCCGCCGCCAACCCGTGCGTCATAGGCATCGATCAGCCCGGTGTCCTGTGGGGTCAGGCTGCTCAGCGTGGCGATGAAGACGTCGTCGCCGGTGGGGCTTGCCTCGAGGAATTCCGAGTCCGCCGGGCTCTCACCCGTCGAGATCAGGCTGAGACAGCCTCCAGAGTCCGCCACGAAGACGTCTGCCCCGATGGCATCGCATTCCGCCCCGCTCCCCGCTTTGGCCCATTCGTAGACGTCCTGCTTTTCATTCGTGTCGCGCAGAACCAAAGAGTCGAAGCTGTCGAAGAAGAGTCGGCTGCCGTCGTCGGAGAGCGGCTGGGTCGCATGCAACTGGTTCGCCCAGCCGCGGATCTTGGCAGCTGCCCAGATATCGCCGAAGCCCGAAGCCACTCCGAGTTCGCGCCCGTTTGGTCTCCTTCCGCTCGGATTGCAGGAGACGCAGACGAGGGCGTCGGCCCCGGCGTTGTAGAGGAAGACCTCGGCATCCGGCTCGCCGCTCGCCTGGTCGGTGTTGTCGTAGCCGGTCAGGCTCGCGTGTGACATGAAAACGACGTGGTCTCCGTCCGGGGTCACCCGAGCGGAGCGCTTCATCGGTTCGTCGTCGATCGGATTGTCGGCTGCTTGTGGAAAATTCTTCGCCACCACGTCTGCGCTCGCGAGCGTGGCGATGAAGTTCGCGACGCCACCCTCGTGGAGATAGAGGTTCGGCTGACCTGCGACGGCATCTCCATCGAGAGCTGCCGTGGAGACGAAGTAGACACGTTTGCCGCTATCGCTTGCTCCGATCACTCCTTGCACCCCTGCTGCGATCTGTTCCTCTTTTTCAGCCTCGACGTCATATTCGAAGAGTTCCGTACCACGCCTGTAGATCACTATCGATCCATCGACCGCGGCGGTTCTGAACTCGGTTGGTCCGGCGGAGATCAAGACCGTGCATGCTTTCGTCGGCTCGGTGCATTCGTCATCGACGTCTTGGTCTCCGTTGATGCGCATATAGAGCGGTCCGAGCCCCACGCCATTGCCCGTGGCGGTCCAGAAGACCCGTGAACCGTCCTCAGAGATGGCATGCTCGAGGCTGTTTCTGCGCCCCCGTGGATCCTGAATCGTCTCATTGGCGGTACCAAGCGAGCAATCTTCCACGTTTGCCGTTCCATCGGGCAGGACGCTGAGCAGGTGCAGCTCCCCGTCGTGATGCAGATAGCACTGGGTGGTGTTGTCGTCGGGGTCAACTGCAGACGGGTGTGCGTTTAACGTCAATGCGTCTCGCACGCGGAAGGCGGCATAGCTGCCGTCAGGCGTGAAGCCCTGCAGTTCGGGCCTGAAAGCGACCGACCCGATGCTCGGATCCGTACATATCATCGACTCGAAGCTGCCGGACCCGTTGTCGCGCCGGTAGAGGCCGATGAAACCCAGCGGTGCGCAGGGGTCGAGGCGAGGTTCCGTATCCTGCAGGATCGCAGCGATGCCCAAGTCTTCGGAAAACGCTTTGAACGGGGACTCGAACGATTTTTCTTCCTGGTAGAAGCTGGGACCATCGCGCGGTGGCGCAAGGGATTCACTCGTCCAACCGGTGGCTGGATCTCGACGGGCGAGATACTGAGAGGTCCATGGGGAACCCAAGGCATCGTCTCCGAACGCCTGGTAAGACGAGTAGGTCAGCGAGTTGCCGTTGGGGGCGCTCTGGCTGAAAACGGTCAGTTCGCCGGACAAGTTGGGAAACGCCAGAACGTCACCATTCGCCTTGTCGACCGGCGAGACCATCTCGTAGGCTCGACAGGCCGGCAGCTCGGCGGATGGACCGGTGCGGAACTCGTCATTGCCTGGACAAGCAGAGGGTGGCACGGGCAGTGGAAAGGTCGTAAAGGTGCCACCGGTGCCGTCCGCCAGCTCCGTTCCCCCGACCCCGCGAACCGGCCCGCCGCCGCCGCTCTCGGCGACGAAGCGGTAATGGTAGGTGATCCCTGGCGTCAAACCGCCCAGGAAAACCGGGGCGGTGGAGACGTCGGCACGGACAACTCCGGCGCCCAACTCGATGTCACCCGTAATCGGCGCCCGGCCTTCGCAGGTGCTCATCGCGCAGTCTTCGGTTCCGTATTCGACGAAATAGGCGGTGTCAGCCCAGAATTCGGGGTTGATTTTTGCCTGCACCAGGGCTCCGTCCGTGTGGACGGAGAGAATCGTCTGGTCTTTGATCTGGGGGGCGACCTCGGGAGGATCTCCGCATACCGCAGGGTCTGGGGGCTGAACGCCATAGGCACGCAGCGGCAGGGTGGCAACGGAGTTGGACACATAGATGTGGGTTTCGTGACCAGCGCCGCAACGGTTGACAGCCAGACCAGTGGACCCCACCGCAAGGTCTCCGGCAAAGTCATCGCTGGCTTCAAACCCCGGAATCGGCTGCCCGGCGCTGTTGAATCCGAGCACAGCGGTGTTCGATTTATCGAACGTATACAGATTGCCATCGGGGTCGAGAGCAATAGACCGAGGGTTTCCGACGAGGAAGGTGGGCGTGAGAAGATTGCCCCCCTGGCTGAGCTTGTAGATGTTCGGTTTGGAGTCGCTACCCGCTAGCAGGAAGGCGACGTAGAGGCTCCCGGCAGAATCGGAAGCGATCGCGCTCACGGTCTGGGTTCCGATGACGGCTTCCGGATCCGGGAGAGTTTCCTGATATATGCCATTGGTGTCGAAGCGCTGGATGCGTTTCTCGTCACCAACGTAGACTTTGTCGTCAGGCGTGACGGTAATGTAATTACCAATGCCAGGAAGAACTCCGAACTGTCCGTTGCCAGACCCCGTCGTGCCAGCACCGCAGGTGTCCCCTCCGGCAATGTGAGCGGCCGTGCAGACGTTGCCCGGATTGTTCGGACCCTGGTTGACCCCTCCCCCGAACATCAACAAAAACTGACCCGTAGGCGAGAACTTCTGCGCTCGCCGAGCAGTCGCGTCGAAAACGTAGACATTTCCCTGTGAATCGAGAGCTAGGGCGGGGGCGCCGGTGAATTGGCCCACACCGGTGCCATTGGCGCCCGCCTGACAGACCACGGTACAAATCTCGAACTGATTAACCGGATTCGTGTCGCCGGGATCTCCGGGACCGGCGACATTCCAACCCCACGCCCTGACGAATTGCCCCCAGGCGGTGTACTCGCTGATTCTTTTGTTGATCTGCTCGCCTACGAAGACATGGCCGTTATCGGGGTTCGTTGCGATGCCGCGAGACACGTTCACTTGGCCGCTTCCCGCGCCTTGCGGAGTGTTCCAGAAAAGAGGCGGCCCCGCGGAGGCGACGGCAGGAGAGAAAAGCGACGCTATGCATAGCGCAAGCACGAACAGTGTCCGCCTCGTCCCTAAGCGGTGCCTACGCGGAGCCCGTTCGAAGAATGCCACTCTCGCCCTCCCCCTTGAGTTCTCTCGATTACTCGCCAGTCCCAACCCGGTTCTGGCGACCATATCGGAACTCCCTGGTGCTTGTCAAGGATTGATGTAGTCCTAAACCAAAGCCGCGCGGGGCCCAGAAGGTCTGGGCCCCGCGCGGACAATCGATCAGGCTTCACTCTGCTTGACGGCTATGCCAAGCGTTGAACCCGTTCAGTCACTGATCGAAACACCGATTGTTTCTTCTAGTTCGTTATCGGCGTCGACTGTGGCAGCACCGACGTAGGAACCATCGTGGTAGGTACCCGCCGAGGCGGTGGCGCAACCAGGATCAACTGTGTATGTAATTTGTTCGTCGATGTTGACTGTCACGTCGACATCTGTCGGCGTCGCACTCGGTGTATTCTCGTATGTAATCTGGCTCAGCCCATTCTGTGATGGAACTGTAACCCGGCACACGGAGGTTGTAATCGTAATCTCGGTATCTTCCGGGCAGACGACGTCAACCGTACCAGTGTATTTATTAGCTTCCTCTGTCACCGGTTGATTGAATCGATACTGGCAGCCATTCATATCGATCGTCGCGTTGAAGAGACCGAACGCTTTGCAACCAGTGTAACTGGGGGCAATCGTCAGCGACGTCTGGGGACCGGCTGCTGACCCGTGATATGTAGCGTGGGTACAGCTGACCGTTCCGGCGACCGTCGTGAATACGTCCGTTCCAATCTGTTCGCCTGTGATTGTCGCGGGATACTCGTGGGCTGTGAAAGTACCCGGGGTTTGGGCACTGGCGGCCGATGCGGCCACCGCACTCATCGCCAGGACGGCGACGACAGACAGCCCGAGGATCTTGAGATTGCGAATCATTCTCTTGATTCCTTTCGTCTTGATTACGTCCCGCCATTGACGGGACACGCAATCACTAGCCGGGGCGCCTTGCTCTAGTCAAGAAGTTTTGACCCATTTTGCAGTAGCGCGTGTAGAGGTCCCGATCGAATCGACGTTTCCCCTGCAAATCCTGTTTGATGAAATTTCGCGCGCGCCGATCGGTGCGTGGCATCGATCGGTGCATAGCCGGTTTCCGCAGACGACCAGGAAGGGAACTCTCACAACCCGACGTGGCCAGGAGACCCCGGCCCTAACTGACTGCGCAGCCCTGGCGGAGCGTCCGGCACGTTAGCTCGATCAGTCGCTGATCGAGACGCCGGTGGGGTTACCTTCTTCGTCGTCGGCGGTCACTGTGGCAGTTCCCGCGTAGGACCCGTCGGCGTAGCTTCCTGCCGCTGCGGTCGCGCAGCCGTGATCAACTGTGTATTTGAGTTCACTGGAGATGCTGATGTTGATTTCAACATCTTCCGAGTCGGTTGTATTCGTGTATGTCATGGTCCCAAGGCCCGTTTGCGCAGGGAACCTCAACACGCAGGCAGCGCTTGTAACCACAATTTCAGCATTAACCGGGCAAGCGATGTCTGTGGTACCGAAATATTTGTCTGACGCCTCTGTTTCGTCGATCTTGAATATGAGATCACATCCGTTTAGATCAATGGTGAATTTAAAAAAACCGAACGCTTGGCAACCAGTGTAGCTTGGCACCACTGTAAGACTACTGGTCGGTTCGTTAACTTCTCCATGATATGTCGTGTGGGGACAGCTCCAGGATCCAGCCGTCGTAGTTATCACGTCCGTTCCCATTTGTTCTCCTGTTACTGTCGCCGGATACTGGTTCGCTGTGAACTCGCCTTCTTGAGCCAACGCGATGGGAGCGGCGGTGGCGGCTATCGCGAGCATGACGCCCAGCGCCAGTCCAAAGGTCTTCGAAAAGTGGATCATGCTTACTCCCTCCTAGCTTGGGGTCAGCCGATCGCTTATGCGACCAGGCCATCGATCGAAGCTCTACTCATCCTCCGAGGCCTAAGCAAGGACAGCCCACTTGGACACTGGCGGCCGACGCGACCACCGCACTCACCGCAATCGCGACAATGAAGGACGACCAGAGTGCTTTTATACGAGGAGTCATGCCCTGGCACCCGACTGGCGTCCGCCAGTCATCCGAGGGCCTTGCGGGCCTCGGTGAAGATCTCGTACTGGTTGTCCCTCGGCATGCGGGCCTTGCCGCTGCCGCGAAAGACGTTGGCCAGCTGCATGCCCACGGACTCGTAGATCTTTTTGAGTTCGTCGACCGAGTAAAGGCGCTGGCGGAACGGGATCGGCTCGTACTTCTCGAAGACCTCGCCGATCTGGATCGGGACCGTGAAACCTTCCAGGTAGCGTTCCTCGGCGTTCCAGCGGTGGTCGCTGAGTTCCACGGTCGACTCGCCGGCGATCCAGCTTTTTTTCGGCAGGTGCTTTTCGGCGTGCAGGACGTTGGGGAGCTGCGTCAGGTGCCGTCCTCCCGAGCGGAGCGCCTGCGCGACGACCTCGAAGGTGCGGCGGTTCTCCTCCTCGGTCTCGAAGTAGCCGACGGCGCCGTCGTTGAGGCTCAGCACCAGGTCGAACTCGTCGTTGAAGTCCAGCTCACGCAGGTCGGCCTGGAAGAAGGTGATCTCCAGCGATTGCGATTCCGCCTCGCGCTTCGCCATCTCGAGTAGCTCCTCCGAGATGTCGATCCCGACGACCTCGAAGCCCCTCCGCCGCAGCTCGAGCGAGTGGCGGCCGATCCCGCAGGCCAGGTCGAGCACGCGCTCGGATCCCTCGGGTTTCAGCATCCCGACGGCGCGATCGACTTCGGCGACGGTCCTGTCCGCCCAGGGCATCTTCGTCGTGCTGTCAGCCGGAAAGCCCGACCGATACCAGTCGAGCGGAACCTCGACGTCTGCACCTCCTGAAACCATTAGTCTGGAAGACTATACTAATCGAAAAGTACGCCTTTGTTCCGATAGAGCACCGCTGATGTGCCATAATGGATTCCGCATGGATGCTGCTTGCATCGGCGGGAACGGGAGCGAGGGGCGCACCGGGACGCGCGTCCTTACGCTGCTGGCGGCGCCGCTCAACGGCCTCATTCTGAACGAGCTCGCCCAGGGACCGCGGCGACTGGCCGAGCTCCGCCACGAGACAGGTTCTCCACCACAGACGACTCTCCGTACGCACTTAAAGCAGTTGGGCGAGATCGGGGTCGTCGCCAGGCGGCGACTCAACCTCTTCCCGAGCATCCGCGAGTACCACTTGACAGGCCTGCCCGGCAGAGAACTGCGCTTCGTCGCCACGACCCTGGAAGGTTGGCTGGCCAACGCCCCCAGCGAACCCTTGCCCGTCGGCAGCGACGCCGCACAAGCAGCGACCAAGGCCTTGGTCGATGGCTGGTCCTCGACCATGCTGCGCGCCCTGGCTCCCGGTCCCCTGACGCTGGGGGAGCTGAATCGAGCGGTGGGAGCGCTCGGCCGCCCCTCGATCGAGCGCCGTCTCACGGCGATGCGCCTCGCAGGATTGGTCGAGCCAAGCATCGACGCCGGCGACGGCACTCCCTATGCGGTCACCGAGTGGCTGCGACGAGGAGTGGCCCCGCTCGCCGCGGCGATCCGCTGGGAGCGCCACCACCTCCCGAACGACACCATGCCGATCGCCCCTCTCGACGCCGAGGCCGGTTTCATGCTCACCGCACCCCTGCTCAGACTGCCCTCGGAGCTGTCGGGCTCCTGCCGCCTGGGCGTGGAGTTCGAAGACCGAGGGAAGCACCATCTGGCCGGAGTAACCGTCGTTGTCGAACAGGGCCGAGTCGCTTCCTGGACGACGCGACTCGAGAGCGGCGCCGCGGCCTGGGCCAACGGGCCTGCCGCCGCCTGGCTTCGCAATACGATCGAGGCCGATCCGAACCGCCTCGAACTTGGCGGGGACGAACGCCTCGCACTGGCACTGCTAGATGGCTTGAACCGCGCCTTGTTCGGCCCGATCAGCCGCCCGCCGCCCTAACCGACGACCGCCCGCTCGCGGCGGAGATCAGACGCCGAACAGGACTTCGTGCAATCCGGCGAGGAGGACGCCGGCGATGTCTTCGTCGCCTCCCACCTCCATCGGCCCAGCATCGGAATCGATCACCGTGCTGAACCAGGCGTTCAGGTCTCCAGTCGCCCAGGCATCGGGATCTCCCTCCAAGCGCGGCGTACAGGAGACGATCCTGCCTTCTTCGACGCGAACCATCGCCCCACCCCGGCGAGGCACCCCGCCCCCGGTCATCTCCACAGTCAGACAGCACGAGCCGGAGAGGTCCGCGGGCAAACGCAGCAACGGCAAAGAGAGCATGAACGCGGCCTCGGCATCGAGCGGTGCAACCGGTGGGGCATCGACCAGATGGCGACGCTCCATGCGGGCGGCCGCGACGATAGGCGCGAGCCCCTCGCGCAGCCAATCGGTGACCGAGTAGGCGGCCCCCTCCCCATCCGCGTTTCGCGCCTCTACCTGGCCGGCGAGCTGCATCGCCTCGAGACAGCGTTCCGTGGAGGAGTAACCCGCGACGTCGCCGAACCGGCTCAGTTCGGTGCGCGAGCGCGGTCCTGCGGCGAGGGTGTGCAGCATGGTCGACGACCAACTCCCGGCCAGTGCCTCGACCGCCTCGGTGGCACCGTCGCCGCCGAAGGGAAGCACGCCGCCAGGCGCCTTCTCCAGCCAGTCCTCGAGAACGGTGCTGACGAACAGCATCTCCCTGCCCGAGGGCGTGATCTTCGCTTCGAGCGAGCCGGCGTCGCGTCCGGGAATCTGGATCGCCGAGCCCAGGTCGTCTCCCAGCTCGGTCAGGCCCAGCGGACCGCCGGACAGAGCTCGCAGGATCTGACTGCTGACCGAAGACGCCAGGATCTGGAGGGTGCGCGAACCCGTGCGCTCCCCTATCTCTCCCTCACTGACCGGACTGACAGTCAAGTGAGTCCGATTATGTCATGCAGGCGGTCACTTATGGGAATAGCCTGAGTTTTTCTCTCGGGCGAAACCGGCCTAATCGACAGCTTCGAGGCGTTCGATCTGCGGCAGGCGCCAGAGCACGCTGGCGATCGTCAAACCGACCGCCGCGCAGAGCAGCGCCACGAACCACTGGCCGGCGCTCAGCAGGGTCATCTCGAAGAAGTCGCGAACAGGCGCGGCGGCGAGCGTCAGCGCGAAGAGCGCACCCAGGCCGGCGACCATCGCCAGCATGTAGCTCTGGATCGCGATGTGCTCGCGCCCCGGGCCGCGCTCCAGCAGCAACACGAAGGAGAGGCCGAGGACGATCAGCGTCGTCGTCGCGGCGGTCCGGCCGGCTTCCAGCGAGCCGCCGAACACCGTGTCGACGAGGAAGAAGCAGAGAATCGAGCCGAGCGCCGTCGCCAGTCCCGCCGGCACCGCAAAGGCCGCGAGCGCCCGCAGCAGCCGACCCCGGTAGAGCGGTCCGTCCGAGGGGGCCAGCGCCAGGACGAAGGAGGGGATGCCGATAGTCAGGAACACGGCCAGCGTCAGGTGGCGCGGCAGGAACGGGAAGGCGAAGCCGGGAACGGCGACCAGCAGGATCAGCGCCGCCGCGTAGACCGACTTGGTCAGGTAGAGCCGCCCCAGCCGGTGGATGTTGCGGGCGATCCGCCGCCCCTCGGCAACCGCCTCCGGCAGTCGCGCGAACTCGTCCTTCAGCAGCACCACGTCGGCGACCCCCTTGGTCACCTGCGCACCCGAACCCATCGCGACGGCCAGCCGCGCCTGCTTCAACGCCGGCACGTCGTTGACCCCGTCGCCGATCATCGCGGTGTAGCGACCCGAGGCGCGCAGCACCTCGACCAGCGCCTTCTTCTGCTCGGGCGCGATCCGGCAGAAGATCGTGTTGCGCTGTGCCACCTCGGCCAGCCTCTCCGCGTCCTCGGGCAGCTCGGAGCCCTCGATCACCCCCGCATCGACCGGCACGCCGACCGCGTAGGCGACAGCGGTCACGGTCGCCCGCGCGTCCCCGGAGATCAGCTTCAGGTCGACCCCCTCCTCGCGGATGGTGGCGATCGTCTCCGCCGCGTCGGGCCGCAGCGTCTCCTCGAGCACGACGAGCGCCAGCGGCTTCAGCTGCGGTGGCGGCGTGGCGGCGGCGTCCTCGGGGAGCGGCTCGCTCGATTCTCCGAAGGCGACGACGCGATGCCCCAACGCGGTCTCCTCCTCCAGTTTGCGCGTCAGCGCGGGGGGCAAGCTCAGGGCGCCGGCCTCCGCCAGGATGTCGGGGGCGCCGAGGACATAGCTGGTCCCGCCGAGCCCCAGCCCACTCCACTTCCAGCGCGAGGAGAACGGCACTTCGCCTCCGACCTTCCCGGCCCTGCCGGGGAATGCCGC
>Ga0190265_10001519_pt1 | contig 15311 bp, 14 predicted proteins | sample Popmic124T_FD_133135 | JGI IMG/M metagenome (GOLD analysis project Ga0190265, IMG submission 133135) | Populus adjacent soil microbial communities from riparian zone of Indian Creek, Utah, USA - 124 T | ecosystem: Environmental > Terrestrial > Soil > Riparian zone | place: USA: Utah | collected...
CCGGCGGCGCGCGCCCGACGACCTCGACCAGGTGATCGGGAACGCGACCGGAGAGCACCTCTAGCACCCAGCGTGAAGCTTACGGGCAGGCACGGGTTCGCGGAGTACATGCCTCGGTAGCACTCATGTCATCCTGAGCGAAGCGAAGGAGCGATGGCGGGGCTTGGTGATGATTCACCACGAAGGCACGAAGGGCACGAAGGACTCCGGAGTCGCCCGGAATGACGTCTCATTCCGCGTCAGGCCGTCTCCAGAATAGTTTTTTTGGGGGTGAAAGGGGCGTCGCTCCCGAAACCACCAAACACGTCGAGCCCGCCTCCGCCCCTTTGCTTCGCTTAGGCTGACTCATCCGCGAAGGCAGTCTCCGAAAGCGCCGACGACTCCGACAGATCCTCGATGATGAGGAACCGCGTGATCCTGCGATCGCAGATGTGGAGCAGCAGCGCGAACTCCCCACCGAGCGTGACGTCCGTGCGAGGAATCGTAAAGCTTTCCGCTCCGACCGCCACGACGCGATCGCCGTCGCCGAAACACCGAATCCGCCAGAACGTCACGATGTCACCCAGGCTGGTGAAGTAGTCCACCACGGCCTCGGGCCCACGTTGGGCCGGCGCCGTACGGACGCCGCCTGGCGGCGTGACCTCGAAGATGACGTCGGGGGCGAGGTGCGAAGCGAGCGGGCGGAAGTCGCGATGGGCGAAGGCGTCTTCCAGCAGCTGTTGGATCCAGTCCATGCTATTCATGCGATGCCGTCCATCAAGAGCCATGTCGTCGAACGACGGTGGAGTACGCGGGCGGGTTTCCTCGCCCCGTGAGATCGACGCATCAATTGCGGCCCGCGAGACAACTCGCCCTCGTTCGTGACACAACCGTTACATCTCGACCCGCCGCAACTGCCGAGGGCCAACGGGTTTTGGAGGGGAGCCGAAGATATACCGAAGTCGCGGCAGCCGCAAGATTGCCGGGCTTCGGGTCTCCGTCAGCGCCCGGTATCCGCCGCCGGAACCGCCTTCCAGAAGTCGATTCCACCGGCCTGCTGACCTACGTCCGCGCTCGCCACCCGAGCCATGGCGCGCAGGTCGACCACGTCGACCGTGCCGGGCTCCGACCCGATTCCCTCCTGCGTGACGAAGGCGTACCGGCTGTCCGGCGAGATGACCAGTCCGCTCGGCAGTCGGCGCGTGGTCGGGATCCGGGCCAGCTCGCGCCCCGCCGCGGCGTCGATGACCGACACCGACTGCCCTTTCTTGTTGGTCCCGACGATCAGGCGGCCGTCCCGGCTGGCGGCGAGGTTGTAGATCCCCTCCCCCGCGGGCACGCGACGCTTGAGGGTCCACGACGCGACGTCGATCTCCACCAGGTCGTTCGCCTTGCTGCAGGCGACCCAGACCGAGCGGCCGTCGGCGGACGGCTCGGCCCAGGTCGGCGAGCAGGTGAGGTCGCCCGGGCTCGCGGGCGCCATCGAGTGGCCGTCGCCCTTGCCCATGGCCGTCGCGGCCGCGGGGACGCCGCCCGCCATGCCGTGCTCCTGCCCGGCGGTCAGCACGAAGTGGCGCGCGACCGCCATGCGGTCGGCGTCGATCTCGACCAGGGCGTCGTTCATCATGCAGACGGAATAGTGACGCTTGCCGTCCGGCGAGAGCCGGGATCCGTGGGGCATGATGCAGGTCGGGATCCGGCGCACTTCCAGCATGTCGTCGGTGTAGACGACCGAGACCGACGAGGGCACGTGGTCGCCGTAGAGATTGAAGTTCGCGACCCAGGCGTAGTGTCCGTTCGGCGCGATCTGCACGGTGGCGGGGAAGGCGCCGAGCACGACCCGGCCCGCCTGCTCGCCCGTCTCGGTCGAGAACTTCCAGAGCGCGCCGCTGGGCGTGCCGTGCGCGGTGGAGACGTAGTACCAGCGGTGGTCGGGCGCGACGTACAGTCCGTGCGGGCCCACCAGCTCCGTGGGATTGAGGCCGATCCGTTCTTCCCGCTCGACTCTTGCCGTGCCGCCGCCGAACCGCACGAGGGCGATGCGGTCGTTGCCTTCGCTGGCGACGAAGACGAGGTAGTCGCTCGCTTTGTCACCCGGAGCGGAGCGAAGGGGGCATCCGCCGGCCTCCGGCCCTTCGCTTCGCTCAGGATGACACGGCGGCGTCTGCGACTGATGCGTGGTTGAGGCACACCCAAGCACCAGCCACAGGCTCAACCACCGTGGTCTCATGGAATCAGCGGCCCTTTGCTCTTCTTCGGATTCATCCGCACCACCCAGAGCCCGTTGTTGAGGTCGTTCACGTAGGCGAGCCCGTCCTTCGGGTTGACCACGACGCCCCAGGTCATCGCCGCATTCTTCACCGCGCCACCCATGTCGGCGGTGTTGAGCGAGGCGATCTCCCGGTTCTGCGCCCGGAGGTCGCCCTTGAGCTCGCCGGAGATGTCGAACGCGTGGAACCCCGCGTCGTAGGCGCCGAGGTAGAGCGTGTCGCCCGCCTGCCAGACGTTGTGCGCGCCCCCGTTCTCCGGCGTGTACCAGGCGACGGCCTTGGGCCGCTCGATGTCGCTCACATCCACGACCTGCAGCGTGCCGTACATGCGGCTCGAGGACGCGTCCTTCGCGCCCTTGATCGGCCCGTTGAGGTAGACCTCGTCGGCGATGAAGACGTACTTGCCGCCGCGCTGCCGCCACGCGGTGTGGGTGCCGCGGGTGAACCCGGCGCCGCTCGCGTCCTCGACCTCCTTGTACAGCGAGTCGAGGTTGTACTTGAACTGCGAGACCAGCACCGGCTTGTCGGGCCGCCCGCCCCACTTGCCGTTCCCGATGTCGAGAATCACCAGCCCGTCGTTCCAGTAGCTGGCGTACATCACCCCGTCGAGGATGTCGACGTCGTGCACGTACCGCGCGACATCCGGCCGGTTGGTGCGCCATTCGCCCGCGCGGGTCGGCTTGGCGGGATCGGTGATGTTCACGATATCGATCGCGCCGGTCCCGTCGTTGGTGATGAAGACGTAGCGGCCGTACTCGGGATGCTCGTAGATGTAGATCGAGTGCACGCCCGCGGCCACGCCGTCCACGAACTGGGCGATCGCCTTCGGGTGCAGCGGGTCGCGGGTGTCGGCGATCACGATGCCGTTCTTCCGGTCGGCCGCGCCCTCCCGGGTGAAGACCATGTAGTTGCCGTCGGCGGTGGTCTGCATGTCGTTCACCAGGCGGGTATTCGCCTGGAGAGAGTCCACCACGATCGGCCGGCCCGGATCGCTGATGTCCAGGGCATACACCCGGTCGCCTCCGCCGTGGGTGCCGAGATAGGCCACCTTGCCGTTGGGATGGATCCACACTTCGGAGGTCAGGAATGCCGTGCGCGGCAGTCGTCCGACCACGGTCACCGACCGCCGCACGTCCCGCTCGATGACGTTCACCGTAGTGCTGGCCGCGCGGCGGCCGAGCATCGCCGTCACCGTGTAGGCGCCGGTGCGATACGCGACGAAGCGGCCGTCGGGACCGAGCTGTCCGTCGCCGGGCGAGAAGGTCCAGGTGGGGGTGAGTCCCGCGATCGGCTTGCCGCGGGCATCGCGGGCGTCCACTTCGAACGCCACCACGTCACCCTGCCGCACGTCGGGCCGCGACGGGCTGAGCGTCAGCTTCCCGATGCTGGCCGAATGGACCTGCACATCGAGGGTGCCGGACGCGCCACCCACGGACGCGGTGACCCGCCCCCGGCCCGGCGCCACACCGGTGACCACGCCGTCCCGGTCCACGGTGAGCACCTTGGGATCGCTCGAGCGCCACGCGACCGTGTCACCGGTGCGATCGTTGGCCTTGGAGTAGGCCACCGCGCCGATCCGAATGGACTGGCCGCTTACGATGCCGAGCGAGGATGGTGAGAGCTCCACGCGGGCGGCCGGACCGGGCACCGCGTGGAACTCCACCGACGTCGAATCCACGAAGGGGCGAGTTCCCGGAACCACCGCACTCAGGCGGACCGGGAACTTCCCCACCGAGCTGGCCACCAGCCGGAAATTCTCCGGCCGGATGGTGCCCTCGCCGGACCCGCCCATGAGCTGGACCCACACCACGGCGTCGGGGACCGCCTTGCCGTCCGCGCCGATCGCGCGCACGGAGAGCTGCATCGAATCGCCCGCGGTGATGGTGCGGGTAGCCGGCTGCACCTCGATGCGGGCGACCGGAGAGGCCGGCATCGTGGTCGGTTGCTGGAGCGCGAGCGCCAGTGCGGCGAGGACGAACACGGAAGCTCCTTTCGGTTCCTAGAAGACGAGCTTGATGATTCTGCCGTCGGTGCCGACCAGCCATCCGTGCTTCGGATCGGCAAAGGCGACCGCCCAGAAGTCGCGCACGTCGGGAATGAGGTGCCAGGTCCGGCCCTCGTTGGGGCTCCACGCGGCGCCGCCCGGGCCGGTGATCACCACCAGCCGCGGGTTGTGGCTCGGCCGGGTCGCCTTCACGTAGGCCAGGCCGTACGCCGCGCCCACGAACGGGGTGCCGTCCACCAGCTCCCACGTCTTCCCGCCGTCGTCCGACACCGCCACGTTGTCGGACAGCGCGTCGGGGGCCTCGAGATCACCGCCCGCGAGGATGCCATGGCGCGCGTCGCGGAACTCCACGGTAAAGAGGCCGGACGCGGGGGTGCCCTGCACGATCGGCGTGGCATACGACTGCCAGGTATCGCCGCCGTCGGTCGTCGCCAGAATCCGGGCCTCGGGCGCGCCGCCCGTGGCGATCCACGCCTGGTTCTCGCCGAAGACATCCAGGCAGGTGCCGCTGGCCGCGAATCCCGCCTCGCCCGGCTGCGCCGGCGGCAGCTTGCGGGCGATACGGTTCCAGCTGTCCCCGCCGTTCCGGGTGCGGATCACCGGGAAGAGTCCGTTCACCGCGTCGCTGAAGGCGACGCCGCGATCGGGCGTCCAGAAATCGAAGCAGTCGTAGAAGCCGTTGGCCAGCGGGTTGGTGAACTGGAGGTCCCAGGTCTCGCCGCCATCCACCGTCTTGTAGATGCGGGAGTCCGCCCCGACACCGGCCGAGAGCAGGTACGCCTCGTTCGCGCTCACCGCGTGCACATCCCGGAACTGGAGCAGCTCCGCGCCTTCCACGACGCCGGGGCGCCAGGTGCGGCCGCCGTCGGTGGTGCGGACGAAGGTGCCGCCGACGCCGCTGGCCCAGACGACCTGGTCGTTGACGGGACTGATGGCCTGCAGTCGGTTGATGGTCCCGCTGCGCTGGACGCGAAGCGTGGGCGCGCCGACGACGTCGGACGAGGATTCGACCGCGGCGGAGCCCGCGGTGGGAGACGAGGGTTCGGCACAGGCGGCGATCACCGCCACGGCCAGCGTGGCCGCCGCGGACGCGTATGCAAGAGGTCGAGCCATGGGAGAGCTCCGAGTGGGGGAGAAGCCGGAAAGCATGGAGACACTACCGGCCGCCATGCATCAAAGCAAGAGCGCCGCGGCACTCGTCGCCTTGACAAGCCGTGTACCTCTTGCCATCGTCTGTGTGCCCGCGAGCGCACGGCAAAGAGATGACGCCATCAGGCGATCATTCCATCGCGGTCTGCCGTTCTTCGGCGCACAACCCCCTACCAACCGATCCTCAACTGCCTGCTGACGCTCCTGGATGCTCGTGTCCGGGAGAGCGTGGCACATGCAGTTCGGAGACTCCTATGCTCAGCCGCCGTCTGTTCGGCGCCTGCGTTCTTGGCGCCGTGCTCCTGATCGTGGGCTGCGGTGAAGACGCGACCGCGCCGCGCCCGGTTGATCCCGCGATCTCGTCGTTCACCAGCCCCAATGATTCGTTGGCGAAGCTGGTTCGCCAGCTCACCGCCGCCCGAGGCATCACGCCGCTGCGCCGGCCCCGGCCGGTTCGGCCCGCGCTCGTGCAGCTCGGTCAGGCGCTCGCCTTCGACCGAGTTCTCAGCGGCAACCGCGACATCTCCTGCATGACCTGTCACCTGCCGGTGCACGGCACCAGCGACGCCCGGAGCCTGTCGGTCGGCCAGGGTGCCAGCGGACTCGGTCCGGCGCGCACGCATCCCACGGGCGTCTTCATCCCGCGCAACGCGCCGCCCCTCTTCAATCTCACCTCGCTCGAGGCGCTGTTCTGGGACGGGCGGGTGAGCCGGGACGCGCAAGGCGCCTTCCACACGCCAGCCGGCGCGCACCTCACCAGCCACATGACGCGCAGCTTCGATTTCGGCGCGCTCTCGGCGCTGGCGCTGTTCCCGGTCCTGAACCGCGCCGAGATGCGGGCGGACGGAGGCAACGAGCTCGCCCTGCTTCCCGACGACCGGCCGGATCTCATCTGGGCGGCGCTGATGCGCCGGCTGGGCCGGATCCCAGAGTATCGCCGCCTGTTCGAGCGGGCCTATCCGGGCCGGCGGTTCGACCGCATGAACTTCGCCCACGCGAGCAACGCGATGGCGGCGTTCTTCGTGGACCGGCTGTCGTTCAACCACTCCCCGTGGGACCGGTTCCTGGCGGGCAACAACCGCGCGCTCACGACCGTACAGCTGCAGGGCGCGAAGAACTTCATGAGCGCCCGCTGCTCCATCTGTCACAACGGACCCGCGCTCACCGACAACAAGTTCCACAACGTGGCCGTGGCGCAGATCGGCCCCGGTCAGGGCGATGGGGACGGCCACGACGACTTCGGCCGCATGCGGGAGACCGGGAACGCGGCGGAGCGCTACGCGTTCCGCACGCCGCCGTTGCGCAACGTGGAGCTGACCGCTCCGTTCGGGCACGACGGCGCGATCGTGGATCTTCGGGCCTTCGTGGATCACTACAGCGAGTCCGACGTCAAGCTCCGGGCCTACGACGTCAATCAGGTGGAGAACCTCCTGCGGCCGACCCTGCTGGCCACGGCCGAAGCGATTCTCGCGACCCGCGACACGCTGCTCACCGGCGTGGTCATTCCCGCGCAGGCGATCGACGAGGTCACCGAGTTCATGAAGGCGCTGACCGATCCCGCCGCGCGGAATCTCAGCCGGATCGCACCCCGGCGGGTGCCGAGCGGTCTGCCGGTCGACCGATAACGCCGATCGGATGGTGTAGACCCCAAGTACCGTTGTCACCCTGAGCGGAGCGAAGGGGGCCATGCGGGTATGGCCCCCTTCGCTGCGCTCAGGGTGACATGGCCGGGCCCGCTTATTATTCCGGCCGATGACGACCGCGACCGTATCCCCCGTAGCCACGGCACCCTCGCGCCGGCGGGCTCACAAGTTCTGGCGGCGGGTGCGACGCCTGGTCGCGCTGGTGCTGCCGCCGCTCGCCTTTCAATGGGTCCGCCACCTCGTCTGGCACGGGTCGGTGCTTCCCGTGCGATCCCCGCGCACCCACACGCACCACATCTTCCTCAAGATGGCCCGCGACCGAAACCCGCTCCTCCGGCGCACGTCGGATAAGCTGGGGTTGCGCGAGTACGTGCAGGAGCGCCTGGGTGACGGCTATCTCCCCGAGCTGCACGGAGTGCTGCAGGCGCCGGAGGATCTCCTGGGAATGGCGCTTCCCCGCCACTACGTAGTGAAGGGCACGCACGGGAGCGGGATGGTGGCGATCGTCACCGAGGATGGGCCCGCGACCCGCGCGGCGGTCGCGGAGCGGGCGCGGCGCTGGCTCACCACTCGCTACTGGCGCAAGAACGGCGAATGGTGCTACCGCGGCATCACGCCGCGGATCATCGTCGAGGAGTACCTCGGGCCCGGCAACGGTGGGGTTCCGCCCGACTGGAAGTGGCTGGTGTTCGGCGGCCGCGCGGGCCTGGTGCAGGTCTTCTTCGACCGGTTCGCCAACCGCACCCGTCGCTTCTATCATCCCGATGGCGAGCCGCTGGATCTCAGCCGCTGGTATCCCACCGCTCCGGACATCCCGCTGCCGCCGTCCTTCGGCGTGATGCGCTCGGTCGCCGAGCGGTTGGCCGCGGGACTGGATTTCGTGCGGGTGGACCTCTATGCACTGGGAGACCGGGTCGTGGTGGGTGAGATGACGCACTACCCCAACGCCGGCAACAAGCCGTTCGAGCCGCCCGAGTGGGATCTGAAACTCGGGGCCCTCTGGCCCCGGTCGTGAGTCTATGCCAAGCCCGAAGCTGATCGGCCGGCTCACCCGCGAAGCCTCGAGCGAGCCGCGCACCCTTCCCTCGCGCGCGCGCCGCCTTCCCGAGGATCTCCTCCGTCAAGCGACGCACCGGGTCGGCATCATGGCCCTGGTGGCCGCCACGCTCTGGACCCTGGCGCCGCTGCTCGGCCACCTGGCGCTCTACCTCACCGAGCCGGGCGATATCCGGTGGGCGCAGTTCAGCCGGGTGGACGCCATCGCGCTTTCCTGCGTGATCACCTCCATCCTGCTGTATGTCTATCTGCGAACCGGGCAGCGGAACCCCGAGTTCGTCATGGACCTGGCGCTCGGCTACATGGTCGCCATGTGTTTCGGCTATGGCGTGCTGGTGCACTGGGCGCAGTCATGGCTCACGCCGATCGACGTCGAGCCGATGATCACCTGGACCGGGCCGATCATCCTGATCACGGCCGGCATCGTGCCGGTGAATCCTCGCCGGATGCTCGTGGCCGGACTGGTCGCGGCCTCGATGGACTCGATCGGCATGATCGTGGCGCACGCGACCGGTCCCTACCAGTTCGGCCCGCTGCGCAACGCCTTCCTCATGCATTACCCCAACTACCTCATGCTCGGCGCGGCGGTGGTGATCTCCGCCGTGGTGACGCGGCTGGGCCAGCAAGTGAGCCGCGAGCGCGAGATGGGGAGCTACCGGCTCGGCGAGGTGCTGGGCCGCGGCGGCATGGGCGAGGTCTACCGGGCGAGCCACCGCATGCTCGCCCGGCCCGCCGCCATCAAGCTGATCCGGGCCGAGGTGCTCGCGTCGAGCGACGACACGTTGACCCAAACGGCGGTCGCACGTTTCCGCCGGGAGGCGGAAGCGGCGGCGAAGCTGCGGTCGCCCCACACGGTGGAGCTCTACGATTTCGGGGTGACCGAGGAGGGAACGCTCTACCTGGTGATGGAGCTGTTGGAGGGACTCAACCTCGAGCACCTGGTGCGGCGCGACGGGCCGCTGTCGCCGAGCCGCGTGATCCACATTCTCGGACAGGTGTGCGAGTCGCTTCAGGAAGCGCACTCGCTCGGGCTGGTGCACCGCGACATCAAGCCGGCCAACATCCATCTCGGCCGGGTCGGCCTGCGGGAAGACTTCGTGAAGGTGCTCGACTTCGGGCTGGTGCGCTCCACCACGGGGCCGAGCGCGGAGTCGCTCAGCAATGCGGCCGGGATGGCGGCAGGGACGCCGGCCTATATGGCGCCGGAGATGGCGCACGGCCTCCAGGTGGACGGACGCGCCGACCTCTACTCGCTGGGCTGCGTCGCATACTTCCTGCTCACCGGCCACCTGGTCTTCGAGGGCGACACGCCGCTCCAGACCATTCTCCAGCATCTGCAGAACGCGCCCGAGCCGCCGTCGCGGCGGACTACGCGCGCCATCCCCGAGGAGCTGGAGGCACTGGTGCTCGAGTGCCTCGCCAAGCAGCCGGAGGATCGGCCGTCGAGCGCGGCGGACGTGTCCCGCCGGCTGGCCGAGATTCCACTGTCGGTCGGTTGAGCTAGGCCCGCGTCGCCACCTTCGGCACGCGGGACGGCCGCACGAAGCCCTCGCGATTCTCCACCGCGAAATACTGGTTGCTGCTGTAGCGTCCGACGATCGGCTCGAGGATCGCGCGGAGGCGCTCGACGGACTGCGCCTCCCAGACGCACGCCGCGTGAGTGCCGTCGCTGGTGGGAAAGCTGTGATGCAGGTGAATGTCTGGAGACATGGTGGACGGGTCAGCCGCGTTCCAGAACGCGGCCGGCTCGGAGATCACGTGCTGGACCAGGACGTACATAGGTCCCTCCGAGTGGGGGAGGCTGCGAAGGCGTCAGTGTAATGGGGAGCGCGGAAGCGGGGCTGTCAAGCGGGACGCAGTAGAAAATAGTCGAGGTGTATCGCGTAAGCCCTTGCTATCTAATGATCTATCGCACTTACTGTGTGAAAGCGTCGAGCACCGAGGCAACCGGCTGTCATCCCGAGCGGAGCGAGGGATCTTCCGCGCAGGCCCCGGGACCCACGGGCAAGATCCCTCGCTTCGCTCGGGATGACAGAGTGTGCCAGCGAGCTGGTGACTGCTTGTCGCGCCATCGCTCGCGCGATATGTTGGCGAGCCACACCTCCCGCTCCGGGCTCCCCCTCGCGGATCTCATCATGGACGCTGCTCCACACGCCGACGCCGCAACGCTCGCGCGACGCCGCTTTCTCTCCCGCCTCTCCATCGCGCTCTCCGCCGCCGCCGGCGCGATCGTGGGACTTCCGGTCATCGGCTTCCTCTTCGCGCCGTTGACGCGCAAGGCGCCGCGCGTGTGGCGGGCGGTGGGACGGGTGGAAGACTTTCGCGTCGGCGAAACCGTCAGCGTCCGCTTCGAGGACGGGTCGCCCCTGCCCTGGGCGGGCGTGACGGCTCGCACCGCGGCGTGGCTGCGCCGCGACGACGCGTCGAGCTTCACCGCGTTCTCGGTGCACTGCACGCACCTCGGCTGTCCCGTGCGGTGGATCTCCGAGGCGAAGCTGTTCCTCTGCCCCTGTCACGGCGGCGTGTACTACGCCGACGGCTCGGTCTCCGCGGGGCCGCCGCCCAAGCCGCTCCCCACCTATCCGGTGCGGGTGCGGAACGGCCAGGTGGAGATCGAGACCAGTCCGATCCCGATCGTGTGAGGCGGCCGTGACCGGCACGCTGCTGGCCTGGATCGACGACCGCACTGGTCTCATCAGCGCGGCCCGCCGCGTGCTCGAGCATCCGGTGCCGCCGCGCACCGGCTGGTGGTACGTCTTCGGCAGCGCCACGCTGCTCGCGTTCATTCTGCAGGTGGCCACCGGCATCGCCCTCGCGACCGCGTACGTGCCCTCCAGCGGCCAGGCCTACGACAGCCTCAAGTTCATCTCGGAGCAGGCGCTGCTGGGACGCTTCCTGCGGGGCATGCACTTCTTCGGCGCATCCGCCATGGTGCTGCTCATCGGGATCCACGTCTCCCGCACGTACCTGATGGCGGCCTACAAGTTTCCCCGCGAGCTCAACTGGCTGACGGGCGCGGTGCTCCTCCTGCTGACGCTGGCGCTGGCGTTCACCGGCCAGCTGCTCCGCTGGGATCAGAGCGCGGTGTGGTCGGTCATCGTGGGCGCGGCGCAGGCGGGGCGCGCGCCGGTGATCGGGCCGGAGATCGCGCGCTTCATCCTGGCCGGCGACACCGTCGGCGGGGCCACGCTCAGCCGCTTCTTCGCCTTCCACGTGTTCTTCATTCCGGCGCTGGTGTTCGCGCTGATCGGGCTCCACCTCATCCTGGTGCTGCGGCACGGCATCTCCGAGCGCCCCAAGGCCGGAGACCCGGTGGACCCCGCGACCTACCGGCAGCGCTACGACGAGCTGCTCCGCCGCGAGGGCGTGCCGTTCTGGCCCGACGCCGCGTGGCGCGACGTGGTCTTCGGCGCGGCGATGGTCGCGACCGTCGCGCTCCTGGCGATCATCGTCGGGCCGCCGGACCTGGGGCCGCCGCCGGATCCCAGTCTCCTGGAGGCGTATCCACGGCCCGACTGGTACTTCCTCTGGTACTTCGCCGTCCTCGCGATGGCGCCGCACCATCTGGAGAACATCATCATCGTGGCGGGGCCGCTGATTTTCGGCGCGCTGCTGCTCGTGGTGCCGTTCTTCAACAAGGGCGAGCGCAGCGTGCGGCGCCGTCCGTTGGCGGCCCTGCTCGTGGTCTTCATCTGGACCATGATCGTGGTCTTCTGGGTCGCCGGGGAGCGGGCCCCGTGGTCGCCCGATTTCGATGTGCCCCCGCTGCCCGCGCAGACCGTCGGCACCAACGACTCGACCGTGGTGGCGGGCGCCAAGCTGTTCCACGACCGGGGCTGCGCCTTCTGCCACGCGATCGGGGGGATCGGCGGAAAGCGGGGACCCGACCTCTCCGACGTCGGCGACCGCATGTCGGCCGATCAGATCACGGCGCGGATCACCAACGGCGGGCCCAATATGCCCGCGTACGTTCGGGTGCTCTCGCCGGAGGAGACGGGGGCGATCGTCGAGTTCCTGTCGCACAGGCGGTAGATCGAGCGAGGGGTGGCCGACCCCGGCCGGCCAAGGTCCCTCGCTGCGCTCGGGATGAAGTGGATGCGCCACGCGGCGAAGCTCACGTTTCAACCCCGGGAGAACAGCAATGGGAACCATGCGGCTGGTGCTGGACGCACCCGATGCCAGCTCCCCCGTCGACGCCGACATCGGCCGCCTCAGCGAGCTGCTCGCCGACACGCGTAATCGCGTCTGGCTCGACATCGCCGACCCGGGCCCCGAGGACGTGGCCCTGCTCCGCCGTGTGTTCGGCTTTCACGAGCTCGCGCTGGAAGAGGTCACCAAGCCGCACGAGCGGCCGCACTGCGAAGCGTACGGCCGCTACTACTTCATCGTGGTTTACGCGGCCGAAGCCGCCGGGGACAGCTTCCTCGCCCGGGAGCTCAATCTGTTCTGGAGCGACAATTACCTCGTCACCATCCATCGCCGCACGCCCGCCGTGCTCTCGGTCCTCGACCAGGCCCGGCGGCGGTGGGAGCACAACGAGGGACGCCAGGCCTACGGCGTCGCCGCGCTCGCCTACGCGCTGTTCGAGAGCCTGGTCGAGGGATACTTCGTGGTGCAGGACCGGGTGCGGGAGCGGATCGAGCGGATCGAGGAGGAGATCTTCGAGGGAGCCGACCGCGCGGCGAAGGACCTCTTCCGCCTGCGCAAGGAGCTGCTGCGCGTACCGCGGCTGCTCGCGCCCACCAGCCACGTGCTGGCCGAGGTGCTGCGCCGGGAACGCGGCGTGCCGGACGGGCTGCGACCATACTTCGACGACGTGCAGGACCACGCGGTTCACGTGCTGGCCGAGCTCGACACCTACCGCGACCTGCTGGGCGCCGCGCTCGACGTGCAGGCCTTCTACGCGTTCAACCGGCTGGGGCGGATCATGCAGCGGCTCACCGCCGTCACCGTGATCATCCTGGTCCCGAACTTCGTCGCCAGCATCTTCGGCATGAACTTCGGCAACATCCCCTTCACCCAATCACAGATCGGCTTCATGATGGTGGTCGCCTTCCTGGGCGTGATGGTGGTCTGGGGATTCATTCACTCCCGCATCCTCGGCTGGCTGTGAGAGCCCCGCTGCTCGCCGCGCTGGCCATGGCCGCGCCGCTTCAGTCGACGGGACAGGACGGTTCCCTGGCGGCCGGCCTCGCCCCCGGCATGCAGCTCCTCTACGAATCCGAAGGCGAGGCCCAGCCGCCCTGGAGCGTGGATTCGGTGCGCCGCGGTGAGGCGCTGCGAGAGCGGTCGGAGTGCGCCGTGGTCCATCTCCGACGCCGGCCCGATGCGGCAGCTGCCGAGGAGTCCCGGCTCTGCCTGGCGCATGACACCCTGTATGTCTGGGAGGCGAAGCGGCGGGAATGGAGTATTCAGCGTCCCGTCGGGCCCGGAATGACCTGGACCTCGCGCCGGGACAACGGCGACCAGGTCCGCTACGAGACGGATCAGGCAGCGCAGGAGACGATCTCGGGGCATCCCGTCGCGGTGGTCCACACCACCGTGACCACGTCGGATTCCGCGGGACGGCCCAAGCGCCGACTCCGCGAGCGCTACGCCCTCGCGCTCACCACCGCCACCGGTGGCGCGTTCGAGACGGCGGACTCGACGGGCGCCTGGCGCATGCAGCGCCGCTTCGAGCTTCGCGAGATCCGCCCGGCGCGCTGACCGCGACACATTGCCCGGCTTGCCTCCGTAGGGCATTTCATCCGCTCACATCCTCCTCTCTCCGGAGTTCACGTGCGCGCGTTGCCTTGGCCGGTGTGTGTCACGGGTCTGACGATGGCGGGACTAGGCTGCACGGCGGGATCGCCGGCACCCCGGATCGACCCTGAGATCGTGGGCGCGGAGAACGTCTCGGTGGGCAATGTGTTCCGGGGCACCTTCACGCCTGATGGGGACACGCTCTACTACTTCAAGAACGTCACCGAAGGCGAGGAGGACTACCGGATCTTCCGCACCCACCGCACCGGCTCCACCTGGAGCCAGCCCGAGCGCATGATCCTGGGTGGCGACTTCTCCGATCTCTATCCGGCCATCTCTCCGGACGGGACGCGCATGGTGTTCTCGTCCTACCGGCCTGCGCCGGGCGACACCTCCGCTCATCCGAGCGCCTTGCTCTGGTCCGTCGAGCGCCGGGGACCCGAGGCTTGGGGTCCACCGGTGTTCCTGGCCCAGGCCAGCGCCTACGGCCACTACCATTCGCAGCCCATCTTCGACCGGCGCGGTGACCTGTACTTCAACCGCAGCGGCTGGGATTACCGCGGCCACAGCGAGCACGTGAGCCGCTGGGATGGAGCGCGCCATGCCGCCGCCGATACCTCATCCGCGTGGCTCGCGCTGCGCGATCGGGTCGGACCGGGCAAGCGTCTGTACGAGACCACACCGGGCTACGACGGCTCCTACTGGCTGCTGGCGATCGGCGAACGTCCCGACACCGGTCGGCCCGGTCCGGCCGACCTCTACGCCGCCTTCCGGGTGGGCAGCGGCTGGAGTGAGCCGCGCCCCCTGCGCGCCGGCGTCAATACGCCGGGAACCGAGAACTTCGCGTTCTACGCTGGTGATGGACGCGAGCTCTTGTTCGTGCGCGACTTCGCCCGGATCTATCGGTTGCCCCTGGAGGAGGCGCTCGGCCCGCGGTGACGCGATCGTGACATCTCCACGCTATCGCTTCGTGTCCCGTTGGTCCGCCGCCTCAACCTGAGGAGCCGATGCACCGTCTCGCCCCAGCCGCTCTCCTGCTCGCCGTTCACGCCTCGATGACCGGATGCACCGGCCTCGTCGCCGGGCCGGAGGTACAGGCCGCCACCGCCGTGCCTGCCACGAAGGACTCCGCCTACGTCCGCACCCGCCGCGCCTTGCAGGCGGAGAGCTTCACCATGGACGTGGTGGATTCGAGCCACGGCCATCTCACCGGAACCCGCTATCCCAAGGCCGACGCGAAGCTCGGCACCCAGGAGAAGTGCCGGGTGGCGGTGGCCATCGACGTGCGGAGCAGCGCGGAGACTTCCGAGGTCGCGAGCAGCAGCCGCTGGGTTGCCCCCGGTGCGATGGCGTCCGAGGCGACCAAGGTCTGCGAGCAGGAGCGCCTCGATGTGCTCGACCGCATGAACCAGGTGCTGGTCCCGCCACCGCCGCAGTAAGCCGGCCGGCTCACCGGGCACCCGATGC
>Ga0190265_10001520_pt1 | contig 15308 bp, 12 predicted proteins | sample Popmic124T_FD_133135 | JGI IMG/M metagenome (GOLD analysis project Ga0190265, IMG submission 133135) | Populus adjacent soil microbial communities from riparian zone of Indian Creek, Utah, USA - 124 T | ecosystem: Environmental > Terrestrial > Soil > Riparian zone | place: USA: Utah | collected...
CGATCAGAGCCCGGCCACCCACGGCTGGACCGTGGTCGAGCCGCCCGACACCAGCGCCCCGCAGACCACGATCAGCGCTGCGCCACCAAGCGGAACGTCGACCAGCGCCAGCTTCAGCTTCTCGGCCAGCGAGCCTTCCACCTACGAATGCTCCCTCGACGGTGGGGCATTCGCTCCGTGCAGCTCCCCGAAGTCCTATGGCGGCTTGTCGGTGGGCGGCCACGAGTTCCGGGTCCGGGCGATCGACTCGGCGGGCAACGTCGACGCGTCACCGGCGTCGCACGCCTGGACGATCTCCGCGCCTCCACCGCCACCCCCGCCTCCACCGCCACCCCCGTCGTGCACCGCCTCCACCGCGACGCTCAGCGCCAACGCCGACTCCTGGGTGCTGCAGTCCTCCGCGAGCCAGAACTACGGCCAGGACTCGATCCTCAAGGTGGACACCAAGAGTGCCACCAACGCCCGCGCGCTGGTCCGCTTCAACTTTCCCGCGGTTCCGGCCGGCTGCACGGTGACCAGCGCCAAACTGCGCCTCCACGCCGGCTCCTACAAGGCCGGGCGCACGCTCAAGGCTTTCCGCCTGGCCTCGTCTTGGACCGAGAGCAACGTGCGGTGGAACAACCAGCCGGCGACCGTCGGCGCCGTCGCGACGACGACCTCCGGCAGCGGCTACCGCGAATGGCTGGTCACCTCGCAGGTCCAGTCGATGTACGTGGAGGGCAACTTCGGGTTCATCGTCCGCGATGGAACCGAGGAGGCGACTGGCTTCGAGCAGGCCTTCCACAGCCGCGAGAAGAAGGAGTCGCCGCCGCGGCTCGTGATCACCTTCGGCTGAGCGCCGCTGCCTCGCCGGCGATCGGGTGTTTGATGCGCACTCCCTTGTAGGACAAGCGCCGATCGCTAGGCGTGCGTCGCCCAGCCATCGACGGCGCGGGCGGCGTCGAGGATCGCCTCGGAGATCGTCGGATGGGGATGGACGGTCCGCGCCAGCTCCTGATAGCCCCCCTCGAGCGCCATCGTCGCGACCAGCTCGGCGATCATGTCGCAGGCCCGGTTGCCGACGATGTGGGCGCCGAGGATCTCGCCGTACTTGGAGTCGACGACGAGCTTGACCAGGCCGTCTTTGTCGTCGTAGACGGTCGCGGCGCCGACCCCGCCCAGCTTCAGCTTGCCGACCTTGACGTCGTGGCCGGCCTCCTTGGCGGCAGCCTCAGTCAGCCCGACGCTGGCGACCTGCGGCTGGCAGAAGGTGGCGCCGGCGATCAGGTTCTGGTCGACGGGATGGGTCTCGGCGCCTGCCGCGTGCTCGACCGCGACGACGCCCTCCTCGGAGGCCTTGTGAGCGAGTGCCTTGGCGTTGACCAGATCGCCGATCGCGTAGACCTTCGGATGGGAGGTGCGGCCGTACTCGTCGACCTTCACCTTGCCGTTCTCCTCCAGCTCGACGCCGGCCTCCTTCAGCCCCAGGCCCTCGACGTCGGCGCCGCGCCCGCCGGCGACACAGAGATAGTCGACCTCGGCCGAGCTGTCGCCATAGGTGAACTTCACGGACTTGCCGCCGGCCTCGACGTTCTCGACCGGCGTGCCGGTGGAGATCGCGACGTTCTGCTTCTCGAAGGCCCGCTTGACTATTCGCGCCATGTCCTTGTCCTCGGCGGGGAGGATCTGGTCGAGCATCTCGATCAGCAGCACCTTGGTGCCGAAGCGGCCGTAGGCGGAGGCGATCTCGCAGCCCGAGGCACCAGCGCCGACCACGGCGATCTTCTGCGGCTGCTCGGGCAGCGACCAGGCGCCCCAGGTGTCGACGACGCGGCCGCCGAACTCGGTGCCGGGGATCGGCAGCGCCTCCGAGCCGGTTGCGAGCACGACAGCCTCAGCCTCGTAGACGTCGTCGTCGCCGACCTTGACGTTGCCGTCGGCGGTCAGCGAGCCCTCGCCTTCGATCGTCGTCACCTTGTTCTTGTCCCAGAGCATCTTCACGCCGCCGGAGAGCGAGTCCGAGACGGCGGCGCGGCGCTTGCCCAACGCCTCCCAGTCAATCGAGGCGTCCTTGACCGTCACCCCCAGCTCGGCGCTGTTGCGAGCCTCGTCGTAGACGTCCGCGCTGCGGAGAACGGTCTTGGCCGGGATGCAGGCGTAGTTGAGGCAGCGGCCGCCCGGCTTGTCGCGCTCGACGACCGCCGTCTTCTTGCCGAGCTGGGCCGCGCGGATTGCGGCGACGTAACCGCCGGGCCCCCCGCCGATGACGATCACGTCGTAGGAATCCGCCACCGTCTGAGCCTATAGAAACGGCGTTCCAGTGTTCCTTATCCACCTATGGTGAACAAAACGAACACCGGAAGCCGGCGACTCAGTCGCCCGGGTGGCGGGTCGGCATCTGGATTCGCGCCATCGCCTTGACCATGAAGTAGAAGAAGGCGCCGGAGACGGCGAGCAGGCCGAGGGTGGTGGCGATCGCGCCGACGCTTGCGGCCTGCACGGTGAGGCCGAGGATGGCGCTGAGGATCAGCAGGACGAGCAGGAGCTGGAAGCCGAGCACAGCCCAGTAGCGGGCGCGCCACATGCCCCAGGCCATGATCCCCATCAGCAGGGCCGGCGCCAGCACCTGCGCCAGCGGCGGTCGCTCGCCGTCGACCTCGCCGCCGGCCAGATAGCTGACGACGATGGAGAGGGCGATCAGCGCCGAGACGACGGCGCCGATCGTCACCACCAGCGGCCGCTCTCCCTCGGCCAGCGGCTCCAGCGCCTCGCGCGCTGCCTGGTTGCGCTCCTCGGCACGGGCGTAGCCGCGCTCCATCCGCTCGCGTGGGCCGAGCGCCCCGCGCTGCTTGCGCTTGCGCCTTCCGTCAGGCACCGGGAGCGGCCTCTCCGACGGCGCCCAGCGCGCTGCGCAGGGCTTCGGCCGCGGCCGCCGGGTCGCCGGCGTCGCGGATCGAGCGCACCACGCCGAGCCGCCGAGCCCCCGCCTCGACAACCTGTCCAGCATTGGCCGGGTCGATGCCGCCGATCGCAAAGAATGGATGCGGGGCGTGCGTGGCGGCGTGCTCGACCAGTCCGAGCCCGACGCCCGGGCGCCCCTCTTTGGTCGGCGTCTCCCAGATGGGCCCCACGCTGACGTAGTCCACGCTGGATGGCGTCCCTGGCCGGCGCATATTGACGTCCTCGGTCGCTCGCGTGCGGAGCACGCCACTCTCCCTGCGTCCTTGATCTGCTTCGCCAGGGACGCCCCCAGCAGCCGCGAGCTGCTCTTTGGAATGCGTGGAGAGACCGATGATCGAGTCCGGGCCCAGAATCTCTCGCGCCTCCTCCACGGGCATATCGTCCTGGCCCAGATGCACACCGTCCGCGTTGCTGGATCGCGCCAGGTAGGGATCGTCGTTGACTATGAACAGGGCGCTGTAGGTGTCGCAGAGGCGGCGAAAGGTCCGGGCCGAGCGCTCGACCGTCTCGCGGTCGAGCTCCTTCTCGCGCAGCTGGACGATGTCGACGCCACCGTTCAACGCCGCCCGAAGCAGTGGCTCAGGGTCTTCGCCACGGGGCAGCGCCTCGCAGACGAAGTAGAGGCGGGCCGTGCGCAGCCGCTCGCGCCGCAGCGGGCCGGCGGCCTCTGGGGGTGCCAGGCTCATGCCGGGATTATCCCTCGGCGGGACGTGCCGCAGCTTAGAGGGCCATATGGGTATCTAAGCTGCGGCACGTCCCCCGGGCCGGGCGGCGTGGAGGGGTACCATCGAGGCAACGGGAGTCCGTAAGCCACGGGCTGAGAGGGCGGCTGTGGCGCCGCCGACCGTATGGACCTGATCCGGGTAATGCCGGCGGAGGCAAAAGTGAAGACGCAGCGCAGTTACGACGCGATCATCGTTGGAGGCGGGGTCATCGGCCTCTCCTGCGCCTGGCGACTGAGCCAGCGGGGCGCCCGCGTCGCGCTGGTCGAGAAGTCGTCGCCTCCGGCGGGAGCGACCCGGGTCGCGGCCGGGATGCTGGCGCCGGTCGGCGAGCTTGCCTTCGGCGAGCCGAAGCTGTTGAAGATGACCCTCGCCGCCGCCGAGCTCTATCCGGACTTCGTCGCCGAGGTCGAGGCGGCGAGCGGGATCTCGACCGGTTACGCGCGCCATGGCGCCCTGCACGTCGCGCTCGACCGCGACGAGGCGGCCGAACTGCGCCGCGTCCACGAGCTGCAGCGCTCGCTCGGGCTCGGTGCCGAGTGGCTGCCGCCGCGCCGCTGCCGTGAGCTGGAGCCGGGCCTGACGCCGTCCTTCAACGGCGGCGTCCACGCCGCCGCCGAGGGGGCGGTCGATCCGCGGGCGCTGGCCAGGGCGCTGCTGGCGGCCCTACTGGCGGAAGGGGGCGAGGTCCTTGCTGGGACCGAGGTGACGGCGGCGATGAGCGAAGACAGGCGGATCTGTGGCGTGCGCACCAAGGCTGTGGCCCATGTCGCGAGCGGCACCCGGACCGCGGTCGCGGAAGAGCTGCGCGGCGCCGCGGTCGTGCTTGCCACTGGCGCCTGGTCGGGACAGGCCGACTGGCTGCCGGCCGAGGGGCGTCCGCCGATCCGGCCGGTCAAGGGCCAGATCGTCGAGCTGCGCGGCCGCGACGGGGCGGCACCCTGCGAGCGGATCGTCGCCTCCGAGCGCGTCTACCTGGTGCCGCGGCCCGATGGCCGCCTGATCGTTGGGGCGACCGTCGAGGAGCAGGGATTCGACACCGCGGTCACCGCGGGCGGGGTCCACGAGCTGCTGCGCGAGGCCTACCGGCTGCTCCCCGACGTGGCCGAGATGGAGCTGCTCGAGGCGGCCGCCGGCCTGCGGCCCGGAACCCCGGACAACCTGCCGCGGGTCGAACCGGCGCCGCTGGACGGCCTGCTCTGGGCGACCGGCCACTACCGCAACGGGATCCTGCTGGCGCCCCTGACCGCCGACGCGATCGTCGCCCAGCTCGAGGGGGCGCTCGTATGAGGATCGAGCTGAACGGCGAGTCGCGGGAGCTGCGGGCGGACGCGACGCTGGCCGACGCGGTGCGCGAGAGCGGCGTCGAGACGGCGGCGCGGGGCGTCGCCGTCGCCCTCGACGGCGAGGTCGTGCCGCGCTCGGAGTGGGCCGCGACCCGGCTCGCCGAAGGGCGCAGCGTCGAGGTGCTGGCCGCGATCCAGGGTGGGGCAGAGACCTGGGAGCTGGGCGGGAGGTCGTGGTCCTCGCGCCTGATCGCCGGCACCGGCGGCTTCCGCTCGCTCGAGCAGATGGAGGGGGCGCTGGCCGCCTCCGGCGCCGAGATCGTCACCGTCGCCCTGCGCCGCGTCGACCCGGGGGCAAAAGGCTCGGTGCTCGACGTTGTCGAGCGGCTCGGCCTCTTCGCCCTGCCCAACACCGCCGGCTGCTTCACCGCGCGCGACGCGGTCCGCACCGCGCGCCTCGCCCGCGAGGCGTTCGAGACCGACTGGATCAAGCTCGAGGTGATCGGCGATGACCGCACGCTCTACCCGGACGCGGTCGAGCTGCTCGACGCCGCCGAGATCCTGGTCGGCGAGGGCTTCACCGTCCTCCCCTACACCAACGACGATCCGATCCTGGCGCGGCGGCTCGAGGAGGCCGGCTGCGCCGCAGTGATGCCGCTCGGCTCGCCGATCGGCTCCGGTGCCGGCATCCGCAACCCCTACAACGTCGCGATCATCGCCGAGCGAGCCTCGGTCCCGGTCGTCCTCGACGCCGGCATCGGCACCGCTTCCGACGCCGCCCTGGCGATGGAGCTGGGTTGCGACGCTGTGATGGCCGCCAGCTCAATCTTTGGCGCCGAGGATCCGGCCGCGATGGGGACGGCGTTGCGCCAGGCCGTCGAGGCCGGCCACGCCGCCCGCCGCGCCGGCCGCATCCCGCGCCGCACCCACGCTGAGGCATCGACCCCCGAGGAGGGCCTGCCCGAGCTGTCCTGATCGGTCTACCATGAGCCCCGCGCCCCTGTAGCTCAGTTGGTTAGAGCGGCGGCCTTTTAAGCCGCGCGGCGCGGGTTCGAATCCCGCCGGGGGCACTTGACGGCAAGGGCATCGTAGGGCCAAAAAGCGCCGTCACATCGGGCGCCGGCTTCGCAACTTTGACTCCGTGGGCACCACATTTGGGCATCAGCGGTTATTTGAGAGGCGAGGCCGCCAGCCGATGCGCCACTGGCATGCGAGAGGCATATCGGTCAATGGCGCGATCCATCACTTCGTTTGAGGAGGCTGATGGCGTTGACGGTTTGGCGGCATTGCGATCTTTTGCCCTTCCCGTACAATGTCCGGGTCATGGAGCCGACCGCAAGCCCGAAGACCCGCCGGATCGAAGTCCGGTTGAGTGACGAGGAGCGGCAGCTCGATGCCGCTGCCGCTTCGGCGCTGGGCGAGAGCCTGAGCGACTTCTTTCGTCGTGCCGCCCAGGCGCGGGCGCATGAGGTGCTGGCCGACCAGCGGACGATCGCACTCAGCAAGGTGGAGGCGACGCGCTTTTTAGAGGCGCTCGAGCGGCCCGATGAGGGCACGGTAGGCCGGCTCAAGGATCTGCGCCGCCGCGCGTGAGCGAAGCGGCCGCGTTTACCGAGCGCTTCGACCCCGCGGCTCACGCAGTGGCAGATTTTGCCTGCGGCGAGGAGTCGCTCGACCGTTGGCTCCACCGCTACGCGGGGCAGGGCGAGCGACGCGACGCGACCCGCACCTTTGTGGCAACCGACGAGCAAGGCACGGTGTGCGGCTACTACACGCTCGTGGCCGGACAGCTTGAGCATGTCGAGGCGACCGAGGCGGTGCGCAAGGGTCTCTCGCGGCACTTCCCAATCCCGGTGGCGATCCTCGCCCGTCTTGCCGTCGACGAGGGCAGTCAGGGACAGGGGCTTGGCGCGTCCCTGCTCAACGATGCCCTTGAGCGGGTATGCCGAGCTGCACAGGAGGTCGCCGTGCGGGCGGTGGTGGTTCACGCCATCAACCGCGCAGCTGTGGACCTCTACGAGCGCTTCGGCTTCCGCGGTCTCAGTGAGGCGCCGCGGAGCCTGATGGTCACGCTGGCCGAGCTCAACGAGGCCGGCTATGGGCGATAGGACTCCTTTTTAGCCGCGCGGCGCGGGTTCGAATCCCGCCGGGGCACTGAGTGTGGCAGAGCCGATTGAGCGTCTCTCGAATGCGACGCCGGCCGCTCAGCGCGGCGGCACCTCGAAGCACAGCTGGCTGCTCGAGGCACGGATCGGCTCCTCGCCACTCTTGCTCCGTCGCTCGTCGCTGTTGGCCTGCACTTCGTAGGTTTCCTCGAGGAGCCGTTTGTGTAATGCCAGCAGTTCCTCCCAGCCCTCTGCGTCCAACGACATCGGGACTCTGGTCAGGTGCCAATCCGTGCGACCGTCGATGGTGCCGCCATCGAAGGCCATATTGAGATCGGTGAGGACTTTCTCGACTACCTGTCCTGCGAAGGCGTGCCTCGCCGGCCGGCCCATCCTCGTCAATTCCTCGTTGCTTATCACGGGGCGGGAGGTTGCCCGGTAGAAGTGCTCAACCGCGCCTCGGCGAGGCCTGGTCTCGACTTCTTCGGCGCAGCCGTATTTCACGAGCTGCTTCACGTGGTGGCTGACCGTGCCAATCGAGGCATCGAGTGCCTTGGACATCTCGACGGGGCTGGCCATCGCGTGCTCGGTGAGAAAGGTCAGGATTTCGACGCGCAGCTCATGGGAGAGCGCTTTGTGCATCGCGAGCTGATCGCTTTGCGCTCGGTTTCTTGCCTTTTTGCTTCGCGTGGTTCCCACGACTGTGGCCTTTCCTTTTTGGGGATTCGAGCACTAGATCGTATTTCCTCCAACGGAGATGTTCCAGTCGAAAGCCCTGATCTTGATGAATGGTCCTTGAATGGTGGAACTTCCTCCACCATGGGCAGGTCTTAGCCGCCGCCACCTCTAACGAAGGAAAGGGGGTGATCCAGCGAGATGACGATTTCCAGCGTCGAGCAGACGATTCCGGCGATCTCGATCGGCAAGACCGCCTGATCGATCCGGGGGCCGATCCTCAGTCCCGTTGAGGATCGGCCGCCTATCCTCGTCTGGATCGTTCGGCCTTCGCGCCGACGACGGTCGCCGGAAAGACCACTTTGCCGCCGGTCTGGACGTATTCGCGGCTCGCGGCGAATGCAGCTGCTTTGATCGCCTCGGCTTCCGTCGTCGGCAAAGCATCGAGCAACGCGGCCAGCGGTCCGCTCACTTCGCGAAGCTGTTCCCACCATCCGTCGAGCGATTCGTAGGTCTGCTCGGTGGCTATCTCGACGGCATCGACCTCGACTAGGCCCGCCTTGCCGAGCATCTCGTGCAGGTGGGCTGGCTCTCCAAGGGCGAACGGCCCGGGGGTTCCGGGCTCGGGAGGGGGAGCGCAGAGCTGATCCATGACCGCATTCGCGATCGTCCCGAGCCAGGGATTCTTCTCGGCCGTGCCCCAGACCGCCAGAACCAGACGGCCACCGGGGCGGAGGACGCGGCAGCTTTCCCTCAGAGCCCGGAGCGGATCCGCCATCAGCATGTAGCCGAAGCGGCAGAGGACGACGTCGAAGGACTCCGCCTCGAGATCGAGCTCCTGGGCATCGAGGACGCGCGCCTCGGTGTTGGCGATGTCGGCGCGGGCGATCCGAGCCTCGACCGCCTCGACCATGCCCGGCGAGAAATCCGAGCACAGGACCGTGCCGGTCGGTTGGACCTTCTCGGCAACCTGCAGCCCGACCCGTGCCGCTCCACAGGCAAGCTCGAGGACGTGATCTCCCGGCTGCAGCTCGGCGGCCCCCAGCATCCACTTCGTGGCGCTTGCCGAAGCGCCGGTCTCCTCTTCTTCCGCGGCGCGGACCCAGGCCTCGGCCGAGCTGCCCCACTGCTGCTGGCCGGTGTCGCTGTGGGCTTCGTCGCTCACGTCGACGAGTTGCTAGTGCCGGAAGTGACGGTGCTTGGTGAAGACCATGGTGACGGCGGCGGCGTCGCAGGCCTCGATCACCTCGGCGTCGCGTTTGGAGCCGCCCGGCTGGATCACCGAGGTGACGCCGGCCTCGATCGCCGCCTGGGGCCCGTCGGCGAAAGGGAAGAAGGCGTCGGAGGCGACGGCGGAGTCGGCCAGGAGGGCGTCGGCGGCGGAGCCGTGGACGTCGCGGCACTTCTCGACCGCGAGGCGGACCGAGTCGACCCGGCTCATCTGGCCGGCACCTATCCCCAGGGTGGCACCGCCCTTGGCGATCACGATCGCGTTGGAGCGGACGTGGCGAACGACGGTCCAGGCGAAGAGCATGTCGCGCCACTGCTCATCGCTCGGCTCGGCCTTCGCGACGACCTCCATCGTCTCGCGCGGCTCGGGGTCGCCGTCGCGGTCCTGGACCAGAACGCCACCGGCCACCCGTTTCATGTCGCGCTCGGCCGGGTCCGGCTGCCGCCGCTCCTCGTCGCAGAGGATCCGGATCGCCTCCTTCTGCTGCAGGACCTCGAGCGCCCCGTCCTTGAAGCCGGGCGCGATCAGCACCTCGACGAAGTTCTCGTGCAGCGCCTCGGCCAGCGGCACGTCGATCGGCCGGTTGATCGCGATCACGCCGCCGAAGGCGGAGACCGGGTCGCAGGCAAGAGCGCTGTCGTAGGCGTCGAGTGCGGTCTCGGCGATCGCCACCCCGCACGGGTTGTTGTGCTTGACGATCGTGCAGGCGGGCTGCTCGAAGTCGCCGGTCAGCCGCCGCGCTGCGTCGAGGTCGAGCACGTTGTTGAAGGAGAGCGCCCGGCCGTGCAGCTTCGCCACGCCAGAGAGGATGTGGCTGCGCAGTCCCGCTTCCGAGTAGAGCGCCGCGCGCTGGTGGGGGTTCTCGCCGTAGGCGAGGTCGAGCTCCTTCTCGTAGGCGACGGTCAGGTGCTCGGGGAAGTCCTCGTACTCGGTCGAGAACCAGCGGCTGATTGCCGCGTCGTAGCGGGCGGTCTGCGCGAACGCCTCGTTCGCCAGCCAGTGTCGGGTCGAGGCTGAGATCTCTCCACCCGACTCCTCGAGCTCGGCGCAGACGGCGTCGTAGGACTCCGGTTTGACGACGACGGCGACACCCTGGTGGTTCTTGGCGGCGGCGCGGATCATCGTCGGCCCGCCGATGTCGATGTTCTCGATCGCGACCCGCTCGTCGACCTCGTGGCCGGCCACGGTTTCCTCGAAGGGGTAGAGGTTGACGCAGACCAGGTCGATCGGCTCGATCCCCTCGCGCTCCAGCGCCGCCATGTGCTCGGGGACGTCGCGTCGCGCCAGCAGGGCCGCGTGGAGACGCGGGTGCAGCGTCTTCACCCGGCCGCCGAGGATCTCCTCCTGACCGGTGAACTCGGAGACGTCGATCACCTCGATCCCGGCTTCGCGCAGGGCGCCCGCGGTGCCTCCGGTCGAGAGGATCTCGACGCCGAGCGCGGCCAGCGTCTTGGCGAACTCGGCGACGCCAGTCTTGTCGGAGACCGAAACGAGCGCCCGGCGCACCCGGATCGCCCCGTCGGTCACGGCCTCGGCGCGGGTGTCTGCAGGTGCCTCACTCATCGACGACGACGATCCTCGGATCGCCTGCGTCGATCCTAACCCTGCCCTGCGCGATCATGCGGATCGCCTCCGGGTACAGCTCGTGCTCGACCGCGTGGACCGTCGCCTCCAGTTGCTCGCGGTCCCGGTTCGCCGGTACCGCGACCTCCCGTTGGGCGATCAGCGGTCCGGTGTCGACCCCCTCGTCAACGAAGTGGACGGTGACGCCGGTCGTCTCGACCCCCGCTTCCAGCGCCTGCCCGATCGCGTCGAGGCCGGGGAAGGAGGGAAGCAGCGCGGGGTGGATGTTGACGACGCGGTTGCGGAAGCGGGCGACGAAGTCCTCGCTGAGCAGCTGCATGTAGCCGGCGAGGACGACGAGGTCGGCGCCGCAGGCCTCGATCCAGTCGCCGATCGCGTCGTCGCGGCGCGCGCGGTTGGGAAAGTCCTCGCCCCGAAAGACCGCGGTCTCGACCCGCGCCCGCCGCGCTCGCTCCAGCGCCATCGCCGCCGGCCGGTCGGAGCCGACCCCGACCACCTCGATCCCCTCCCGCCCGTGCAGGCGGTCGAGGATCGCCTGCAGGTTCGTGCCGCTGCCGGAGGCGAGCACGACGATGCGGAAGGCACTCACGGCTGCATCTTTGCGCACCCGCCCCGCGGGGTCATTTGCCACAGGAGATCCCCTAAAGTGCCCTGCCTCGAGGTTCACACACTTTTGTGGGGAGACAGGGACGATGCCGATAGCCGGAGTGCCGTACAGGCGTGCCCTGCTGCGGCTTGCCGCCACCGTCGCGGCGTTCCTCCTGCTCACGACCCCGGCCTGGGCCGCTCCCGCCAACGACGCCTTCTCGAACGCGACGGCGCTCTCGGCCACCTTGCCGACGAGCGTCGCCGGCAGCAATGTGGAAGCCGGCAAGGAGGCCGGCGAGCCCGACCACGCGGGCGACGCCGGCGGCCATTCGGTCTGGTACTCGTGGACGCCGTCGAGCAGCGGCCCGGTCGGCATCAAGACCTCCTGCTTCAGTGGGCTACATTCGCTGATCGCCGTCTACACCGGCACTGCGGTGGGCTCGCTCACGCCTGTCGCCGACAACAAAGGCAGCCCTCCGCCCAACTGCTTCAACGAAAGCGGCGAAGTTGCATTCAACGTCACCGCCGGAACCACTTACCGGATCGCGATCGACGGCGTGGATGGAGCGCAGGGCTCGTTCGAACTTCTCCTCGACCCGCCACCGGCCAACGACGACTTCGTCAGCGCCGAGACTCTTGCGACCGAGCCCCCCATCTCGGCCTTCGCGTCGAATCGGCTCAGCGACAAGCAGGTCGGCGAGCCCAACCATGCCGGCGAGCTCGGCGGCCACTCGGTCTGGTACTCGTGGACGCCCTCCACCGGCGGCCAGGTCGAGATCTCGACTTGCGCTCCCTTCAGCAACATCGACTCGCTGCTAGCGGTCTACACCGGCTCGGGCCTCGACTCCCTCTCCCCGGTCGCTGCCAACGACGATGGGCCTTCCCCGGCGCTGTTCCCCGAGTGCAAGGGAACCGACAGCGAAGTTCGTTTCGACGCGACCGCCGGTACCACCTACCGGATCGCGGTCGACGGGGCCTCGGGCACCGTGGGCAAATTCACGCTTCGGATCCGGGGCAGGCCCGGCAACGACGACTTCGCCAACCCCGACGTGCTCGCTCCTTCGCTTCCCACGAATGCCACCTTCGGCACCACTATCGCGCTGGCGACCAAGGAGACCGGCGAGCCCGACCACGCCGGCAACCCCGGCGGCCACTCGGTCTGGTACTCGTGGACGCCCTCCGCCGGCGGGCCAGTCGCGATCACCGCCTGTGGCAGCACGGGCAAAGTCGCCACCGTGCTCGCCGTCTACACCGGCTCGGACCTGGGTGCCCTGAGTCCGATCGCCGCGAACGACGGAGCCGCGGCCGACAGCTGCCCGTCCAACGGCAGCGAAGTCCAGTTCGCCGCCACGGCCGGTACCACCTACCGGATCGCAGTCGACGGCAAGGACGGCGGCGAAGGCCGCATCAGCCTGGGCCTCGAGGGTGGACCAGGAAACGACGCCTTTGCCAATGGCCAGGCACTCAGTCCCAGCCTGTCGTCCTCTGGCTTCGCCAACAGCAAGCTCGCCGGCAAGGAGGCCGGCGAGCCAAACCACGCCGGCAACCCGGGCGGCCACTCGGTCTGGTACTCGTGGACGCCGTCGAGCAGCGGCCTGGTCGAGATCAGCGCCTGTCCCTACATCGAAGGCACTCTCGACACCCTGCTCGCGGTCTACACGGGCGGCAGCGTCGATGGCCTGACGCCGGTCGCCGCCAACGATGACGGCGCGGTGGACTGCGACGAGACTGCGAGCGGGTTGGAATTCGCCGCCGTCGCCGGCACCACCTACCGGATCGCGGTCGACGGCAAAGCGGACAGCTCGGGTCTTTTCAGCCTGCAGATCCAGCACGCCCTACCGCAGAACGACGACTTCGCGGCCGCGGAAGCGCTCGACCCGAACCCATCGTTCGCGGGCGGCTCCACCAAGCTCGCCGGCAAGGAGGCCGGCGAGCCGGACCACGCCGGCAACCCCGGCGGCCACTCGGTCTGGTACTTGTGGACGTCCTCCGCGGGCGGGCCGGTCAGCATCACCTCCTGCGGGACCAACGGCAGCAAACTCGACACCCTGCTCGCTGTCTACACCGGCTCCCCCGTCAATGCCCTTACCCCCGTAGCCGCCAACGACGACGCAGTGGACCCACCATCCAACGAACTCTGCAGTGCCCCGATCAGCGAGGTCAAATTCGACGCCGTCGCCGGCACCACCTACCGGATCGCGGTCGACGGGAAGGGTGGCAGCACTGGTCGTTTCATGCTCGCCTTCGAACGAGGGCCAGAGGCGAACGACGACTTTTCCGCTGCCGACGGGCTCCAGTCCTCCCTATCGACGTCCGCACCCGCCACCAACAGGTTCGCCAGCAAGGAGGTCGGCGAGCCGGACCACGCCGGCAACCCCGGCGGCCACTCGGTCTGGTACTCGTGGACGGCGCCGAGCAGCGGCCCGGTTGCGATCTTCACCTGCACCAACTGGGGCGGCATCGACGCCCTGCTCGCTGTCTACACCGGCTCCGCAGTCGGCTCGCTCACGCCCGTGGCCTCCAACGACGACGGTGGGAGCGACGAATGCCTAGCCTCCGACAGCGAAGTCCAGATCACGGCCGCCGCCGGCACCACCTACCGGATCGCGGTCGACGGAAAAGGCGGCAGCACGGGCCAGCTGCAGGTCTTCCTCGAAGGGGCTGTGACGAACGACGACTTCGGCCAACCGCAACCGCTCAGCTCCCAGTTGCCGGCACGCTTCTTCTTTGGCTCGAACCGCTTCGCCGGCAAGCAGGCCGGCGAGCCGGACCACGCAGGCGACGCCGGCGGCCACTCGGTCTGGTACAAGTGGACGGCTCCGCGCAGCGGCGAGGTCAGCGTCGATGCCTGCGCCGGCAGCTTCGACGCCCTGGTCGCCGTCTACACCGGCACGGCGGTCGATTCCCTCACGTCCGTCGCGAGCGAGACGGACTCCAGCAGCAAATGCGGGCCGGAGAGCAGGCTGAGCTTCGACGCAATCGCCAACACGGTCTACAAGATCGCTGTCGACGGCAAGGGGGGTGCCGAGGGCTCGGTCAACCTGACGATCGACGCTCCTCCCGCCAACGACGAATTCGGCGAGGCGGAGAGCATCCGCGCCAAACTGCCGGCGTTCCTCTCCGAAGGCTCGACCCTGCTCGCCGGCAAGGAGGCCGGCGAGCCTGACCATGCTGGCGACGGGGGCGGCCATTCGGTTTGGTACTCATGGACGCCGTCGAGCAGCGGCTTGGTCGAGATCAGCGCCTGCACCAGCACCTTCGACCCGGTGCTGGCCGTCTACACCGGCTCCGCGGTCGACTCTCTCAGCCCGGTCGGGACCGCTGAGATCCCGCTGAGTGGATGCAAAGCCGGGCGCAGCGTCAGGTTCGACGCCGCCGCAGGCACCACCTACCGGATCGCGGTCGACGGGGCAGCGGGTGACGACGGCCACTTCGAACTGCAGCTCGAGGCAGCGACGGTGAAACCGCGCGCGCTCACGGTCAGCAGGAGCGGTGCGGGCAGCGGCTCCGTCACCTCCAGCCCCGCCGGCATCGCCTGCGGGGCCACCTGCAGCCACGACTTCAAAGCGGGGATCGTCGTCACGCTCCTCGCCCATCCCGACAGCGGGTCGTTCTTCGCCGGTTGGTCAGGAGGTGGCTGCTCGGGAACGGGTTCTTGTCAGGTGACCCTGGGTGCCGACACGACTGTGGTCGCCAGCTTCCAAGCCGCTTCCAGTGGAGGTGGGGGCGGAGTTCCGCCCGGAGGTGGGGGAGGGGTTCCGCTCGGCCCTGGAGGAGCGGCCCAGGAGCCGGCGCCGAAGCCGCCGCTCAGGTGCAAGCCGGGCTTCAGGAAGGTCCGCGTCAAAGGCAAGCCGAAATGCGTCAAGCGGAAAAAAGCCAAACACGGTCGCAGCAAAGGCAAACGCCGCCCTAGCCGCGGCTGAACACCCGGATCAGCCGCTCGCCGGCACTACGGCGATGTCCTCGAGGGCGAACTTGCCGTTCGCTTCCTCGGGGTCGCCGAGCGGGTAGCGGCCGGTGAAGCAGGCGTCGCAGTGGTCCTCGGGCGGCGTGTCGATCGCCTCGTAGACGCCCTCCATCGAGAGGTAGGCGAGCGAGTCGGCGCCGAGCTCGTCGGCGATCTCCTCGATCGTCCGCTCGTGGGCGATCATCTCCTCGCGGGTCGACATGTCGACGC
>Ga0190265_10001521_pt1 | contig 15306 bp, 15 predicted proteins | sample Popmic124T_FD_133135 | JGI IMG/M metagenome (GOLD analysis project Ga0190265, IMG submission 133135) | Populus adjacent soil microbial communities from riparian zone of Indian Creek, Utah, USA - 124 T | ecosystem: Environmental > Terrestrial > Soil > Riparian zone | place: USA: Utah | collected...
CGAGCCGGCCGGCGCGGCTGTGGATCGACCTCTTCACCTATGCCGCGGTCGACGACGGATCGGGCGCCTATCTCTTCGTGCGCAACAGCGAGAACGGGCGCCGCACTTTGTTCAGCTCGAGCAATGTCGCCGACATGGCCGATCGCATCACCCGCCATATGGCGCACGAGATCGTACGCCGCGAGCGGCTCGAAGCGGCGCTGACCGGACCTGCGCTGGGCAAATTCGCCAACGAGGAACCGCGCGCAAGCTCGGGCATGAGCGTGATCGTCTCGGCCTTCCTGATCGGGCTCTTGACCGGAGCGGTGGGATTGTTCGCCGCCGTGTGGCTCAGCGCTCCCTGAGAACGCGCCGCTCGCATTCCCAGACATGCTCCGGCGTCGCCGCCACCGAGCGGCCGACCATCTCGACATGCCAGCCGTTGCCGGCGCGGGCGATGCAATATTCGTTGTAGCGCGCGGCGGGCAGGCCGCCTTCCACCGCTTCCGACGCTGAGGGAACGCCGACCACCATGGCCGTCCCCGTCGCGGTCTCGAGCTCGTGCACGGTCTGCGCATGATTGTGCCCATGCAGCACGAGCTCGGCACCATGCCGTTTCAGCACGTCGGTGAACTTGGCGGCGTCACGCAAGCCCCGGTGCCAGCCGGCCTGGTCGCGCAATGGAGGGTGATGGATCAGCAAGACACGAAACAAACCCTGGCCGCCGAGCTCCTCCAAGACTTTCGCTACATGGATGCGTTGCGCCTCGCCGACCTTGCCCGCGGCGATGAAAGGCATGGTTGGGATGGCCGAGGACAGCGCCACGATGGCGACGTCGCCGAAGCGGCGGACGAAGGGGAAGCGTGTTTCCGGCGTCGGCATCAGCGCCGCTCCGTCCGGGTTCGCTTCCATGAAAGGCTGCCAATGACCGGTACCGGCCTCGGGATGGAGCCGCACATAGGCGTCGTGATTACCGGGGATGGCGGTGACACGGCTCGGCGGACCCAGATGATGCAGCCACTCGGCGGCGCGCAGGAACTCTTCGGGCAGGCCGAGATTGACGAGGTCGCCCGTTACCGCGATGTGATCGGGCTTGCGCTCGATGAGATCGCGGGTGAGCAGGTCGAGGATCTCGCGCCGGTGGACGAATTTGCGCCCGCGATGCCAGTTGACGTAGCCAAGCGCGCGCTTGCCGAGAAGATCGCGGCGCCGTGCGCGCGGCATCGGGCTCAGATGGATGTCGGAGAGATGGGCGAGGGTGAACACGGACACAAAGAGACTTTCCTATTGCTGCTCGCCCGGACACTAAATGGCGCGGCGTCGCTTGCAAATGGTCCTTCTAATGAGGCAGGAAGGGCCTCGTTGGACGCGAGGAGGGAAGACTGAGCCCCGTATCCCCACGCAAAGCCCGCGCATCGCGCGCGCTTTACAAAGTGCTTCGACCCCTCTGGCGCATGCGCCGGGGCTTGACGCTCGGCGCGCAAGGGGTGGTGATCGACGCCGAGAGCCGCATCCTGCTCGTGCGGCACAGCTACCGTCCGGGCTGGTGGTTCCCCGGCGGCGGCGTCGAATGGGGCGAGACGCTGGAGACGGCGCTCGCCCGCGAGCTCGACGAGGAGGTCGGCGTGATCTTGACCGGCGCGCCCGAACTGCATGGCGTGTTCGCCAATTTCACCAACTTCCCCGGCGACCATATCGCCGTGTTCGTCGTGCGCCAGTGGCAGCGGAAGGAGAATTACCGCGTACCCCGCGAGATTGCCGAGTCGGCGATGTTCGCGGCGGACGAGCCGCCGGCCTTCACCGATGCCGGCACGCGAAAGCGTCTCGCCGAGATCTTCGATCGAGCTCCGCTCAGCCCCTCATGGTAAGCAACGGTCATAATCGGGAGTTGAAGAGACAGACATGCGCAGCATTGGAATTGCCGGCAGCTGCTTGTTTTTCGCCATCGTGTTTGCCGCCGCGGCGATGAGCGCCGTGCCGGCCCCGGCTCAGACATTCGACGAGGGGATGAAGGCCTATCAGGCCGAGGATTTCGCCACTGCCCTGAAGATTTTCCGCACTCTTGCCGATCAGGGCCAGGCCGCCGCCCAGGTCAATCTCGGAATCATGTATGCGAACGGCGAGGGCGTGGAGCAGAATGACGCCGAGGCAGAGCGGTGGATCCGCAATGCGGCCGACCGGGGCTTTGCCGCCGCGCAAGTCACTCTCGCCTTGATGTACGACGAAGGCCAAGGCGTGCCGCAGGATCATGCCAAGGCGGCGCAGTGGTTCCGCAAGGCCGCCGCCCAAGGCCATGTCGGCGCGCAACTCAATCTCGGACTCATCTACCATGCCGGCCGGGGCGTGAAGCGAGATGACGCGGAGGCGGCGCAATGGTTTCGCAAAGCCACCGAGCAGGGCCATACGGGGGCCCAAGTCAATCTCGGCATCCTGTACGCCAACGGCTGGGGCGTGAAGCAGGATCCTGCAGAGGCGGCGCGCTGGTATCGCGCGGCCGCGGATCAAGGAGACGTCGACGCGCAATACAGGCTCGCGCGTCTGTATGAAACCGGCCAGGGCGTGCAACAGGACGCGGCCGAGGCGGCACGATGGCTCCGCGAGGCCGCGCAGCGTGGTCATGCCGACGCGCAGTTAAACCTTGCCACCATGTACGCGGAGGGGCAGGGCGTGAAACGGGACGATGTCCTCGCCTATAGCTGGGCCACGTTTGCCGCGCTGAACGAGCGCCTTAGCGACAAGGCAGTCCCATTGCGCGACAAGTTGACCGCGCGCATGACCAAGGAGCAGATTGCCGCGGCGGAACAGCAGCTATATGAATGGCGGACGAGACCGGAGCGCCAATAGCCGTGCCGTCAGCTCTGATCTTGCGTGATGGCGAGCCGCTTGGTGATCTTGGCCACGTGGTGGCCCTGGAAGCTCGCGAGATTCAGCTCCTTCTGTGACGGTAGGCGTGAGCCGTCGGGCGCGGCGATGGTGCCGGCGCCATAGGGCGAGCCGCCCTTCAATTCGCTGATGTCGGCGAGGTCGGGCGCGGAGTAGGGCAGACCCACGACGATCATGCCATGATGCAGCAAGGTCCAGTGGAACGAGACGACGGTGGTCTCATTGCCGCCGCCGGTTGAGGTCGAGGTGAACACGCTGCCCACTTTGCCGATCAGGGCGCCGCCCACCCAGAGCGGCCCGGTCTGATCGAGAAAATTCCGCATCTGCGAGCTCATATTGCCGAAACGCGTGGGCGTACCGAATATGATGCCGTCGTAATTGGCAAGCTCCTGTGGGTCGGCGACGGGCGCGGGCTGCTCCACCTTCATTCCGGCGGCGCGCATCACGTCCTCGGGGATGAGCTCGGGCACGCGCTTGACACTGACATGCACGCCGTCGACCGCGCGCACGCCATGGGCCACGGCATAGGCCAGGGTCTCGGTATGTCCGTAGGAGGAGTGATACAGAACGAGCAGTCGCGTTGTGTCAGCCATAGAAATTCCCCCACCTACTTCACCCAGGGGGAGCGATCGACTGCCGCTCCTCGCCAGGTCATAAGATCAGCAGATTAAAGATAGTGTCCAGAGGCGATAAGATAGTGAAGTTGGGCGATTTCATGAACTTTGACCTTTTCGCCGGCCAAATTGTCTCGCTGGACCCGCGTTCTCGCCCATGATATGGCAACGCCGCCATGTGGACGAGGATCGAACGGCTGACCCTGCCCCGACGACGAGGCCGCGCTCGCGCATACGCGCCAGTCGCTTAAGCCTCCTCGCCGCCACCTCGCCACTCTCCTCAAATTCGTGCTTGGTGCCCAGGCTGAGGGCCTCTCTCGCTCAGTCTCTCCGGGATTCACGCCATGCCAAGCTTGAAAATTCGCCTCGAAACCGAGGCCGACGCGCCAATCCTGTATGAACTTGCGGCCGATGCCTTCGGTCCCGGCCGCTTTGCCCGGAGCGCTTATCGCGTGCGCGAAGGCGTGGCGCCGGTCGCCTCTCTTTGTCTTATCGGCTGGCTCGGCGAACGGCTGGTCGGCGGTATCCGCTTCACCGCCATCAGGATCGGAGCTGAGGAGAATGCAAGCCTGCTCGGCCCGCTCGTGGTCGACCCGGCGATGAAGGGCAACGGCTATGGCAAGGCGCTCGCGGAGGAAGGTTTGAGGCGAGCACGGCAAGAAGGTTTCGGCCTGGTGCTGTTGGTCGGCGACATGCCCTATTATGGACGTTTCGGCTTTCAGCCGGTTCCACCCGGTCGCATCATCCTGCCCGGCCCGGTCGATCCGGCACGGCTGCTCGCGCTCGAACTCGTGCCCGGCACGCTGCAGGGCGTCGGCGGAAAGGTCCAAGGTTATGTGCGTTAGTGGCCTTCGCGGAACCACGTAGCGGCGAGCACGCCTAGCAGAAGGCCGAGCGCCAGGAAGCCGGTGAACAGCGGGAATAGGCGTACGCCCTTCACGTGATAGGCCTCGCGCTTGTGCAGGCCGAGCCAGTCGCTGCCATGCATCACATGTCCGCTGCGCATCATCACCAGGCGCGGAAGGTCGGCCGCTTCCGCTGCCTCGCGCCCGAGCCAGAAGCCGCCCCCGCCGGTCTCTTCGAGAATGGGTGCAAGCTTCTCCTCGGTCGCCGTCACGGCCGCCAACTCGCGCGCATTGGCTTTGCCCACGGTCACCACGCTGGCGAGCTTGCCCGAAGCGATGCGGTACACGCCCTGCTCGTTCACGGTCATGGTCTTCTTCCATGCGCCGCGCTCGCCCTTGTCGAGGGTGATTGTTTCTTCCTGGCCCGACGGGGCGGTCATGATGACGGGCTCGATCTCGTCCTCGACCGAACGCCGCTCGATGGTGAGCGTCTGTCCGCGGCTCGTCGCCTTCAGAGTTTCTTCTTCGAGCTCGGGCTCCTTCATCAGCCAATGGGCCAACCGGCGTAAGAGATCGGTATAGGGGCCGCCGCCTTCATAGCCGCGCGCCCAGAGCCAGGTATGGTCTGAGAGAAGCATGGCGACGCGGCCCTCGCCGCGCTGGCCGATCACCAGCAACGGCTTGTCGGCGGCGCCGGTCATCAGCACCTCGGCATCGCGCGGCTCGGCATCGACCACGCGGAACCAGCGTCCCCAAGAGGGCTCGTCGCCCGCGGCTCCCGGCAGATCGTTGGTGACGGGATGCTTGACGCCAAGCTCGCTAAGCTTGGGCTTGAAGGGCGCTTCGGTGACCCGGCCCTTCGGCACGGCGGGAAGGATTTGGCCGAGCGGCGTGCGGTAGAGACTGAGCGGGGAGGCGTAATCGTCGCCAGCCGAGACCAGCACCGCGCCGCCGCGCTCGACGTAACGGGCGACATTTTCCAGGTAGAGCAGGGGCAGCACGCCGCGACGCTGATAGCGGTCGAAGATGATCAGGTCGAACTGATCGAGCTTCTCCTGGAACAGCTCACGCGTGGGGAAGGCGATCAGCGACAGTTGATTGATGGGCGTGCCGTCCTGCTTCTCCGGGGGCCGGAGAATGGTGAAATGTACGAGGTCGACGGAGGCGTCGGATTTCAGCAGATTGCGCCAGGTGCGCTCGCCGGCATGAGGCTCGCCGGAGACGAGCAGCACGCGCAGATTCTCGCGCACGCCCTCCACCGTGAGCACGGCGCGGTTATTGACGGTGGTCGGCTCGCCGGGTGCGGCCTCGGCCTCAATCTCTACAATGTTCGGGCCGGCATGCTCGATGTCGACGAGGATCTCGATCTTCTCGCCGACGCTGACGGCGCTGGTCACCGGCGGCTGGCCCTGATGGGTGATGGTCAAATTCACTGTCTTGCCGCTGTCCGGGGTGGTTTCGGTGATCTTGACCTCGACCGGCTGCGCGCTGCCGACGATGCCGAAGCGCGGCGCGCTCAAGACCTGAAGCCTGCGGTCGAACTCGCCTTCCTTGCCGGTGATCAACGCATGTAGCGGTGCGTCGAAGCCGAGCGCCGTGGCGGCGCCCGGCACGTCATGCACTTCGCCTTCGGTGATCATGATCACGCCGGCCAGCCGGTCAGGTGGCACATCGGCCAGCGCCTGGCCGAGATCGGTGAACAGCATGGTTCCGTCGCGCTCGCTGTCGGCGGAGGTCGAGGTTGAGCGCACGAAGCGCAGGTCGAGATTGGGGAAGGCCTTGAGCTTCTCCTCCAGATCCTTGCGAACAGCCTCGGTGCGTTCGGTGCGGCCGGCGATGGTCTGGCTCTGGCTCTCGTCGACCACCACGGCCACCACGTCGTTCAAGGGCTCGCGGTCCTCCTGCTTCAGATGCGGGTTGGCGACGGCGAGCAGGAGCAGCGCAAAAGCGAGCAGGCGCAACACGGCGCCCCGTCGCGCCCACCAGAACAGCGCGAGAAGCAGCACGGCGCCGATGGCGGCGATGGTCCACAGCACCGGCCAAGGCACAAAGGGGATGAATTCGATGGACCAACTCATCTCATTGTCCCAGGCGTTCGAGCAGGGCGGGGACGTGCACCTGGTCGGCTTTGTAATTGCCGGTGAGCGCATACATCACGAGATTGACTCCGGCGCGGAATGCCATCTCGCGCTGGACCTCACCACCCGGTACGGTCGGGTAGATCGGCCGGTTCGACTCATCGAGCGCCCAGGCACCAGCCAGATCGTTCGACGTGATGACGATGGAGCTTACGCCGTCGGTGCGGCGGGAGCGCTCGCTGCGCTCGGCCTCGTCAACCGGCTCGGCCTCGACCCAAAGAGAGCCGCCATCCCAACGGCCGGGGAAGCTCCGCATCAAATAGAACGACTTGGTGAGGACATGGTCCTCGGGGACCGGCTCGAGCGAGGGAATGTCGAGCTGGCCGATCAGCCGGTTCAACGCATTGCTCTGCCCCGTGCCCGACATGGGGCTCTCGTGATCGCGCGTGTCGAAGATGATGAGCCCACCCTGCTTCATGAAGGCGTCGATCTTGGCCAGCGTCTCGTCCGAGAGCGGTTCCGCGTCTTCGCGTACCGGCCAGTAGAGAACGGGGAAGAAGGACAGCTCGTCCTGGTCGATGTCGACGCCCATGGGATCGCCAGGCTCAAGCGCGGTGCGGGCGCGCAGTACCTTGCTCAAGCCCGACAGGCCTTCCTGGCTGGTCCGGTCGATCTCGGCGTTACCGGTGATGACGTAGGCGAGCCGGGTCGCGAGCGAAGCCTTCAGCGCGAAATCGTCAACGGAATTACCGGTCTGTGATTCAAGCGCGCTGGCCGCGTCATCGGTTGGCTGCTGCGCCTGCGCGGAGTCGAGGGTTGCGGGCAGGAAGGCAAATGCCAGCAGCACGGCGGCGCCTGCCGCGACGGCACGGCGGCGGCGCAGCCTTAAGCCGGAGCTGAGCGCGAGCACTGCGATGATGTCGGCGGCGAATATGAGGAGCGCGGCAAGATAGAGCCACGGTTCGAGCGCGAGCGGCTTCTTCAGCGTGTAGCCGCCAAGCTCGGTGGCGCCTTCCACCGCGCGCAGCGGCGTGAGCACGGTCTTGGCGGTGATGATGTTGAAGGCGCGGGCAGCGCCGGCCGGGCCGTAATAGCCCGGCGGATGATCGGGGCTGGGGACCATGGTGTCGATCTTGTCGGGCGCGATCGGCGCGGCGCGGAGCGGCGGCGTGGTGAGCTGGCCATAGCCGTCAAGCGTCTGGATCGGGGGCAGCGCGGTCGCCGAACTGGCGCCGGGGGCCTGGGTCGAAGCTTCAAGCGTCGCGCCCCGTTCGCCGGTGTGAGGTCCGACCTGGCTTGGCCCAAGGGTGACGACGCGGCGAAGCATCTCCACGAACAGGCCCGAGAGCGGCAGGTTGGACCAGTCGGAATTCGCCGTAATGTGGAACAGCACGACCCAGCCGTCGCCCTGCTTGGCGGCGGTGACGAGGGGCGTGCCGTCGGCAAGCGTGGCCCAGACCTCGGCGTCCATGGCCACAGTGGGATCGGCCAGGACCTGCCGGTTGACCTTCACGTCCTCCGGCACGGTCAGGCCGCGGAACGGGCTCTTCTCCTCGAATGGAGCCAAAGGCTGCGGCTGCCCCCAGGACAGTGATCCGCCGAGCGAACGTCCGCCGCGGCGCAAGGCTACCGGCAACAGCTCGTCGCCGCCCTGCTCAAGGCGCGGTCCGGCGAAGCGCACGAGCACGCCACCGGATTTGATCCACGCCTCCAGTTCCTCCTGGGTGCCGGCGACCAGCTTGCCGATATCGGCGAGCACGATGGTCGAGACCTTCTGCCGGTCGATCAAGTCATGCACGGCGGTAGCGACATTGGGCTCTTGCGGGGTGACGATTTCGGCATAGGGCGAGAGCGCGCGCTGCACATAGTAGAGAGGCGAGAGCAAAGGCTGCGCCTCCTCCCGAGATTCGCCCGAGACGATGCCGACGCGGTGCCATTGCGAGCGGGCGTCGAGCAAATGCACGGCGCCGGCCGAGCGCTCGCCGGCGATCTCGATGCGGGCCACTTGGTTGCGGATTTCGAGCGGCAGGCCGAAGCTCGCTTTGGCTTCGCGCGCGCCTTCCTTGATCGAGAACGAAGCTTCACCGAGAGGCTCGCCACGTCCGGTGAGTGCCTTAACCGTGCCGGAGTGCGGCCCATCGGCGCCGCTCAGCACGCGCGCGGCAAGTTCGCCGCCTTGGCTTGATTCCTGGCCGAGGGCAAGGGGGGCTGCCTCCCGTTCGGGACGGATCACTGCAAAGCTGCCGGTCTCACCCGCGAGCTTGCGGAGAGAGGCGGCGAAGTTCGGGCCCTCACCATGCTCGAGACCGTCAGACAGCCAAAGCACACTGTAGGGCGTGTCTTTGGCGAGGTCCTTCTCCAGCGTGGCGGCAAGTTCGGTGCGGTTCGGCGCATATGGCTCGGGCGCGAGACCGCCAATGCGCTCGCGCGCCTGATCGGGGGAGAGCGGTCCACTCACCGATTGGCTGGCGGTGGTGGCGAGCAGAATGGCGCGGCCGTCGCGTCCGGCGCGGTCGATGGCCGCCTCGATCGCCTCGCGCCGTTTGGCCCAATGGCCGGACGACGCCCAGCCATTGTCGATGACGAGGAGGAGGGGGCCCGTGCCGGTGAAGGTCTCCCGGTCGGGATTGAGCACCGGCCGCGCCAGTGCCAGGATGAGTAAGGCGGCCAGCAGCATGCGCAGCGCCGTCAGCCACCAGGGACTATGTGCCGGCGTTTCCTCGGTCGATTTCAAATCCTTCAACAGCCGCGTCGGCGGGAACACCACCAATTGCGGACTCGGCGGCGTGAACCGCAACAGCCACCAGATGGCGGGAAGCGCCACGAGCGCCGCCAAGATCCAGGGCTGGAGAAAGCCGATGGTGCCGATGGTGATCATGGCTGTTCAGCCGCGACGGCTTTGCCGAGGACGATGGGCCGGTGCGCACGGTAACGGTAATCCCGCTCGAGTCCGGCCAGACGATTGTGGACGGCAAGCACCACTTCCTCCGGCGGACGGTCGGTGTGGTGAATCAGAAAAGACCAGCCGAGCCGCTGCGCCAACTTGATGAGATCGGTGCGATGGCGCTTCAGACGCTCCTGATACAGTTCTCGCAAGTTCTCGGCGCGCCCGGCAATCACCCGATCGCGGCCTTCGCTCGCGGAAAATTCGGTCCTGCCTTCGTAAGGCAGCGTCTCCTCGGCGGGGTCGAGCACCTGGACCATATGGCCGCGCACGCCTTGCGAAGCGATCGATTGCATCCGTTCGGCCGTTTCCTCCACCGGCTCGAGGAAATCGCTGAACAAAAGGCATTCCGAGAAGCGGCTCAATTTCGCGTGCGGCGGAAGGCTCGCGTCGCCGGTATCGCGCAGAAGAACTTCGGCGACGCGGCGCGTGGCGTTGCGGCCCCTGAACGGCACGCCGCCGATGATGCCGACACGCTCGCCGCCGCGCGCCAGAAGCTCGGTCAGGGCGAGCGCCAGCACCACCGCACGGCTTTCCTTCGAGACCCGCGCCAGGGTCGAGCGGAAGCGCATCGATGCCGAGAGATCGACCCAGAGCCACGCGGTATGCGCCGCCTCCCACTCGCGCTCGCGCACGAACAGATGGTCGGAGCTGGCCGAGCGGCGCCAGTCGATGCCCGACAAGGAATCGTTCTGGTCGTAATGGCGGAACTGCCAAAAAGTCTCGCCCGGCCCGGCGCGGCGGCGCCCATGCGTACCGTGGGCGACGGTATGCGCCACACGCTGCGCCTCGATGAGAAGCGCAGGCATGCGCGCGGCGAGGCTATGGGCCTCGGCCTCCTCGGCCGGAAACGGCTGAAGCTTTCTCTCCGTGGCGGCCAAGCTCAGGTCACCCCAGAGGCTCGACGAGCTTTGCCACCATGTCGCTCATCTCGACGCCTTCGGCGCGGGCGGCAAAGGTCAGCGCCATGCGGTGCTTGAGCACGGGCTCGGCAAGCTCGATCACGTCGTCGACGGAAGGCGCGAGGCGTCCTTCCATCATCGCCTTGGCGCGGACGGCGAGCATCAGGGCTTGGCTCGCGCGGGGACCAGGGCCCCAGGCGATCATGTCGTCAAGCTCGGCATCGATGCCGGTGCCGGGACGGGCGGAGCGGACAAGCTTCAGGATTGCGTCAACCACCTGATCGCCGACCGGGAGCTGGCGCACCAGGCGTTGCGCCATCATCAGCTCGTCGGCGGACAGGATGGTCTTCATCTGGCGTTCCTCGACGCCGGTGGTAGCGAACAGCATGCGCCGCTCTGCCGCCGCATCGGGATAGGAGACGTCGATCTGCAACAGGAAGCGGTCGAGCTGGGCTTCCGGCAAGGGATAGGTGCCTTCCTGCTCCAGCGGGTTCTGGGTGGCGAGCACATGGAAGGGACGCGGTACGTCGTGGCGCACGCCGGCCACGGTGACGTGATGCTCCTGCATCGCCTGAAGCAGGGCCGACTGGGTCTTGGGGCTCGCCCGGTTGATCTCATCCGCCATGAGCAACTGGGTGAAGATGGGCCCCTTGACGAAACGGAAGCTTCGCTTGCCCGCCGTGCCGTCTTCAAGCACCTCCGATCCCACGATGTCGGACGGCATCAGGTCGGGTGTGAACTGGATGCGCTTGTTCTCGAGCCCGAGCACGGTGCCGAGTGTCTCGACCAGGCTGGTCTTGGCGAGGCCGGGCACGCCGATCAAAAGCGCATGGCCGCCGGAAAGGACCGTGATCAGCGCGAGGTCGATGATGCGCTCCTGGCCGAAAATCACGTTCCCCGTGGCTTCTCGCACCTTCTGGATCTTGGCACCGGTTTCCTCGATGCGATTGACGAGCTGGGTCTCGGTAGAGGCAAGTGTTGTCATGGCTTCGGTTTCACTCGATCCTGGGCTGGAAGACTAAGGGCCAAAGCCCTTGAAAGGCGGAACGCTTTGAAAGGGCGGTTGGGTCACGCTAGAAGCGGCATATAGGTATGCCTGACCAAAAAAGAGACATTTTCGTAGCACCGGACGACGCCCGCGGCAAACCGCGCCAGGCGTTATTGCCAAACCTTAATGTTTGTGGGGACATAGGCCTCAAGATCGGTGGCGACGGCACCTGGTACTATGAGGGCAGCCCGATCAGGCGGCTGCCGTTGGTCAAGCTGTTCGCCTCGGTGCTCCGCCTGGAAGGCGACGGGAATTACTACCTGGTCACGCCGGCCGAGAAGGTACCGATCGAGGTCGCGGACTTGCCCTTCGTCGCCGTGGAGATGTTCAAAGAAGGTGAGGGCCGCGATCAGCGTCTGTCCTTCCGCACCAATGTGGATGATGTCGTCACGGCAAATGGCGAGCATACGCTTGGCTTTCAAGCCGCGGCCGGCGGCGATTTCGTTCCCTCCATCGTGGTGCGGGACGGTTTGAAGGCCCGCCTCGCCCGCCCGGTTTATTACGAGCTTGCCGCCCTTACCGTCGAAGGCCCGGAAGCGGGCAGTGGGGTGTGGAGCGGCGGCGCGTTCTTTACCTTTCCCGCTGCGACGTGAGGGCTGAGCGCGATGCTCGCTTTGTGACCTGAGCGCCGCTATGGTGCGCGCCGGTCTGCCCGGAGAGAGAGACCGTCCACCCATGTTGCGTATCGCCCTCATCGACATTCTGCTGTTCGCGCTGCCCTTCCTGATCTACGGCGCCTATAGGGTCGCAGTGAAGGGCACGGCACCAGGAGATCTGTGGAAGGACGCCCCGGTGTTCTGGCTGCTTGCAGCGGGTTGCGGACTCCTGCTCGTGGTCATGGCGACGTTTATTCAGTTCTCTGGCGGCGAGCGCGGGGGAACCTATCACCCGCCCGTCATCGAGGACGGCAAGATCAAGCCTGGCACGATCGATTGACGGCTTGCCACGATGTCCAAGTCCGAACGCGTGTCCGCGCCCCTTTCACTTAAAGAGACCGAATGGCTGCAACGACCTGAGACGGCCAAGGTGTTTGCCGCCTTGAACGCCGAGGGTGTCGAGACGCGCGCGGTCGGTGGTGCCGTGCGCGATGCCTTGCTCGGCCTCCCGGTGACCGAGATCGATCTCGCCACCACCGCTGTCCCGCAGAAGGTCATGACGCTAGCGCGAGAGGCCGGACTGAAGGCCATCCCCACCGGCATCGAGCACGGCACCGTCACGGTGGTCGTCGACGAGATGCCGTTCGAGGTGACCACGCTCAGGCGCGACGTCGAAACCTACGGCCGTCACGCCAAGGTTGCCTTCACCGAGAATTGGGAAGAGGACGCGCGCCGCCGCGATTTCACGCTGAATGCGCTCTATGCCGACCGGGAGGGAAGCGTGTTCGACCCGCTCGGCTTCTATGCCGATCTCATGGCGGGCCGCGTCCGCTTCATCGGCGACGCCGAGGCGCGCATCAAGGAGGACTATCTACGTATCCTCCGCTTCTTCCGCTTCAACGCCTATTACGGCAAAGGACCGCTCGACGCGGACGGACTTGCGGCATCCGTCAAGCTGCGCGAAGGACTGGCGCAGCTCTCGGCGGAAAGGGTGGCGGCCGAGATGCGGCGTCTGCTGGTGGCCCCTCGGGCGATGCGAGGGCTTGAGGCGCTCTACGATTATGGGTTGCTCACCGAGGTGCTTGGCGGCGTGCCGCGTCTTGACCGGGTCGAGCGGCTGATCGACATAGAGGATGCGCTGGACCTAACACCCGACGCCGCGCTGAGACTCGCGGCACTTGCCGTGTTCGTGCGTGAGGACGCCGCACGCCTCGCCGATCGCTTGCACCTTTCCAATGCCGAGCAAGCTACGCTCGAACATGCCGCCGAGGAGGGCGGCAAGCCGGTGTTTGCGGACAAGACAAGCGCCAAGGAGGCTCTCTATCGCCTTGATGAAAATGACTTCCGCTCTCGTGTGCTGCTTGCTTGGGCCGCTTCCGGCGCGTCAACCGAAGATCCGCAGTGGCGCGCTATCTTTAGACTGCCCAGGAGCTGGCAGGCACCCGTCTTCCCCCTGCGCGGGGCGGACCTTGTCGAGATCGGCACGGCCAAAGGCCCCGAGATCGGCGAGCTGTTGCGGCTGCTCGAAGCAGAGTGGATCGCCGGCGGCTTTGCAGCATCGCGCGAGGAGCTTCTCGCCCGCGCCACCGAGCTCAGCCGAAGATCATCCAAGCAAGACCGATAAGGGTGGCCGCTAAGGCAAGAGCCACCGGGATGAGCGCGATTTGAATCAACACGTCGCGGCCGCGCAGGGTGCTGCTGCCAATACCGACATTGCTTTTGAGGAATTCGCGGAAGCTCGTTTCCCGCGCAGGCCATCGCGGGTCATGCGCGCTAAACGACGCGGTCAGCAAAAACAATGTGAAGAAGATCGCGAAGAACAGGATCACGATGGCGAGGAGAAAGTCGGTCTCTCCGTCCCAGGCGAAGCTGAACCAGGTTACCACCAGAAACCAGATCGCGGCTCCGACCGCGATCTTGATGACGGCCGGATGGACGCCGGCCTCTCTCGGTGCAGGCACTGACATGGCTGCCTCCAAAGATGCTGCCCCACATCCGCCGTGCTTTATCGCTGACTCTAATCTGTGTTGGATGGGAAGGTTCCGCAACTAGGCCGGACAATTCGACGCTGGCCTTAGGATTAGGCAAGTCGCTCGATCAGCGCCATGGCCGCGGCCGGCGCGCGCAGCTTCCCTTCATGGATGAAGTAGATGAACACGTCGCACGGCGCGGCCTTGGCCTGATGCGTGGCGTCAGCTAGCGGAAGGTCTTCGGGTGTGCGTACTTGCGCCCAGGTTTTTGCGCGGGAGGCCCATGCATCGAGTTCTACCGCCGGATAGGCCGTCTCTAATTTGTCGTCGCCCTTCTGCAGCCGGGCATAGACCACATCGCCGGTAGAGTCGGGGATATTCGGCCAGGTTTCGGCATCGGTGTAGACCGCGCCGACGCCATGCTCGCGCAGCAGCTTGACGAAGTCCGGCGTGCTGAAGCTAGCATGGCGCACCTCGATCACGTGATTGAGCTTCCGTCCGTCGAGGGCCTGGGGCAGGAGATCGAGAAATTTGCCGAAGTCGTTTTGGTCAAACATCTTGAAGGGTGGGAACTGCCACAATACCGGTCCGAGCCTGTCGCCAAGCTCGGCTAGGCCCGAGCCAATGAAGCGCTGGACGAACTCGCCGGTCTCGGCCAGTGCCTTCTGATTGGTGACGAGGCGCGGGCCCTTCACCGAGAATACGAAACCGTCCGGCGTGGTGTCCGCCCATTTGCGAAAGATCTTGGGGCTTTGCAGCCGATAATGTGTGGCGTTGATCTCGATGGAGGTGAGATGGCTCGCCGCGTAAGCAAGCTCATCGGCTTGCTTCAGTCCCTTCGGATAGAACACGCCGCGCCACGGCGCATAATTCCACCCGCCAACACCGACGCGAACATGTCCTGACTTACTCATCGCAAGCCATCATACGCCAAAATGAAAGAGCCGCGCCCGAAGGCGCGGCTCAATACTCAAGGGGGTACATTTACGCAGGGACGCAACTCACGTTACGCAACTGACCCTTATGTAGGAACGCCGGACCTAGAAGTCCATGTCGCCCATGCCGCCCGCACCCGGAGGCATGGCAGGACCGCCCTTCTTCTTTGGCTTCTCAGCCACCATCGCCTCGGTGGTGATGAGCAGGCCGGCCACCGAAGCGGCGCCCTGGAGTGCATTGCGCACCACCTTGGCGGGGTCGATCACGCCCTGCTTGACCAGATTGCCGTATTCGCCGGTCGCGGCGTTGTAGCCGTAGGCATAATCGTCCTTGTCGACGATCTTGCCCACGACCACGGCGCCGTCCTCGCCGGCATTCTCGGCGATCTGGCGGGCAGGCGCTTGCAGGGTGCGGCGGACGATGTTGATGCCGATCTTCTAGTCGTCATTGGCCGCCTTGAGCCCGTCAAGGACCTTCGCCGAGCGGATCAGCGCCACGCCGCCGCCGGGCA
>Ga0190265_10001522_pt1 | contig 15303 bp, 14 predicted proteins | sample Popmic124T_FD_133135 | JGI IMG/M metagenome (GOLD analysis project Ga0190265, IMG submission 133135) | Populus adjacent soil microbial communities from riparian zone of Indian Creek, Utah, USA - 124 T | ecosystem: Environmental > Terrestrial > Soil > Riparian zone | place: USA: Utah | collected...
GTCGACGTGCCGCTGGCCCACCTGGACCGGCCGTTCGACTACGCCGTGCCGAACAAGCACGCCGACCTGGTCCAAGCCGGCTGCCGGGTGCGGGTGCGGTTCAGCGGTCAACTGGTGGACGGGTTCGTCCTCGAGGTCGGGGAGACCACCGAGTTCTCCGGCCGGCTGATGCCGCTCGCGCACGTGCCGTCGGGGGAGCCGGTGCTCACCCCGCAGGTGGCCGGGCTGCTGCGGACGATCGCCGACCGCTACGCCGGCACGATGAGCGACGTCCTGCGCCTGGCGGTCCCGCCCCGTCGCGCCGCCGCCGAGAAGCGGCCGTCGCCGACGCCGGACGCGCTGCCCGGGCCTCCGGACCCGGCGGGCTTCGCCCGGTACCCCGCCGGCCCAGCGCTCCTCGGCGCGCTGGCGGAGGGGAACGCCGCCCGCGCGGTCTGGACGGCGCTGCCCGGGGAGGACTGGCCCACCCGGCTGGTCGAGCTGTGCCGCGCGGCGCTGTCGGGACGGCGCGGGGCGCTGGTCGTCGTCCCCGACGGCAAGGACCTCGATCGGCTCGAGGCCGCGGCCGGCCGGCTGCTCCCGGAGCACTCGTACACGGTGCTGCGGGCCGGCGACTCCCCCGAGAAGCGCTACCGGCGGTTCCTCGCCGCGTCGCGGGGAGCGGCCCAGGTGGTCCTGGGCACCCGGGCGGCGATGTTCGCCCCGGTCCGCGACCTGGGCCTGGTGGTGGTGTGGGACGACGGTGACGACCTGCACTCCGACGAGCACGCGCCCTATCCCCACGCGCGCGACGTCCTGGTGCAGCGGGCCTGGCTGGACAACTGCGCCGCGGTGGTCGCCGGGACGTCGCGCACCGCCGAGGCCGCCCTGCTCCTGGAGTCCGGCTGGGCGCACGAGCTCGCCGCCGATCGTGCCGTCCTCCGCTCCGCCGCACCGCGGGTGCAGGCACTGGGGGAGGACTTCGAGCTGGCGCGCGACCCGGCGGCCCGCTCGGCCCGGCTGCCGTCGCTGGCGCACGAGGCCGCCCGGAAGGCGCTGGCCGCCGGGGCGCCGGTCCTCGTCCAGGTGCCCCGGCGCGGCTACGTGCCGTCGCTGGCGTGCGCGCGGTGCCGGGCGCCCGCCCGCTGCGCGCACTGCGCCGGACCGCTCGGCATCCCGCCCCGTCCCGGGCCCGGTGGCGCGCGCATCCCCGCCTGCCGGTGGTGCGCCCGCCCGGCCGCCACGTTCGACTGCCCGCACTGCCACGGCACCAAGCTCCGGGCGTCCGTCGTCGGCGAGTCCCGGACCGCTGAGGAGCTGGCCCGGGCCTTCCCCGGCGCGGCGGTGCGCACCTCGGGCAGCACCTCGGGCGTCCTCGCCACGGTGCCCGGCGGGCCGGCGCTGGTCGTCGCGACGCCGGGGGCCGAGCCGGTCGCCGAGGGCGGCTACGGCGCGGCCCTGCTGCTCGACTCCTGGGCGCTCCTCGGCCGGGCCGACCTGCGCGCGGGCGAGGAGACGCTGCGCCGGTGGATGAACGCGGCCACGCTGGTGCGGCCGGCGTCGGCCGGTGGGCTGGTCATCGTGGCGGCCGACGCGGCCCATCCCGTCGTCCAGGCGCTGGTGCGCTGGGACCCGGCCTGGCTGGCCGGGCGCGAGCTCGAGGACCGCCGCGAGCTGGGCTTCCCGCCGGTCACCCGGATGGCGTCCCTCGCCGGCTCCCCGGCGGCCCTGGCCGAGTTCCTCGAGGCGCTGCGGCTCCCCGAGGACGCCGACCTGCTGGGGCCGGTCCCCGAGCGTCCGCGGCCGGGGCAGGAGGGGGAGCGCGAGCGCTTCCTCGTGCGGGTCCCGCGCACGGAGGGCGGCGTCCTCGCGCACGCGCTCGCGGAGGTGCAGGGCGTGCGGAGCGCCAAGAAGGCGCCCGAGCACGTCAGAGTCCAGTTGGACCCCCTGGACCTCGTCTGACCCGAGTCGATCACCGGCGTCCGGCTGCCCCCATCGGCGTGTCGGTCAGCCACCCGACGATGATCAACTGGGGAGGACGGGAGAGCTGATCGGCGCGCCGCATACGATCGCCGGGTGAGCGTGACCCCCATCCGGCTGTTCGGCGACCCGGTGCTGACCACCCCCGCCGCACCCGTCGTGGACTTCGACCGGGAGCTGCGCGGGCTCGTCGGCGACCTGACCGAGACGATGTTCGCCGCCGGGGGAGCCGGGCTCGCCGCCCCGCAGATCGGCGTCGGCCTGCGCGTGTTCACCTGGTACGTCGACGGCGAGGTCGGCCACCTGGTCAACCCGGACGTCGCGGCGGTCGGCGAGGAGACCGAGGAGGGCCCCGAGGGCTGCCTGTCCATCCCCGGCTACCGGTGGGACTGCCGCCGCCACCTGCACGTGGTCGCCACCGGCTGGAACATGCACGGCGACCCGGTCCGCGTCGAGGGCTCGGAGCTGCTCGCCCGCGCCATCCAGCACGAGACCGACCACCTCGACGGCGTGCTCTTCGTCGACCGGCTCGACCCGGACGCCCGCGCGGCCGCCCTCGCCGAGCTCGAGGCGGCCGAGTGGACGGGCATGGCGGCGTACCTGCCGGCGCCGCCCCCGGTCGTCAAGGTGAGCCCCCACTGAGGCTCCTGTTCGCCGGTACCCCGGCGCCCGCCGTCCCGTCGCTGGAGGCACTGCTCGCCTCCGGCCACGAGGTCGTCGCCGTCCTCACCCGCCCCGACGCCCGTTCCGGCCGCGGCCGGAAGGTGAGCCGGTCACCCGTCGCCGAGCGCGCCGACGCGGCCGGGCTGCCCGTGCTGCAGCCGCGGTCGCCCCGGGAGCCGGAGTTCCTGGCGCAGCTCGCCGACCTCGCCGTCGACTGCGCGCCGGTCGTGGCCTACGGAGCGCTCGTCCCGCAGGCCGCGCTCGACCTGCCGCGGTACGGCTGGGTCAACCTGCACTTCTCGCTGCTCCCTGCCTGGCGGGGGGCCGCCCCCGTGCAGCACGCGATCATGGCCGGCGACGAGGTCACCGGCGCCTCGACCTTCCTGCTGGAGGCCGGCCTGGACACCGGCCCCGTCTACGGCACGGTGACCGAGGCCATCGCGGCGCGCGACACCGCGGGCGACCTCCTGGGCCGGCTGGCGGTCAGCGGCGCGGGCCTGCTGGTGGCGACCCTGGACGGCATCGCCGCCGGGAGCCTGGTGGCCGAGCCGCAGCCCGCCGAGGGCGTCAGCCTGGCGCCGAAGGTCGAGGCCGCCGACGCGCAGGTGGCCTGGTCCCTTCCGGCGCACGTCGTCGACCGGCGGGTCCGCGGTGTCACACCCGCCCCCGGCGCGTGGACCACCTGGCGCGGGGAGCGGCTGCGCCTCGGTCCGGTCGAACCCCTCCCGGAGGCGTCCGGCCTGGAGCCCGGCGAGGTGTCCCTCGACGCGTCCGGCGTCCTGGTCGGCACGGGGCGGGGCGCGGTCCGGCTGGGCGACGTCCAGCCGGCCGGCAAGCGGATGTTCCCGGCGGCCGACTGGGCCCGGGGCGCGCGGCCCGCGCCCGGCGAGCGGGTGGGCTCGTGAGCCCGGGCCGCCCGCGGCCGGGTGGGCGACGGCACCCGGCCACCCGCCGTCCCCGGCTCGACGGCGCCCGACTCACCGCCTTCGACGTGCTGGACGGCGTCTCCTCCCGGGGCGCCTACGCCAATCTGCTGCTCCCGCAGCTGCTCCGGGAGCGGCCCGAGCTGGACGAGCGCGACGCCGCCTTCGCCACCCAGCTCGCCTACGGCACGCTGCGCGCGCAGGGCACCCTCGACGCGATCCTCACCGGGCTGGTGTCCCGGCCCCTGGCCGAGCTCGACCCGCGCGTGCTCGACCTCCTCCGGCTCGGCACCCACCAGCTGATCGACCTGCGCGTCCCCTCGCACGCCGCCGTCGACACCACCGTCGACCTGACCCGCGCCGTCGTGGGCACCGGGGCCTCCGGCCTGGTGAACGCGGTGCTGCGCAAGGTCGCCGCCGGCGGCGACCGCGCGCAGTGGCTCGCCGCGCTCGGTGGGGACGACGAGCAGCGGCTCGCCCTGGCCACCAACCACCCGCGGTGGATCGTGGACGCCTGGCGGGACGCCCTCGGCGGCGACGCCGAGCTCGAGCCGGCCCTGCTGGCCGACGACGCCGCCCCCGAGGTCCACCTCGTGGCCCGGCGGGTCGACCGCGGTGCGCTGGCCGAGGAGTCCGGGGGCGAGCCGGGGCCGTGGTCGCCGTACGCGGTGCGCCTGCACGGCGGCGACCCCGGACGGCTGGCGTCGGTGCGGTCGGGCGTCGCGGCGGTCCAGGACGAGGGCAGCCAGCTCGCCGCGCTGCTGCTGGCCCGCGCGCCGCTCGAGGGCCGGGACGAGGCCTGGCTGGACATGTGCGCCGGCCCGGGCGGCAAGGCCGGGCTGCTGGCCGCGGTCCGCCCCGAGGGGGTGCGGCTCACCGCCGCCGACCGGGCCCCGCACCGTGCCGAGCTGGTGCGCACGTCGGTGGCCGGCGAGACGGACGTCGAGGTGCTGGCCGCCGACGGGCGCGAGCCGCCCTGGGCCGCCGGATCCTTCGACCGGGTGCTGCTCGACGCACCGTGCACCGGCCTGGGCGCGCTCCGCCGCCGACCGGAGGTGCGCTGGCGCCGGACCGAGGAGGACGTCGCCCCGCTGGTGGAGCTGCAGCTGGAGCTCCTGGCCGGTGCCCTGGCGTCGGTGCGGCCCGGGGGAGTGGTCGCCTACGTGACCTGCTCGCCGCACACGGAGGAGACCGTCGGCGTGCTGGACGTCGCCGCTGCCCGCGACGACGTGCAGGTCCTCCCGGTCGCGCCGCTCTTCCCGGAGGTCCCGGACCTCGCGCGCGGGGACTTCGGGCAGCTGTGGCCGCACCGGCACGGCACGGACGCGATGTTCATGGCGCTGCTCCGCCGGACGAGCTGACGCGGGCTGGCTGCCGGAGGGCTTCGCGCACGCTGGACGCCTTCGTGCCCGCCTGGCTCGAGCGGGAGTGGCCGCTGCGCCGTCCCCGGTTTAGGGGGCGGGACCCGTCCTGGGCCGGGTGCATCGCCCTGCCCGACCGCTGACCGCGCGGCTCAGAGGACGATCGCCACGACCACCAGGACGTAGCCGACCAGGAGGGCGAGCAGCCGGCGTCCGCCCAGCCACGGCTCCCACCACGGGACGGGCGGCACTGGCCGCACCGGACCGACGGGGACGGCGATCCACCGCGCCGCGGCGGCCACCTGCCGGTGGTGCCACACGGCCAGCGCGCAGTACGCCGCCAGGAGCACGAGCGCGGCCGGTACCACCGCGCTGCTCTCCCAGTCGGCCTGCACCAGCACCGACAGCGGCAGGACGGGCAGGGTGCGGCCCATCCAGCGCAGCCGCAGCGACCGGCGGGCGAGCACGTCGACGCGCGAGCGCAGCCCGGGCCCGGGGTCGACGTGCGCCCGGAGCGCGTGCTGCATCCGCGCGGCCGCGTCCTGCCGGGCCCGGAGCCCAGGGACCACGGCGGCGGCCGCGGGGGCGGCGAGGACCAGCAGCACGACGGCCACCAGCAGCCAGCGTGCGGCCGCGCCGTGCAGACCGGCGTAGTCGCCGGTCAGGAGCACCCGCGAGGCGCCGAGCGCGATCACCAGCGTGGGCAGCAGGAGGCCGGCCCGCCGGCCGCGGCGCTCCACCTCCGCCCAGTCGACGGCGTCCGGGTCCGGGGTCGTCCACCGGGCCGGGTGTTCGTCACGCCCCGTGACCGGATCGCCCGACGGCCACGTCGGACGTCGATCGAGAGGGGACGGGGACGGGCGCACGATCACGCACGGTAGGGGTCAGCGGCCTGATGCGCGCCCCTGCCGCCCGGTCGGGTGACACCCTCCCGGCGGTCCCGGACGGAGCGCTCAGTAGTAGGGCGAGCCCGTGCCGTCGGCGGCGCCCGCCGCGCGGAGGTTGCGGCGCTGGGCCTCCTGCAGGTGGCCGGTCACCGTCTCGCAGATCCACCGCAGCGGGCCGCAGTCGGCCAGGTCCTCCTCCGCCGCCTCCTCCGGGCGGCGTCCCCACGCCCCGCAGGCCGTGGCCAGGGCGGTGACGGCGGCGTCGTCGGGTGGCAGCCCGTCGTCGGGACGCCGTCCTTCGGCGGGGTCGTGGACGTCCACGGGACGGAGGTCGTCGTAGCGGCGGCCCAGGAGCGCGCGGCGGACGTCCCAGCGGCCGGCTCCGACCGCGGCGTCCGCGACGTCCTCCATCCGGACGCCACCGTGGTCGAGCCACCAGACCAGCGGACGCTCGGGCTCGACCTCCATGGCCGCGAGCAGCCGGTCGGCGGGCGCGAAGCCGGTGGGCGTGACGTCGATCGCGATGCTGTCGGCCTCGTCGACGAGCCGGCCGGCCCGGGCCAGGTCGACGAGCAGGGCGCCGCGGGCGGCCGTGTCCCAGATGTCGAACTCCCGCAGCCGGCCGTCGTCGGTGAGGCAGGTCGCGGCCAGCCGGACGGCCACCCCCGTGCTCAGGTCCACGTCGACGTCCTCGCCCGCTGCATGCCCGCAGGTTAGGGCCCTGGCCGGTTCCGCGGAATCCACCGCGGGATCGCCCCCCTCGCGGCCCACCTAGACTCGGCGGACGTGTCCCGGGAACCGTTGATCGCGCCCAGCCTCCTGTCGGCGGACTTCGCGCGCCTGGGCGAGGAGGCCCAGCGGGTCGCCGACGCCGACTGGCTCCACTTCGACGTGATGGACGCCCACTTCGTGCCGAACCTGACGTTCGGCCTGCCCGTGATGCAGGCGGTCCAGGCGGTCAGCCCGGTGCCGCTCGACTGCCACCTCATGATCGAGGACCCCGGGCGCTGGGCGCCCGGCTACGCCGAGGCCGGGGCACGCAACGTCACCGTGCACGCCGAGGCCACCGACGACCCGCGCGCCGTCGCCCGGGACATCCGCGCCGCCGGCGCCCTGGCCGGGCTCGCGGTGAAGCCCGGGACCTCGCTGGAGACCTACCTCGACGTTCTCGCCGACTTCGACACGCTGCTGGTCATGAGCGTCGAGCCGGGCTTCGGCGGCCAGTCGTTCATCGCCGACGTCCTCGGCAAGGTCCGGACGGCGCGCCGCCTCGTGGACGCCGGCGAGCTCACGCTGATCGTGGAGATCGACGGCGGCATCAACGCCGACACGATCGAGCAGGCGGCCGAAGCGGGCGTGGACATGTTCGTCGCCGGCTCTGCCGTGTACGGCGCGGACGACCCGGGGAAGGCCATCGCCGCGCTGCGCCGGCAGGCCGCCGCGGCGATGCGCGGGTGAACGCCGGCCAGGCCGAGCGGTCGGCGGCGGCACGGGCGCGCGAGGCCGGCGCCATGGCCCGGGCGCGTGAGCTGGCTGACTCGGTGGTCGGCACGACGAGCCCCAACCCGGCCGTGGGGGCGGTGATCCTCGCCGCCGACGGCACACCGGTGGGGGAGGGCGCCACCTCGCCGCCCGGGGGACCGCACGCCGAGATCGCCGCACTCGCGCAGGCCGGCGAGCGCGCCCGCGGCGGGACCGCCGTCGTCACCCTCGAGCCCTGCGCGCACACCGGCCGGACCGGCCCGTGCGCCGACGCGCTCGTCGAGGCGGGTGTCGCCCGCGTCGTCGTGGCGGTCCCGGAGCCGACGCAGCTGGCCGGGGGTGGCACCGCCCGCCTCCGGGCCGCCGGCATCGACGTCGAGGACGGGGTCGAGCAGGACGCTGCCGAGGCGGGGGCGCTGGCCGACTGGCTGGTCGCCGTCCGCGAGCACCGGCCGTTCGTCGTGTGGAAGGTGGCCGCCACGCTGGACGGCCGGGTCGCCGCGGCGGACGGCACCAGCCGCTGGATCACCGGTGAGCAGGCCCGGGCCGCGGTGCACCGGCTGCGGGCGGGCTGCGACGCCGTCGTCGTCGGGTCGGGGACCGCGCTGACCGACGACCCGCAGCTGACCGTCCGCGACGCCGACGGCCGGCCGGCCGGGCGGCAGCCGCTCCGGGTCGTCGTGGACCGCCGCGGCCGGGTCCCGGCGACAGCCCGCGTGTTCGACGCCGCGGCCCCCACCTTCGTGAGCCGGGCGGGGACCCCGGCCGAGCTGCTGGCCGAGCTCTTCGCCCGCGACGTCCGCCGGGTGCTCCTGGAGGGCGGGCCGACCCTGGCCGCGGCCTTCCTGCGCGACGGCCTGGTGGACGAGGTGCTCGTGCACCTGGCACCCACGTTCCTGGGGGCCGGACCGTCCCTCGTGGGTGACCTGGGAATCAGCACGATGGCCGATGCGCTCTCCCTGGGGATCGTCGATCTCGTCCCCCTGGGCGGGGACGTGCAGATCCGCTTGCGCCCCACCCGGCACACTGGTGGGGATCAGCACGCGGACGGAGGGAGTTGAGGTTGTTCACCGGGATCGTCGAAGAGGTGGGCACCCTCGTCGTCCGCGAGGACGTGTCGGACTCCGCGGTGCTGCGGATCCGGGCAGCCCGGGTGCTGGAGGACGTGACGCTCGGCGACTCGATCGCCGTCAACGGCGTGTGCCTCACCGTGACCGCCGTCGAGGGTGACGTCTGGAGCACCGACGTGATGGCCGAGACCCTCACCCGCAGCAGCCTTGGCAGCGCGGTCGCCGGCGCGCCGGTGAACCTCGAGCGCGCCGTCACCCCGCACACCCGGCTGGGCGGGCACCTGATGCAGGGCCACGTCGACGGGGTCGGACGCATCCTCGGGCGGACGCCCGGCGAGCACTGGGAGGTCGTGCGGGTCGCGCTGCCGCCGGGGCTCGCCCGCTACGTCGTCGAGAAGGGCTCCATCGCCGTCGACGGCGTCTCGCTGACCGTGAGCGCCGTCAGCGAGGCCGACGTCGCCGAGCCCTGGCTCGAGGTCAGCCTCATCCCCACCACCCTCCGGGAGACCACGCTCGGCGCGCGCGTCCCGGGGGAGCCCGTCAACCTGGAGGTCGACGTGATCGCCAAATACGTGGAGCGACTGCTGGGAGGCACGCGATGAGTGGCCCCCTCGGTCGGCTCGACACCATCGAGACGGCGATCGCCGCGGTCAAGAGCGGCCGGCCGGTCGTCGTCATCGACGACGAGGACCGCGAGAACGAGGGCGACCTGATCTTCGCCTCCGAGCTCGCCACCCCCGAGCTCGTGGCCTTCATGGTCCGGTACACGTCCGGGTACATCTGCGTCGCCGTCACCGAGGGCGACGCCGACCGGCTGGACCTGCCGCCGATGTTCCGCGTCAACCAGGACCGCCACGGCACCGCCTACACGGTCACGGTCGACGCCCGCGAGGGCATCACCACCGGCATCTCCGCGTCGGACCGGGCGACCACGATCCGCACCCTCGCCGCTGCCGAGACCACCGCGCAGGACCTGAGCCGGCCCGGCCACATCGTGCCGCTCCGTGCCAAGGACGGCGGCGTGCTCCGCCGGCCCGGGCACACCGAGGCGGCCGTGGACCTCGCGGTCCTCGCCGGCCTGCGCCCGTCCGGCGCGCTGTGCGAGATCGTCAGCGAGAAGGACCCGACCGGCATGGCGCGGGGCGAGGAGCTGCGCGTCTTCGCCGACGAGCACGACCTGGTCATGATCTCCATCGCCGACCTCATCGCCTACCGCAAGCGCTTCGACAAGCTGGTCGAGCGGGTCGCCGAGGCGACGGTCCCCCTGGCGCCCGGCGTCTTCACCGCCGTCGGCTACAGGAGCTCCTACGACGACCGCGAGCACGTCGCGTTCGTCTACGGCGACATCGGGGACGGCGAGGACGTACTGGTCCGCGTGCACTCCGAGTGCCTCACCGGCGACGTCTTCGGCTCGCTGCGCTGCGACTGCGGACCCCAGCTGCAGGCGGCGCTCGCCGCCGTGGCCCAGGAGGGGCGCGGCATCGTGCTCTACGTCCGCGGGCACGAGGGCCGGGGGATCGGCCTGCTGCACAAGTTGCAGGCCTACCAGCTGCAGGACCTGGGCGTGGACACCGTCGACGCCAACCTCGACCTCGGCCTGCCCGCCGACGCCCGCGACTACGGCACCGGCGCCCAGATCCTGGTCGACCTCGGCGTGCACACCATGCGGCTGCTGACCAACAACCCGGCCAAGCGCGCCGGCCTGGAGGGCTACGGCCTGAGCGTCCTGGGGCGGGTGCCGCTGCCGAGCCACGTCACCGCCGAGAACCTCGCATACCTGCGCACCAAGCGGGACCGGATGGGCCACCTGCTCGACATCATCGAGCCGGAGACCGAGGCGGGTCCGGCGGACACCCCCGATGAGCCGGCGTCCGCCGACCCGATCCCGGCGAACGTGCCGCTGCACGTCGACGAGCAGCCCTCATGAGTGGTTCGGGAGCGCCCGTCGTCGACCCGGTCGACGCCGCCGGCCTGACCCTGGGCATCGTCGCGACGACCTGGCACGCGGAGATCACCGACCAGCTGCTGGCGCGCGCCGTCGAGGCGGCGAAGGCCAGCGGGGTCGTCGAGCCCACCGTGGTGCGCGCGCCCGGGGCGGTCGAGCTTCCGGTGGTGGCCCAGGCGCTGGCGGAGCGGCACGACGCCGTGGTCGCCCTCGGGGTCGTCGTCCGGGGCGGGACGCCGCACTTCGAGTACGTGTGCGACGCGGTGACCGCGGGGCTCACGCGGGTCGCCCTCGACGCCGGGAAGCCGGTCGGCAACGGCGTCCTCACCTGCGACACCGAGGAGCAGGCCCGCGACCGGGCCGGGCTGCCCGGTTCGGCCGAGGACAAGGGCTGGGAGGCCGCCGTCGCCGCCCTCGCCACGGCGCTGACCCTGCGCGGGCTGCGCGTCCCCGTCCGGTCGACCGGCTTCACGTCGTCGCCGGCCGGTGTCGTGCGGGACGGCACGCGGTGAAGACCTTCGACGAGCTGTTCGCCGAGCTCTCGGCGAAGGTCGCGGCGGCCGACCCGGCGTCGGGCACCGTGCAGGCGGTCCGCGACGGCGTGCACGCCGCCGGCAAGAAGGTCGTCGAGGAGGCCTCCGAGTCGTGGATGGCCGCCGAGCACGAGACGAGCGAGCGGACGGCCGAGGAGATCAGCCAGCTCCTCTATCGGGTGCAGGTGCTCATGCTGACCCGCGGCCTCACGCTGGACGACGTCTACGCTCACCTCTGAAAAAGGGCCCCCGAGCCCCCCACGGCACGCTCCGCGCGCCGCGGGTCCCTGCTCGAGGGCCGCCCTGTCATCTCACGTCCGAGGAGACCTCGAGTGCTGCGCGTCGCCGTGCCCAACAAGGGCGTCCTGAGCGAGCCCGCGGCGGAGATGCTCGCCGAGAGCGGCTACCGCCAGCGGCGCAGCACCAAGGACCTCGCGGTCTACGACCCGGACAACGACACCGAGTTCTTCTACCTGCGGCCCCGTGACATCGCCGTGTACGTCGCCGCCGGCACGCTGGACGTCGGCATCACCGGTCGCGACATGCTGCTGGAGACCGCTCCCGCCGACGGCGAGGGGGCCGCGGCCGTCGAGGTCATGCCGCTCGGCTTCGGCCGGTCCTCCTTCCGCTTCGCCGCCCCGATCGAGTCGGGGCTCGAGCGGATCGACCAGCTCGCGGGCAGGCGGATCGCCACCGCCTATCCGGTGCTCCTGCAGCGCTACCTCGAGGAGTCGGGGATCAAGGCCGACGTCGTCAAGCTCGACGGCGCCGTCGAGACCGCCTGCCGGCTCGGCGTCGCCGACGCGGTCTGCGACGTGGTCGAGACCGGCACGACGCTGCGCGCCGCCGGCCTGCAGATCATCGGGGAGTCCGTGCTCACCAGCGAGGCCATCCTGGTCCGCCGCGAAGGCGCCGAGGAGATCCCCGCGGTCGCCCAGCTACGGCGCCGGCTGCGCGGCGTCCTCGTGGCCCGCCAGTACGTGATGCTCGACTACGACTGCCCGAACGAGATCCTCGAGCAGGCCACCGCGATCACGCCCGGCATCGAGGGCCCGACGGTCAGCCCGCTGCAGACGGCCGGCTGGTCCGCGGTCCGCGCGATGGTCGGCAAGGCGGACACCAACCGGGTGATGGACGAGCTCTGGGAGCTCGGCGCCCGCGCCATCCTCGTCACGAGCATCCACGCGTCCCGCATCTGACGGAGGGCCCCCGTGCCGCCCGCCCCTCGCGCGCTCGCCGCGGGGCCCCGCACGGGGGCCGGAATGCGTTTGGTCCTCGTCTCGTCGGTCCTGCTCGCGGGCTGCGGCTCGACGGGCATCGGTGAGCCGGCCGAGAACCACCTGCAGGTCATCGTCGGCACCAGCGACGGCGTCGAGTCCGAGACCTACCGGCTCGACTGCGACCCGCCCTCGGGCTCGCATCCCGAGCCGGAGGCCGCCTGCGCCCACCTCGCGGCGATGGACGACCCGTTCGCGCCCCTGCCCGGCGACGTCGCGTGCACCCAGCAGTACGGCGGGCCGCAGGCCGCGAACGTCCTCGGCCGCTGGGCGGGCGAACCCGTCGACGTGGTGCTGTCCCGGACCGACGGCTGCCGCATCGCGCAGTGGGACGGCCTCGGACCGCTGCTGCCGGGGCCGGTGGGCTGAACGCACCGGAGCCCCGGTCGCCGGGGCGATCGGGGCTCCGGTGTCGTGCGTTCAGCGGGGGCGGGTGGTCCGCTCCACCAGGTCGATCGCCGTCGAGAGCCCCAGGGCCATCGCCCGGCCGCTGGTGGCGCCGGTCGCGAGCAGTCCGGCCACCGCCGGCGCCAGCGGGCGTTCCCCGACCAGGCCGTAGAAGACCGCGGCGTACTCGGCGCTGACCCGGCCGCAGGCGGCGTGCCGCAGCAGCGCCCGGGAGAGCTCCGTCGTCCGGCCGGCCGCGAGGGCGTAGACGCCGGCGGCGAACCGTTCCGCCGACGGGTGGCCCAGCAGGACCAGCCCGGCGATGGTGCCGGCCATGACATCGTCCCCGGCCGGGGTGAGGCCGGGGCCGAGGCCGATCAGGCGGGTCGCCGTCCGCAGGGCGGCGTCGAGGTCGGCCCGTCGCACCGCGCCGCGGAGGGCGGCCAGCGGGCCACCGGGACCGACGGGCAGGCCGGGCAGGGTGAAGGCGCTGTGCGGGACGCCCTCGCCGTAGAGCGCGTTGCGCAGCTGGCGGACGCCCTCGGGCAGCAGGGCCGGGCGCAGGCTGGGCAGCTTCGGCCGCGGGTTCCACCACGCGGCGGCACTGACGGCGAGGTCGCCGACGACGATCCGGCCGCCCCCGACCTCGGCCGGTGCGCCGGCCGGGAGGGCGACCAGCGGACGGCCGTTGCTCGGCCGGAACAGCACGCAGCCCAGCGGGAGCCGGGCGGCGTCGCTGGTCATCACGCCCACGACGTCGCCGCCGCGGTCGTTGGGGACGTGGAGGTACACGGCGGCCGGCAGGCTCATGAGCACCCGTGCCGGGCGGACCGGCCCGCGCAGCAGCTCGGCGATGCCGGTGCTCGCCGCCGCCGGCACCGCGGCCGCCGCGCGGGCGGGCCGAGCGGTGCGGGCGGTGGCCTGGGCCGAGTCGCGCGGGAGGGGGATGGTCGGGAAGCCTGCGCGCGCCGCCCGGCCGCGCTGTCGCGCGGCCGTCTGCGAGTGGCGACCAGGGGTGGTGCTCTCGTCGATCGTGCGCATGGCGGACCCTTCGGCTAAGGGGTGACGGGAGGCGCCCAGTACCCCCCGCCCTGCCCGGACCACACCGACCGCCGCGGAGGGTGGTGGTCGCCGGAAACCGGCGACGGCCTACCATCCAGAACGAGCGAAGCGAACCAGGTCCTGAACCTATTCGGCGCGTCGCACGCCGTCTTATGGCGGAACTCGCCAAGAATGGACCCCGGTGTCCGGGGACTCCTGACAGGCACGACCTGTATGGCAACCTGGACCGCGACAAGAGGGGGGTGAGTCGTGACCCAGGGTGATGCTTCACTCGTAGCGCCGACGCACCGTAACGGCTCGATCCCTTTCCGGCGTAACTGGGCTGTCGACGAGTCGCGGGTGGAGACCCGGCGGGACGACCGCACCAGTTGGCAGGAGCGGATGGGCCTCACGGTCGAGGAGGCGCTCGCGCTGCCCGGCCTCACGGGCACCTCGGTCGCCGCCGGCGGAGCCGGGCTCGGCCGCGTCGTCCGGCACATGGTCGTCGACGACCCCGCGGACCCGCTGGCCGCGGCCGGCCCCGACGTGCTCGTCGTCCTCGGCGCCCGGCTCCCGCCGGCCGATCCGGCGAACTGCCGCGCCCTCGTGGAGCGACTGGACTCGATGGGCACCGCGGCGCTCGCCTTCCGGCGCACCGAGGGCCCGGCGCCGGTCCCGGGCGAGGTGCTCGCCGAGGCCGAACGGCGCGGGCTGCCCGTGCTCGCCCTGCCGCCCACCATCCGTCTCGACGAGATCGTGTCCGAGGTCCTCGGCGCCGTCGTCACCAAGCAGGGCCAGGCCCTCGCTCTCACGTCCCGCATGGACGACGAGTTCATGGAGGTCGCCCTCACCGGTGGCGGGCTCGCCGAGGTGACCCAGCGGCTGGCCGTCATGCTGGACGGGACCGCGGTGCTGGGGCTGGGGCCCGACCGCGAGGTCGTCACGAGCGCCGGTCCGCGGGGCGACGTCGCGGAGATCAGCGACTGGCTCTGGCTGCTGGACGCCGCCGCCGACGACGCCCTCGCCGAGCTGACGCCGTCCCGCCGGCTCTCCGGCGTCCGCGCCGACCAGACCGTGGTCACGCCGGCCGACGTGCTGGCCGACGCCGACCTGTCGCCGGCCGACGGCATCCTGCTGGTCCCCGGGCACCACGAGCTGCCCGGTGGGGTCGGCGAGTACGCCGTCGCGCCGATCATGGCCGGTGACCAGCGGCACGGGTGGCTGGTCGCCGTGCACCGGACCGGCGCGATGATGCTGGGCGCCGGTGGCGTGCTCGAGCGGGCCGCGGTCATCGCGGCGCTGTCGGTGATCCGCCTGCAGGCGGTCCACTCCGTCGAGCTGCGCTTCCAGGGCGACCTGGTGCGCCGGCTGGTCGGCGGGTCCGTGGGGCACACCGAGCGGACGCTGGCCTACACCCGCTCGTTCGGCTGGCGGCTGGACGGGCCGGTCGCGGTGCTCGTCACCGCCACGGAGACCGTCGCCGACGCCGCCGCCGACCCGACCAAGGCGCTCGACGTCCTCGACCGGCTGGCCGACGGCTGGCGGGCCGCGCTGGAGCCGGAGGTCGCGGGCGCGGCCGTCGCCGGACTGGCCACCGAGATCGTCACCCTCCTGCCGCTCGACGGCCGCACGATGGAGGAGCTGTCCCAGCTCGTCTCGGCCGTCAGCTCCCGGGTCAACGGGCGGCTGCGCCGGGTCGGCCGCGTGCTCGGCACCGGCATCGGCCGGCCGGCCGATTCGCTGTCCGCCCTCGCCGAGGCCCACCGGCAGGCGCA
>Ga0190265_10001523_pt1 | contig 15291 bp, 11 predicted proteins | sample Popmic124T_FD_133135 | JGI IMG/M metagenome (GOLD analysis project Ga0190265, IMG submission 133135) | Populus adjacent soil microbial communities from riparian zone of Indian Creek, Utah, USA - 124 T | ecosystem: Environmental > Terrestrial > Soil > Riparian zone | place: USA: Utah | collected...
GATGTCCACCAGATCGCCGTAACGCAGCGCTCGGTAGATCCTCTGCGGACCGTCGTGCTCGCGAATCGGCATCCATTCCGCATAGGCCTTGGCGGCGGCCGCCCTGCGATCGGTCCAGTTGCCCTCGGTGCCCGCGGTATGGTTCTGGGCGCCGTCGGCCCAGGCATTGTTGGCGCTTTCGTGGTCGTCCCAGGTGGTGATGAATGGGTGTTGCCGGTGGACCGCTTGCAGATCGGGGTCTTTGCGATAGTGGCTGTAGCGCGTCCGGTAGTCGGTGAGCGTGACGATCTCGTGCGGCGGCTCGTAAGGCCGGGCGATGCCGTATTCACCGGTCGCGTATTCGTAGATGTAGTCGCCCAGATGAATGACGGCGTCGAGATCGAGCCGCTTGGCGATGCTGCGGTACGCGTGAAAAAAACCGTGCGCATAGCTGGAGCAAGAGACGACCGCAAAGCGCAGCCGCGTCACCCCGCCGCTCGGCGCCGTGCGCGTGCGCCCCACGGGCGAAGAGCCGCCTGCCGCGATGAAGCGAAAGTAATAGGTCGTGCCCGGCGAAAGCCCGGTGACGTCGACTTTGACGGTGTAATCACGGTCTTCGCTCGTCGCAAACGTTCCGCTTCTCACGATATCGGCGAATGCGCCGTCACGAGCGATTTGCCAGCCTACCTCGACGCCGCCCGGACCGTCGGTGGTGACGCGCGTCCAGATGATCACCGCGTCCGCGAGCGGGTCGCCGCTGGCGACGGCGTGTTGGAACACGCGCCGCGAAATCTCGCTGTCGGGCGGCGGAACGTCGATGAATCCGCCGTCACCTTGGCCAGCGTCGCCGGGCGGCTGACCCACCGGTGGTCCCAGCCCTTCGCCTTCGTCCTTCGAGCAAGCGACGACGCCCGAGCTGAGCGCCGTCAGGCCTGCGGCACCGAGATGTCGTAGAAAATCGCGTCGCGAGATTGTCACGGTGCGGTCCGTACCACGGTGAGCGCAGTCTCATTGTTTCGGTTTGATGGAGAGTCACTGTCCGCGTCGTCACCGAGCCACAATCCCTTGGGTCCGGTGCAAGTCCCGCTGTCGGGCGTGTTGGCGAGTCCGAAGAAATAGGTGATCTCCGAAGCGCCGCAAGGGCACCGATAGGGACCGAATTCCGTAGCCAAGCACCGTATGGCGGCTTCGTTCGGCTGGTCCATACCGATCGCATCGACGCAACCTTCGGCGCCCAAGTGAACGCGTAGCCAGCCGTTGGTGCTGCAATTCGTCATCTTCTGGCATTTGTTGGCGCTGACGGCGACCCACGCCTGGAAGGAACATGGGAAATCGACGGGGCCGCGGCAGGCACCGAAAGGTCGTTCCGAGCAAGAAGGAAACGCATCGGTGCCGAGGCCGCTGTCCGCGATCGGCGTCGGTCCGGCTTCGAACGTCGTCGTCACCGGCACGAACCCATCGGGCTCGTCGATGATATTGGCCTCCCGCGTACAGCCCCATCCCGGCAGGATGACCACGCCCATGACGGCGGCGACCGACCGCCGCCGCATGCCATCGGCGGCCCGCCGGCCCGCACTCTTTGCGGGCGCGGCGTGATCTCGGCCATGCGGTTCGAACCTCCCGACGCTCAAGGGGAGCGGTCCTCCTCCGCCTTGGTGAGCGTGCGAAACCACACCACCTGGTGACGATGGCCTGCGAACTGTGCCTTCGAAACGGTGACAAGCGCTTGGCGAATCGGGATCGACGGCTGCCTGGCGATCTCGCGCGCGTGCTCGAAGCTCCTCGGCACCACGTCGTAGAGCGTCGTAAATAAGATCGTGTCTCCCTCGATGCGGAGCGCTTTGAGCGTGCGATAAAGCGCAAGATCGCTGTCGCCTACGGCGACGAAGGCGCCCGCGTGCTGAATTTCGGGCTCGGGCTCGGGGGGCGCCTCCGAAGAACAAGCGGCAAGGATGAGGCAGATCGCGAGCAGCGCACGTCTTCCCGGCCGACTTTCATTCTTTGGATGGCGTGTCTCAGAAAGCAAACATGCCTCCCAGGGTCGGAGCCACGACGATAGCCCGGTACGGAAAAGCCTCGAGAACGGTCGCCTCCAACCATAGCAGACGCCGTGGATCGAACGCGAAAGCCACGCCGCCACCCGCCCCGACGAAGGCGTCGCCGGCGCGTCTCCACACCGTCAGCTGCTGTTCGAGCTCGTTGCCCGGCTGCCGAGAGGATGCCCGCGGATCTTCGCGCACGCGCACCTGCGTCTTGATGTCCGACATTTCATAACCGCCGGTCACGAATGCAAAAAAACGCAGGCCCGAACGGGCGAAGAGATCGCTGCCAAACCAGTGAGCGACGCGAACGGAGATCGAGCCCGGAAAAAAGGGGGTTCCACCGCGCAGCGTCGGGCCGACTCCGAGACCTGCCCAGCCGACACGGACGCCGACGGTCGTATCGTAATAGACGAGACGTTCGTAGCCGAGCACGAGGCGCGTGGGACCGCGCCCGAATCCGAGAGGCTCGTTGGTCGGCGCGGGATTGCCGATGTAGGACGCGCCGTCGCCCCGGTAGCATGCGTAGCCCTCGTTCTCTTGGGCTTGGATGGTACATGCGCCGCTCGTCGACACGAGGCCGAAGTCTTGCTCGACGGCGAGAAGGACGAAATCGCGGCGGCGATCGACGTGCTCGCAGACGCCGCGCCACGAGCAGGTTAAACCGCCTTCACAGTCCTTGTCCGTCTCGCAAACGACGTCGACCTTCTCGCTCGGGCAACCGGGAAGACCGGCGGGGCAGTCGGCAGGATCCGGGCAGCGGACGGTGCGCTGGGCGCTTGCCGAAAGCGCCCAGTCGTTCTTGATGGTCACGACATAGGGCGTTGCGCGCGATCCCGCGGAGGCGATGACGCGCCCCTCGTTGTCGTGAACGCGAATGTAGTAGCGCAGATCGCCGGTCACGGTGCTGACCTCGAGGCACGGGACGAGGCCCTCGTAGCGGGCGCCGTGGCTACGCAGTTGGAGCGTGGTCCAATCCGGCTCGCCCCATAAACGATAGTGGAGAAGAACGCGCCGCGCTCGGAGGCTGAGATCCCCGGGAAGCTCCGCTGCAATCGGCACCGGTCGCAAGATGCCCTGCTCGGTCCGGCGCTCGAGGGAGGGCAGGTGAATGATCTCCGGGCCGAAGGAATCGGGCTTGGCGGGCGCGTCGGCTCCCGAGGGTGCGCTGAGAAAACACAGCGCGGCGACGACGGCGAGTGTGGGGAGCCTCACTTGACCTCGCCTTCCGTCGCAGCGTCCGCCGGTTTGCGGCGAAGGATCTTGAACTCGACCCTCCGGTTCTTCTGGCGGCCTTCTTCGCTGGTGTTGTCGGCGATGGGTCGGTCAGAACCGTACCCCTTCGGCGCGAGGCGTTCGCGTTTGATCCCGTGCTGCACCAACCAGTTGACGACGCTGGTGGCGCGCGACTGCCCGAGTTGACGATTGAAATCGGGCGTTCCGACTTCGTCGGTGTGACCCTGCACCTCGACGAGCTCGACTTCGGGATGATCGGCGAGAACGCGCGCCACCTCGGAAAGTACGCGGTCGCTCTCGGGACGCAGCACGGCCGTGCCCGTTTCGAACTGTACTTGTTGCGAAAGCACGATGGCCTGCTGGTCGAGCTTGGTGGCGGGCGGCTCGGGGGCCTTCTCGCTGTCGGGCAAAACCGGACATCCGTGAGTTGCCTTCACGCGCGTGGACTCGCCCGGCACGGTGGGGCACGCGTCGTTCTCGTCCGGGATGCCGTCGCCATCGCGATCGATGGGGGCCGCGGGACAGCCATGCAAAAGAGGATCGGAGGAAGAAACGCCGCGCAGATCGAGGCAAGCGTCGACTTTGTCGGGCACGCCGTCCCCATCGTCGTCGGTGAGGGGCGCGGCCTGCTCGAACGCGAGGCCGACCATGGCCAAGACGCGAAAATCGGAGCTTCCCGGCCCTTGCCCGAATCCCGGACCGAGAGCGGCGCCGAGCTCGAGCGGTCCCCCCCGCGGTCGAAAGTTCGCCGTGACGAATGACTGCCCGATCGTCCCGCGCGGGTCGAAAGGGCGGCTCCCGCCGCTCACGGTGAGATCGGCGATCACTTCGATTCCGAATGCGAGCCTCTGCCGCGCATCGGCATAAAAGCCTGCGGCCAATCCGAGCGCAATGGCGGTGCCCACCCGACTCGGAAGCACGGCGGGCAGTCGCTCGGAGGGACGAGTGCGTATGCCGCCGCTCGTCGCCCAGTAGATTCGCGTGGTCGAGCCTTCGAGGTGAAGGGCGCCGCGGAAACGCAGAGCGCCGTCGCCGGTGTATCCCTCGCCGGCGGTGGGGAGCCAGGCAGAAGATGCGACGGCGAGATCGAGCTTCATCGCGGCATCATCGGACGACTCGAAAACTCTGAAACGAGCCCCCACGCGGGCGTCGCCGAGCGAGGCTCCGCTCGATACCCGTGTCGCGGTCGGACCCGAAACGAGCGGCGGATCGCCGTCCTGCGCGAGAGCCACGGGCATCGCGGCGTTGAGCACCCAGCGGTGAGCGACGGAAATCGAAGCAAGCGCGTGGACCCACAGCTGATGGGTGACGACGTAATCGAGCGCTCCAGCCTGATTTTTGAGCACGAGCGGCGCGCTCGCGTAGTCGCTGACGGCGCGCATCGACGGGGCCAGCCGGCCATGTGCTGCGGCGCGCTCGACGACGAAGGCGCGGTCGCCCGCCGGAGCCGGTTCGATGCCGAGCGACGGCGTCGGATCGGCCGTGCCGCGTCGCGCCACCAGAAGCAGCGCCGTGACGACGAGCTTGTCTCGAATCCGACCTGGGCCAGGTCGGCACCTGTGCCGTATGCAAGGTCGACGAACGAGCGCGTCGCAAGGTGCCGGAACTGTCAAGAGGCCGTGACCGTACCGAAAATAGGGCCTCGTGTGAACCGTCCTTGATCGCCTGTGCAAAGACAATAGACTTGGAGTTTGGACGCCGGGGGGGCGTTCGCGCCTTCTTTTCGATCGTGAGGTCAACATGGATGATGCGATCCAAAGAGGGGAGGTCGTCGGCGGCAAGTACCAGATCGAAGGGATCCTCGGCGGAGGGGCGATGGGAATCGTCTATGCCGCCCAGCATCTACAACTCGACGAGCGAGTAGCGCTCAAAGTCCTTCGCAGCGAGCTGGTCGCTTATCCCGACGCGGTCAAAGGTTTCACCCACGAGGCGCGCGCGGCCGCCAAGATCAAGAACGAACACGTCACGCGGGTGTTCGACGTAGGCGAGCTCGGTGACGGCACGCCGTACATCGTGATGGAATCTCTCGAAGGAGAAGATCTCGCGCGCTCGCTCGCCGCTCGCGGCGCGCTGCGACTCGAAGAGGCCATCGCCTTCGTTTTGCAGGCCTGCGAAGCGCTCGTCGAAGCCCACGTCCTCGGCATCGTCCATCGCGATCTCAAGCCTTCCAATCTGTTCTGCTCGCGCCGGCCCGACGGGGCTCTTTCCATCAAGGTGCTCGACTTCGGCATCTCCAAGGTCGCGGCGTTGACGGCGTCGGTGTCCGACGTCGGAAAAATGAGTGGCGCCAAGGGGACCGTCGGTTCCCCTTTCTACATGTCGCCGGAGCAAATGCAGTCGGCGCACGACGTCGATCAGCGAGCCGACATCTGGGCCCTCGGCGTCATCTTGTTCGAGCTCTTGACCACCCAGGTCCCCTTCGACGGGGAGACCCTGCCCGAGGTGTGCATCAAGGTGGCGACGCGTGCGCCCCGTTCTTTGCGCGCGCTGCGCAGCGACATCCCGGAAGAAGTCGAAGCCACCGTTTTGAAGTGCTTGGAGAAAAAACCCCAAGATCGATTCGAGAACCTGGCCGAGTTTGCCGGTTCACTTTTTCCGGTCGCGGGCAAAACGGCGCGCGTTTCGATCGAGCGCATCGTGCAGGTCGCGCGGCGGGCCAGAAGCGCGGCGAGCAGAGCGCCTTCGGCAGCGCCCATGGACCTTCGCCAGTCCGCGGGGCCGACCATTCGTCCCCTCGGTGCGACCGTGCCTCCCACGCGCGCCGACTCCAGCGGCAAGCTCGCGTGGGTGGGTCTCGGCGGCGCCGCGGCCGTGGCTCTCGGCGTGGTTCTCTTCTGGACGAGGCCTATCGGCAACGGCGACAGCACGCGACCGGTCGAGCCGCCCCCCACCGCCAAGGCGGCCGCGACACCACCGAAGGTCCATGCGATTCCGCAAAAGCCCGAGAATCTGCCCATTGATGAGCCGCGCCCGGCGCCAGTTACGGCACCGATCACGTCGACGCCCACGCCAGCGGCGCCCCCAACGACCCGCGACGACGAATTGGAAAATAAACAGCAGCGCCGTACCAAGGCGGAACCTGCGAGCAGCGCGGCGGGACGCCCGCGCGCGCCGGTCAAGGAAACGGTCGAACCATCGACGGCGGAGCCGGGCGTCGAGCTTCGACGACTGCACCCGCCGAACCAGCCGCGCCCCATCGACGAAGCCGACCCCTACGCGCGCTAGATCTCCTGGGGCTGCGGTTAGAACGGGCCTTGATCGGAGATCCGGACCGCATCGGCCGCAATATCGGTGGCCAGGGCACATCTCGTGAGACCGGCACAGAACGCCTCCGCGTGTGGCTTTCCCTGGAGCACGCGTCGGTAGAGAGCAGCGGCGTCGGCGAATAGGCCCTCCTTCTCGAGTGCCTTACCGAGTGGCTCGACTGCGCGCGAGAACTTCCTTGCGATCCGTTCGCGTGGCCCGAGAACCCAACCATCCATCCCGGGGTCGTCGCCGAGGAGCGGGCCACGGTAAACGCCGAGCAGACGTCGGGTGAGGGTTTCGAGGATCGACCCGCTACCGCGGGTTCTGACTACTCGTTCTACCTCCGCGATGAGGTCTTCGAGCGCCCAGATATCTATCCAGCACAGCCGACTATCGAGAAAGATCCGCCCGTCGCTGAGCCGCACGACTTGGTCGTCGGCGAGTTGGCGACGAAGTCGATGCAAAGTCGTGTCGAACACACGCCGGCCGGCGTCCCCCTCTGCGTCGGGCCAAAGGGCGTCAATGAGCTCGATGTCTCGGACACCGCGCGCTCCGAGTGCCAGCGTGGCCTGCAAAAGGCGGGCGGGCATCCCGCGCAGGCTGCTCGGGCGCGCCTCACCTACCGGATTCGACGACGTCGCACCGGGGTTTTCTCGTGTCAGCTCGAACGAGCCGAGCACCCGCAGACGGTACCGCCACGGCCACGCCTCGAGGCGCGCCGGCACGTGGTCCGGCAGCAGACGATGCTTCGTGACGTAGGCCCGAACGTGCTCTGTCTCGATTCCATGGTCGAGCGCACGCACGGCCGTTCGGGCCATCATGCCGCGCGTCAGCCAGAACCCGTTGTAATAGCCGCGCTCGCGGGCGAGGGTGAGCCCTGTTCGTAGACGGGAAAGGGCGTGCTCGCGATCCTCGTCCCACGCAAAATCCGACTCCAGTAAATCGCAGGCGTGAAGCCCGAGAGGGGATTCCGCTTCTTCAGCACGTTGACGCGCGAGCGCCAGGCTTTCCTTCGCATCGCGCCGGCGTCCCATTTGCCATTCGATCTGCGCGGTGCCAAAAGCGTTGAGCGATTGCGCAAACGGGTAGTCGAGAGCGTCGCCGGTAACGGTGGCCAATCGAATGAAGTGGAGGGCACGCGCCGTGTCCCCACGCAACATCGCCTCCCAGCTCGTGTAATATTGATAGCCGCCCGCGGCAAACGCCCCGCCTCGCTGAGCCGACTCTGCGAGCAGAGCCAGAAATTCCTGAGCGGCATCGACGTCTTCCTCCGCGAGCGCGGCGGTCGCGCCGAGATGACTCAAAAGGTCGTTCCAGAAGAATACGCCCGTGCGCTCGGCCGCCGCGAGAGCTTCGCGGATCAAACGCAGACTCGCCACGCTGTCGCCGCGAATCCACGTCAAGAGCCCACTGACTTCCAACTGGGAAAGCGTCGCGAGAGCCGATGGCTGGGCTCCCGGCGCGGAAGCGCGCAGCAAATCGAAAATGACCGCGGCCCGGGCCGGGTCATCGTGGAAGACCAAGTACATGGCCAGCGTGCCGCCGGTCATGAACCGATAGCTCATGTCACCCGAGTTGGCGGCAATCGTCATGACGCGTTCGGTCCAATAGCGCTTCCGCGCGGAGTCGGCCGGACGGAACGACGACGCCAACAGCATGCCCGCGGCAGCCAGGGCAACCAAGGGCTCGGGGCACTTAGGATCGGCGGCTTGCATCGATTCGATGCGCTCGGCCCACCTATCGAGACGGTGAAAGGCGTTGCCCTCCTGAACGATGGCTCGCATGGCTGCAGCACAGCAGCGGTACCGTCCTTCGGCGAGCGATTGGCACGAGAAACAAGCATAGGCCTTCTCGAGCTGCCCAAGTGCGCGCAATGGCGCCTGGCCAATACAACACAGCGCGTCCCAATAGAGGAGCCAGCCGTCCGCATCGACCAACTCACGTGGAAGTCGATCGATCCACGTCGCGACGGTGTGGCTTCGACCGCTGCCGACGTAGACCGGAGCGACGCGCAAAAGGAGCTCTTTTCGCGCCGAAGTGTCGTTTGCCGTCTCGAATTGCTCCATGGCCTCGTCGATCTGTCCGGTCGCGAGGAGCGACGCCGCCGCCCGTCGATGCAGTTCCTGAACCTCCAGAGAGCCGAGCTCGTTTTCCGCTCTTGCGCACAGAAAACCTCGCAAGAGCGGGTGATACCGATAAGTTCCCGAAGTGCCCAGCCGCTGGATCAAGAAGCTGCGTCGTTCGAGATCGGCGAGTCGCGCCCTTGCATCGGGCAAGTCCGTCAGGCGAGCGGCCAGCTCGGCCGTGAGGGTCGGCGCGACGGACGTTCTCAGAAGGAAGTCCCGCTGGCTGGCGGTAGCTGTGCTGAAAATCTCCGTCGCGAAGTAGTCGAAAAGCCGTTGCGAGAATTCCTCGATGCCGGACGCGTCCCTATCCAGGACCGCCCGGTCATGCAGAAGCAGGGTGAGCGCCGCAGCCCAGCCGTTGGCAAGATCCACGATTCGCGGCAATCGGGCCTTCAAGTGCGCGCTCGGCAAATCGGGCCGATGCACGCGGACCAGCCCAACGATTTCCTGCGGCGTCAGTCGCAGGTCATTCCATCCCAAGATCATCATCTCGCCGGCCGCTACATGGCGGACGAGAAAAGGAGGAGGATCAGCCCGACTGATGATGAACGCGGAGATGCCCTCGGGGAGTGTACGCAGTGCCTCATGGATCACTTCGTCCCAGTATTCCGAGCGCGCCTCGTGATAATCATCGAAAACGATTGCCGACGGAACCGGGCGGTTTTGGCAAAGCGTCTCGAAGAACGTCCGCGCGAACGCGCGGGCTCCACCTTGGTTTTCCGCACCAAATGTCGGAAGAGGGAGCTTGCGCCGCCGATTCGAGGCCCGAGCCGCCATCGACAGGTATTCGAAGAGATTGGCGACGTCCGCATCTCGCGCATCCACGTTGTACCAAAGGGCTGGGAGCCGGCGGGTATCGAGATAAGAAGTCACCAGCGACGTCTTGCCCGCTCCTGCGGGCGCCGAGACGAAGATCACCGGCTTTCGTCGCGCGCGGTCGAGGATTCGAAAGAGCCGACCCCGGCGGTAGCTCTCGACGATGTGAGGGGCCGAGATCTTGGCGGGCGTTACGGTGGGCCTTTTCTTTCGTTTCCGGCCAACCATGAGCGCGACGATTGCACGGTTCGATACCTTCTCCAATCGGAAAGCGGGCGCATGACGCTCCTGTCCGTGTGCTCGCATCCACGACGACAGACGAGCGAAGACTTCGGCTGTTAAGTTCTCCAGCTAGTAGCCCCCGGCCGTCAACGCTACGCTTCGTGCGGCTCGCTTTACGAGGGACGAACACGCCTTCGAACAGATGACCGCGCCTCGGCATACAGACTCGCGATCTCCGGCCCCGGTTCGGCCTCCCTTCCGGCGGCCAGTCGATCTCGGTATTCCTCGAAGATCCGAGCCGCCTCGGCTGTGCTGCCCGCGGCCAGCGCGCACCTCATCTGAGCGGCGCAGAATGGTTCGACCAACGGGTGACCCTCGACCACGCGTTGGTAGAGAGCAGCCGCTCCGCCAAACAAACCCCCACTTTCGAGTGCTCGCCCGAGCGGCTCAGCGGCGCGCAAAAACTTGCCGGCAATGCGTTCGCGTGGTCCGAGAGCCCAGCCGTCGGCGACCGGCCCGTCGCCCAGGAGCGGTCCGCGGTAAACGCCGACCATGCGGCGGGCGAGATCCTCGAGAATGGACAGCCTGCCGCGGGTGCTGACTTCGCGTTCCACCTCCGCAATGATGTCTTCGAGCGCCCAGATATCGATCCAGCACGATCGACTATCGAGAAAGACCCGCCCGTCGCTGAGGCGCAGCACCTGATCCGCGCCGAGTTGCCGACGAAGTCGATGCAAGGTCGTATCGAACACGCGCCGCCCGGCGTCGCCCTCGGCATCGGGCCAAAGGGCGTCAATGAGCTGGCTTTCTCGGACACCGCGCGCCCCGAAAGCCAAGATGGCCTGTAGCAGTCGAAGCGGCATGCCGCGCAAGCCGCCGTGAGGAGTCCTGCCAGTCGCATTCGTGGGCGCCACGTCGGGGTTCTCCTGCGTGAGCTCGAATGAACCGAACGCCCGTAGGCGGTATTGCCATGGCCAAGCTTCGACGCGGGGCGGCACGTGGTCGGGAAACATACGGTGCTTCACGACGTAGGCGCGCACATACTCGGTCTCGATGCCGTGATCGAGCGCACGCACCGCAACTCTGGCCATCGCGCTTCGCAGGAGCCAGAGCATGTTGAAATAGCCGCACGCACGGGCGACGGCGAGCCCCCTTCGCAGACAGACGAGGGCATGCTCGCGATCTTCCTCCCACGCAAAATCCGACTCCACCAAGTCGCAAGCGTGGAGCACGAGGTGACTGGCCGTTTCTTCGGCGCTTTGCCGGGCCGCCGCCAGGCTCTCGTTCGCCTCGCGCCGGTACCCCAATTGCCATTCGATCTGCGCGCGCGCGTAAACAGTGAATGGCACGAACATGTAACCGAGAGTCTCGGCAATATTGCTGTTCAATTGGAGACAGTGGAGAGCGCGCGCGGCGTCCCCTCGCACCATCGCCGCCCAGCTCGCATAGAAGTGAGAGCCGGCGGTCGCATAGGCCGCACCGCGTTGTCCGGACTCGGCCAAGGACGCCATGAATTCCTCGGCGGCATCGAGGTCTTCCACCCCCAGCGCCGCGGTCGCCCCCAGGTGATTGAGATAGTCGTTCCACACGAACACCCCGGTGCGCGCGGCAATGGCCAAAGCTTCGCGGATCAACCTCATACATGCTGCGTTCTCGCCGCGTATCCAGGTGCAGAGCGCGTCGACCTCCATCAACGTGAGCGTCGCTAGAGTCGACGACTCGGCTCCCCGCGCCGACGCGCGCAGCATTTCGAGAATGACCGCGGCGCGCGACGGATCATCGTGGAAGACGAAATACATGGCCAAAGGGCCGCCGGTCATGACCCGGTAGCTCATGTCACCGGTGTTGGCCGTCAGGGTCATGACGTTTTCGGCCCAATATCGCCTCCGCACCGGATCGGTCCGATTGAAAATCGACGCCATCAGCATGCCCGTAGCAGCGATGGGAAGAAGAGCTTCGGGGCACGCAGGACCTGCTGCTTGCATCGACTCGACGCGCCCGACCCACGCGTCGAGTCGATGGAAGTCATTGCCTTCGTAACAGATGGCTTGCATGGCTGCAGCACAGGAGCGGTAAAGGCCCTCGGCGTTCAGCGGGCGCGAGAAACAGACGTAGGCCTTCTCGAGCTGCGCGAGCGCGCGCGAGTGCGCCTCGCCGAGGCAACACAGCGCGTCCCAATAGAGTAACCAGCCCTCCGAGTCGACCGACGCGCGTGGAAGTCGTTCGATCCATGTCGCGACGGTATGACTGCGACCGCTGGCAACATAGGCCGGGGCGACGCGCAAGAGGAATTCTTTGCGCATCGAAACGTCGTTTGCCGTCTCGAATTGGTCCATGGCCTCGTCGATGTGGCCGCTCTCGACGAACGACTCCGCCGCCCGGCGATGCAGTTCCTGGACTTCCGCACCACCGAGCTCGGTTTCCGCCCGTCGGCACAGGAAGCCGCGCAGGAGCGGGTGATACCGATAGGTTCTCGAGGTGCCGAGCCGTTGTATGAGAAAGCTGCGTCGTTCGAAATCGGCGAGCCGCGATCCCGCATCGAGGGTGTTCGTCAACCGCGCGGCCAACTCCGCGGTGAGGATGGGTGCGACCGATGTCCGAAGGAGGAAGTCGCGCTCGTTCGCGGTAGCGGTGCTGAAAATCTCGGTCGCAAAATAGTCGAATAGGCGCTGCGAAAATTCCTCGATGCCACGCGTGTCCCTATCCAAAACGGCCCGGTCATGAAGAAGCAACGTGAGCGCCGCGGCCCAACCATTGGCGAGCTGGAGTATGCGAGGCAATCGAGTCTTCAAGCGCGCACCCCTCAAATCGGGCCGATGCACGCGAACGAGCCCCACGATTTCCGGCGTGGTCAGTCGAAGGTCATCCCATCCCAAGGCGGTCATTTAGCGGGCAGCGGCATGGCGGACGAGGAAAGGAGGCGTTTCGGCTCGACTGATGATGAAGGCCGAAATCCCCTTGGGCAGAGCGCGCAGCCCCTCGCGGATCACTTCGTCCCAGCGTTCCGATCGAGCCTCATGATAGTCGTCGAATACGATCGCCGACGGAACCGGGCGCTTTTGGCAGAGCGCTTCGAAGAAAGTCCGCGCAAACGCCTCCGCTCCGGCCTGATGTTCCGCGCGAAACACCGGAAGATGGAGTTCTCGCCGGCGATCGGAGGCCCCGGCAGCCATCGACAGGTATTCGAAGAGATTGGCGACGTCGGCATCCCGCGCATCGACGTTGTACCAGAGGGCAGGAAGCCGCCGGGCTGCGAGATACGAGGCCACCAGGGACGTTTTGCCGGCTCCCGCCGGCGCTGCCACGAAGATGACCCGCTTTCGCCGCGCGCCATCGAGGATTCGAAACAGTCGCCCTCGATGGTAGCTCCCCAACAGATGAGGAGCCGAGATTTTGGCCGGCGTGGGAGAGAGCTTCGTTTTCCGTTTCCGGCTCGCCATACGCCGCGAGAATTACACTTTTCGTAGCCCCTTACTACCGAAGTCAGTGAGCGACACTGCGCGCGCAGTCGCCGTCGCCTCGCTGTGCTTGCCTCTTCGCCTGCCGGAGCGTGAGGAAGATGGCGATGCCGATCGTCGTAAGCCGAGCTCCATTGGCGAGCCAACCCCCGAGCGCGCTCTCGTCGACGGCAAAAAGCTCCCACCAGAGGTTCATGAAGGCATGCATCCCGACGGGTATCCACAGGTTCCAGCTCCAGCTTTCGAACAACCAAGTAAAAAACCGCCGAAGGCGGTCACCGCGAGCACGCCGAGCGTCTCGCCCACCCGAAAGCCGTGTTGCTCGGCCTGATAGAGGTGTCCCCATGCAAATGGCGCGGCGCTGGCCGCCACCGCCAGCCACATCGGAAGACCGGCTCGCCGCCGGAGCTGATCGAAAAGATAGCCACGGTAGAGCACCTCTTCCGAAATGGGGGACACGAGGGCGGTTCGCAGAAGAGCCACGATAGAGAGATGGACCGTGAAGCGAGTCATGATCGCATAGACGAAAAGCATCGGCGCCGTGGCCAGCAACGCGAAGCGAAGGCAGCTTTGCGGCGGGTGGTCGAGACCTAGCTCGGCAAGGGCACGCGCCGCGCGAAGGCGGTGGACCACCATCACCGAAATGATGCAGAGCGCGACCTGAACCAGCTTCCAGACCAACACGCGCACGGCAGACGGCAAGAGCGCCATGCCCGGAAACCGGCGAACGTTGTCGATGGCAATGAATAGCGCGACCGTGGCCACGACGATCGCGACGCGCGTTCGAAGAAAACCGCGTGGGGTGGGGAGGCGTGCACGTCGGCTAGCCGGCTTCGTCGAGACCTTTTTTCATCCTTTCGACAACGTCGATGTACTCCTTGACCATGTCGTAGATGACGTCGCGGGTCGAACGTACCGTGTTCATGCGCCCCACAACCTGCCCAATGGCCGTGCCTGCGAGATCACGCGCTCGCGATTCGGGCTTCTCCGCGTAGGCCCCGATGCGCGCCAGCGCATCGGCAACCAGCATGAACTGAAGCGGCATTTGCAGTGTGCCGGGTGAGTCCGGCCCTTCCCAGGCCTTGATCCAGTCGGTCTTGAGCTGCCGGGCCGGCTTCCCCGTCATCGATCGCGAGCGGACCGTGTCACTCGACTTCGCCGCCAGGAGCTTGTCGACCACGACCGAAGACAGGTCGCTTTCTTTGACGGCCATCCAGACCGATCCCGTCCAAACGCCGTCGGCGCCGAGAGCCAGCGCGGCCGCGGCCTGGCGACCGCACGCGATGCCGCCCGCCGCGAGGACCGGCGTGGGATGCACGGCATCCACGACTTCGGGCACCAGCACCATCGTCGCGATCTCGCCGGTGTGTCCGCCGGCCTCGGTACCTTGCGCCACGATGATGTCGACGCCGGCTTCCACCTGCTTTTTCGCCTGGTCGGCTCGCCCCACCAGGGCCGCCACTTTGACGCCGTGCTTGTGCACGTGATCGACCACGTCTTTGGGCGGCGGACCGAGCGCATTGACGATGAGCTTGATGGGATGGCGCAGAGCGACATCGACATGCGACCTGCCCCCGGAAGGCGTCCAGCCGAGGAGGGTCTCGGGTTTCGGCTGCTCTTTGGGGAGGGCTGGCACTTCGTAGCGCGTGAGCACCTCTTCCACGAACTTCTTGTGCTGGTCGGGAATCATTTTTTCGAGCATCTCTTTGGTGACGTCTTGCCCCGCCGTCACGGAGCTCGCCGGCATGACGATATCGACGCCGTACGGCTTGCCGTCGACGTGCTCGTCGATCCATTTGAGCTCCAGCTCGAGCTGCTCGGCCGAGAAGGCGAGCGCGCCGAGGACGCCGAAGCCGCCGGCCTTGCTCACCGCCGCCACGACGTCGCGGCAATGGCTGAAGGCAAAAATGGGAAACTCGATGCCGAATTGATCACAGATGCGGGTACGCATGATTCACTATCCTTATGATGGCGCGAGTCAATCCCGCGCCAGCTCGGCGCCGAGACGCGCGAGATGCGTCACGGCCGACCCGAGGGTGAGCTCGATTTGTTTCGACCAGAGATAGTAGCGATGGAGCGGATAATCGAGGTCGAAGCCGATGCCGCCGTGCAAGTGCTGGGCGGCGTACACCACACGATGTCCCGCTTCGGCACAGAAATACTTGGCGA